>Ga0187852_1002460_pt1 | contig 15080 bp, 10 predicted proteins | sample June2016WEW_6_40_FD_134511 | JGI IMG/M metagenome (GOLD analysis project Ga0187852, IMG submission 134511) | Peatland microbial communities from SPRUCE experiment site at the Marcell Experimental Forest, Minnesota, USA - June2016WEW_6_40 | ecosystem: Environmental > Terrestrial > Soil > Wetlands...
AGGAAGACCGACGCCTCGAACAACTGGAACTGGTGGCGCTTTGAGCGCCTCACGATCCTAAACAACCGCTTTGAGCGGTTCACGCTATCTCAAGCCTCCGGCTTTGCCGGAGGTCGCTGACAATAAAAAGCTGCTCCGGGGTACCGGAACGGCTTTGACATTTGCAGCCTGAAAGCCCGGACCAAAATGGACATCACTACTTCACCGATTCCAACTTTATGGTGATTTCCTGTTTCATGATACTGGTAATCGTTTGCGTTTTGCCGGCGGCGGCTGTGTTTCCACGTGGATTGACGGGCATGGTCATGTTCATTTTCATGTCCTGGTTCGCAGTCGTGTCAATGACCATCCCCAGTTCCGGGTCAAACCACGACACCCCGGAGGTATTGCCGTCCGAAATGGACATGGTCATTCCGGCCGGCTTGGAATTTGAATCGGGTTTGGAATTAACGGTTCCCTGAAACTCCAGGCGGGCGCAGGTGCGTTTCCCGTGCTGCTCCCAGCTTTGAAAAGTAATCGTATAATCCATCTGCATGGTGCCGAGGGGGCCCATCGCAATCTCCATCTGAACCGGCCAAGTATCGCCAGGTTGCACCGGTTTGGATGGCAAATACCGGCTGCTATCCATGATCTGCTTGAAATAGCCCTCGTTAAACATGCTTTTGAGGCCGGTTGTCATATCCGCCGGCCCGCCAGTCGTCAACCGGCCCACCAGCGCATCAACGCCTTCGATCCTCTCCACCCGATTGCTGGCGTCCATGAAATATTGAATTTTGGCGCCGATTATTTTTTGGAACATGGCGGCCACCGGATTCGTTTTGTCACCCGACGATTTTTTTGCCGAATCATAATTGACCATGGGTTTGCCGCCCTGGTCCATCGCCATCCGCATGCCGAGGAATTCCAGCTCCACTTCGTGTCCGCCGCTTCCATCCTCCTTCAACACCGTAAGCGCGTATTTCTGCCCCAAGGTCATATCCTGTTGGATGGGGGCGGGCTGGCCCGGCACGGAAATCTCCATCTTCTCCTTGAGGTCGAGGCTTTGTATAATGTGTTCGCCCACCGGCCATTTCAGCTTGAACTCCACCGGACCGGCCGGCGCCGTAAACTTGGAGGCGGTGTCCAATTTGCCGGACTTGTTGCAGCCCACCCAGGACAGACCCAATGCCAGGGTGACGGTGGTTAGCAGGACATATTTTTTCATGGATGATTTCTTTCTGTTGAAATTTGCCGGCGAGTCTAGCCGGTTTGACGATACATGCGAACTACAAATGACGCCAAAAAATAACCGCCCCTCCCGCCATGCGGGACGGAGCGGCTTTGATGTCGTCGGGTTGGGACGCCGTCCCGCATTGCGGGATCAGCCGACGGCCCGGAGCGGGCCGTCCCTGCCTTAAATGGATTCCTTTTTCATCTTCCGGACGGCTTCATCTTCCGGCGCGTCCGGGCGGGCGGGCGACTGGACGACTGGAACCCGGAAAGGATTGGATAGAACAAACGTCAAGCCGAGCTTGCGGCGGATTTTCACAAGGCCGGGGTGGCCGCCGTGTCCGCCGTTGACGATCGGCTCGATTTCCGGACGTATGACTTGGTTGCCGTTCATTTCCGGTTGCGAAGGTATGCAAAAAGCGTGCCGATGTCTTCCAGCGGAAATTTGCCGCCGCGGGCAGTTTTTCAGGAAGAGACTGCGTCCAACAACCGCGCCGGCACCTGACAAACTGGCTGTTTGTTGGACAAGGAAGCAATAAAGCCGCCCCGATTCCTCAGATCGGGTTTGAGTTTTTACCGTAGCGGCGTTTCGGAAGAGCGCCGCTGAATAATTTGCCGCAGTGTGCGGCGCTCTGCCGAGTCGCCGCTACGAGGGCTGGCTCAGGCTTCTTTGTCGTCAGCGAGGAGCTTCTCGACGTGGCGGTCGAGGTCCAGGAGACTGCCGGCACAGGTGGCGGCCCGAACGCGGTCCACCAATTCGGCGGCCCAGGCTTCCTCCTCCACCTGCTCATTGATGAACCAGTGCATCAACACCTGGGCTGGATAATCCCTGGCCGCCACGGCCGCCTCGTAAACGGCATTGATCCCGCGGGTATTGGCCTGCTCCATCGCCTGAGCCTGTTCCACCACTTCCAGCAGTGACTTGAAGTTCTGTTTCGGCGCCGCGATGGCTGCCAGCTCGGGCGCAATGCCGCGATCCTGAACATGTTTCATGAACTTCTCCGCGTGTTCGCGCTCCTCACCCGACTGCTTGGAGAAGAAGCCGGCGAAGCCTTTGAGACTCCGGCTGGCGCACCAGACGGACAGGGCGAGATAGGCGTGGGCGGCGGTCAGTTCGCAATTGATCTGGCGGTTGAGTTCCGTCAGCGTTTTGGAAGGAATTTTGGTTTTAGCCATAACATTAGTTTGTTGGCCTCTTTATGCCGGAGATTGGCGCATCGGGCAAGCGCTCACTCGCCCGTTCGAAGTAAAAAAGGCTTCCTCGACGTTTTCAGTGGAATGAGTGTTTACGCCCGCCCTCACCTTTTATCCTCTCCCCCAGGAGAGGAAATTGCTTTCGATTGTTTCTGGTTTGCGTATGAGCGTCCGGCCAATCCAGTCGTATCAATTTTCAAAGGAGCGGCGAACGATTCTCCCTCTTGTCCCTCGCCCATCGGATGGGAGAGGGTGGTCGAAGACCGGGTGAGGGCATGAATTGACGGCCGGGGTGAGGGCGGATGTCATCCTTGCATCCATGCTGTCGTGGCTGCACCCGAAGAGTCCGGTTTCACGCCCTGTCACCCACTGAAAATGTCGAAGAACATGAAAAAGCCGCTCCATCCCGCTATGCGGGACGGAGCGGCTTTGAATTTTTACCGTAGCGGCGTCTCGGCAGAGCGCCGCTGAATAATTTGGCTTTAGTGTGCGGCGCTCTGCCGAGTCGCCGCTACGACGGAATTATTTCTTTTTCGCCGATTTGGCGGCCTCTTCTTCGAGGGCTGCTTGTGCCGCTGCCAAACGGGCGACGGGAACCCGGAACGGACTGCACGAAACATACGTCAGACCGAGGCGATGGCAGAATTTCACGCTGTCCGGGTCGCCACCGTGTTCGCCACAGATGCCGAGCTTGATGCCGGGACGCGTCGCCCTGCCCTTCTCGACCGCGATCTTCATCAACTGGCCAACACCCACCTGGTCAATCGTGGCGAACGGATTTTTCTTGATGATTTCCTGCTCCTGATACGGCCCAAGGAACGCGCCGGAATCGTCGCGGCTCATGCCCAGGCAGGTCTGCGTAAGGTCGTTGGTGCCGAAGCTGAAGAACTGCGCAGTCTGCGCAATTTCATCCGCCGTCAGCGCGCCCCGCGGTATTTCAATCATCGTGCCGACGAGGTAATCGAGTTTCACCTTCTTTTCGGCCATGACTTCCTTCGCCACGCGGTGGACGACTTCCACCTGCAGGTCCAGTTCCTTCTTGAACCCGACGAGTGGGATCATGATCTCGGCTTTCACTTTGATGCCGGCCTTCTGGACATCGGCGGCGGCTTCAATGATGGCGCGGGTCTGCATCTCGGTGATTTCGGGATAGATAATGCCGAGGCGGCAGCCACGCAAGCCGAGCATGGGGTTGAACTCGTGCAGTTCCTTGACGCGCTGCCGGATTTTCTCGAACGGCACGCCCATCTTGGCCGCCAAATCTTTCTGCGCCGGTTCTTCGTTCGGCAAAAATTCGTGCAGCGGCGGGTCCAGCGTGCGGATCGTTGCCGGCAGTCCCTTCAATTCCTTGAACATGCCTGCAAAATCATCCCGCTGGTAAGGCAGAATTTTGGCCAGCGCGGCCTTCCGGTCTTCTTTGGTGTCGGCAAGAATCATTTCGCGCATGGCGTCAATGCGATTGCCCGCGAAGAACATGTGTTCGGTGCGGCACAGGCCGATGCCCATGGCGCCGAACGCGACGGCGTTGGCGGTCTGCTCCGGCGTGTCGGCATTGGTGCGGACCTGGAGCTTGGTGGCCTTCGCGCACCAGTCCATGAGTTTCTGGAAGTTCTGGTAGGTGGCGCTTTCCGCGGGCTTGAGCGATTTCTCGACGAGCACTTGGACAATCTCGGACGCGGCGGTCGGGAGCTGGCCGGCATAAACATCACCGGCGGTGCCATTGATGGAAAGGAAGTCGCCTTCCTTGTAGGTCACGCCGTCCACGGTCATGGTCCGGGCGGTGTAATCAATCTGCAGCGCAGCCGCGCCGCAGACGCAAACCTTGCCCATCTGACGGGCCACGAGCGCCGCGTGCGAACTGACGCCGCCCTTCGCGGTGAGAATGCCTTCGGAGGCAATCATGCCGCGCAAATCTTCGGGGGAAGTCTCGTTACGGACGAGCAGCACCTTTTCGCCCTTGGCCGCGGCCGCATCGGCGCGATCGGCGTTGAGATACATCTTGCCACAGGCGGCGCCGGGACCGGCGGGCAAACCCTTGGCGATGCATTTGGCGGCCTTCATGGCTTTGCGCTCGAACACGGGCGCGAGCACCTGGTCCAACTGATCGGCCGGCACGCGTTTGATGGCCGTCTTCCAATCAATCAGCTTTTCCTTTTCCATCTCGATGGCGAAACGGACCGCCGCGAGGCCGGTGCGCTTGCCGTTGCGGGTCTGGAGCATGAACAGCTTGCCGTCCTGAATCGTGAACTCGAAATCCTGCACGTCTTTGAAGTGCGATTCGAGGGTCTTGCGGACCTGTTCCAGCTCGGCGAAGGTCTTCGGGAGGACGGTCTTGAGCTTGGCGACGGGGTCGGGCGTGCGCACGCCGGCGACGACGTCTTCGCCTTGGGCGTTGATGAGAAATTCACCGTAGAAAACTTTCTCGCCGGTGGCGGGATCGCGGGTGAAGGCGACGCCGGAGCCGGACTTGTCGCCGGTGTTGCCGTAAACCATCGCCTGCACGTTGACGGCGGTGCCCCACTCGGCGGGGATGCCGTATTTGCGGCGATAAACAATGGCGCGGTCATTCATCCAGGAACCGAACACGGCGCCCGTCGCGCCCCAGAGCTGCTTCCAGGGATCCTGCGGAAATTCACTGCCGGTGCGTTCCTTGATCAAAGCCTTGAACCGTTTCACCAGTTCCTGAAGGTCTTTGACGTTCATCTTCGTGTCTTCGATGTCGGCGTGATAACGGTCGTGCTTGAGCTTGTGGATGGCCACTTCAAACGGCTCGTGGTCCTCGTCCTTGCTCTTTTGCACGCCCATGACGACGTCGCCGTACATCTGGATGAAGCGGCGGTAACAATCCCACGCGAAACGCTCGTTCCTGGTCGCCTTGACGAGAGCGAGGACGGTGGCGTCGTTGAGACCGAGATTGAGAATGGTGTCCATCATGCCGGGCATCGAGTCCCGCGCGCCGGAACGAACGGAGACGAGCAGCGGCATGGCCGACTGGTCGCCAAACTTCGTGCCCATGATTTTCTCGATGAAAGCGACGCCTTCCCTGGCCTGCGCGTCGAGGACCTTCGGGTAGGTCTTCTTGTTCTGGTAATAGTAGGTGCAGACCTCGGTGGTGATGGTGAAGCCCGGGGGCACCGGGAGGCCGATGCGGCTCATTTCGGCAAGGTTGGCGCCCTTGCCACCGAGCAGCGGTTTCATGGAGCCGTTGCCATCGGCCTTCTTGTTGCCAAACAGATAAACGTACTTCGATGTTTTAGCCATAAATGTTCAATCCAAAATAATTGCGCTTTCAATTTCGCACGGGGAATTCCACCGAAATAAAGCGGGTCGCAATTTATCAAACCCCCACCCCAAGTCAACGAACGAAACCGGAAAAGCCAAAATCTGCTGCATCAATAACAATAATTGATGTCCGCCGACCGTTGAAAAGCGCCTAAAGCAGAGCATTTAACCACGGATTGACGCGGATTTTAACCACGCTTGCCGCGCCGACTTGCCGCGCCAAAGCGCAACGACGGCGGGAATGGAATGAAGGCGGGAAACACACCAAAGACACGAAATCTTTGCCGCACTTGCCGCGCCAAAATGGAACTATGGCGGAAACCGGCCCGGTAAGAAATGTCACAATTCTAGGACTGACCCTTTCTTCACGCCTTTGGAGCGCGTGCTTTCAGTGGCTCCCATTTTTGGGTTTCAAAATGCGCGCGGACTTGGCGCTTGATGTCAGGGGAGAGGCGGGAAATGCTTTGATCGGCGTTCCATCGGGCAACTCTGAAACGGTCCTCTGACTCTGTCTCGGGTGGGACGGCATCCCATGCTTCGGTTAGCTCACGAAACGAGCTTCGCAATTCTGCTTCGGACTGCCCGAAAAGGCTGACGGGCTGCTGGTTGATAGCTTGGGTAAGTGCCTCGCGAAATGCCTGCTGTGCGATGTCCGAGAATAGCGTTCTGCCCCGCACTGAGCGCACACTTTTATCCAGCGCATTCGCGGCACTTGTCAGAAACGCCAACGGCACAGTTCGGCTTGTTTCACTGGAGAGATCGATGCCCAATTTGCGGCACCGGTCATAGAAGTCATCGCCGCGGGCGGCGTAGCAAAGCTGTGCTAGGAAGTGAAATGCCTGCACCAATCCTGGCTCGCGCTCCAAAATCGGTCTCAAACCGAGAGCCGCCTTCAGCGTTGCATCTGCCAGTTCAGGCGCGTCAGCAACGCCACCGCCTAGGAGCGAGACAACCGTATCCCAAGAGCGGGTTTTTGGGAGTCTACCTAGTCTGATGTGTCCCATACTGCGTTGTGCGTTGGTTTGAGTCTCAGTGTTAGCATTTTACAGATTGTTCCCTATACCCATGTAGATATGAACGCATCGTAAGCCTCGGCGAAGTTTAGGCAACTGGAAAACGGTTGATTTCTGATGGTTGGTCGTTGCAGCGACAGGCCGGGGACAGGTGGAATTTCTCGTTGCCCCACGTAACCACGTAAAAGGCCGTTGGCCTCACGTGGCGAGGCTCTTTACCCGTTGCCGCGTAAAGTTTCCCCACGCGGCTTACCGCATCTGACCCGGCTGACCTCGTAAAGCTGCGCCACGTGGCAAGCATGGGGGAATTTTGCGCCTATCCAGCGCGCGCGTCAAGCCGCAGACGCGCTGGTTGAAAGTTGAGGGTTGAATGTTGAAAGTTTAGGCCGGAGGGGGTTGAAGCTGCCGCTTTTGTTCAACTTTTAGCCGCTTCTTCTCCCGGCTTTCGACTTGCTGGATGCTTTCGGCAGCAGGCAGTTTTTCCGGCATCGTGCCGCCCAGTTCACGAATTGTTTGCCTCACCTTGCGGCCCACGTCCTGATGGATTGCGTTCGCCCGATTCTTGTTCCGCACGTTCTCCCGCCGCAGCTTTTCCTCCGTCTGTGTGGCGCGGAAAAGGTTCGCCGCCAGTTCCGTGCTGCCCATGTGGTCGAGTATGTGTTCCCTGGGTTTGAGCCGTTTGCGCTCGTGGATGTCGCGCATTCCCAGCCCGCCGTAAAGTCCACGATAGCCGTGATCCATGAAGATGGCATAGTCCACCGGTCGGATGACGCCGGACTGCTTCGCCACACCCGCCAGGTGTTTGTTATGTTTCGTCATTTCCTGCCGGAGCAGGAGGCGCTTCTGGTCTTCCTTCAGGGATTCATCATCCGCCAGCTCCTGCCGCCGCGTTTGCACCGCAAAATAACTTTGACCCAGCGCCACAAGCGGCTTGCTCGGATCGGCGTTTTGAATGACGAGGTAACACGCGTAGCGCGACAACGCCCAATCTTCCAACTCACGTTGCGCCCCCGAACCGATGCCGACCATTTCGTTGAAAAGAACGAAATGGTCGGAAACCGCATGGCCGCTTTGCGTGCAGGCTTCGCGGGCTTTGGCGATGGCGGCACTTAAATTGCGGAATTCCCGGTATTCCAGCACGCGGGCAAGTTCACGCGCGGACCAGAATTCCGCACCAGCGGGACTGACGCGCTTGATGCGCTCGAATGTGTTGCTGGCGGCGGGGACGGGCAATTGATCGCTCATGGACTTCCTTTTACCCCAAGCCACGGTTCAGATGAAGACCGAAACGAGATCGCGAAGCGTTGAAACCTGATTTCCCATTTTGCCATAAACTTTAACCTTTAGCGTTTATCCTTCAGCCTTTGCTGTAACCCGGAAGACCACGTAAAGCTTCCGCCGTCGCCCAGAGGCTATGGCGGGACAGGGCGCCACGTTGCAAGCCCCGTAAAAGGCCTTCCAACTTCGTTCCGCGTTGCGGAACTACGATGGACAGGTCGGCCTCACGTGGCAGGCATGGGGGAATTTTGCGCCGTTCCGGCGTGTTGCGCAAATTCTAAATTCTCCCGCCTTCATTATCATTTCGGCGCGGCAAGAAATGCTAAATGCTAAAGTCCGCGCAATCAAGATGCGTTCTGCGTGTTACGTTTAATCAAGGCTGCAGCGTTGCCATCTTGAGCGTCTGCTGGCAGACTAGGTGTTTTATGGTATCAGTCGGGTTCTTTAGAAGCCGTCAACGTCGGTGGCCGGCAGAAGTTTCAACCGGCCATTCTCGCAAAAGATTGTCTGACTTCGTATTGAATAACCCGGTCTGCAATAAACTCAATATGAATCGCATTCTGACGTTGATGCTGATATGCGGGGGAATCATGAATGGAAATTACGCAATGGCCGAATCCAAAGACGAACACGCCCGCTTCCGGCTGATCACACTCGACCCGGGACATTTTACCGCGGCGCTGGTGCAGAAGTTCATGTACCCGGATGTGGATCCACTGGTGCATGTCTATGCGCCCGGCAACGATGATCTGGATGAACATTTGAAGCGGATTGAGCGTTTCAACACGCGAGCCGACCAGCCGACTCATTGGCGCGAGAAGGTTTACACCGGTCCGGATTTCGTGGAAAAAATGTTGGCCGAAAAGTCCGGTAACATCGTCGTGCTTGCCGGCAACAACACGAACAAGACGGAATTTATTTTGCGGTCGGTTCAGGCGGGACTGAATGTCCTGGCCGACAAGCCGATGGTCATCACTCCGGAGGAATTTCCGCGATTGCAACAGGCGTTCGCCGTGGCAGCCTCCAATCACGTTCTCCTGTACGACATCATGACGGAGCGCTATGAAATCACCACGGTGCTGCAACGGGAATTAGCGCAACAACGGGCGTTGTTCGGCGAACTGGTGAAAGGCTCGTCCAACGAACCCGCCATCACCAAGGAAAGCGTTCACCATTTTTCCAAGATCGTTGCCGGCGCATCGCTCAAGCGACCGCTATGGTACTTCGATGTGCGCCAGCAGGGTGAAGGTATCGTGGATGTTTCGACTCACCTGGTGGACCTGATTCAATGGGAAACGTTCCCGGAGCGGGCGTTGAGTCCGGCGGATGTCAGCGTGTTGAGCGCCCGTCGCTGGGCCACGCCCATCACGCAGGAACAATTCAAACAAGTGACCGGCGCGGAAAATTTCCCGGAATTCCTTAAACCTGACGTGAAGGACGGCGTGCTTCAGGTCTATGCCAACGGTGAATTCACTTATCGGTTGCGCGGTGTTTATGCCAGGGTGTCGGTCGTTTGGAATTTTGAAGCGCCACCGGGCGCGGGCGACATGCACTATTCCACGATGCGTGGGACGAAGGCGAATCTGGTCATCCGGCAGGGCGCTGAACAAAAGTTCAAGCCGGTTCTTTACGTCGAAAAAACCGGCGATGTTGATGAGGCGACCTTCGAGACGGCGCTCAAAGTTGCCATCGAAAACATGCAAGGGAAATATCCCGGCGTTGGTTTCCGACGCGATAAGGATGGATGGCAAGTGACCGTACCGGAGAAGTACGATGTCGGCCACGAGGCACATTTCGCGCAAGTCACCGACAATTATTTGCGATACCTTCGCGCCGGGCGGCTGCCGGATTGGGAAGTGCCGAACATGATCACCAAGTACGCCACAATCATGAAGGCCTACGAGTTAAGCCGGTAAACGCCGCCAGCGGATGTGACGGTGAAAAAATCAATATTTCCCTTTAATCCGGTCCAAGGCGTCGGCAAACGAGCGCGAAGCGTTGAAACCTGATTTCCCATTTTGCCATAAACTTTAGCCCATGTTTTGACGCTGTAATTTGCTGTTTGCCGTCATATTACCAGGGCAACAAACCGACCCGGTAGAATCGGGAAGCCTCTGTCGCCGGCGAATCCGTAAATGTTGCCGAGTTCGTTGTGGCTGTTATCCGATCGCTCAGCAGGTTCCAATTCGTATCGCTTAACGAACCTTTGTATTCAACCTGATAAACGCCGCCTGCAAAAGCAGTCCAATTCAGACACACCACCCCGTTCGACCTAGATGCCAGATTGATTTCCGGCACCTGGACCAATCTGAAAACCGTGCCGTCTCCATAAAGGCCACCCAGCACAGCGGTGGTTCCATAAAAATTTCCATCCCCTCCACTCGTGAGTTCGGTGGGCCATTGGCCGGTATCCTCCCCAAATGAGGCGATGACTTCTATCTCGTTGTTCGTCGTCAGCCGGAACGCGGTCCCCCCATCAAAGGCACCGCCCATTTCTGCCAGACCATACAGCTCCCCGTCAGCATCCTTCACTAGGGTTCCGGTTGGATACCGTCCATTCGTGCCGTCGAATGAAGCAACAACGGCAAACTCACCGGTCGTGCTGGCCCTGTAGATGGTTCCGTGGCCTTGACCGTCATTGACGCCCTCCGTCATCCCGTAAAGCCATCCATCATTGCCTTCCACGAGTCCGGTTACAGGCGAAACCACGTTTGTTCCGCCAAACGAAAAGATTGTTTGGAAATCTCCGGTCGTTGAAACGCAAAATATCGTTCCTTGCCCATACTGCCCGCCCCAAGCGGTAGTTCCATAAATGTTCCCATTGGTTGATTGCATCAACCGCCCTACCGGTTGAAAGCCGTTGGTCCCGATAAATGAATTCAGCAGCGTGAACGTGCCGGTGGGGGTGAGCCGGAATACCGTACCGCCATTGTCGGTATCGTCGGTCGTATTATACCCGGCGCCACCTTGTGTTGTCGTGCCGTAAAAATTCCCGTCACCGGCCAGAATCATTGCATAGTAAGGACCGTAACCGTTCGTTCCGCCATCCAAGGAGCAGATGTTTGTGAAGTTTCCCGCCGGGGAAATCCGGAAAAAAGAAGTAAATGCCCCGTCCGGACCACCCACTTCTGGAGATCCATAAAAATTACCGTCATTCCCTTGCACCAGCCCCGCAGTGGGATAGTAACCATAAGAGCCATCGAACACATTCAACACGGTAATTTGACCGTCGGGCGCAATCTGGTAAATCGTGCCATAACCGTTTCCCCCTTCGAGGGCATCGCCTTGTGGTGTCACGCCGTAGAGGCTCCCATCAGATGTCCGCAACACTCCACTTCCGGGAATTAAAGGCCCTGGAGATTGAAAGACATGCAAAACCTGGAGAGAATATTCCTTTGCCCGCACCTCATAGCCGACCGACAGAACTGTGATTAACGCCACTAAGACCCGGAAATTGGAAACTAACCCTGACTTCTTCATAAGAGTAAATTCAACACCTGAAAATGCTGCACGTCAATCCTTGCTTCAGCTGCTACATCAAGGCCGAGCGTAAACGGGTCGTAAACGTGAAAGGGTTGAGGGTCAGGAAAAGGGGAAACATCGAACATCGAACATCCAACGCCCAACGTCGAATTTCAGAAAGAAGGCCTCTGCTTTGCGCCCTTTGTGTTCTTTGTGGTTCAACTCCGCTTTTTCCCGCGCTCGCCCGTGCGATAGGGGATTTTGGATTCCGACAGGATCATGGGTGCGGTTTGACCGCCCGTTTCAAAGGCGACGTGAACGGTTGCGCCCAGCGCCTCGGCCACGCGGCGTAACATGCTCAGGGAATGGCCTTCGTAGGACGGGGATTCGAGCCGGCTGATTTGCTGCTGTGAGGTCTTGAGCTTGCGGGCAAGGTCGCGTTGGGTAAGACCGGCCTTCTCACGCAACGCTGCAATCTGCAACGCCACATCCCACGCCTCCCCTGCCCGGGCAAACCGCCCGGCAAACGCCGGGTCTTTCAGTTGCTCTGCCAGATAAACGTCGAAATTTGTTTTCATGCGGTCCGTCATTTAACCACAAAGAACGCAAAGAGCGCAGAGAGGATAAAGCCGGGAATTCCTTGTGTTCCCTGAGGCTGATTTTCGCCCCAAGCAAACTTGCGGATTTCAAACTTGTAAGAGCCGAAATTGATCAGCATACCGTGCTCCAGCCGCGCCGATTTTAGATAGCCGAGGATTTGCGCCTCATGCTCGGCGGCCAGTGCCTTCGCAGTCTTCAATTCGACAATCAATACACCCTCCACGAGCAAATCCGCTAGATAGTCGCCAATCAGCGTTCCATCTTCGTCATACACCTTGATCGGACACTGCTGTTTTACGTCGAGGCCCGCCTTTTGCAACCGATGCGCCAGCGCATTTTCGTAAACTTTCTCCAAGTGACCGTGCCCATGATAAACATGAATGTCATACGCAATCTGCCGGACCTGGTCGCTCAATGATTTGATGTCTTTCATAATACCCTTTTTCCAGACCACAAAGAGTGAACAGGACTGTTGGTTGAAGTTCTTTGTGTTCTCTGCGTTCTTTGCGGTTAATTTCCTGTTCGGGTAAAACTCTACGGTAAATTCCATAAATATGCAACATCAAATTTGATGTAACGCAAGGATGTCACAGTTTGTGATATCCTCAAAATCTCATCGCGGGATCCGTGTTCATCTGTGTCCATCCGTGGTAAAAATTAGGGCCTCGCGGAGCTCCGCCCTCCGAAAATTTGTGTAAAATGTTCTTCGCGCCTTTCGCGGTTTTCGAGGACCCGCCTTCGCCTGGCTATGGCGGGCAGGCGAGGACGAGCCGTCTCCGTTAAACTTCCGTCTTCGCACTGCTTCGCCGAGACAAGTCGCCGCGCCAAGGAACGAGGACGAGGAGGAGTGAACTTTAGCCCTTAGCCTTTAGCCTTCAGCCTTCGTTCTACCATTCGCACAGACTTTCAACGTGCGCGGCGGAACCGTCGCGCAGCCAGCCGTCGAGTTGCGACGGGTCCTTGAGCTGCTGGCCGCGCCGGCGCGGCACGACGATGAACCGGCAGTTCATTTCCGGCAGCACGGTCATGTCGCTCCACAATTTCTCGAATTGCGCCACGGGATAAACGTCCTCCTGTCCGTGGCCCCAGCGCTTCTTCACGTCCTTGAGCGTGATGTAGGTCGGCATTTTGGCCGCGAGCGCGCGCACGGCATCGGCCACCTTGCCGGCGTCGGCCAGGCCGGCGCGCGTGAGCTGGAACACGGCGAGCAGCTTGTCCAGATTGATCCAGCTCGTCATCGAGTTGTAATAGGAAAGCGCAAATTCCTCTTCTTCGCGCGGCATCGCCAGGCCTTCCACAATGCGCGGCTGGCCGTTCACGCGCGCCAGCCCGCCGCCGCGGTCTTCGATGCGCCGGGTGATGACTTCAAAGGAAAGGCCGCCGCCCAGCAGGATGTGCAAGCCGAGCATCGCCGGGTCCACGTCCGCGCCCACGGTGTCAATGTTGTGCAGCATCAGGTGCTTCAGATTGGGCCGCTGCTCCAGCAGGCGCGCCAGCGTGCCGTTGCGGAGCAGGTTGGGAATCTCGAACCAGTGGCCGACGGGATGGAGGCATTGGAGCGGCACGTTGTCGGTGTAATCGCCGGCCTCGCCGGCCTGTTGCGCCCAGCCGATGAGGGCGTGGCGGAGGCTGTCGCGCACCTTCTGCTGTTGTTCATCGAGAATTTGTTGCGGCATCTCCTCCCAGAAAAACCGTAAATCGCGCTCCATCGGGATGAGCCGCAAGCCGACCGTGCGGCCTTCGGACAAAACCAGCGGCCCGGAATAGCCGTAGAATTTTTCGCGCGTGAGAAACGCCTCGGTGGGCTGGTGCGAAATGTAACTGGTGGTGATGACGTGCGGCAACGGAACGCCGCCGAGCCGGCTGATGCGGCGGCTCTTGGCCAGATGCACTTCCAAAAATGTGCGATGGCGCCCGCCGAATTTGCAGAATGGATGCAGCGCCTTGACCGTGCCCGCGCCCTGCGTCCACCGGCTGCCCGCGCCGGCGGCCAGCGTGACCACGGCGGCTTCACCCGCCGCCAACGCGGCCATGCCCGCTTCGAGATATTTCTTCGGCAGCTCGCGCGTGGCGTCGAACACGTCGCCTTCGGTCACGTCCTGAATTTGCGTGCTGACCGGCAAACGGTTTTGGGCCAGGCCGATTCGCCCGGACTTCAAATCCGCGCGGACCTGCTCGTGCTGCGCGCGGTCGAAGCCGTAGCGCTCGAGCAATGCCGGCAACGACTCGTCACTGGTGTCGTCAGTCTTCAAACGCGGCAGCAGCCGGTCGAAAAGCGTCTGCACCATGCCGCGCAGTTCAGGCTTGGAGCGGCAGGCGGCGGCGAATTTGTCCATTTCCGCGCGGTGCAACGGCGGAAGGGCCCGGGCATCCTGACGCAACAACGGCGGCATGATGAGTGCGTAATAGCCCTGCGGCAACAGAGCGGACCGGCCATGCAACAGGTCGGCCCAAGTGCCTTTTTCGTTGATGGCAAAGTCATAGACCACCGGCTCCATCGCAAACGGCAGGGCGTATTCGAATTCGCGCTTGGTTTGCGTCATCAACTCCTGCAGCCGCGTTTGTCCCGCGGCTTTCTTCGCAGCGTCAAAAATGAATCCCATGCCACCGCCCGACATGCCGCCCAGCATCCAGAACCCGAGAAAATCTTTTCCGAATTCGGCCCGCACCCGGTTGATGATGGTTTCCGTGAACAGGTTCGTGGCCCACGGGATGATGGTCTGGATGGGACCAAAGAAATTTCGCGTCGTCGCCGCGCCCAGGGCCGCGACGTCCTCGCGCCGGAGTCCGGCGAGGATTTCCTCCAAAATGGCGAGCATGCTGAGCCGCGCCTGCCACTCGGCCTCGGAGCGCAACAGGTATTTTTCGCTGACCATTTCGAGGATGGGGCCGACGTTTTGCGCCATGCCGCCATGCACGAGCACCAGGCTGTCCTGCAACTTCTGCCGCAGGGCGGGCGAGGCGTCTTCGTGGGTGAGGATGCGATGCTGCGGCATGAGCCGGCCGCGGCTGACGCCAAATTCGGGATCGCCCTCGGCGGCG
>Ga0187852_1002463_pt1 | contig 15066 bp, 14 predicted proteins | sample June2016WEW_6_40_FD_134511 | JGI IMG/M metagenome (GOLD analysis project Ga0187852, IMG submission 134511) | Peatland microbial communities from SPRUCE experiment site at the Marcell Experimental Forest, Minnesota, USA - June2016WEW_6_40 | ecosystem: Environmental > Terrestrial > Soil > Wetlands...
CGCGCTTGCCGGGCTACATGTTGAACGGGTAATCTACAAGGTGAATTCCTTTCAGTTCACAAGATCAGCCAGGCTTGTCCTGGCACTCCAGAGGAGGGCAAAAAGCGCCCACCTCTGCGCTACCTGCTCTTGGAACTCTGCGGGATTGGGAACAGGGCCGAGTGGAGCCCGACCAGCCGGCTAAGGCCTACCTCACCGTCATCGCGCGCGATCCCCAAGGCGTCGAGCGTGCATTGCATCCCGTGCGCAGCTAACAGACGGATTTCCACGGTTGTCGAGAATCTGTGCGCGGGTGGCGCCGACATTGCCTTTGATGTCGCCGACCCATGGATCCAACAAAACCCTTGGGCTATCGGTTGCTATATCGACAAAGGGCGCATACATAGAAGGCAATGTATGCGCCACCCGCGGTTTGATCGTGGACCGTGTCCAGGATACTGTCGGACCCGCGCGTGCGAATTTGATGGCCCTGCCATGCGACGGAAAGGACGCGGACCACAAAACCGGTGGTCCGCGCTACTCGCTAAAGTGATCAAGACCACATATTCAGGAAGGTGTGGCACGAAAGGATTCGGATATTCGCTTTCTCAACCGCGAATATGGCGAGTCGCTGGTAGTACGAGTTAGTGCCCGCTGGAAAATCCACCACCCCGCGCCACACCCACCCACGATTAGGAGGAGGAATATGAATGAGACGAGAAACCACCTCGTGTGTTGTTGCTGCCAGATGGTTCCCCAATCGGTGCTCGCAAAGAGACCGGCGAGGCCCAGCACAGCACCCACGAACGCGCCTATGCAGAGGTCACGGTTCGCCCGTGCCTCGCTAATGTTCCCATCGCACAATATCTGAAACTCGTCCTCACGCAGCGGAAATCCAACCTCATCGGGGCGCGGGTTTACAACTATCGAGCTGACGTGAAAAGTCGCGCCTTCTGGCGCCTTGGTGTGCTGGTCGGCTGTGCTCATGGCTCACCTTGTGGCAATACCGAGCATGCTTAGGTTGTGGAACATCGTATAGCCGCAGTTTGTGCACGAGATCGCGAGGGCTTCGAGGTAACTCCTACCCCCAGGAATATGTGCGGCATACCTGAACATCTTTAAAGTCAGCGGGTCAGCCGGGATTGCCAGAAGATCAACCGCCCAATCTTCTGCTTTGCATCTAGGGCAGACATCGTTCGTGACCTTCCGCTCTCGCAGCGTCTCCAGTGCTTGTTTGATGATGATTTCCATTTCTGGGCTATGAGGAGGATTCAGTGGCATAACTGTCCCAACCTTGGAAAGTCCTAAACCGCGGCTTGCCTTCCCGCGATTAAGATTATACCCCTGTTCTGTCCGCATTGGCGCGTTGCCTGTCTGGCAGCGAAAGACGACCCTGGATTGCAATCCAGAATCGTTTGTCACCGCTTCGTCACCGCCCATAGGCGAGCATGGCTTGAGCCGTCCGCGTGCGTGTGAGTGGCAGCAAAGCGCACGGCGGGGCATTCTGGAAGAACGTCGTGTTGACTTGGCCTTACGCGGGCTGGCGCAGAGCGAAGCTCTGCGATCCACTGAGTCGTGATGCCCATACGAGAGCGCAGAGTCGCGCTCTGCGCCCGCCCCGGAAAAACCCAATCGCGCAGTGGCGAACGGGCCCGAAACATTATGGAATCTGGGAAATCTTCCTTGCCGTGTCCAAAACGAACTGCGCTTCCTCCTGGTTGGGCTCGCGACCCGTCGCGTGCACTGCTCGATTCCGGATTGAAGTGACTTCATCTACAGCTACTCGCATGTTTTTGTCGATCACACCTGCACGCTCAAGTAAGGTAGCGGTATTGCGGGCAGAAAGTCGCGGTTGAAGACCGATATCACGCCGGTTGGCGAGTTCGCGCAACAGGTGTTCGAGGATGACCGCAGTCACGGCGATGGCGCCGCGTGGGGAACCCGCTGCGATGAGTCTTTCGGCTTCCGCGAATTGGTCCTCCGTCAGGGCATGCGTAATGGCCTCACGCAAGTGTTGACGGCTACTCTCGAGATCGGTCGAATAGCAGAGCACCCGTCGAGAAGCGATATCAAACGGGAGTTGTGACAAGTCGCTTGCCATCAGGATGACCGGTTTACGCATTGCCTCGGCAAATCCCACTTCGTAGAGTACATTTGGGTTTCGGTCTGTGACTTCCGCTATGCAGAGGCGCGCCTGCTGAATCGCAGCACGGATTTGTTCCATCACAAACCCCGTTCCGGGAATCTCATCTGCGCGAACGGCGGACAGCCCCGTATCCTCGATTGCGGGGACGATCAAATCTCGGTAGATGCGGTCATGGGGCTCGGTGAAGGGCATCATCACGAAACAGAGCTTTGATGTACTTTGCAGCAATGCGGCCGATGTCTCCTGATCTGGTGCCGGCTCGGAAGTCCCCGGAGAAACTTCCTCGAAGATGTCAGGCCGAGATCGGCGCAATCGTGCACCGGCTCGCGTGTCTAATTTTCGCTGGGTATTTAGAAAGAGATCTTGGAGCATTTCGTCCTTCGTGCGACCGTCAGACACAAGATTGATGATGTGAATACGACGGCCGAAAGCAGCCTCTACATCGCTAACCTGAGCATCGAACTGGACCACGTAGGACATTCTCTCGAATTGCCCTAGACGAGATCTCACGACCTCTTTAATGCTCAGGAAATCTGGGTCTGTCAGACTGTATCCGATGAATAGCGGTGTTCGTGTGATCAACATCGCGGACAGGTGTGTTGCAATGACCGGGTATGCGTCCAGGAACCGCTCATAGTCCTTCTGTGTCAGCACGATGTGTTCTTCGTGGCGAAGGTCACCGTGCATCTTGACGATGCTAGTTGCCGTTTGACCCGCATGAAACGGGAGTTGGAGCTCACCGACCAGGGATCTAAAGGGTCTACCGGATGCGGAGTATGCTGCTTCAAGCAACACGTCAAAATTCGTTGTGTAAACTGTATCGAACGGTAGCTGGGAAAACGCGACCTGCGACCTGCCGGGACGAGCGTCATCCACGTGAAGAGCTCGGCGTACGGCTTCAATAAGCTGTACACGCCCAAACCGGCGTTCGTACTCTTGCCCGACTTGTGGGCCAGACAGCGTTGCATCGAGGCCGCCTTCTGAAGCCAGTTGCGACGCCAAACCTGCCCAGTCTGGCATACTCCCACAGGATACAGTCGCATTCCGAGAGAAACCTGCTCCGATAAACGGAATACATCGACCCTCTGCAATATCAGCGAAGAGCGGAAACGGGAGTTCCAGCGAGTCGGGCATGCCCACATATTAGCCCGAATCGGTTTCAGGCGCACGAGGTTGATCCCGGTGCACAGAGCGTTCTAGACGGGCGACGTAGGAGCGGGGGCGCAGAGGTAGCCGTAGTTTGGCTTCCTCTGCTGCTCTTCTAAGTCCGGGTGCGTGCATCGGCGGGCAGCAGGACGCGGTAGACGGAAAGGCCGCTCGGGGTCACCGGTGCACAATTCAGGCTGCCCTGACAGTCATGGACGCTCGACCACGGCCAGTCTTCCGCGCAGCGCGCCAGCCCCGCCCTCACCGGAGTCAGCGGTTCTCGGAGCCATTCATAGCTTGGTCGGAACGACAACGCCACGCGACCGCAACCTGCTGCCCCAAACTCTGCAAAAATCGGATGAGAGCGATATGGACAGGCGTGGATCGGCGCTCAGCGTAACGTTCTCCGCAACTTCGCTTGTTCTCACCATTTTTTGATGAGATCATGTCTATGCATGGGAGTGTGGGCGGAACTGAATAAATGGTATTGTCGGCTGCTCCGGGGAGGGTTCTATGCAGGTTCTGAAGACCAAGGCTGAAGTGGGAAGCGATGGGCGGTTGCGGGTCGACGTACCGGTCGAACTTCCTGCGGGCGCGGTCGAGCTTGTCCTTGTGGTGAGTGAACCACCCCGGCCGAACGGATCGAAATTTGACTTCTCCGGCGTCGTGGGGAGACTCGAATGGCAGGGCGACGCCGTCGAGGAGCAGAGGAAGATGAGTGATGAGCGAAACCTCCCTGGGCTTGCGCATCCGTGATTTATAAGTTACAATGAAATCTGTGATCGAGGTTCGCCACTACGTCAGCCGGGCGGGCAAAGACATTTTCGATGAGTGGCTTTCGGCACTGGCGGATCGACGCGCTCAGGCGAAAATTACCAGCCGTATTAACCGGCTGGCAGTCGGCAATTTCGGTGATAGCAAGCCCCTGAGCCAAGGTGTCTGGGAGTTGCGGATCGACTGGGGACCTGGCTACAGAGTCTATTACGCGATGGTTGGGAAACTTTGCGTTTTGCTTCTCTGCGGCGGTGACAAGAGAAAACAATCGGCGGATATCGGGCGGGCGGTAGAGTACTTGAACGATTACAAAGAAAGGACCAAACCGTTATGAGACGAAAGGCCAGCGTTTCCCATGATGAGGCGATGATCCGGCGGCTTCGCAAGGACCCGGAATTTGCCGCCGAATACCTCAAAGCGGCACTGGAAGACGAGGATGAACCGCGCGTGCTGCTCATCGCGTTGCGCCACCTTGCCCAGGCGCAGGGCGTCGCAAAAGTCGCTAAAGCCGCCGGCATCGAGCGGGAGAGCCTTTACCGCGCCCTCTCAGAACGTGGCAATCCCCGCCTGTCCACCTTGTTCGCGGTGACCAAAGCCGTCGGGCTTCGGCTTACCGTCGAAACCGCGTCATGACTATTATCGGACGGGAAACACCGGCCGGATTTTCAGGACCGCGAAGCTACTCCGCTCAAAGCTTCCATTGTATGTTTCACCTGCCCCCTCCTGACGCAGGAGGGGAATTCCGTATTTTTCGAGCGCCACGCAGTAGTTCAGCACCGAAGAATGTTCCACCTGAGACGTTACTATATGGCGTTTCGCCGGATTAGCGCTGAGCGCCGCGGCGATGGCGGCGTTGTTGCTCTCGGTCGCGCTCGACGTGAAGATGACATCCATCGAGTGAGCGCCGATTAGTTCGGCCACCTGCTCGCGCGCTATCCGTGTCACGGCGAAAGCAGATCCTTCGCGAAGTTTACTCTGGGCGGCAGAGCGAGATTCTTCGCTTCGCTCAGAATGACAGCGAATGGGCTTAGGATGACAGCTTGGGGAGAGCGGCGCTCGACGGGTTGCTTGCGCTCGGGCTACGTCGATGGCATTCGGGCCTCTGCGGGGCACGCAAGTCCGTAGCCACTCGGCTCAGGGAGGACCAATGCACGAAACAGAATGCAAATCTTCTCGACGGGATTTCTTGAGGACCGGCGCGGGCGCGATGGGCGCCATCGCCCTTAGCACAGCGTTGCCTCAGGGCGCCGCCGCGCTTGGACCAGCGCCGGCCCGGCCGAATTTTATCTTCGTCTCGACCGACGGCCACCGGCCTGACGCGCTCAGTCTGAACGGCAACCGCATTCTCCAAACTCCAAACATTGACCGCATCGGGCGCGAGGGCATTCAGTTTCAGAATTCCTTCGTGGTCAATGCCCTGTGTCTGCCGTCACGCGCTACGGCGCTCACCGGACTTTATTCGCACCGCACCGGCTGCCTGGATAACAAGGATGACCGCGCCATTCCCCTTGAAATCCCGCTCTTCACCGATTTGTTGCGTCAGGCCGGCTACGAAGTCGCACTCTTCGGGAAAGCGCACGTCGGCCGTCTGGGAGAGCGGCAGTGGGACCGCTATTTCGGCTTTCCCGGAGCGGCCGCCGACTATTTCTGGCCGCGGATTCAAGCGGGCTCAAACGGAAAGATCGAATCGAACCTGGTCTACGAAGGCTATGTTGACGACCTCGTTGCCGAAAGGGCCATCCAGTGGCTCAGGCAGAAGCGCGACAAACCTTTCTGTTTGATTCTGTGGTTTCAGTCACCGCACGCTCCTTTCTTCAGGGCGCGGCGGTACCTGGATCTTTATGACGGAGCAACGATTCCGAAGCCCGCCACCTTCGATGACGATTTGAAAGGATATCCCGGAAAGCCCCGAGCCTTTGCGGACGCAGACAACAAAATCGGAGGGCCCTATGCGAAGGACAGCGAGACGCAGGAGAATTGCGCCAGGACTCTGGAGGAGATCGTCAAGGATTATTACGCCGGCGTCGCCGACGTCGATGACAACATGGGAAAGCTCTTCCAGGCTCTCGGCGAAATGGGCCAATTGGATGATACCGTAATCATGTTCAGTTCGGACCACGGTTTCTTCTTGGGCGAATGGCGGATGTACGACAAGCGATTGATGCACGAGCCGTCGATCCGCACGCCCATGCTGATTCGTTATCCGCGCCTGATTCGGCCGGGCTCGAGCGCCCTGCCGATGGTTCTGAATACGGATATTGCGCCCACCCTGCTTGAGCTAGCGGGGCTGGGCATCCCTAACGGGACACAGGGCCGGAGCTTGGTTCCGTTCTTGAGAGGCGAAGAACCGAAATCCTGGCGCAAGGACTGGCTCTACGAGTATTACGAGTACCCGGGGCCACACAATGTGCGCAAGAATCGCGGAGTTCGCACCGAGCAGTTCAAACTGATCCACTATTACGAGGATCCTGAGGAATTCGAGCTCTACGATCTCAAAGAGGACCCGGGAGAGCTGCACAACCTCTACGGCGACTCCCGCTATGCAAGCCTCGCGCGAGATCTGCTGCAGCGCATCCGCGAGCTTCGCGAAGAAACCGGCGACCCTTTGGGTGGAGCGTAATTCTCACTGGAACATGAGCAGCGAATCGAGCGGCGCCTTGGTGTCAAATGGCAGATTTCAGGAGACCCAAAGCGGAAATTCCGGTCCGATTTTCCCGCACATTCAATTGCCTTCGAGGGCAGGTAAGCGTACGATGATAGGCGGGCCAAATCAGCGTTTCAATCCGCGCACCAATGCCGCACTCCAGTACTTTGGCACTTCGCCTTTTTCAGAGATGACCTTGGGTGTGCCGGGCAACGCCAATCGGCGGTTTTTCCACGGGCCGGGTTTGAACAATTGGGAACGGGGCTGCTGAAGAACTCGCCAATCACCGAACGGACGGAAGTCCGGTTGCGCGGGGAGTTGGTTAATGTGTTTAATCATGCCCAATTTCTGAGTCCGGTCGGCAACTTCATTGCCATTCATTTCGGCCAAGTAACGGCTGGCTACGATCCCCGTATTGGCCAAGTATCGGTGAAATTTTTGCTCTAAGAGGAGCCGCTCCCGATGACAGCGAAGGCACGAATTCATCGCATCATCCAAATCGACTGGCCCGAATTCGGCCAGGCCTCTTATCCCCCGCAGGCGCCCACCTCTGAGTTCGAGAAAAGGATCAACGACCTGCGCGCCATGATGGGCGAACGAGAACTTACGCATCTGGTGGTCTACGGCGACCGCGAGCATTTTGCTAACTTAGCTTACCTTACCGGTTTCGACCCGCGATTCGAGGAGGCTCTGCTCATAATTTCTCCTGACCGGAATCCACTGCTGGTCGTCGGCAACGAGTGTGAAGCATACCTCGGCGTGAGTCCGTTATTTAACGATGGAAAGTTGAGAAAGGAGCGCTTTCAGCCATTCTCCTTGCTTAATCAGCCGCGGGACCAGAGCCGGTTCATCCGTGAGATATTTGCCGGGGAAGGAATCGGCGAGACCTCGATGGTCGGATGTGTAGGCTGGAAATATTTCTCTGATCGCGAACATCCCGACGCCCGGTATGCGATAGATATCCCATCCTACCTCGCAGACACGCTACGGGCGCTGGCCGGAAGGAACCGTGTAGTCAACTCCACGGATTTGCTGATGCATCCGGGTTACGGCCTGCGCAGCTTTTGCTCGCCATCGGAGATTGCGTATTTCGAATATACGAGTGTCCTGGCCTCGGACGCGATGAAACGCATGCTTTTCGGAATGCGGGAGGGTATGACGGATCATGAGGTGGTCGCGCTGGCCGGCACGAGCGGCGAGCCGCTTGGGTGCCACATCACGTTTACGACGGGGCGCACCGCGAGGCTCGGCCTTTCCAGCCCCAAGGATGAAAAGATCCAACGTGGACACACTCTTGCCACGAACATCTGCTATTGGGGCGGCAATAGCACTCGCGCGGGATGGATCGCGTCCTCAGCTCGCGACCTTCCAAGTGAAGCTGCTGACTATGTTGCGAATTATGCCGGTCCCTACTTCGAGGCGATGAGCGAGTGGTTCGCTCTGCTCAAGCCGGGCACTTCCGGGGGGCAATTGTGGCGCCTGATTCAGGAGCGACTGCCCTTCGAGCGATTCGAGATTTTCCTGAATCCGGGCCATCTCATCCACCTGGATGAATGGCTCAGTTCGCCGATTTATGAGGGCTCAGAGGTGGTCCTCCATTCCGGTATGGCGATGCAAGTGGATGTCATCCCCGGTTCGCCGGTGTATTTCTCAACCCGCATGGAAGACGGGCTGATTCTCGCCGACGAAGAGCTTCGCAAGAAACTCAGCAATGATTTTCCTGCGTGCTACGGGCGCTGCCAAAAGAGGCGAAAGTTCATGACGGAAATCCTGGGCATCGACCTTCCCGAAGAAGTCTTGCCGCTGTCGAACATACCGGCCATCGTGCCTCCGTTCTTTCTTGCGCCGAATAGCATCCTTGCGTTGTAGGGGCGGACCTTGTGGCCGCCCTGGGCAACTACAACTGTTGCCCCCTGGAGTTTCTACATTTCTGAGTCCTCGGCCATTTCATGCCCGGTGGGCCTGGGAGCGCGGGCTTCCAGCCCGCATTTCGCATATGACGTGGCGGGCTGGAAGCCCGCGCTCCCAGGAATGTAGAAACTCGAGTGGGCACCCACAAGGGGTGCCCCTACAAGCGATGGAGATATACCGCTGACCGCCACGAAAACCACTTCCACCGCGCCTCTTCAACTGCGGCGCAATTCACTCGGGCTAACGGAACTGGTGTTCCAGGCCATCACGCACATCGCCCCGGCGGGCAACATCGTCCTCACCTTTCCGATCATTGCCCACGAGGCGGGGCCGGCCATGCCGGTATCGCTCCTGCTGACGACCATCGTGTGCTTCCTGATCGGCAATACGGTGGCGCAGTTTTCCGCCTACCTGCCGTCGAGCGGTGGTTACTACTCTTTTGCCACCCGAGGGCTCGGGAGCCGCGGCGGCTTCATGGCGACCTGGAGCTATTTGATGTACGATCTCCTTGGCCCGGCCGCAACCAACGGGTTTCTTGGCTACATGCTCTCGGACATGCTGGGTACAGCCTTTGGCGTGAGGGTCCCGTGGTGGCTCATCGCTGTGGCGGCATCCGTCATCGTCTGGATGCTCACCCACTACGGAATTCGCCTGTCGATGCGAATCACCACGCTTTTCGGCGGCCTCGAGATCTTGATCATGCTGGCGCTCGCCATAACCTTCCTGGTTCATCCGGGGCACGGTTCGAGCTACATCGCACCACTCGAGCCCTCGCTCGCGCCCCACCACTTCACCGGCGTCCTGGCGGGCATGGTCTTCTCAGTACTTGCGCTGAGCGGCTTCGAAGCCCCGGCGCCGCTCGCACAAGAAAGCCGCAGGCCGGGCAAGTACGTCGGGTTGGCGGTTAATCTCTCGCTGCTGGCAATCGGAACCTTCTACGTCTTCACATCCTATGCGAGCGCGGTCGGCTGGGGCACCGGCGACATGGCAGCCTTCGCCTCCAGCCCGAACCCCTATTACTCCCTTGGACACTCGCTTTGGGGGGCCGGCTGGTGGCTCGTCGTCCTTGCGGTCATCAACAGTTCGGTTGGAACCGGCATGGCTTCCACCAACGCGGCATGCCGGGTGATGTACACGATGGGCCAGGCGGGCACACTTCCCGCTCGTTTCGGCAAGATTCATCCCGTTCACCAAACGCCTGCGTTTGCTATTGCCTTTCTGCAACTGACGGGCATTGCTGCGTACTTGCTGGTGGGTTTGCTGTTGCGACCCGAAGAGATCCTGGGTTTTCTCGGCACCATTGCAACGCTGGCCGTCATCATCCTATACGCCACCGCAAACCTCGCCCTACCTTCCTACATCCGCCGGGAGCACCCGGATCACTTCAGCTTCTGGCGGCACGCGGCGATCCCTTGGATGGGAACTTTGGCGCTATTGCCCGTCCTGGTCGTGACCGTCTGCCCTGTACCCCCTCGGCCGTACAACCTCACGCCGTATTTGTTCGTTGTGGCGCTCCTCATCGGTTTCGGATACATGCACTGGCTCGAGACGCGTCGCCCCGGAGCGCTCGAGCGGGGCGCCACCATGCTCGTGGGACACCGCACCAACGCGCAAGGCGACGTGGACTGGGACGCACCCAGAGCTTAGAGTCTTGCTCGCAGCACGAAGCCCAGGTTCAGGGCAGATCAGAATGCCATCAGGTACCGTTCAACCTCCCAATTGCTAACGGTGCGTTGGTATTGTCGCCATTCCTCGTTCTTCACCTGCACGTAGTAAGAGGTGAAGTCTTTTCCCAGAGCGCCGGTGAGGATTTCGTCTTTTTCCAACTCGCCTAGGGCTTCGCGCAGGCTCATGGGCAGCACGCGAATCCCACGTTCGGCGAGATCGCTTTCCGCGACTTCGTACAAGTTGCTGTTGTTGGCGGCGCCGGGATCCATTTTATTCTCAATTCCATCCAGGCCGGCGGCCAGTAAGGCAGCAATGGCCAGATAGGGGTTGGCCGAGCCATCGACGGCGCGATTCTCAATCCTCCCCGGCCCCGGCAACCGGATCATCTGGGTGCGATTCGAAGGGCCATAGGTGATATAGACGGGCGCCCAAGTTGCACCGGAGCGAGGCGTTCCGGGAACCAACCGTTTGTAGCTGTTCACAATCGGCGAGGTCAAGGCCGCGAGGCTCTTGGCATGGTGTAAGACGCCCGCCATGAACCACCGGCCGAGCGTGGAAAGGCCGTACTCGGCGCTCGTGTCCAGGAAAAGGTTGCGGCCGGTATTGGCCTCCGCCAGGCTGAGGTGAACGTGGGCGCCGTTGCCCGTAAGATGGGCGAAGGGTTTCGGCATGAAGGTAGCCGACAAGCCATGCTGCTCGGCCACCGTACGGACCATCCACTTGAAAAAAGTGTGCCGGTCGGCGCTCGTGAGGGCATCCGCATACAGCCAATTGAGTTCAAACTGGCAGTTGGCGTCTTCGTGATCGGCGGCATAGGGATCCCAGCCTAGCTCTTGCATGTAGCGCAGGAGAGCGGTCATGAGATCCAGATTGCGGTAAAGGGCGACCAAATCGTAACAAGGTTTTCCTGCGGTATCGAGCGGATCCCAGGGAATATAATTCCCGAGGTCATTTTTCTTCAGCAGCATGAACTCGGCCTCGATGCCCACTTGAAGTATCCATCCCTTTCGGCGGAGGTCTTCGAGGTTTCGGCTGAGGATAGTTCGCGGACAGTAGGGCCACGGCTGCCCGTTGACATGGAGGTTGCCCGGCACCCAGGCTACATTCTTGCGCCAGGGAAGGATGGTCAAGGATCTGAGGTCGGGGATACTCACTATATCCGGGTCGTGTGGACCTTGGTTCAGGTCGCCCGCCGCAAATCCCGCAAATCCCGCGCCCTCGCTCTTCATTTCTTCGATGTGGCTGGCAGGCACCAGCTTGGCTTTCGGTGTCCCCGCCAATTCCACGAAAGAGCAAAGGTAGAAATCGATGCCGTTTGCATTCTTCGACGAACTTTGAAGATGCTCCATGAGTTTCTCCTTAGTGAGTTACGATGACACTGCCGCGGCAGCCTTCTCTCCCACCAGTTGCCCGTTCGCAAAGCGCGCCGGGGAGAACGGCTCCAGGAGCTTCGGGGTTTTCCCCGTGGCAATAAGTTCGGCCGTGCATTTTCCCGCAATCGGAGCGGCCTTGAATCCATAGGTTCCCCATCCCACATCCAGGTAGAAGTTTTTCACCTGTTGTGCCACGCCGATAATGGGAGCGTAGTCCGGCGTCATGTCACAGACTCCTGTCCATTGGCGAAGCACTCGAAGAGAGTGCAATTGGGGGAACAGCTCCAAAGTATAGCCGGCCATCTGCTCGAGGGTGGGGAGCGTACTCTTCAAAGAGTAGGATTGGTAGGGATCAATCTCCGCGCCGATCACCAACTCACCTTTGTCGGTCTGATTCACGTAAACGTGTAAGGTGGCTGAGACAATCACCTTGTCCAGGAAGGGTTTCAAGGGTTCCGTGACGCAGGCCTGGAGCGGGTGGCTGACCACGGGCAGGGAAACTCCCGCCATCTTGGCGATGGTCGAGGCCCAGCCTGCGGTGGCGTTGAGCACCGCCGAGGTGGCAATGTCGCCGCGATTGGTGGCCACCGATTGCACGCTGCCGTTCTCCACCCGCAGGGCGGTGACGGTAGTGTGAGGATGAATTTCAATCCCCATCCGATCGCAGGCGCGCGCCAAGCCCCACACCACCGCGTCGTGGCGGATAATGCCGCCGGGGGGATGATACAGCGCGGCCAACACCGGGAAGCGCGGCCGCGAACTGAGGTCCATGGCGGGAACCAGGCGGCGAATTTCGTCAGGATAGATTATCCGGCTGTCAATTCCGAGGGCCTGGTTGTTCTCGGCGCGAATCCGCAACCCAGTTACCGAGGCGTCCGTGTGCCCGAGCGTCAGGTGGCCGCACTGGCTGAACAGGAGATTCCATTCCAGCTCGCGTGAGAGACTCTCGTAGAGCTTGACCGACGCATCATAGAAGAGAATGCCTTCCGGAGTGCGGTAATTGGAGCGGATGATGGCGGTGTTGCGGCCGCTACTGCCGCTGCCCAGATAGCCTTTGTCAACCAGAGCGATGTTTCTGTAGCCGTGCTTCGAGCCGAGGTAGTAAGCAGTGGCGAGCCCATGCACACCCGCGCCAACGATCACCAGATCGTAGCGCCGCTTCAGCTCCGGCCGCCGCCACATGCGCTCTTTTTTGAAAAGTCTCAGCATCGTGCGATTTCGAACGGTGAAGAGCCGCGGATCTAAACTTCAGGTCCGCGCTACACGCTCCGCGTCTCTGCGGTGATATCACTTCTGTAACAGTTCTTGAGCTTCCAGCCCGAATGGTGTGATATCGAATTCCTGCCCCGCGTGCAGTATCGACTCCCACACGCTCTCGCCGTATTCCCGGCCCACCAGCAGATGGAACGCCGAAATGCCGGGCAGATCGTCGCGCAAGACAATGGCATGAACGTGCGCCAGACTGGCCTGCGCGCAGGTGAGGTTCCCCATCGCACCTTCAGATGGATCGAGCGAGGTGAGCTTGCTGAGAACCTCGCGGCTGCGAGGCCCTGCGAGCATCAACTGCGTGTACGCCGAAGTCACCTCCGTCACGTAAATGTTCGCGGGCGAAGCAGCATCTCCATTCTGAAGTTGTTGCAGGCGTCTTCGCACGCCAATGGTTGCCGATGGTTCGCATGTCAGCAAAAACTGCCTGCGGCCCAGCAGCCACGAGGCTGCTTCCGGCCTGAGGTCGGGGGCGCTTTTCAGGCCGGACCCCTGTAGGTCAAATTTCGACATCCAGCTCACGTCAGCCAGGCCCACAGACTCGCGCGCCCGTGCCGCCTCATCGGACGGATTGCCGAAGCTCGAGGCAATTTGCCAACCGTGATGCTCGACCATCGCGGCTTTGCTTTCATGATGCACGTGGAATAATGCCGTTTGCTTAATGTAACTGATCCTTAAGTGCAGTTTGGCCCACACATCGATCTGCCGCCCTCTCAAGTTTCTACATTCCTGGGAGCGCGGGCTTCCAGCCCGCATCTCGCATCTGGGCAAGCGGGCTGGAAGCCCGCGCTCCCAGGCTTTCCGGGCAAATGTAGAAACTCCAGAGTACGGCAGCGAAGCTGCCGCCCTGGAATGCGGTACGGAAGGGCGGTAGCTGGCGCTACCGCACTCCAAGACGCCTTCGGCACAGCAATCGCGAATTCAGACTTGCGCGAGACCGAACGTCACATGCGCAGGCGCGTCCCATCCGGATCGTAAAACACTTTCTCCGTAATCCGAGCGCGTGCCAGCCGGCCATCCACGCGCACATCGACTTCCGCCCCGTCACGGGCGAACTCGGCCGGCACCCAGGCGAGGCCGATTGCTTTTCCTTGCAGCGGAGAGACCCGTGCACTCGTCACCCTGCCCGCCAGTTGGCCGCCGATCATAATGGCTGCACCGTCCTCCGGTAAATCCGCTTCACCCATGACAAAGCCCGCCAGTTTCTGGCGAAGCGGTTGTCCGGCAAGTCGACGGAGCGCCGAGCGTCCTATGAAATCTTCCTTGTCCAATTTCAGCGCCCAGCCCATGCCGGCCTCAAACGGATTGGTCAGAGCATCGCTATCCACGCCCACAATGACGTGCCGCTTTTCCAGGCGCAGCAGGCGTTGCGCTTCAATTCCGAAGAGCCTGATACCGAAATTGCCGCCGGCCGCGAGGAGCGCCTTCCACACGTCCGGGCCGGATTCGGCGGGGAAGTGGATTTCCCAACCCGTTTCGCCCACAAACCCGATGCGCATCAGAATCGCTTCGACGCCGGCGACCGGTGCAATGCGGCAAGCCATGTAGGGGAAGGCCGCGGTGCTCAGGTCGCAATCCGTCAGTTGCTTGAGCACCTCACGCGCCTGGGGCCCTGCGAGATTTACGGCGGCGAGCGCGGAAGTGAGGTTGGTGATGTAGGCATCCCACCCCGTACCCGCCATCCACCATTTCATCCATTGAAAGACGAAGTCCAGATTTCCCGTGGTGGTCGTCACGAAATAATGGTCGTCCGCCAGGCGAGACACCGTGCCGTCGTCCAGCATGATCCCGGCTTCGTCGCAAATCACTCCGTAGCGAGTGCGCCCCGGGCGCAGGTCAGAGAAGCGTCCCGTGTAAACCTTGTCGAGCAGCTTCCCGACGTCCCGGCCCTTCAGGTCGAGCTTGCCCAAAGTGCTGACGTCGATCAGCCCCACGCGTTCGCGGACGGCGCGATACTCCTGCCCAACGCAATGCCGCTCGCCGTCGCCTTTTGCCGATTGGTAATATCGCGGCCGCTTCCACTCGCCCATGTCGAGCCATTCGGCCCCCGCCGTCTCGTGCTCGTAGTGCATGGGAGTGCGGCGCGTGGGATGATGCCGGGCACCGACCAGGGCTCCCAGCGTGACTCCGGGATTCGGAGGCCGCGCGGTGGTTACGCC
>Ga0187852_1002470_pt1 | contig 15037 bp, 13 predicted proteins | sample June2016WEW_6_40_FD_134511 | JGI IMG/M metagenome (GOLD analysis project Ga0187852, IMG submission 134511) | Peatland microbial communities from SPRUCE experiment site at the Marcell Experimental Forest, Minnesota, USA - June2016WEW_6_40 | ecosystem: Environmental > Terrestrial > Soil > Wetlands...
GAGCAGGATGGAGCCCATGGTGACGTAGTAGAAAACGCCCTGCCCGGCCACCGCCGCGACGAGCATTGAAAGCACGCTCTGGTATCCCGCCTTTCCGGGGTCGGTGGCACCGATGTGGTAAGCACGAACCAGAAAGGCGACTCCCCCCAGCAGCACAATGAGAATCGCGATGATCATGGTCAGGGCTCGCTGTGCGGTTCTTACCACGGGCTCCCGGAAAGCCTTCACGCCGTTGCTGACCGCCTCGACGCCGGTCATGGCCGTGCAGCCGCTGGAAAAAGCCTTCAGCAAAAGCCACGCGCTAACCGCTGCGTTGGGCAAGGGCAATGGCGGCGGAGCCACGATCGGCATGGGATGGCCGCCGGCGGCGAGCGTCTTCGCCACGCCGAGTATCAAGGTGGCGAGCAAGGTTCCAACAAACACATAGGTTGGAATAATGAACACGGCGCCCGTTTCGCGAACGCCGCGCAGGTTCACCATGGTGATCAGCAGCAAGATCACAAGACAAATCGCCAGGGTGTGGGGCTGAAGGGACGGTACCGCAGAGACGAGCGCCCCAACCCCGGCGGAAATTCCCACCGCCGCCGTCAGAACGTAGTCAATCATCAAGGCAGCGCCTGCGAGCAGCCCGGAAAACTCTCCCAGGTTCTCCCGAGCCACCGTGTAGGAGCCGCCGCCCGACGGGTAAGCTTCAATGGTTTGGCGATACGAGAAATAGACGATCGCCAGCAGGATGATGATGCTGGCCGTTATCGGCACGAGGTAGGCTATTCCCGCCGCCGCCAGCGGGATCAGCAGCGTGAGCGCCGCCTCCGGGCCGTACGCCGCGGAGCTGAGGGCGTCCAATCCAAAGACGGAAAGGCCTCCGACCGGCCCCAGCTTCTCTCCCGCTTCCTCCGAAGAACGGAGCGGCCTTCCGAATAGCAAATCGTTCAGTTTCATTATTCATCCTCTCAGGCCGGAGTCGCGGTGCTGAGTCGAGCCATGGACGGTCGGAAATCGAGTTGCCCGAAAGCCCCACTAGTGTCGTCTCCCAATATTTTGCAATATAAGTCGAGACGATTCGGCCACGCGTCAGCAGCGCCGTCAGGGGCGCCACAAAGTAGCCCAGGGCGTAAAGGCCTGTGAAAAAATCGATGGCTGTCATCCTGAGCGAAGCGAAGGATCCCGGCAGTTTTTTGTGGTTCAGCGATTTACGAACAACTGCAGAGATCCTTCGCTGCGCTCAGGATGACACTTCCGGATTTTTTCACAGCTTCTAAGCCGTGGGCTACTCGCTTACGCCCGTCTGCTGACGGGCTGACATATTCAAGGAACTTCTGGGACACGACACTACTTCCGCCCAAACCCCTGAAATCGAAACGAATAGCCGATCCCTATGAAATGATCCACGGCGGCCGACGATAAGCCCACTCCGACGTGGAGGTCAAGCTGGTGCTGTTTTGCGATCTTTAATGCTGTTCCGAAGTGCAGCAGGTTCTGCGGCCCACCACGTTCTGGAAACGTGCCCGCGTACTCGATGAATGCGTCCCAGGGTCCTGTCAATTGCCGATCTAGCAGAAAGGCGGACTGGCCCGTCAGATTTCGCGTGCGTCCCTCGGTGGGCCAGTACAACGAGAACATCCCGTCCGCCGTCCATTTGGCGGAGAGGGCGCGGGACCACGGCACCTGCAACCCAGGATCGTACCCGCCGCTGGACACCGTGTGGGCGCCGGTCGGAAAGCTAAGAAACACGATGGCGGATACATCGAAGCCACCCCGCGTGGGGCCAAGCTGTTCTTTTACTCCGAAGGCGAAGTCGCCGAATCCCGAACCAAGGCTGCGCATCGTGTTCACGTTGTAGTCGTAGTCCGGCATCGTGAAACGCAGCTCAGTTCTCTTGGCAACACCAATGCGCACTAAGGTCTCCGGGCCGTCAACCACGCTCTGTCCCTGGCTGCTGGTTTCGAGAAAGCCATTCTCCGCCTGAAAGCTGCCAGCCGGAACAACCACGCTGGAGTTCGTAACTGCCGGGCGATCCGTAGCGATAGGTCCCGGAGCAGCAGGGGTTGGAGGCTGATCTTGGCCATGCAGGGGCAGCATCCCGGCAAAAATAAAGACCATGAGCGCGGGGGACAGCGGCTGTCCGCCTTTGTTCGAGCGATTCATTATTGGACTCAGGGACCGGGCCAGTATATCACTATCGCACACCCCACGCGATCAGCGATAACTGCACCGCTTGTCCTACCCACAACGTGCTTGAAAACGGTACTGCTTCTGAGCTATCTTCCGGTTTTGGCTCTCGGTTCCGCCCTTGAGCGATTGCTTTTCGGAATACAAAAAAGTCGGAATTTCACGTCGATGCTCGCCCCACGTCCTACCAAGCTCCGTTCGCAACGAGACGTTAACCTGTGGCGGATCCCACTGCAGCTCTCGCTCGCCGCAGTCGCGCTGTTCGCGATCACCCTGACTCCTGACATTCTCGATAAGTACGGCTACATTCACATCCCGTCGTGGTTGACGATGGGCAGCATCGATGACGCGCGCGCGATCCTGTCAGCGATGATGGGCGCGGTCGCAACCGTGCTCGCGCTGATTTTCTCAGTTGCGCTTCTCGTGCTGTCGATGGTCTCGACGCTGTTTGGCCCGCGCCTGCTCTACCGGTTCCTGCAGGACTGGGTTACCCAGGTCACGATCGGACTGTTCATGGGCACGTTCGTGTACATCTGCCTCGTCTTCCTCGTCACGCATCAGGATCCGGCGTCGTCGTTCATACCGCAGATCTCGCTGATCACGAGCTGGGTGCTCGTCGTGCTCAGCTTCGGATTCCTCGTCTATTACAGCCATCGGGTTGCTAGTTCGATCCAAAACCCCGACATGATCGGCGCGATCGTCGACGATTTGTATGTCGCGGCCGGCGGCGCGCACGTGGCCGGTCCTGGCGAGGGCACCGGCCCGCTGCCCGACGACGAGGCGGTTCTGCGCCAGGCTGAGACTGGGGCGATTGTATCGTGCGCGAAGAGTGGATACCTGCAACATGTCGATCACGGCGCGCTGGTCGCGGCCGCGCGCGTGGCGGACGCACTGATCGTGCTGAGGTTCCGACCGGGCCAGTTCGTGCTCCGCGGCGAACCGCTCGCCTCAATCGTCCCCGCGAGCAACGTTGGCACGCTTGAGGCCGCGATTGATCGTGGGATTCACATCGGTCGCCACCGCACGCTCACCCAAGATAGCGAGTTCGGCATCGCCCAGGTCGTTGAGATCGCGATCCGCGCGCTGTCGCCCGCGGTCAACGATACGTACACCGGCGTGGCGTGCGTGGACTGGCTCGCCGACGCGCTGCTCACGTTGGCTGAGCGGCCTCCGCTGGAAGGGAACTGGTACGACGCCGGCGGCCAACTCCGGGTGTGGATGCCACCGGTGCGGCTTGAGCGCCTCGCCAAGCTCGCGTTCGATCAGATCCGTCAGGCCTCCGCAACGACGCCCGCCGTGCTGATCCGTCAGCTCGAGGCGATCCGCCGGCTGGCGCCGCGACTTCCGAACGCCTGCCGTCAAGTGCTGTCGGATCAGGCGGACGCGATCCAGGAAACCGCGAGCGCGATGGTCACGCTTGATCGCCGCGACCTCGATGCGGCTTGGCGCCGGGCACACTCCGCGCTCGAAGCGCTGCCCCGGCCCGCGAGCGACGAGCCGGAACCCGCCCGCCGTGTTCCCCCTCCCCCACGACCTGGCAGCGATAACCAATCCGCCTGATGGTCGACCGGTTTGGACGCAGCGGGGCGATCAGTCTGTGCTTGTGCACGACCTGACCTTCTCTTGGGCGTTCAAGCTTCCACGGAGCGACGCACGGCAAAGCAGGTTGTGGACGATCCGAACTCGTTGTTTTGTCGGCAACTTGGCTGGCATGTTGACCTGTGTGGTTGGGAAGACACCTTGCCTGGCGCGGGCAGGCCTCAGAAGCTCATCAACAGAATGGCGCCGTTTGTTAATTCTTATTACCGTTGACCCGGCCGGATTCGACTCTGCGCCAGATCCAATAAGCCAGCACGCCGGTGGCGACGATGGCGCAGGCCGCGAAGGAAGGCCCGGGCTGCGTGGCGAAGGCGTTCACCACGAACCACACCGATACTGCCACGAAAAGCAGCGGCGTAGCGGGATAGCCCCACATCCGGTAAGGCCGGTCGGCATGGGGCAGCTTGCGGCGCAGGATAAAGACCGCGCCGACGCTCATGGTGTAGAAAATCCAGGCGGCGACGATCGAGTAGGAGTAGAGCGTCTCGTAGGAGCCCGTAAGCAGGAGGATGCCCGTCCAGATTCCGCCCCACAGTATCCCGGAGGCGGGCGTTTCGAAGCGCGGGTGAACCTCTCCGAAGCGGGCAAAGAACAATCCGTCACGCGCCTGGGCGAAAGGCAGGCGCGCGGCAGTGAGCACGCAGCCGTTCACTGCGCCTACAATCGAGAGCAGCACGGTGGCGGACACGAACCGGCCGCCGATCGAGCCCATGGTTCGCATGGCCACGTCCGCGCCCACACGTTCCGTCATCGCGATTTCGGGGATCGACAGCACTTTCAGGTAGCCCAGATTGACAAGTACATACAAAGCCGCCACGATCCCCATGCCGATGACCAGTGAACGCAGCAGGTTGCGCTGCGGATTTCTCACTTCGCCGGCTACAAAGCTCACATAGGCCCACCCGTTGTAGGCCATCAGGCAAGCTACCATCGCCGTTCCGAATTGCGCCAAAGACACTGAAGCCGCACTGGAGGGAGCGACCGCGGGAGCGTGGTGCGGGCTTAAGAATGCGGCCCCGATCAGCACCAGCAGCGCTCCAATCTTAAGGTAAGTGAAAGTGCGCTGCACCCAGGCGCCCTCCTTGACGCCCACGTAATTGACCGCCGAAAGGGCCGCGATCAGCGCCAGCGATAACACTTTGCTCATGGCAGGCGTCAGGGGAATGAAGTACCGCGCATAGATTGAGAATGTGACCGCCAGCCAGGCGCTTCCGCCCGACAAGACGGCCAGCATGAATGTCCAACCGGAGACGAAGGCCCACATCGGCCCGTAAGCTTCACGCAGGTACACGTATTGACCGCCGGTCGAGGGCATCATCGCCCCAAGCTCGGCATAGGCCAGCGCCCCGAAAAAAGAGAGCACGCCGGCAATCACCCAGGCTGAAATGATCGCGAACGCAGACGGCAGGTTCCTGGCGATCAGGTTGGGCAGCACGAAAATTCCGGACCCAATCACAATGCCGATGACGATCGCAGTGGCATCCATCACCCCGAGGCTGCGGGGCAAATCGTGTGTACGGTCAGACTTCTGCTCCGGCATCATCACTCCATGCTTATCCGAACTGCTCATTGGCGCAAAGCTCGCATCTGTGTCTGTCTTAAGCCCCAAAGGGGCGATCTATCACAGCCCAGGCCAACGGCCTGGGTCAACGTCGCGCCTTCAATCTCGAAGCCCTGTAGGGGCGAAATACACCCCCGGCGCAGGGGTTCGCGATGCTTGGCGCCGAAGGCGAGATGGACGTGCAGTTGGGACAAAGATTGCGGCATGGGAACTACCCTATTCCGCCCTTTCAGGGCTGACCAATCCAAACGAACCGACATCGCCGACCCAGGCCGCTGGCCTGGGATTCGTTAGAGCGCCCCTTTGGGGCTCAGCAGCCGACCTGAGTTCGACTGTCTCGACGGCGAAGCGACACGATAAGGGAGTCAGGTCGAAAAGGCCTCGCCGGAAATGTAGCAACTCCAGCCCCCTCCTCCTTCGGAAGAGGGGAATCATTTTCGTGACAGCGAGGCGTCTGGCTCTGCTCCGGCGAATCGACAAACTAACGTCAGGGCGAGATTCCTCGCTTCGCTCGGAATGACAGCCTGGGGTGCAGGAGCGAAGAATATCGGCAATAGCAATCTCACCACCCATTTTTCGCCTCCTCGTGATCTTAGCAGCGTCTGTCCCGGCGAATCGGGCCGCTATGAATCGGAGTATAATTGCACTCATGTTACGGCGCAATCTTCTGAGCGGTTTTGTGGCTGCGGGGACCCTGTCGAGCCTGCCTGGGTCCGAGCAGCAGCCGGCGGCGGCGGGCGGGGTTGTTCTGGAACGCCCTCTCGCTGGTCAACCCCACAAAGGCAAGGTGCTGCTGGCGCTCCAAGCCCATTCCGATGACATCGCGCTCGAGGCCTCGGGCACGGTAGCCAAGCTCATCGAAGAGGGTTACACGGGCTACCTGGTCCGCGCCACCAACGATGACATGGGTGACTCGCCTGGGCTAGGAACAGCGGGAACGATCGGCGAGAATGTGCTCGGCAACGAGCGCGACACCGCCCGGATCGCGGAGATCTTGGGTTGCCGTCGCCACTTCGACCTCAACTACAGTAACCACCGCATGGCCGATGTATCGCTCAATGAATTGATCTGCCGGCTCATCCTGATCATCCGCCTGGTCAAGGCCGATACCGTTGTTTGCTGGGATCCCTGGGCGCACGATGAGGAGAACCCCGACCACTACACTCTGGCCAAGGCCGTGGAAGCGGCGTGCTGGATGGCCGGCCGGGCGCACGACTACCCGGAGCAGTTCGCAGCCGGACTCGAGCCAAAAGAAGTTCAGGACAAATACTATTTCGCGCGGCGCCCGGAGATCACGCGCGTGGTGGACATCAGCAAGCAGATTGATAAGAAGGTGGAAGTGAATCGGGCGAACGTGGCGAAAGGTCCAGGCGGGCACCTCGGATCGCGCTTGAGGGCGGAATTGGCGAAGCGCAATCAGCGTTTGCCCCTTTTGGGTGACGACGATGCCACTGCAGACCGTAATTATATCCGGGAATTCGTCATGACGAGCAGCCGCGAACTGGGCAAGCAATACGGGGTCGAATACGCCGAAGCGTTCCACTACATCGCACCCGGCGCCGCCGGCGCGGATCGCGATCCTCGAGTAGAGACCTACGTCCGCGAGCACGCCGTGTCACTAAAGTAGTACTCCAATTACCGTCCACGTCCTTAAACTCCGCATCCGGGGACACCCGGCGCGACAGAAGCGTCCTTCGTCACTGTGCATGAAGTGCTTCGGCCACCTGCAGGCGCCGAACATTGGACTATCAAGGGACTCGCTGATCTACCGCCAGAGCCAACGTTTGGATTTCGGGGACCGCCCAGAAAGAAAACTCACAACGAGTGATCCTTGCATCGTGTATGGACAATCGAAGAAGTGCTAGGTAAAATCGTGCAGTGATCAATGAGATATCTCCTACCAGCACTCACCACTGACTACGGCGTGCTTTACAACACGGATTGCTTCGATCTGTTCAAGGCACTAAAGAGCGCCTCGATAGATTGCATTTTCGCCGATCCACCATTTAACCTCGGAAAGGATTATGGGAACGGCTCAGTAAAGGACGATCTCGGAAGGAATGAGTATTTAGAATTGTGCTTTTCGTGGATCGATCAGTTCGTCCGCCTGATAAAGCCAGGAGGAGCAGTTTTCATTTATATCCTTCCGCAGTGGGGATACCATCTGGCTGGACATCTGGAAGAACGGAAGATGACCTTCCGGCATTGGATTGCCTTGTCCATGAAGGGAACGTTTCCAAGGGGAAACAAGCTCTATCCTGCGCATTATGCTTTGCTCTATTTCACGAAAGGCGTTCCTAAGACTTTCAATCGGCTTCGCCTTCCAATTCCGAAGTGTCGCCATTGCGGAAAAGACATCAAAGACTACGGAGGGCATCGCAAGTATCTCAATCCAGCCGGTCTGAACCTTACCGACTTTTGGGACGATACAGCACCAGCGCGACACAAGAAGTTTAAGTCGCGCTGGCACGTAAATGAGCTTAAACCTATGATTCCATCGCGCTGTATAGAAATCTCTACCAATCCAGGAGAGGTTGTCTTGGACAGTTTTGGCGGTGGTGGTTCCACATACGAGGCAGCGCAACGGCTCGGCCGGTATTGGATCGGCTCAGAAATCGGAGATTGTTCCATAATCACCGAGAGACTCAGCAGAAACTTCACTGGCCTGAATGGGAGTCTGCCAGATCAACTCTCTCGCGTATTTGCCTTACCTAATCCAACCTTCTCAATACCTCTGATACAATGCCCAAAATCACCGAAGAAAAGCAGTATAACGGAGCCGAAGAACGCATCAAGCGACTTGGTCTTGACCCCCTAGTTAACGAGGTCAGGTCAGTTGTGACTGGGTTCTCGCTGCTGGTGAAAGAGGCCAGAGATGCGAACGGCGGAGCCGCAGTCAGAAAGCTAGTGGACGTACAATTTGAGCAATCTGGAGGGTGGGCAAAGAAGCAGACGGGGGACGTGGACTGGATAAAATGCAAGACTATCAACGGTACAAGGGTTTGTGTTGGAGTGGAGGTTCAGTTCTCCGCAAGAAGTGACCTAATTGTTATCGACCTGATCCACCTTCGCAAAGCTCTAGTTCGTGGTCTCATAGACGTTGGAATACTTGTCGTTCCAAGCGACAAGTTGGGAATTTTCTTGACGGATCGAGGACCAAAGATGGCCGATGCAAAACGGCACGTAGTCGAGGCAAAAGTTGAAGACCTTCCGTTAATCCTGATGGCCGTCGAGCATGACGGTCCAGGACCAGCTTTAGCTAAGCAGTTCAAGAGAACGGTCGCCAAGAGAATTAAGCAGCCAAATAGAAAAGACCAAAATTCAAACTGAGGCAGTTCTGGCGGCGCATCGGCTCGGCGATTACATAGTGAGGACAGCGCGGAACCGAGCCTTGCCCTCCGCAACGCGCTCGTAGCCCTTCGGTGCTTCTGCCAATGGGTATGTCTCGACGATCGTTTTCACTTTTCCCTGCGCTACGAAATCCAGAGCTTCGTAGAGATATTCAGGGCCGTTTTGCTGGCTGCCGATTACTCGAATGCGCTTCCCGATGAGGTCCATCAGTGAGACTGAAATCGGCTCGGCGTCAGCGCCCATAGTGACGAGCCGGCCGTCCGGCCGCAGCCCCTGAATACTATCCACCATTGACTTCGTTGAATTGGAAGTGCTGAGGATCACATCGGCGCCTCCCGCTGCGGCGAGGCTCTTCCCGTCGCGAACAATTTCATCTGCGCCGAGATCGCGGATCATCTTGTCTTTATCGGGAGAGTGGGAAATGGCGATCGTCTCGAAGCCGGCTGCCTTCGCGTATTGCACCGCCAGATGTCCAAGGCCGCCGATCCCGAGCACGGCCACACGCTCATGCGGCTGCGGATCGGCCCAGCGAAGCCCGCTATAGACCGTGTAACCGGCGCAAAAGATCGGGGCCGCTTGGTCGTAGGAGACCTTGTCAGGAACCAGATACGTTGCGTCGGCATTCATCAGCATGTACTCAGCGTGTCCGCCTTGTGCATGAATTCCTACGGCCTTCATCTCGGGACAGAACATTCTGCGGCCCCGCTGGCACCATTCGCAGCGCCCGCAGGTGGATTGAATCCAGGCGGTGCCCACGCGGTCACCCACCTTCCGCGTCGTGACGTCGGGAGCCACGCTAACGATCTCGCCGACCGGTTCGTGGCCTAAGATACGGGGAAACGGTCCGGGGATATGCCCTAGGGTTTCATGTACGTCGGTGTAGCAGATGCCGCTTGCATGCATTTTCACGAGCACCTGACTAGGCCCGGGTTGCGGTTGCGGAACGTCTTTGATCTGCCACGCACTGCTCACGGCGGGAACCACTGCAGCTTTCATAAAACCTCCTCCTGACTGGACTCGACGCGTGTGAATTTGCGGTCGCAAAGGATATTGGATGAAGGCTGCTGAGCGAAAGTTCCCAACAAGTCTCCCCCAAAGAAGTTCGCGAGAGGGCCGTCGATTCAGCCCCAAAGGGGCGAAATAACGAAGCCCAGGCCATCGGCCTGGGTTTGGATTATCCCCTAATCCTACCCCCAGCCCTGAAGGGGCGAGATAGGAATTCCCGCATGCGCACGGAATCGCCTACGATAAGCCGTAAGTTTGGGATTGAAGAGGATTGTTACGCCCCTTCAGGGCTCGAATATCGATTTGGCTCCCGTTGACCCAGGGCGTTGGCCCTGGGCTTCGTTTGATCGCCCCTTTGGGGCTCACCTGCACACAGTGAACAAGTGGAGAATCCGATTGAAAGGCCGCCGGTGAAGGCAGCCTGCGACTACCTCTCCGCTGCAAGGCCGTGTATGATCGATGGGCTGACCAGAACGTCTTGACCGCTGCTCGTACAAGGACCACACAAATGGGGAATACCTGCGCCAGTGTGCATATCGCATCGAGAGGCAATCTTGACCTTGTCACCAAAGTCATCCTTAGCGCCTACGGCAAGATTGGCTATGAGCGGTTGAAGAACGCGCCGCCTGAAGGCAGCAAGCACGTCATCTTGCGGGCGGGGGCAGGGCAATCCTACGTCTCCGTCTACGACAGCGACAACGCCAAGCTGGACAGCGGCGAGTTGAAGGATCTCGCCCTGGCAGCCTCCAAGGCGTTGAAAACGGTGGCGGTGTTCACCAGCCTCTACGACAGCGATACGTATGAGTTCATTGTTTTCGCGAGCGGCCGGCAGGTCGACCTGCTGATGACGGACGCGGAAAGCTATGTGGGCTCTTTCAAGCGATTGAGCGATAAATCGCGTGCCGCGAAATGGAGCACGCTCTTCGCGCGAACCATCACTACTGAACAGATCGCGCGGGCGTCCACAGGGCACACCGTCTTTGCCGATCATGTCATCGCCGGATTATCGGACCTGATCGGTCTAGCCGATGGTCAGCCGCAGATCAATTATGAAGATTTCGCGGACGGAGGGGAGGAGATAGCCGCCCAGTTCTATTTCCATAGAAAGCCGATGGCGGTGTCCGACGTCCCCGCAGGGGAGCTCCGTCTGGCCGATGCTTTTGATCCCGACGACACCCGGATGCTTTCAGTTTATCCGGCGAGTTGGCCAATTCCTGTTGGCAAAACCGAAAATGTGAGATGGCTGATCTTGAGTCAAAGTGCAGGCTTCAATGGTGGAACGGCAACGATTCGCCTTTCCGGACCCGACGGGCCCGTGTTCTCAAAGGGCGCAATGCGAGGCTTTAAATCCCATAATGGCCAGATCGTCGGCGATTTGGAGACCCGCCCCACGGACAAAGATCATGTGAAGGACTACCACGCATTTCCCCTCACACCCGTGGCATCGGATGCTGCCGGATCGAGGTTGTACAAGGCGGAATATCCCAATTTGAGCATTCCGCCGATGACTTCCGCACGGACGACGCAGATTTTGATCGTCTTAGTACTCTATGAGTTTCAATGCCAGACTCCGGGCGAATGGGAAATCAACGTGTCGCTACAGCCGGGAGCGCAAAGCGAATACCGCCGCGACCTGCCGGCGTTGCGCATCTCGGCGGTCGAGCCGGGCTGGCTTCCGGTGATATCAGGGCTGAACCCGAAAACCATCCTTGAGGAGTCTAATTTCAGCACGGACCCTCGGACCGAACAAAACTATCGGAGTGAACTGAAGGACAAACAATCTCGAATCCTCAACGATCGCCAACTCATCCATCCGGCTATCACTTCCAGCGTGGCGATTCTCAAGGATGATGGGCAAGCCACGCTCGATGCCTGCAAAACCTGGCTTGAGGCATGGCTCGCCCCATTGGCGGAGCAACAGGACGGCGAGGTACGAATTTATGCTGAGAAGAAACTGCCTAAACTCGTATTCAAACCCAGCAAGACGAAAAAGAGCTTGCCCGTAAACGCGTTCCTCGAGGACCCGGCGTGGGGAAAGCTTTTCGATTATGCGAATAACTACCAGAGCGTTCTGGTTGCCTTTTTTCCAAAAGACGGCGAACGCGCAGTGGCCGGGATCGGGTTGCAATACAGCCATGAGGGACACTATTTTCTCGATCAGTTGATGCCCGGACACGAGTATGCCAAGCAAATGGCCAAGACGCTGACGGTCATGCGCGGCCGCCCGTTTGCCGAAGAAGCCTACCGCAGCACCTTGCATGCCTTCCAATGGATCACCAACCATGCCGATTGCTACGAGTGTCTAAAGAGTTCGGCGGGCGACATGGCGCAGCAGATGGACAGGTTTGCCGCGGAAAACGCTCCCTTGCAGGCATGGCATGGTCAGTGCACGTGGGTGCCACTATTTGACCAGGCGGCGCGTGGTCAATTCACGCCTTACGAAAATCTCAGCGCCCTCAACTGGTTTCGAGGCGTGGTCGGCGGCGGCTTGCACCGCAAATTGATGTGCGCCCAATGGTGCAGCAATGTGCTGCGCATGATGACTCCGCAGATGTGGCTATGCCGGAATTTGATGGATCAGGTGAACAGAACCGCGCTCGACGAGGTGGCGCAGGTTACGGAAGCCAACGGCGCTTGTAGAATTGCGCTGCGCTCCGGTCGCGGGCTTGACGAACTGGAACTGGCTCTCTTGCCCATCCTCCCCATCGAAAGCGCCAGGATATCAGTGCGGTGATTGCGGGTTGATGGCTTGCTTCATTCAATCCGAATTCCGAAGTTGCGAGGCTCCGTGGGAAAAGGCCCCTCACCCGGCTCGCTACTCTCGCCACCCTCTCCCCAAGGGAGAGGGCTGAAATCAATCATCGTTGACCGCCCTGCGCCTTGACCATCGCCGAGCATTGACACTAAAAAAAGCTGCGCTTTTCACAGGTTTTTGCTGCCTGCAATTTCGATTGGGGATCTTCGAGTCCGACCAAGCGCTTTCCCTGAGCAACCCGAATGGCCATTGCACTCAGGGGCGGTTGGGCGTACACTCAGGACCAGTCAAGAATCGACACAGGAAGTTCCGGCCAAAGACCCAAATCAAGCGAAGGGAGGCAATAGCCGTGATTAGAGACTTGTCACGAAACCTCAGAGCGAGAAGCATCTTGTCGTATGGTCAGAAGATCGATCCTGTTTCCGGTGATCAAGTGCCTTACGTTAATACCCATAAAGTGCATGTTACCTCCGATGAAATAATGTTGCAGGATAATGGAGGGGCGTCACGACGAGCGGCTCCGGTAGACGTTACCGTTGACGTGAACGTGTCGGGGACCAATGGCCTCGACACCGGCATAAAGTCTCCCAGCACTTGGTACCATATATGGATAATTTCAGAAGTCACCGGAGTTGCGCAGGGTCTCCTGTCCGCTTCAGCGTCACATCCGACGTTGCCGGGAGGTTATACCTACAAGGCATATGTTGGGGCAATATACAATAATAGCAGCGACTATCTCATCTTATATCTTCAGAATGACAGACTGGCCTGGGCAGACAAAACATGTCCTTTGGCCATGACGGCATTTCCAACCACTCCGACAAGCGTTGATTTGTCTGCTTCAGTTCCGTCTACCGCGACATCGGTCATAATAGAGTTATCCGGACTGACGACAATTGGTGGGCATTACATTTCGAATGTCAGTGTGGGCCCAACTTCAATCGGCCCCTGGCATAATCGGTGGATGATGGTAGCAGGAACGCCAGTGGGTGCCGGCAGCATCGATCATGTGCAGTTCATAACACAAAACGAGATATTTCTGGATTCTTCGCAGAAGATTTTTGCGTATGTTCAGTCGGCGGATGACAGGCTAGAGATAAACGTGTTGGGTTGGAGGTATTGAATAAGGTCAGAATGTCGTACGTATTGACGGTGGCGCCTGTCTGTCCGTCGCGTTAGGGTTAGGTTCTCGCCGTTAGCCTTGTTTGCCTTGCCTATTTGAACGGTTTTCGCGGCGGCGCAGAACAAAGCTCTGCGGTCTTGAGGCATCACGACTCAGTGAAACGCAGAGCTTTGCTCTGCGCCCGCGACGGTGCTGTTGTGCTTTAGCCTTTCAGAATCGATTTGGGAACAAATCCACCGGCGCCGGTGTCAATAGTGTTGAAGAAGGCAAGCGCGGTATTGAAGTCGGAGCCGGGGAGTGGTATGGTATGGGCGTGATGGACACCGCGCGCACCGTCGGCATAGCGCTTGATCGGGGCGTTCCCGCAGCCATTGAAGAGGCGCCCTTGGTTGCGGAACTGCAAGCGGGTTCCGAGGCGGCCTTCTCTTACCTGCTGGGAGTCTACCAGAACCCGGTTTTCAACCTCATCTCTCGCATTCTCGACAATCCTGCGGAGGCGCCGGACGTTCTGCAGGACGTGTTCATCAAGGTCTTCAAGGGGATAAGGCAATTCCACGGCGACAGCAGTTTGAAGACCTGGATTTACCGGATCGCGATTCATGAGGCTTCGAATCACCGGCGCGGGTGGATGCGGCGGCACTGGCACGAGCCCCTATCCATAGACGACACGTGCGCAGAAGGGGCTTTATCGGTGGCGGAAGTCACGGCCAGTGGCGAGACTCCCTATCGACTTCTCGAGCAGGCGGAGCGGCAGGAGATTCTGCGGCGCGCCCTCTCGAGCCTGGCTCCGCCGTATCGCACGGTGGTGGTTCTGCGGGAAATTGAAGGGCTAGCTTACGAAGAGATTGCGCATATGACGGGGATGGCGGAGGGAACGGTGAAATCCCGATTGATGCGGGGCCGGGAACTGCTCCGCCGGAAACTCATGGGTTGTTTAGGTAAAACCGATGTTTGAAGGATGCGTTGAAATTCGAAATCATTACTCGGATTACCTGGATGGTTCTTGTGATCCCCTGGCGAGGAAGTCGATTCGCTTTCATTTGAGCTACTGCGCGTCGTGCCGGCAGGAACTCGAGGGGTGGGAGACCATGCAGGCGGACCTGCGCGGCATGAGGCGTCTGCAAGTGCCTCCTGAGCTGGCCTTGCGGCTGCGTGTCGAAGTGTCGCGGGAGGCGCATCGAAAGTGGCTCGGCTGGCTGCGGGTGTGGCTGGATAATGTCCTTCAGCCGGTGCTTTTGCCGGCCTCGGGCGGTGTACTGGCGGCGGTGGCTTGCTTCTGCCTGATTATGGGCTCGCTGGTCGTGCCGGTCAGCAACACCCCGGACGTGCCTCTGGGCTCTCCGACGCCCCCCGCGGTTCTCGTGCTGGCGCCAATTGACTTCAACACTCCCGATGCGGCCGTGATCGGAGTGGTGCCGGTGGACGCCGTCGGCCGGCCGATGCGCTATCGTGTGCTGTCGGGCGCAAGTGC
>Ga0187852_1002473_pt1 | contig 15019 bp, 9 predicted proteins | sample June2016WEW_6_40_FD_134511 | JGI IMG/M metagenome (GOLD analysis project Ga0187852, IMG submission 134511) | Peatland microbial communities from SPRUCE experiment site at the Marcell Experimental Forest, Minnesota, USA - June2016WEW_6_40 | ecosystem: Environmental > Terrestrial > Soil > Wetlands...
CATCGCTGGCGACAAACGCCTCGCCCTCGCCCACGCCGATCACCACCGGCGGGCCCAGCCGCGCCGCCACAATCTTGTCGGGTTCGGCAGCACTCAGCACGCCCAGGGCAAACGCGCCCGTCAGCTGCTTGACCGCCCGCCGCACCGCATCTTCCAGAGCGATTGGCTTGCCGGCAGCCTCGGCCTCCTTCTGTACCTGCTCGATCAGATGGGCAATGACCTCGGTATCTGTCTCGGTGATGAACTTGTGGCCTTGCGCGACGAGCTCCCGCTTCAACTCCAGGTAATTCTCCACGATGCCGTTGTGCACCACCACGATGCGGCCCGTGCAGTCGCGGTGGGGATGTGCGTTCTCCTCGGTGGGCCGGCCGTGCGTGGCCCAGCGCGTGTGCCCGATACCGAAGGTTCCCTCCGGCGGATGCTCACGCAAGACACTTTCCAGATTGCCCAGCTTGCCCGGCGCCCGCCACACTTCCAACTTGGCGCTTCCCGGCTTGCCGACGGCGATGCCCGCCGAGTCGTAACCTCTGTATTCAAGCCGCCTTAGGCCCTCAATAATGACGGGAACAACCTTCTTTGGTCCGACGTAACCGACGATTCCGCACATATTTGAATTGTAAAGCGAGGCGAGGGGTACCGACCCCAAGAACAGAGACGGTTTCCTGAGGGAACCGGTTGGAGAGGGATATTTGGGCGATGCCATCCAATTTCCGCAAAAAGTACCGGAAGGATGGGGTACCCGGGCGATTTGCTGCCGAACCAGGGGTTCTTACCACCCAAGTGGGATTGTGGTACGCTTTGGCGATTCTGGATGATACTTTGGTGGATTCGTTCAGCTCGAGGTCGCTTCCCGAGGGAAGTGGCGACTGACCGGTTCCCTTTTATATGCAGAATCCTCCTGCGGCATGGCCTGAGGGCATGCAAACTGCCGCGGAGCCCTAATTACGGCGTCGCCTGGCACGGATGTGTCACAGAGCTTTCTCCCTCCGGGTGAGGGGACCTAAGCTCTTGTCCACAAAAGTACTATCCCCGTCGTCAATCTGTGTCATTTCGGTAGGTTTCCCTGAAGGGTAGAATCGTCTCCAGTTGAGAGATAGATCCACGACAGGCGAGTTGCGCTAAAGATGAACCTCAACTGAGGAAAAGCCAACGCCAAGGGACGGTAAACCGATTCCGAACGCCAGACCATAATGGCGCTCAGGTGGATAAACGGCCCGAACCCTTGAACTTGCAAATCCGTAGTTCTAGAACGGAGAAGGACATGGCGACAACACCCGGCGAGTATGACGTCGCGTCGCAACACCGCAACGACGAGTTGAACCATCCTGTCGGCGCATTCGGACTGAAGATTGTGCTGATCTGCCCCAATCAGCACCATTGTTCCGATCTGGCGAATTGCCTGCATGACGCGCAATGCGGCGAGGTGCGCTCCCAGACTTACTATCCATCGCTTCCCGTCGGTCAGGAAGACTTGCTTGGCGGCGAGTGCGACGTAGCCATTGTCGAGCTGGACAGCGATCCGGATCAGGCGTTGAGCCTGGTGAAGCGGATCGGCAACACCTCCACGGCCAGGGTGATGGTCTGCTCCGCCAATCCGGCGCCGGATCTGTTGATGCGCTGCATGCGCGCGGGTGCCCGCGAGTTTCTCAATCTGCCCGTCGACCGGGACCAGATTGTGGCCGCAATGGTTCGCGCTGCGGCCAAGCGGCAGCCTGTACAGCAGGAGAAGCGCACGAACGGCAAGCTGATGGCGTTCATGGGCACCAAGGGCGGCGCCGGCGTCACCACGGTGGCCACCAACTTCGCTATCGCGCTAGCTGAACACACCGGCGCGAAGACCTTGTTCCTGGACCTGGACCTTCCGCTGGGCGATGCTGCGCTGAACCTCGGCATCACCACGGAGTTTTCCACCATTGACGCGCTCGAGCGCATCGATCGGCTCGACGCCAATATGCTTTCGCGCTTGACGGTCAGGGATCGCAGCGGCTTGCAGGTGCTCGCGGCTCCAGGCCATTACGTCTCCCTGCAGCCCTCCGACGCCGACATCAAGACCCTTCTCGAGCTGGTGGCGCACAGCTACGACTACGTGGTCGTCGACCTGGGTTCGCGTCTCGATCTGCGCGGCACCGGGGTGTTTCAGATTGCCGACCCCACTTTTCTGGTCACCAGGGTCGATGTCTCCGACCTGCGCAACTGCAGCCGGCTCATCTCCCAGTATTTCGGCAGCGACTTCCGCAACATCGAGGTGGTTCTCAGCCGCTATAAGCGCAGTATGCTGGCCATCGACGACAAGGAAATCGCCCGCATGCTTTCCGTGCCCGTGCGCTGGAAGATTCCTGCCGACGACGACGTACTCAGCGCCATGCATGCCGAGGGCGTGCCTCTGATCCACGGCAACAACCCCATCTCCAAGGCCATCCGTAAGATGGCCGAAGAGCTGGCCCCGCAAGGAGAGAAGACTGCGGCTCCAGCCGCCGCTCCTGTGGAGGAGCCGGTTGGCCGCAAGGCAAAACCCGCCCCGAAGGGCAAAAGCAAGTCCGAGGCCGGCGGGCTGCTGAGCATCTTCTCCAGCCGGGATGAAGAGGAGGAGAAGCCATCCAAACCCGCCCCCGAGCCCGAGACCCGCGTGTACCGCGGCGTGGTGTATGTCAAGGGCGCGGACAACAAGTGGCACGCACAGGCTCAACCCAAGCGCGAGACGGCTGCGCCGGCGCCCATGGTCGAGGCGCAAATCGCGTGGTCGGCGCCGCAGCCGGTCGATTATGGAACCGCTCTGGACGATAAACAGCTCAACGCCACGGCCAACGTGGAGGGCACGTTTGAATACCGGCCCGCGCCAGGCGAGATTCTCTCCGCTGGCGCGCATACGCTGACCGCGATTTTCACTCCCCAGCACGACCCCGAAAATCAGGTCGAGGCCGAGGTTCAGTTCACCGTCAATAAGCTGTCGCCTACCATCGAGTGGCAGCAACTGGAACCGATTTCCTATGGCACGGCGCTCGGCGATGAACAACTGAACGCCTGCGCCAATACCGAAGGCAGGCTGGTTTACAACCCGCCTCCAGGTACCGTCCTGCCAGAGGGTGTTCACGCCCTCTCGGTCATCTTCATCCCCAACGATGCGGTGAATTACAACACCGCAGTCAACGTTGCCTCCCTCACGGTTTCGCGGATGATTCCGCGCATCGAGTGGCCGGATCCCGCGCCGATCTTCTACGGCGCGCGCCTGAGCGCCACCGAGTTGAACGCCAGGGCGACGATTCCGGGTTCCTTCGCTTATGCCCCGAAGGAGGGATCACTGCTCCCGGCCGGCGTCCACAAGCTGACGGCGACCTTCCTGCCCGAGCAGAGCGAGTACTACTCTGAAACCAAAGCCACGGTGACGCTGATTGTGGCCAGGGCCACGCCGGAGGCCCGTTGGCAGCAGCCTCCGGATATCCTCTATGGCACGCCGCTGGGCCCCGAGCACTTCACCATCGAAGCGAAAGTCCCGGGCAAGATCGAGTTCAGCGCCGATATCGGCGAAGTGCTTTGCGCCGGCCACCACACCTTGATCGCTTATTTCACCCCGGAAGACGCGGTCAACTACTCGGAAACCGAGTTCGAGGCCACGCTCAGCATCGCCAAGAACACGCCCACCCTGACCTGGGACAAGGCCGCGCAGATCGTTTACGGCACGCCGCTCGACGAAAGTCAGCTCAATGCCCAGGCTTCGATTGCGGGTGCGATCGAGTACACGCCCGGGCCTGGAAAGGTGCTGCCCGCGGGAAGGCATACGATTACAGCCCGCTTCACGCCGACAGACGCCAAGAACTTCGAAGTCGTCGAAGCCCGCCTGCCCCTTGCCGTTGAGAAGGCCACGCCGGCGGTCGAGTGGCCGGCGCAGATTTCAATGGTCTACGGCACGCCTCTCGGCGACCGCGTATTCCGCATCTCCACCGCTGTCGAAGGCAGCCTTTCGCTGACGCCGGCTAAGGGCGAACTCCTTCCCGCAGGCATGCATATCGTGCATGCGGTCTTTGTGCCCGCGGACTCGGCCAACTATCTGACGGCCGAAGCCGACGTGCGGGTGCAGGTTGCCAAGGCATATCCTCTCGTCACTTGGGAACCGCCCAAGGCGATTCTCTATGGCGCGGAGCTGTCAGGCGAGCAGTTGAACGCTCGAGCGAACGTTGACGGGCACTTTACCTACACGCCGCCGCTGGGCAAAAAGCTCGGAGCCGGTCAGCACGCCATCAGCGCCACCTTTGTTCCCGACGACGCCGCCAACTATCAAAACGTTCAGGCCGCCGTGCAGCTTACCGTGGAGAAAGCGGTGCCTGCCATCGAGTGGCCGGAACCCGAAGCGGTCAACTACGGCGAACGGCTTAGCGAAAAACAGTTGCAGGCCCAAGCGTCTGTGCCCGGCTCGTTTGCTTTCACTCCGGTCGCCGGAGAGGCTCTGGAAGCTGGAATCAACCGGCTGACCGCCGTCTTTACCCCGCTCGATACGGCCAACTACGTCTCCACGCAGGCGGCGGTGAAACTGACGGTCAACAAGGCCATCCCCACGCTGGCTTGGTCCGATCCGGCGCCTATCGAATGGGGCACGCCGCTCAGCACCGTCCAGTTGAATGCGAAGGCCAGCGTACCCGGCAGCTTCGTTTACACGCCGGCCGAAGACGAGCGGCTCAGAGCCGGCACCCACACCCTCTCGGTCACCTTCTTGCCCGAGGACGCCCGCAATTTCGCGGCGGTGGAAACATCGACCTCAATTATCGTCCACCGCGCAACGCCCTCGATTGCCTGGAATCCAGTTTCGCCGATCGTCTACGGAACCGCTCTGGGGTCCAATCAGCTCAACGCCGAAACCGATATTCCCGGCGTCTTCGTCTATCGTCCGGCAGTCGGCGCAGTGCTGCCCGCCGGCACAACCCAACTCACCGCCACCTTCCTCCCCGAGGACGACGCCAACTATGCGGAAGCAGATGCCGCGGCGTCTCTGGTGGTGGAAAAGGCCATTCCCGCAATCGAGTGGCGTACGCCCCAGCCGATCGAGTATGGAGCGGCTATCGGTGAGCAGCAACTGAGCGCTCGCGCATCCGTTCCCGGCTCGTTCACCTTCATGCCGTCTGCCGGTTCCATGCTCTCGGCCGGAACCCACACGGCCACGGTCGCGTTTGCTCCTGAAGACACGGCAAATTATCTCTCGGCTGAAGCCGCAGTTACGCTGGTGGTCAAGAAGGCCACGCCGAAGATCGCCTGGCAGACTCCGGAACCGATCATCTCGGGCAATCCGTTGAGCGTGGCTCAGCTGAACGCCAAGGCGTCGGTGCCGGGCAAGTTTGCCTACATCCCGCGGGCTGGCTCGGTTCTGCCCGCCGGCACGCACACCATTGAGGTGACCTTCGTGCCGGCCGACGCCACCAACTACACGCCGGTGCAGACCTCCGTCAAGTTGGCGGTAATCGAAGTCAGAGAGGTGTCGATCGACTGGAAGTCGCCGGCGCCCATCCAGTACGGTACGACCCTGGGAGCGAATCAGTTGAACGCAACGACCAGCGTTCCCGGTATTTTTGTCTACTCGCCTCCGGAGGGCACGCTGCTTGCCGCCGGTACGCAATCTCTGATGGTCACATTCATCCCGGACGACGATGTGAAATACGCCGCAGCCCAGGCCTCGGTCACGCTGGTGGTCAAACCTGGCGAGCAGGCGAGCAGCGCAAACCTTGCAAACAAACCTGCCGCCGCGCCCACTGGCGCATCCGGCAGCTCGACCGATCGCGATCCCGGCAAGCGGAGACAGACACCCGCCAGCGAGCCGCAAGGAGCGAAACGGGAAACGCGAGTCTACAAAGGGGCGACCTACGTGAAGGAGGTTGATGGAAAATGGCACCTGGAGAAGTAAAACTGAATGAATTTCCCGATACTCTACCCGAGGACTTTGCCGAATGGGACGGCGGAGGAGCGCAACCAGCGGGTGTCGCTCCGGTAAAACAAGCCCCCGTCACCAATGCGCGTCCCGCGGAATCGCGGTCTCCCGCAACCGCGAGGGTTCTGGCGCCCGACCGCGAGGTCGAACGCTCCATGCCGCAGCCTGTCGTCCGCGCTCCCAGGCCCGTGCCTCCTCCTGCGCCGAAAGCAGCGGTCGATCAGACCTGGCAGCCCACTCCTCGGCCCCGGCAGCAGAGCGCGCCCTCCAGGCCCGACTTCGCGCCGCCCAGCAACCAGCGCATCGCCGAGGCCAAGCTCGCCGAGGCCCTGCGGCCTGATGACGAGCCGGGCAAGCGCAGCCATCGCACGGTGGCCATCGCCGTCGGTGCGGCTGTGGTTTGCGTCGGACTTGGCGCCGGTTACATGCTGTACACCTGGCGGTCGCATGCGCAGCAGCACCCGCTGACGGCTACCGATACCAGCACAATCAATGCTTCGCTGCCTGGGGCGTCGGCCGACGCGAAACCCGATCCGCGGAATGCGACGGGCGGGACCGCGAATACGCAGAAGCCCGCTTCGGCGCAACAGCCGGGCGCTCAAGGCTCGCCGTCGAATGATCAGCAATCGTCTGCCGATACCACATCGACGGAAACTGCGCCGCAGCAGAATCCCGCTCCGAACGTCAACATGGCGCAGTTCACCTCCGCGTCCAGCATCCCGCGCAATCGGCAGGGGGCAAGCGCTCCCGAGCCGGCTAATCTCAATGCCTCCCAAATGGCGGGCGGGAACTCCGGCGCGAATCCGATGTTTAACACTTCGAGCAACCAGCATGTTCAGTTTGCCCCCTCGAAGCCCATCGAAGTCGCCGCAGGCGCATTGACCTCATCGCTCATTAAGAGAACCCTGCCGATCTATCCTGAGATCGCGCGGAATTCCCACGTGAGCGGTGTGGTGACCGTTGCCATCACCATTACGCCGCAGGGCACGGTTGCTGAGGCCCATGCCGTCTCCGGCCCCGTTCTGCTGCGCCCCGCGGCCGTCGAAGCGGTGAGAAACTGGCGTTTCAGGCCTTACCTTGTCAACAACCATCCCGTGTCAGTGCAGAGCAATGTCAATGTTGACTTTGCGTTGCAATAGGGAGATTCCAGCTTAGCTGCATTCAAACATCAACCTCCGATGCCCATTCCGACGAACCTGACGGGATGGGCATCATTTTTTTTGCATCCTGTCCGCGGCCGGTCAACTCCGGCAGGCTATAGCGAAACCCGAGTCACTGTAAACCGAGGCCGCAGCGCTCAAGTCGACGCTACCCCAAGGAGCGGCGACCCTGCACAAGACTCAACAGGGCACTCCTACTTTGGTTTCGCTCTAAAGTGTTTTCGGGAATTCGGTAGACCGAAAGCAACACTCAAATCGACGCGATGGCCTTCCCAAAGGAAAGAACTCCGTCGATCAGGGCGTCGATCTCCGCGCGGCTGGTGCGGTGGTTCACAATGGCTGCCCGAATCGCGACCTTGCCATCAATCCTGGTTGTCGATGGCGCCACAATGCCCGACTCCTGCAGCGCCACAACAATCTGCTCGTTCACCGGGTCCGGCTCCTGCGCGCGATAGCGGAAGCACACAATATTCAATTCCACGGGAGCCAGCAGTTCCAGGCGCGGTGTCTCCGCAATCCGGCGTTCAAGATACCGCGCCAGTTGGCAGTTGTGAGAGATCGTCTCTCCCAGCGCATCGGCTCCGTAGACCTTGAGCGTGAACCACACCTTCAGGGCGCGAAAACCCCGCGACAGGTCCGGTCCGAAGTCGCACGGCCACGCGGAGCCGGCGGCGATTCCACGCTGCGCGCGCTCCAGGTAGTCGGCCGAAAGGGCAAAGGCGCGTTGATGCGCGGCTCTGTCGCGCACCAGGATTACGCCGGCGTCGTAGGGAACCTGTCCCCATTTGTGAAAGTCGAAGGCCAGCGAATCGGCGCGCTCCATCCCATCCAGTCGGGGTGCAAGCTCAGGCGCCAGCTTGGCAAGCGCGCCAAAGGCCCCGTCCACATGAAACCAGATCTTTTCCCGCTGGCAAAGTTCGGCCAGACCGGCCAGGTCGTCGATCGCGCCGGTATTCACAGTGCCCGCCGTTCCCACCACCAGAAACGGCGTCAGGCCCGCTTCCCGGTCTCTGCGGATCGCTTCCCCCAGGGCGCTCAGATCGATGCGGTGACGCTGATCCACAGGGATCAGCCGCAACGCGTCGGAACCCAGCCCCGCAATTTCAATTGCCTTGCCGATGCAGCCATGCGCGGCAGTCGATGCGTAAGCGGTGAGTGGCTTCGTCCCTGCCGCGGCTCTGTGGCCAACCGTCTGGTTGCCGAGCGCCGCCTCGCGCGCCACAATCGCGGCGATCAGGTTCGCCACGGAACTTCCGGTGACGAACAACCCCGACGCCTCCGGCGGAAACCCAACCATCTCGCTCACCCACCGCACCACTTCGCGCTCGACTTCGATGGGAATGTGATCGCGCCCTCCCAGGTTCGCGTTCAATCCCGCCGCAAGCATCTCGGCCAGCATCCCAACCGGCGTTCCGCCGCCATGCACCCAGCCCATGAACCCGGGATGAACGTTGCCCACCGCGTAGGGCAGCACGAATTGCATGAACTCCTCGTGGACCTCGGCAAGCTCTGACGGCGATCGCGGCGCACGGCTCTTGCGCCGCGCCCGAACCTCATCCGGAATCGGCTGCCAGACCGGACGCCTGCGAATCTCTTTTGTGTAATCGAGCATGTCGTCCAGCATCCGGTGCGCTTGAGCACGCAGCTCCGCCCAATTTTCTGGATCGAGCGTTGTCTTCCGTTCGGCGACGAGATCTGCTTCCGCGGGGAGCGGCGGGGAATCGTGGGATGGAGGCATCGATATACGCTCTGCGAGTGGACCCTTTGCTTTCTATCCTACCCCCGCAAACGCAAGGCCGCCGTCCATAGGCTCCATTGCGAAGAGAAGGGCTAGATTTCATCGTGAAGTACCGTAGATTCCCGCCCTGGGGGGCAACCTCCGGCCAGTTTTTGTGTCTAACCTAGTAACCGGGGAGCAATTTCCCGGATGTTCAAGATACTCTTACTTTTGAGGTTTATGTCATGACAGCCCTCCTTTCGATACCGCTCCTGCGGCGTGCCAGTGTCTTTGCGGCTGCGATTTTGCTGGCAGCCGGCGTGACCCAAGCGCAAACCACCACTTCCAACGACGCTTCCGGTTCTTCCAGCTACTCTTCAAGCCAATCGGGCCTCACCCAGACGCAGTTGGCCGAATTGATGGCGCCTGCGCTTCCTGCGCCCGGCGGTTCCGCTGCCGGCCAGTACGGAAGCGGCGGGGAGAGCCACAACGGATTCCTTCACAATCGCAAATGGACCTTTGAAGCCGGCGGCGGCTTCAACGCCCCCTTCAACAACGACACCCCCTACATCGGATGGGGCGGGAACTTCACCCTCGGCGGCGGCCTGCGCTTCTCGAATCGCCTCTCCGCCCTCCTCGAATATCAGTTCATGGACAACAAACTGCCCGGTCCCTTCCTTTCAGCCGAAGGGGTCGCCGCTGGTGACTCCCACATCAATTCGATCACTGGTTCTCCCGTGTTCGACCTGTTCCCGAAGAAGTCGAATGGCGTTTATCTCGTTGGCGGATGGGGCTACTACCACAAGTCAACAAACCTAAACGACTACGAATGTTGCGACATCTACGGATATGATGTATCGGTCACTGTTGCCTCTGTCACCTCGAATCAGTGGGGCGGCAACGCCGGCTTCGGTCTCTACCATCGCCTGGGCAACTTATACGGCGACAGCAGCCACTCCCAGCTCTTCGCCGAGGCGCGCTATACCTTTATTCACACGCCGCCCATCACGCAGAGCAACGGCCTCGGCACCACCGAGCTGATTCCCGTCACACTGGGTATCCGCTTCTAGGACGATTGATCCGGCCCTAAGATACGGCTTCCGTGCCCCACCCTTTTCCGCGTTTTCCGCGGAAAAGGGTGGGAGAATGTGTCACTTTTTACGGGCCGGATCAGCAATGCCGCAGAAGGGTTTTTGCGGAGCGAGCAGGGTCCTTTAGGCTCCTGAAAAAGCCGCAAAACAAGGAGGCCTTCAGGCACGGTCCCTTGTCCTCTTGCGGCATCCGAGCTGCGGCTAACTCGCAGCATCCGGTCCTTCCGCAGCTCACCCAGAGAAGGATCGGGCGCGGCTTCCGGCCTACCAAAGCTTCTCTTCCGTCGGCGCTCCCACCTCGCCGCGCTCGATGCGCTCCAAAAACATCCGCGCCAGTTTCCGCTCGCCGGGATGGCTTTCGCCGTGCATCGTGCACAGGTCAAGGAACTCGTCCACGAGCGCGTTGCGCTCGCCCTGCTGGGCGAGCACGCCTTGCAACGCCACGGCAAGCTCGCGCAGCCGCGCCGCCTCCGGCCAGGCTTTTTCCGGTTCATCGCAGTCGATTGGCTCCGAAAAAAGTCCCCGGCGTCCCCGCGCGCACTCGTTCAGCAGGGTCAGCAATTGCTCGCTGAAGGCGCGGCTGAGCGTCTCGATCTCGTCCGGTTCCATGGCGTCGCGCGGATCCATCTCTCGCCTTACTTTGTCGCGCCCTTGCCGGCCTGCATGGCGGCTTCAATCTCATCGGCAGTGTGCGGCAAACTCGCGTCCAGATCCACGAGCTTGCCGTCGGCAGTCACCAGAAAGTCGCACTCGATGCGAATGCCGATCTTTTCCTCGGGAATATAGATTCCTGGCTCGATGGTAAAGACCATCCCCGGCTTGAGCACCACCGGATAGTTGGCGGGATCGTGCACCTCGATGCCCATCATGTGGCCCAGCCCATGCAGCCAATACTTGCCCAGCGGCTGGCCGTGCAGGTCCCTCCCGTGGGTGTTGATGTAGTTGTAGGCCGCGGTGTCGAGCGAGTTCGGGTCCTTACGCTCACGGTCGTTGATGGAGGATTTGCCCGCGACAAAAGCGTCGATCGCCGCCTGCTGCGCGCCCAGAACGATCTCGTAAATCTCCCGCTGCCGCGCGGTAAAGTGCCCATTCACCGGAACCGTGCGCGTAATGTCGGAGGCATACATCGAGTACTCGCAGGCCGCGTCCACCAGTAGCAGATCGCCATCCTGCATGGTGCGGTCGTTGTTGGAGTAGTGCAGGATGGTCGAGTTGGGGCCCGAACCCACGATGGGCGCATAGGCCGGCCGCTCGCATCCGTTCTCCATCCACACCGCGGTCATGGCGCCGGCAATGGCGCGCTCCGTCATCCCCGGCTTCACCCACCACTGCATCATCACGCGCTGCGCCAGGATCGACGCCTTCGACGCCTGTTTGATCAGCGCAATTTCGCCTTCGTCCTTGATCTGGCGCAGGGGCATCGTGAGAGTCGTCACGTCGCGCCCCTGCGGCGCGTCTCCGCTTCCCAGCGTGGTTGCCGTAAATCTCACGAGAGCCGTGGCCGCGGCCGAGCCCGGTTGCGTCCACAGATTATTGAAGAGCGTGCGATCCGCGGAGATCAGCCGGTCCAGCTCCGCCGGCAGCTCGGTCATCGCCTCCACGTGATCGATCCCCGCAGCCTCCGCCACTCCCGGCGTCGCAGCATCCATCTTCACGCCGGTGTAGGCTTCCATGCGCAGGTTGCGCGCCGGCAAAAACAGAATCTCCTTGTAGGCGCGCGCCGTTCCGCCCTGCGGCGCATCGCCCACAATCACCAGCGCCGCGCCCGGCTCGTTCCATCCCGTCAGGTAATAGAAATCGGAGTCCTGCCGGTAGGGCATAAAGTCCAGCACCGGCTCTTCGGCGGCAAACAGAATCGCCACGCCGCCCTGCAACTTCGCGGCCAGCGCCACGCGCCGCGCGTGATAGACGCTGGAGGGTTGCTTCTCCAGGGCGTGGAGTGCAGAGGGGAGCAGGAGGATCAGCCCCGGCCCAAGCGCAAGCCAAGTCAGGGCAATCAGGCCAAGCTTTTTCATTCCGCTATTGTCGCGCCTGGCTCGGCGGCGCGCAAAGGAAATCGTCAGGCCACGCTGGCCATCTCCTCCCCGTCCCGCGCCTCCGCAGCCGGCGGCCTGGGTTCGCACTCCGCCAGATTACGGCAGAAATCCGGCGCCGGTACAGGGCGGTTGAAGAGCCGTCGCGGTGCCTGGACTGGCCGTTGGCAGGCGGCGAAGTACTCCGCCCGCTGCTCGGTCGCGACGCCTTCCACAATGACGTGGAGACGCAGCGCTTTCCTTAGGGTTTGTCCGCCGCAAGGTAAACGGCGGCGCCGCCCAGCAGCGCCAACGTGGCGAGCACGAACGCGGGCAGCATCCAGTTCCATCCCGAGGCGGCCAACTGGCCTGCGCTCAGGCTCGTCCACTGCGACGCGGCCGCGTGCGGAAGCTGCGCCAACCACTCGCGCCAGAAGGGCCATGTAGCCCACGCGGCGCCGTTATGCGCCTCGAATCCGGCAAATCCCACCGCGGCAGCCAGGACCACTGCGAACGCAAAGATCTCTGCGGCCAGCAGCGGCCGCCCCATGCGTTCCACGGCGGCGTAGCGCCGGCGCAGTTGCGCGCGCCACAGCAAAACCGCAGCGGGCACCGGCTGCGCCGCCGCAAGCGACTCCACGCGCGCACGCTGAAATGCTTCCGCAACCAGCACCAGGTCGCCGCACGCGCGGCATGCGTCTACGTGTGCGCGGAGCTCCGGCGGGCACACCGCCGGCCATTGGCCGCGAGCTATCAGCTGGCGCACTTCTTTTTCGTGAGGGCAAGTCGCGAGCATCATAGTTTCCTCCCCAGCGTCTCTCTCGCAGCAGGCGCGCGCAGCAGAGCCGCGATCTTGCGCCGCGCGCGATAGAGCAGTAGCCGGATGCTGGCCGCACCAAGGCCCATGATCTTTGCGATCTCGCGATGCGAGTAGCCCTCGGCGTGGGCCAGCCAGAGCAATTGGCGCTCGCGCGGCTTCATCTGCCTCAGCGCCGGCTCCAGCAGCATCTGCGACTCGCATTGCTCTGCATCGCCGTGCCCGGCAAAGAACTCCTCGGGAATCTCTTCGATGGATGCGGTTCGCGGGCGGCGCCAATGGTCGCGCAGCAGATTGGTCGCGATGCGAAAGAGATAAAGCCGCGCCGCTGCCTCGCCATCGGCCCCCAGCGAAGGAGCGCCCTCCGCGCACAGGAAGCGCACATAGCTCTCCTGCATCAGGTCGTCGGCCAGCGCGGGATCGGACGAGGCCCGCGCCAGGTAAGCCCAGAGCGGACGCGAGGAGCGCGAATAAAACGCGGCGAAGGCCTCATTCTCCATGGCAGGGTCACAGACGCCGGCGCCGGCGGCAGCTCGCTGAGCGCCGCCGGGCAATGTATGTAACAGTGCATCCGGCAATGCGAATTCCCACGCCATACGCGTTCGCTTTTCCGTCGGGGCCACGTGCGGCTCCTTTTGGGCTCACTGCCGATCGTGTGAGCCGAAGGGCGCCACGCCCCCGGCAACTTCTTTTTCCGGCATCAGGCCCAGCCGATGGGCCAGAACCCACGTTGCTCCTGCCGAAAGGATAAACCCAATTCCCGGCATCAGCGCGAGCGTGCCCAGCACCGTCATCCCTGTCTCCATGTCCGGCCCGGCATGACGCAAGAAGTACAACCCTAGCCCCAGAAGCGTCATCACGATTCCCGCCTGCAGCGGCGTCAGCACACGCGCCACCACATTCGGCATGCGCTGGCCCGATTCGGTGCCCATTGCGATGGGCGACGCCATCAGGAACCGTTTGCCCGCCTCTGTCTCCATATACGCAGCCAGATCCTGGCTGGTGCCAAATTTTTCGATCAGCCGCGCATGAATATCGCTTTGCTGCTTGAAGGCGTGGCTCCAGCGGTGGTTTTGGACGAAGAGGTAGATGACCCATACGATCGCGAGAAACAAGCCAGGCACGATGATGATGGGAGTCAGTTTGTCGATGACCTCAGGCGCTGTTGACTCCTGCCGCGGCGCCGGCGTAAGGTCAGGCCAGATTACGCGCTCGAGCGCCTTTTCGCGATCCCCGTCCGACGCATTGAGCTTGCTGAAAAGATAAAACTCGGGATTGCGCGCAATGTCCGGGTGGCTGGCCATGAATTGCGCCAGTTCGGGGTTACTGCGGGCCACATACGGCTGATCGGCCAGCAGTGAAGGATCGGCTGCAACCGCGGCAGTCATTGTCGGGCTCAGGCGCAGCAGGTGGAGAAACTGCTCCTGGGCATCGGCCACGTCCTTTTCGCTGGGCGCCTGCGCTGCGGGCGCGGTCGCTGCGTGGGTTTGGGCAAAGGCGACCGGCGCGGCGGCCAGCGTAATCGCGCTGATGGCGCAGAAGATCCACGAGGCAGTTCGGATTCGTGCGTTCATGACGTTTTTCCTCTTTTCTTGAAGTCACTGGGACGCGTCTGCCAGTAGAACGAATCAGCGCAGCGGATGGTTAACAAAGAGCCTGCCCGGAACCGAGGTGGCGGGTCAGTTTGAATCTGTTTTGAAAGGGCATGACTTCAAAGGCTGCTGGGAAACTCGTTGTTTGGAGCACGAAGTATCAGGGCACGACTTCAGTCGTGCCGCTCATGTCGCAAAATGAGCGCGGGGCTTCAGCCCCTGAGGGACGTTTTCGTTCAAACTGACCCACTGCCGGAAGCGAACCGGCAACCGCCGGGAGGTTAGAATTGAATTGGTTGCGGGGTTCTCAACCTCAACGGAATCCATGTCCGCGCGCAGCGGCCCCACAGCGACTTGCTGCGGCGGGGCGATGTGTGAGATATGGGTGTGGAATCAGAGACGCCAATGCGAGCAAAGACGGCTGTGGTGCTGGGCGCCCAATGGGGCGACGAGGGTAAGGGAAAGATTGTCGATGTGCTGAGCGAGCGGTTCTCGGCCGTGGCGCGTTACGCCGGCGGCCATAACGCCGGGCACACCGTCATTATTGGCGAGCACAAGTTCGTCCTGCAGCTCATCCCTTGCGGCGTGCTCCGCCCCAACTGCAAAGGCGTCATCGGCAACGGCGTGGTGCTCGACCCCATCTATTTTTTGGACGAAATCGACCGCGTGCGCCGTACCGGCCTCGACATCGACGGGCGCCTGTTCGTCTCCAACCGCGC
>Ga0187852_1002474_pt1 | contig 15017 bp, 16 predicted proteins | sample June2016WEW_6_40_FD_134511 | JGI IMG/M metagenome (GOLD analysis project Ga0187852, IMG submission 134511) | Peatland microbial communities from SPRUCE experiment site at the Marcell Experimental Forest, Minnesota, USA - June2016WEW_6_40 | ecosystem: Environmental > Terrestrial > Soil > Wetlands...
ATCGGCAACGGCATGTCGCTGCTGATCTTCGCCGGGATCGTGGCGGGCCTGCCGCGGGGCGTCGCCGACCTTTACGAAAAAGTTTTCGTTACGCGCGTTTGGAGTCCGCTGGCCCTCCTCTTCTTACTGGTGTTCATGGTGGTGATTGTTGCCTTTATTGTCCTTGTGGAACGTGGCGAACGGCGCGTGCCGATCCAATACGCGAAGCGCATCGTGGGGCGAAAGGTGATGGGGGGCGTATCCACGCATCTCCCGCTTAAGGTGAACAGCGGCGGCGTGATGCCGATCATCTTTGCCGTCTCGATTCTGACCTTCCCACAAACCATTGGGTTGTTCATGGCGAAAAGCAGTTTGGTGGGGAAGCTGATCACAAAGTTCGTCACTTTGTTTGCCTGGGGCGAGCCGCTTTATACGCTCAGCTACGTGCTCTTGATCATGTTTTTTGCTCACTTCTATCTTTCGATAGTTTATAACCCGGATGAGGTCGCCGATAACGTTCGCAAGCAAGGTGGCTTTATTCCCGGCATTCGCCCCGGTAAGCGTACCGCGGACCATCTGGACGATGTTCTGACCAAAATTACCTGGGTGGGCGGACTCTACCTGGCCCTGGTGGCATTGATTCCGGAAATCATGCTCGCCGGCCTGCGCATCAATCACTTGCCGGTTTGGTTGGGGGGAGCGTGGTTTGACGCCAACCTTCCCTCCTGGCTGTTGCACGGCCTGAATGTGAATTTCTATTTCGGCGGAACGTCCTTATTGATTGTGGTTGGCGTGGCCATGGACACCGTCCAGCAGGTCGAAGCGCAATTGATCATGCGCCACTACGAAGGCTTCCTGAAAAAAGGCCGCGTGCGAGGACGGAGAGCGTACTGAAGATTTTCCCCCTCCTTGGCTAAGGAGGGGGTTAGGGGGTGGTTGGCGGACATACTGCGAGCAGCCGGCCGCCCACCACCCCCTACCCCTCCTCAACTGAGGAGGGGAGCCTGACGCAGAGGAGATTGATGAAGTCGCAGGCTCTGATATTCCTAGGTGCTCCTGGAGCGGGGAAGGGGACCCAGGCGCGCGAAGTATCGCAGCACTTTTCGATTCCCCAGATTTCCACGGGAGACATCTTGCGCGAGGCGGCGAGAAATGGGACTCCCCTGGGACTTGCCGCCAAGGTTAAAATGGAAGCTGGGGAGCTGGTTCCTGACGAGGTGGTGTGCGGGATTGTCGAGGAGAGAACGGACCAGCCCGACTGCCAAAGGGGATTCATCCTGGATGGGTTTCCCCGCACTATCTCGCAGGCCGAGTTCGTGGACCGAATGCTGCTCGCGAAGGGGAAGGGAAGCCCCCTCGTCATCGACATCGACGTAGATCACGATGTGCTTTTGAAACGGTTGACCTGTCGGCGCACGTGCTCGAAGTGTGGCGAGATTTACAATGTTTGCCTCAAACCCCCGCGCGTCGAGGGCATCTGCGACAATGACGGCGGCAAGCTCTTGCAGCGTGCCGATGACAGCGAGGAAACAATTCGCCAACGACTTGTGGCATACGAGGAGCAGACCAGCCCGCTGATCGAGTATTACCGGGCCAAGGGCTTCCTGCACGAGGTGGATGGCAACCGCAAGCCGGAACTGATTGCAGCGGAACTGATCGAGTTTTTGGTGGTGTCCTGATTTCAGCGTAGCGCTGGCCTTTAGGCCAGCATTTGCCGACCTGAAGGTCGGCGCTACGCCCAAACCAGGACGGTGTCGGTTTTTGGGGAAGGCATGATTATTTGCAAGTCACCGGCGGAGGTTGAAAGGCTCCGGCGCAGCGGCGGGATGGTAAGAGGACTGCTTGAAGAGTTGCGGCAGCGCGCCGAGCCTGGAATCAGCACGATGGACCTCGAGAAATACATCGACAAGCGCATTGCCCAATTAGGGGCGCGGCCGGCGTTTAAGGGCCACAGAGGTTACCCGTGCTGCTTGTGCGCTTCTGTGAACGACGAGGTCATCCACGGGATTCCCTCCGACCGCCCTCTCAAACTTGGCGATATACTGAGCTTGGACTTGGGCGTGATCGTCGACGGCTTCTACGGGGACTCGGCGATAACCGTGCCCGTGGGCGAAATCCCGGAGTCCACCGAACGGCTGCTGCGGGTTACCCAGGAGGCGTTGCAGCTTGCCATCGAGCAAGTCCGTTTGGGAAACCGCCTGGGTGATGTTTCCGCAAGCGTGCAGCGGCATGTGGAAGAACACGGCTACTCGGTGGTGCGGGAGTTCGTCGGCCATGGAATCGGGCGGGAGCTTCACGAGGAGCCGCAGGTTCCCAACTTCGGGCAGCCCGGACACGGACCGGTGCTCAAGCAGGGGATGGTTCTGGCGATCGAGCCCATGGTCAACGAAGGTGGGCCGGGAGTTCGAGTCCTGGACGATAATTGGACTGCGGTGACCGCGGACGGGACTTTGTCTGCCCACTTCGAGCACATGGTGGCGGTCACGCGTAACGGTCCGGATATTTTAACGCAGACATTGTAGGGGCGGCACTCGTGGCCGTCCTGGGCAGGCACAAGGCCTGCCCCTACTGGATTGCACTTATGGCGAAGGAAGACGCAATCGAAGTTACGGCGACGGTGCTGGAAGCTCTGCCGAATGCGATGTTCCGGGTGGAGTTGGATAATAAGCACCAGGTGCTGGCGCATATCTCGGGCAAGATGCGGAAGAACTTCATCCGAATCCTTCCCGGGGATAAGGTCGCGGTCGAGCTTTCTCCGTACGACCTGACCCGTGGCCGGATCGTGTTCCGGTTCCGGTGAAGAACGAAACGAAACTCGGGTTTCGAAAATCGGAATTCGAAATTCGAAAATTCGGAACTTCTGGCTTGGAATTTGAAATCTGGATTTTTGGGTTTGAAATCCACCAGCGTTTCGAGATTCGATTTTCGAGAGGGTGCGAGGAAGAAATGAAGGTCCGTTCGTCGGTGAAAAAGATCTGTTCGAAGTGCAAGATCGTACGCCGTGCCGGCGTGGTGAGGGTGATCTGCGAGAACCCGAAGCACAAGCAGCGGCAGGGATGACGCTGGAAACTGGAAAATCGAAAATGGAAACTGGAAAATCGAAAATCGCGCTGAGCGACGTCGCCCCCGCGAAAGCGGGGGTCCATTTTCGAGTTTCGATTTTGGGCTCTGAGGTGATCAATGGCTCGTATTTCAGGGATTGACTTGCCGCCGAAGAAGCGTGCAGAAATTGGATTGACCTACATTTACGGAATCGGCCGTGCGCGCTCCATGTCCATTCTGGTGCGCGCCGGAGTGGATCCCGACAAAAAGGTCAAGGACTTGACGGAAGACGAGGTTACGCGCATCCGCCAGATCATCGAAGAAGAGGGGGGCGTCGAGGGCGACCTGCGTAAAGAGTTGGCGATGAATGTGCGCAGGCTGATCGAAATCGGCTCCTACCGCGGCATGCGCCATCGGCGCAGTCTTCCGGTGCGCGGGCAGCGCACCCATACCAACGCGCGAACCCGCAAGGGCCCGCGCAAGGGCACGATCGCGAACAAGAAGCGCGCCACGGCAAAGACGTAGCGGCAGCTTATCTTTGTAGGGGCGGTTCGCGAACCGCCCCTACGCGAAACGCAAACGAGGATACATGGCGAAAGCGGCAGCAAAGCCCGGAAAGAAAAAGGTCTTCAAAAAGAAGGAAAAGAGAATTGTCCCGACCGGAATCGTTCACGTTCAGGCGTCGTTCAACAACACCCTGGTGAGCATCACAGACGGGGACGGCAAGCTGATTTGCTGGTCCAGCGCGGGTTCGCTGGGGTTCAAGGGTTCGCGTAAAGGGACGCCTTTCGCCGCCCAGCAAGCGGCAATGCGCGTGGCCAATGCGGCGCGCGATCATGGCATGCGAAGCGTGGAAGTGCGGGTGAAGGGGCCTGGGGCGGGCCGGGAATCTGCCATTCGCGCTCTGGCGACCGCGGGGCTGGAAGTTCGCACCATCAAAGATGTGACACCCATACCCCACAACGGGTGCCGCCCACCCAAGCGGCGGCGGGTGTAGTAAGAGCAGTGACGAGTGACAAGTGACGAGTGACAAGCAAGAGTTAGTGGAGATTCCAGTGACGAGTTGGCGAGGACAAGCCGGAGGTACAGCGAACTACGGCGTCTTCCTGCTCATTACTTGCGGCGCATCGCGTGTCGTGCTTCGTTCCGGCTCGTCACTTCTCACTCGTCACTCGTCACTGCCTTAAGGAGGTTTGATTTGGCGAGGTACAGAGATGCAGTTTGCAGGCTTTGTCGGCGAGAGGGGACGAAGTTGTTCCTCAAAGGGCGGCGCTGCCTCACCGACAAGTGCGCCATTGAGAAGCGCAACTTTCAGCCGGGCCAGCACGGCAAATCGCGCCGGCCCAAATTGATCGGCTACGGACTTCAGCTCCGGGAAAAGCAGAAGGTCCGCCGTCTTTATGGCATTCTGGAAGACCAGTTTCGCTCCTACTTTGAGAAGGCGGCAGCCACGAGGGGCGTAACAGGTGAGACCTTGCTGCTCATGCTGGAGCGGCGTCTGGACAACGTCGCCTACCGCCTGGGCCTTGCCTCTTCACGCGCGCAGGCTCGGCAACTGGTTCGGCATGGCCACATTGAAGTTGCAGGGCGCAAAGTAAACATTCCGGCCTTCGAGGTCGTGCCCGGCCAGGAGATCGCGGTCCGGGAGAAGAGCCGTCAAATGCCCGCCATACTCCAGGCGCTGGAGTTGACCGGCAACAAGGCGGTTCCCCCTTGGCTAGAGTTCAACAGGGAAGCGCTGCGGGGAAGGGTGATCTCGATGCCCAAGCGGGAAGATGTGAACTTCCCCATCCAGGAACAGATGATTGTGGAACTCTATTCGAAGTGAGCGGGGTAGCGCTGGCCTTTAGGCCGGCATTTGCCGACCTGAAGGTCGGCGCGACTGCCCAAGGAGGGCGCAGGCAAGAGTGCTCGCGCCACAGGAGGTACGAACGCTATGCTCTGGAAAGGTTTTCAGAAGCCCAAGCGATTGGTTTGCAACACGGATACGCTGACCGACAAGTATGGTCAGTTCTCAGCCCAACCCTTTGAGCGCGGGTTTGGGACCACCATTGGGAACGCCCTTCGGCGAGTGCTGCTTTCCTCGATCGAGGGAGGCGCCATCACCGCCGTGAAGATCGAGGGCGTCATGCACGAGTTTTCTTCCATCCCGGGCGTGGTGGAAGACGCGACGGACATCATCCTGAATCTCAAGCAGATCCCACTGAAGATGCACGTGGAAGGCCCCAAGACGTTGTATCTGAATGTAGACAAGCAAGGGGAAATAACCTCGCGGATGATTCAGGAAGACGCGGACATAGAGATTCTCGATAAGGACGTTTACATCGCCACCATCAGCGAAGGCGGCAGCCTGCACATCGATATGCGTGTGAAGATTGGCCGGGGGTATGTGTCCGCGGAGAAGAATTTCGACGAAGACCTTCCCATAGGCTACATCCCAGTCGACTCGGTCCATTCACCCATTCGCAAGGTGAACTACACCGTGGAGGCCGCTCGGCTGGGGCAGATGACCGACTACGATAAACTGACGATTGATGTCTGGACGAACGGCGCGGTCACGCCGCAAGATGCGATCGGGTTGGCTGCCAAGCTGATCAAAGACCACATGGCCACTTTCATCAATATCGAGGAAGAGCCTGAACTGGAACAGGCTCCCACGGAGAAGGCGGCCCCGGTTTACAACGAAAACCTGGATCGCTCGGTTGAGGAGTTGGAGCTTTCGGTGCGGTCTTACAATTGCCTCAAGAACGCCAACATCACGACTATCCGGGAACTGGTCCAGAAGAGTGAGCAGGAGATGCTGAAGACGAAGAACTTCGGGCGGAAATCCTTGAACGAGATCAAGGAAATTCTTAGCGCCATGGGCCTTAGCCTGGGCATGAAGACGGACGAGAAAGGTAACCCGCTGATGCCGCCCGCGCAGCCTCCGGCGCCACAACCCCCGCAGCCAGACAAGGGACAGGATTGGGAAGATGCGACATCGTAACTACGGAAGAAAACTAAGCCGGAAGACCGAGCACCGCAGGGCGCTGCTGCGCAATCTGGTCACCTCGTTGATTCTCACTGAGCGGATCGAGACGACGGTGGCGAAAGCCAAGGCGGCGCGCCCCGTCGTCGAGCACATGATCGCTCTGGGTAAACAAGGTGACCTGCATTCCCGCCGGCTGGCAGCGAGCTACCTGCTCAACCCTGCGGCCCTCAAGCTGCTCTTTGGAAACTTTGCCCAGCGTTACGCCGACCGCAAGGGCGGCTTCACCCGCATTGTGCGTACCGGTTGGCGAAAAGGCGATGGCGCCGACTTGGCCGTCCTCGAGTTGGTCGGCTCCGATGTCCTGCAGAAATTGGCCGAGAAGCGCGCCAAGCGTGCGGAAGCCAAACAAAAGGCCGCCGAGAAGGCCAAAGCCGAGGAAGAAAAGCAAGCCCCGCCTCCTGAAGGCGACGAGGACGAGAAGAAGTAGCGGGTAGGGCAAGGCCCTACCCCTGCGCCTGTCGGGGGACGGCTTGCCGTCCCCTCCGTGAGTGTGCCACCCGCAGCGTAGGGGCGGTTCGCGAACTGCCCCTACCGCCTTTCGCCTCCGCTTTCTGGACCACTTGACTTCACCCCCCATTCCCCACCGAAGATACGGACGATGAGCATCGTCAACCCATCACACGATGAGATCACGCGTCCTGGCCGCTTGCCCCGCAACGTCTGGGCGCTTTCCTGGGTGTCGTTCTTTAACGACACGTCCACGGAAATGAGCTACTGGCTTCTGCCCCAATTCCTGGTCGGCGTCCTGGGCGCCGGGCCGATGGTCTTTGGCCTGATCGAAGGCGCTGCCGAGACGGTGTCCAGTTTTGCGCGGCTACTGTCGGGCTGGCTTTCAGACCGACTTGGCGCGCGGAAGCCGCTGGTTGCCGCCGGCTACACGGCCGCCAATATCGTCAAGCCCTTCCTGGCGGTCGCAACTTCCTGGGGGCAGGTCTTTTGCATTCGCTTCACGGACCGCGCGGCAAAAGGTTTTCGAGGAGCGCCCCGCGACGCGTTGCTTGCGGATTCCGTCTCTCCATCAAATCGTGGCGCGGCATTTGGTCTGCGCCAGGCCATGGACACGGCGGGAGCGTTGCTTGGGCCGCTGGCGGCGCTCGCCCTGCTGCCTTTGTTTTCCGGCAAAGTGCGCGCGGTGTTTTGGCTGGCAGCGATTCCTGGTGCTGTGGCAATCCTCCTCGTGTGGGTGGTGGTTTCGGAAGTCCGGCCGGTGAGGGCGGATCGCGAACTGCCCCTGCAGGTTGACCGGCAGGACGTAGGGGCGGATCGCGAACCGCCCCTACACGGCGTCTGGAATAAACATCTGACTGTGATGCTGGCCGCTGTGGGCTTGTTTTCACTCGGCAATTCGTCGGACTTGTTTCTGATCCTCCGGGCCCAGAACCTGGGAGTTCGCGCCGCGCTCGCGCCCGCCTTGGGCTTGTTGTTCAACCTGGTGTACACGTCGCTGAGCTGGCCGGCGGGCAAACTCTCCGATCGCGTGTCTCGGCGCATTCTGGTAGCGCTTGGTTACTTCATCTACGCGGCGGTGTCCCTGGGGTTTTCGCTGTCCAGGGATTCGCGCTTGGTATGGATTTTGTTTGCGGTGTATGGAACGTACTACGCGCTGACGGAGGGGGTGCTTCGCGCCTGGATTGCCGATCTTGTGCCCAGCGCCTCTCGAGGGTCAGTCTACGGAGTTTTCAACTGGCTGGCTGGAGTGGCAGCGTTTCCTGCCAGCCTGGCGGCCGGATGGCTGTGGCGGCACTTTTAACCCTCGACGCCTTTCTTCCTTTCCGCCGTGCTCTCGTTCATTGCCGCCGTAATACTGCTGTTCGCCTGAACGAAACAACCAAAAGCTGTTCACGCAAAGGCGCAAAGTACGCAAAGCCGCGCAAAGGGGAAAGACCCTAGCCCCGTAGTGGCGAAAGAGAGTAGCCCAGGGCGCAAGCCCTGGGGAAGCGGGAGCCCTCTCCCCTTTAATCCCCCTCTCCCGCCCAGCGGGAGAGGGGGAAGGGGGGGTGAGGGAAGGCCATTTGAACCCACGGCTAATGCCGTGGGCTACTCGCTTACGCCCGCTTCGCGGGCTGGCTTTTCGAAAGAAAGCCCTGAACCCTCCTGCCGGCATAAAGCAAAAGCATCCCTACAAGCGCACCGAAGGTATCGATGCCGCAGTCCACAATGGAAGCGGTCCTGCCGGGCACGAAACTCTGATGGTATTCGTCGGTCAAAGAAAACAGGCCGGCGACGATCACCGCGCTGACGGCGCAGCGGGTGTTCCAACTCTCAGGCTGCCGGAAGGTGAAGGAATGATAGAGAAACAGCCCGAACATCCCGTACTCGGTCGAATGCGCGAGCTTGCGAATCAAAAAGTGAACGACCAGGAAAGTCGGGTGCGCCAGGTGAATGTGCAGCGAAGAGAGCAAATCCTCGAGAAGCAAACCTGTGACCGAGGCGCCGTAAGAACCCGTGGAAAGAAAGGTGATCAAGCCCGCCCAGGCAACCGTGATAGCCCAGGTAACAATCACGCGGGGCTGCAAATAAACCGGGGACTGCCGCTCGCGAACCTCAGTCGAGCCAGTAATTGGGGGCTTCCTTGGTGATGATGACATCGTGAACGTGGCTCTCCCTCAAGCCGGCGGCAGTGATCCGTATGAAGCGCCCCTTACTCTGGAGTTCTTCGACCGTGGCACATCCGCAGTAGCCCATGCCGGAGCGCAGTCCTCCCACGAGTTGCGCGACCAGGTCTGCCAGGAGGCCCTTGTAGGGCACGCGGCCTTCAATACCTTCCGGCACCAGCTTGGTCACTTCCCCGCGCGCTACGGTTGTTTCCTGGGCGTAACGGTCTCCGGAGCCGGCCGCCATGGCGGCGATGGACCCCATTCCGCGGTACGACTTGAAACTGCGCCCCTGGAAAAGAATCGACTCGCCCGGGCTCTCTTCGGTTCCGGCAAAGAGGCTGCCGATCATGACGCAACTGGCGCCCGCGGCGATGGCCTTCGAGACATCGCCAGAATACTTGATGCCGCCGTCGGCGATGAGCGGCACTCCCGATTCTTGCGCCGCGCGAGCGCACTCCGCGATGGCCGTGATCTGCGGCACCCCCGCTCCGGTCACCACGCGCGTGGTGCAGATGGACCCAGGGCCGATGCCCACCTTCACTCCATCCACTCCCAAGCGGATCAGGTCGGCCGCCCCCTGGAAAGTCGCGACGTTCCCTGCGATCAGGTCGATCTCGGGAAAACTCTGCTTGACGCGGCGAACCGCCTCCATCACTCGCGCCGTGTGGCCGTGAGCGGTATCGATCGCCAGCACATCAACCTTGGCTTTCACCAGTTCCGCCGCACGCTCCAGAAAATCCCCTGTAGCGCCAAGCCCCGCGCCTACTCTGAGGCGGCCCTGTGAGTCCTTGCAGGCATTCGGGTATTTCAATCGCTTCTGGATGTCTTTTACAGTGATCAGGCCCTTGAGATTGAATTTATCATCCACCACCAGGAGTTTCTCCACCCTATGTTTGTGGAGAATCGCCTCCGCATCCTCGAGCGTTGTACCTTCCGGGACCGTGATGAGATTCTCTTTGGTCATCACCTGTTCGACGGGCAGGTCGAAACGGTTTTCAAATCGCAGGTCGCGGTTGGTGAGGATGCCCATCAACTTGCCGTGGCGAGTCACGGGAACGCCTGAAATCTTGTACTTCTTCATGATTTCCTGAGCCTCGAAGATCTTGCTCTCCGGACTCACCGTGACCGGATCAACAATCATGCCGCTCTCGGAACGCTTGACCTTGTCCACCTCGAGCGCTTGCGCATCCACAGGCATGCTGCGGTGAATAATGCCGAGTCCGCCCTGCTGAGCCAGTGCAATGGCGAGCCGTGATTCCGTTACAGTGTCCATCGCGGCGCTCACGATGGGCAGGTTCAAAGCAATGTTCCGTGTCAGTTTGGTATGCGTATCCACTTCGGTGGGCAGTACCGAGGAAAGGGCGGGCAGGAGTAATACATCATCGAAAGTGAGCCCGTCCGGGATATGTCCGTCAAGCATATGGTCCCCTTCTCGCTTCCGCGCTCAAAGTTTAAATGAGTTATTTTAGCGGCCACGGCAGCAAGTGGTCAAGCAAGCGAAGGCAGATTAGGAATTCGGTTGATCCGGTGATCGGGCGATCAAGTAACTGGGAGATCGGGCGAACAGTCTAATCGGGTGATCCGGTGATCGGGAGATCGGATGAACAAAGAACGGCGGACAGCCATCAGGAAGTCGGTTGAATTGGAAATCGGATGAATCGCTTGATGCTGTCTGTTGAAGGGATCATGCGAGGATCGTGCCTTCTGATAATGGGAGGGACAGTCCTTTGTTCACCCGATCTCCCAATCACCCGATCTCCCGATTTTACCAGACGGCTTTCCAGACCATGCTGACTGCTGTTTTCGTTCCTCTAACTGCAGCGCCCGGCGCCGAGACCACGTCGTTCCGCACTACCCCCGACTCATTCTTCAAGGCCGTGTGCGCTGTCCTGCCCGCATCCTCCACGCTTCCCACGGCCGTTCCCTTGGCGTCTGATGTCTTTTGAATTGCCGTGATAGAGCCTTTGTGCAGTTGTTTCGCGGCGAATCGTATGGCCCCTGCGTGTGCGCTCTGAACGACCGCGGCCAGCGCAATTATAGCTGCCAAAATTGAAAGAGTTCTAAAGCGCATTGTGATCCTCCTCCTTAAACTCTCCAGGCGTGGCGACACGAAACTCTTCCGTTCCCAGCGCATGCCGACCTCAATCACCCCTTCGTTCGTTTGACGCAGAAACTTAAATCCGGGTTGGGTTTGCCCGACGACGATTTATGGTGCAAGATTCGTTTCTCCGTGGCCGCGGAAATGTGAAATATAACGCGGCAAAGCAGCCACCAAATACAGATTCTTCGCTTCGCTCAGAATGACATGTCATCCTTAGCCCGTTCGCTTCGCTCAGGGTAAACTGCGCGAAGGATCTGCTTCTCTTCGCTCGCCGCGAAGAACCTCGCCCTTAGAAGTACAAAGGCCACGCGAACCCTCCGTGTGCTCCATGTTGAGGTCGTGGAGGCGCGAGGGCCAGGAGAGCCCGGTTGGGGCGGCGCCGGATGGGTTGCGCTCTAATGCCGCGACATCGCCTGAAATTGACACACCTGGGTGCATATGTTAGGTTGAAGATTGGGTTACTCTTTGACGCCGCGGTAATACGAGTTAGCTCTAATCTCGGGGCAAATGGCGCCAATAGGGTTTGGCGCTACAACGCAACATGGCGAATACTGAACGCTTCTTTTTCGAGCACTACGGGCTGACGGAAGCCGGCCTCTCGCGCTATCTCGAGGCGGCGCTTTCGGAGGGCGGAGACTACGCCGACCTCTATTTTGAGCACACCACGACATCCTCAATCCTTCTTGACGAATCGCTGGTGAAGACCGCCACCGAAGGCATATCCATGGGGTGCGGCATCCGCGTGCTGTCCGGCGAGCAGACGGGCTACGGCTATACGGATGACCTCGAGCCGGAGCGCATTCTGAAGGCGGCGAAGATCGCGGCGCGTATTGCCAGCGGACCGGCGCAGCTATCCAGCGTGGGGCTCAGTACGATTGCGACCACTCACGATTTCTATCCGGTGGCGTCGCCCGCGACCGAGCGCGAACTTACTGAAAAGCTGGAACTGGTGTTCAGGGCGGACCGCGCGGCGCGCGCTTACGACTCGCGCATCAAGCAGGTTCGTGTGAACTTTGGTGATCAAATTCGCCACGTGCTGATCGCCGGCTCGGATGGCCGCGTGGTGACCGACATCCAGCCCCTGACGCGGCTGGGCGTGTTCACCATTGCCAAGGACGACGGTAAGCTGCAATCCGGCACCAGTGGCGGCGGGGGCCGGGTGGGCCTGGAGTTTTTCCAGAATGGACATTCTCCGGAATATTTCGCCGGCGAGGCGGCGCGGCAGGCCATCGTTCAGCTCGAGGCCCTCGAAGCGCCTGCGGGTGAAATGGAGGTGGTGCTGGGGCCCGGCTGGCCGGGCATCCTGTTGCACGAGGCGGTTGGGCACGGTCTCGAAGCGGACTTCAATCGCAAAGGGATTTCCGCCTTCAGCGGCCGCCTGGGCCAGCGCGTCGCCTCCGAGCTTTGTACCGTGGTCGATGACGGGACCATTCCCGGGCGGCGCGGCTCTCTGAATGTGGATGATGAAGGCGAACCCACACAGAAGACCGTGCTGATTGAAAACGGAATTCTGCGTTGCTACCTCGAAGACAAACTGAGCGCCGGAATTCTGAAAACCACCAGGACCGGCAACGGCAGGCGCGAAAGTTACGAGCACATACCCATGCCCCGCATGACCAACACTTACATGCTGGCCGGAAACGACGACCCCGAGGAGATCATTCGCTCCGTCAAACGTGGCCTTTACGCGGTCTCTTTCGGCGGAGGTCAGGTTGACATTACCAACGGGAAATTCGTCTTTTCGGCTTCCGAAGCGTACCTGATTGAAGACGGCAAAGTTTCGGCCCCGGTGAAGGGCGCAACGTTGATTGGCGACGGGCCGACAGTCCTCACTCGGGTGACCGCGGTCGGAAACGACCTTAAGCTCGATCCCGGCATCGGCACCTGCGGGAAAGACGGCCAGAGCGTGCCGGTGGGGGTTGGGATTCCCACCATCAAAGTGAACCGGATGACCGTGGGCGGGACGTCCCTCGGGAGATTGCAAGTGTTTCAATAGGAGTAGCGCGGACCCCCGGTTATGGGGTCCGTGGCTTTTTCATGGTCCTTGGACGAACTGCGGACCCCGAAACCTGGGGGCCGCGCTACCTCGATGAATTATGAGCTCACTCGAAAAGATTGCCGTTGATCTTATCGAACGCGCCAAGCGCGCGGGGGCTACCGGCGCCGATGTCGTGGTTAGGGAAGCCGACGAGTTCTCTGCCAACTTGCGAACGGGGAAGATCGAGAGCCTGAAGGAGGCGGCTTCCAAGGCCTTGGGATTGCGCGTGCTGCTCGGAATTCGGACTGCCACCTCTTTTTCGAGCGATTTCTCGGAGCAGTCGCTGGCGCGGCTGGTGGACAGGACTGTGGCCATGGCTAAGGTCACTTCCGAGGATCCGGCCAGCGGTCTTCCCGAACCGGCCCAACTGGGACGCTATGCGGGCGACCTGGACCTCTATTCAGACGATGTCGAGTCGCTTTCGACGGGAGATCGGATCGAATTGGCGCGCCGCGCTGAGGAGGCGGCGCTAGGCGCCGACCCAAGGATTCAAAACTCCGAGGGAGCAGGGTTCGAGGCGAGTCAGGGGACGACGGCCTACGCCAACTCGCTGGGCTTCGCAGGAAGTTACCGTTCGTCCTATTGCGCTCTCTCTGTGTCACCGATTGCGCAACAGAACGGCAGCATGCAGCGAGATTACTGGTACACCGTGGCGCGTCGGGCGGCGGCGCTTGAGGCCCCGGAAGCGGTGGGGCTGAAGGCCGCGCAGCGCACCTTGCGCAAGCTCGGGGCGCGCAAGGTCTCAACCTGCCGGGTGCCGATTGTCTTTGATCCGGAGACGGCCCGCTCCCTGCTCGGTCATGTTTTCGAGGCGGTTCGCGGGGACGCGATATATCGCAGCGCGTCATTTCTGGCCGGTAAGCTGCATGAGAAGATCGCGAACGACAATGTCACTATCCTGGATGACGGGTTTCGCCGCGGCGGCTTCGGTTCGCGTCCCTTTGACGGTGAAGGTATTCCTTCCTCGATTACCCAGGTCATCGAAAAAGGCGTCCTTCAGAATTACTTGCTCAATTGTTACACGGCCAGGAAACTGGCTATGCAGACCACCGGCAATGCGGCGCGCGGGATCGCCGGCCCGCCCGGCGTGGGATTCAAGAACTTTTACTTGCCGCCCGGCCCTTATTCCCCGGAAGAAATCCTGCGCTCCGTGCAGAACGGGTTTTACGTCACCGAGTTGATCGGCTTCGGCGTGAACACCGTGACGGGCGATTATTCGCGCGGCGCCGGCGGGCTGTGGATCGAAAATGGGGAGCTTACGTATCCGGTGGAAGAGGTAACCATTGCGGGAAACCTCGCCGAGATGCTGCAACATGTCGAAATGGTGGGCTCCGACCTGGAGTTCCGCAGCGCCCTGGCCTCGCCGACTTTGTTGATTTCCGGGATGACGGTGGCGGGGACGTAGAGCAGTCGAGAGTCGAAAGCGAAAGGGAAGTCGGCTACCAAATATCGTAACGGGCCAACCCCCTCACCCGGCGCGGCGCGCCACCCTCTCCCCCAAGGGGGCGAGGGCATAAATTTGGATTATTACTCCCCTCGCCCCCTTGGGGGTGAGGGGTTGGGGGTGAGGGGGTGACGTCACTCAATTCCGCAATCCCCTGCGGTGGCGCGGCTTGACATCTTGACTTCTCGCCTTTTCCTACGCACAATTCTGCTATGCAACCCAACGACAGAGGCATTTCAACCCTTCATATCATCCTGACTGTTGCGGCGGGAATGGCGGTGGTGCTTGGCGTTCTGGTGTTTTTCTGGCACTCCCACGGAGTTGCCGTGCAGTCCGCCGGGGGCGGCACGATCCTGACCGGAGAGCAAAAGGCCTACTTACCTCAACTCGAATTCACGGACGCGCACATGAGCGCTGCGCAGAATTTCCTGGGGGACAGCGTGACTTACCTGGACGCGCGCGTTACCAATAAGGGTATGAAGACGGTGCGCAGGCTGGACGTGGATCTGACCTTCGTTGACACGCTCAACCAAGTGGTCCTGCGCGAGCGCGCGCATCCTGTAACCCCGCGCACGCAACCCCTGAAGCCTGGCGAAAGCAAGGCCATCCGGATCAGCTTCGAGCGTATGCCGGTGGACTGGAACCAGGCGGCCCCGAGTATGGTGCCGGTCTATGTAGAGTTCTAGTATTACTATGTTAAGTCGTGTCCTCAAAAATTCGATTGAACTTCGTTCCGCAGCAGGGACAGAGTCCGCTCCATCTCACCAGCCAAGGCTGGATCGTGC
>Ga0187852_1002477_pt1 | contig 15001 bp, 13 predicted proteins | sample June2016WEW_6_40_FD_134511 | JGI IMG/M metagenome (GOLD analysis project Ga0187852, IMG submission 134511) | Peatland microbial communities from SPRUCE experiment site at the Marcell Experimental Forest, Minnesota, USA - June2016WEW_6_40 | ecosystem: Environmental > Terrestrial > Soil > Wetlands...
GTAGTGGTTGAAGCCCGACCAGTTAACAACGGCCGGGCCTCTTCTAACGGGCGCACTCCGTGATAATGCCGCCCTGCGGGCCCATTACTGCAGCGGTACAAGTTTGATCGACTTCTCCGTCTCTTTCTCCACTGCCTTGCGGGTATAGAGCAGCGGAAAGTACTGCCCGTTGCGCCACATCGGCGCCAAGTCGCGGTAGTGCGGGCTTTCGGGATCGCCGGACTGTCCCGGATGATTAATGGCCTGCGAGTTGTCCCAGTTCCCCACGTCAACGACCACGCGCACCGAAGGGCCGCTAGTCTGCCGGAAATCGCTTACCCGGTAGGTCGACTGGCTCGGAACGTAGGGACCTCCATTCTTCTCGATGGGGCCAACGTTAATCTGGGCGCGTGTGGCGTCGTCGACGATGGCGGCGAAAGGATGTTCACTGAGGTTGTAGTGGAGTTCGCCCCACTTCCACTGTTTGGCGTCGGGGCCTTGCAACTTCTCCATCTCTTCATAGGCCGATCGAAGGCTAGTCAGCAGCAACTGGTTTCGCTTCTGTGTCGCGTTTTCGCCCAAGCGGGTTGCAGGGTTCTCCAGCACGTACAGCATCACGGCCGGGTCCGGAGCGTCCATCGCGTCGGCCGCGTTCTTGCTGAGCACGGCATTCTTGAAAGCCTTGCCGAGATGGCGGCTGAACCAAACCTCATTGAGCGCCGCGGCTGGCGCATCGGCGTCCATGGTGGCGTTCCAGCCCCGCAGAACCATCAGTGCGGCTGTGGTCTTGGGGTCGTCGCTGGACAGGGGTTGCAGCAGGGCAATCAGGCGGCGCGCCGGGATGGACACTTGGTCGTTCTGCAGGCGCATGGAGTCCTGGATGGAGATCTTGCCCGCCTTTGACATGACTTCATCGATCCGCTGATGCCGCGAACCATTGGTCCACTCGAAGCCGAGTTTGCGTTCCCTGTACGGGTACTCGGTGGGGATATTCATTTCATTCGAGGTAGTGAAATAGCCCGAGGCTGGATTGTAAACGCGCGGCAGCTGTTCACCCTTCCAGTGGCCCGCCCACTCGAATCGCCCGTCCCCCGGTACAGGTAGCAACCCGTCCCAATTCGGGCGAATGGGCGCGAGTCCACCGGCCGCCCATCCGATGTTGCCTTTTGCGTCAGCATAGACGTGGTTCAACGTGGGCGCTCCCCAATAATCGACCGCATGCTTGAACTCGTCGAAGGTTTTGGCACGCATGTAGCGCACCGATCCGTAATAGGGCGCCATTCCGGGCTCCAGCCAAGCAGTGCGCACGGCGAAGGCGCGGTTCTTTTCCTTCTCCACGTAGATGACGGGACCGTGGCGCGTAAACGTCAAATCGGCAGGCACCGGGGCCTGTCCCTTGACCTTGATCTCCTCGCGCACAACCCGGAATGGCTCCCACCCGCCCTGATACTTATACTGGGTCGGGTCTGCCGGATTCAGTTCATAGAAGTAGAGGTCTTCCTGGTCGATGTTGAAAATGGTGTACCCGAAGGCGATCTGGTCGTTATGGCCAAGCGAAATACCCGGGAGCGCAGGCTCATTGGCGCCGATGATGTGCAGCGTGGGCGCGTTGAGATCGGAGATGTAGCGCAAACTCGGCTCCGAATAGGCACGATGCGGATCATTGGCCATGATGGCGCGACCAGTGGACGACTTCGAGGGGGCAACTACCCAGTTGTTGCTGCCTTCCAGGTTCTCGGCGGGAAGCTCATTTTGCGCGACCTCGACCGCGCTTGCGCTGGCCGCACTCGCGCTGGTCTTCATAGCCTGAGGCGTAAGTCGGACCTCCTGGGTCGCCAGTGTGAACACCCTGAGAATATCCTTGGGGAAGCAAGGGTCCAGCCCCGGCGGAACCTGCGTCTGCCAAGGTGGTTGCAATCCGAAGCGGATTTCGTCGGACTTGAGGTCGGCGGCGCACATCACCCTTGACCTCGCCACTTCACTGGTGAGATTGCGCGTCAAGCCATGGCTGCGGATTCGGACCACATCTTCAGCCGTCCACTTGGCCGGCACGTAATTCAGCTTCTTGAACTCCCAAGGCATGCGCTCGGGATGCTGGGCGAGCCAGTCGATGTAGGCATTGACACCGGCCACGAAGTGTTCGGCGATCTGTTTCGAATCGGTACCGTAGACGGCCCATTCCTTTTCCATGTCGCCACGGTAGAGAAATAGACGGCTGGCCTTGTCTTGCTCGACGAAAGCCGGCCCGAACACCTCCGCCAGTTGACCCAGGCCACGGCGGCGCCAGAGATCGATCTGAAAGAGCCGGTCGCGGCCCGCGTTGAAGCCCTGGGCAAAGAACAGATCAGCCTCGTTCTTGGCGTAAATGTGTGGCACGCCCCAACGGTCGATCAGGATTTCGACCGGCTGCTTCAGGCCTTTTATGGCGATCGTTTCCGCCGCTTGCTTAGGCGCGGCCTGCGCCGGAGCAAGAATGGCTGTGAATGACAACAGTAGCAATGCGAAGGATTTCAATAGCAGGCGTTTTGGACTTGCATATCTACTCATCGCTTCTCCTCAGCTTGATCTAACGTTGTACATCTCGCATCATCGAATCAATATGAACGGTGTTGTCCCACCAGCCCGCAGCCTGGCCGTCTTTTTGGTGGTCCGATCCGGCCTGATACCCAGGCGAGCCATCGCTCTCCGGGGTGATCATAATAGCTGAAAGCTACCCATTGGTGCGCCATTTGATTGGCTGAGGACGGCACACGGACTACCCCCAGCCTGGTTTGAGCTTCTTACCTACGACAAGACGGCGACTGCGAGACTCGCTAACGTCGGAAGGTAGACATGCAATCCACGATGATGGATTACCCGTTGACCCTGGTGCATCTGCTGGAGCGCGCCGGGCGGTATTTCTCGAAGTCGGAGATCGTTTCGCGGCTTCCCGACAGGTCGCTGCATCGCACAACTTACGGTGAATTCTACCGTCGCGCACGTGCACTCGCTGCCGGGTTAACGCGGGCCGGGCTGAAGAGAGGCGATCCCGTGGCCACCCTCATGTGGAACCACTATGCGCACTTCGAAGCCTACTTTGGGATTCCGGTCGCCGGCGGAGTGGTGCACACACTGAACCTGCGTCTGCACCCGGACGAGATCGCATACATCGTCAATGACGCCGAGGATCGATTCCTCATTGTGGATGACATCCTGCTGCCGCTGTTGGAACAGTTCAAGGACTGCGTAAGGCTGGAAAACATCTACGTGGTTTCGCTGACGGGAAAACCCATTCCCGCCGGGTACCAGAGCTACGAAGACCTGCTCGGCAGCGGTGCCGGGGAACCGTTCGCTTATCCCGAGTTGCGCGAGGATGAGGCGGCTGCTATGTGCTACACCTCGGGTACGACTGGCCGTCCGCCAGGAGTCGTTTATTCGCACCGCTCCATTGTTCTGCACTCCTTCAGTGTGATGCTGGCGGACACCTTCGGCTCCTCCTAGCGCGACACCGTCATGCCGGTTGTGCCAATGTTTCACGTCAACTCCTGGGGAATCCCGCACGCCCTCGCCATGGTGGGCAGCAAACTGGTGCTTCCAGGTCCGTATCTCGATGCGGAGAGCTTGCTGGACTTGATAGAGCGGGAGCAGGTGACCTTCGCCGCAGGTGTGCCAACCGCCTGGCTCGGCATGTTGCAACTGCTAGACCGCGAGAAAGGAAATCGGAAGCTAGCTCCAAACCTGACCTTGCTGGTGGGCGGTGCCGCTGCGCCCGAGGTGATGATTCGCGGTTTCGACAGGCACGGTATCGAAGTCGTACACGCGTGGGGCATGACCGAGCTCTCGCCAGTGGGAACGGTTTCGCGGCTGAGATCGGAAATGCAGAGCTGGCCGGAAGGCGACCGTTACGCCATGCGCGCCCGCCAAGGCTATGCATTGCCGTTCGTGGATATACGAGTAGTGGACGATACGGGCAAAGGGGTTCCAGCTGACGGCAAGACCATGGGCGAGCTGCAGGCGCGCGGACCCTTCGTCACCGCCCGCTATCACAAGCGCCAGCCTGAGCCCGAGAAGTTCACCGCCGATGGTTGGCTTCGTACTGGCGACGTGGCAACGATCACTGCCGAGGGCTATATAAAGATCTGCGACCGCACCAAAGACCTGATTAAGTCTGGTGGGGAATGGATCAGCTCTGTTGACCTGGAAAACGCGATTATGGGGCATCCCGCCGTGGCCGAAGCCGCCGTGGTGGCAATGCCGCACCCGAAGTGGGACGAGCGTCCCATGGCTTGCGTGGTCTTGAAACCGGGGGCCACCGCGACAGGCGAAGAGATAGAGCAGTTTATCGCCAGCAAGTTCGCCCGCTGGTGGCTGCCGGATAAGTACCTGTTCATGGAGGCCATTCCACGGACCTCAACCGGCAAATTCCTCAAGCGCGCACTGCGCCAACGAATTGCTCTGGAAGAAGAGGCGGGGAAAGAAGCAGGCGGAGCAGTGTAAGCGGCGTTACCTCTGCCTTGGCTGACTAAAAACAGACCCTGGATCTCTGAGGTTTTGCTGTCTGTGCTGGCGCCAGCATGCGTCTGGGCCATCAGCCGATCCTGGTTAGTAAACACGAAAGGCCGGGATTGCCAGGCTGTTACGAAACTCGGGTTATTAGGCAGATAGTTAGGTAGGTAGATAGATAGAACGGTGCTTCGGATTCGGAGCGCCGTTCTTGTTTTTGCGATGGGGTTGGATGGATGCGGCTGGGCGGCAGGCTTGTTTAGCCGAGTGTTGCCGCTAGATTGCTGGCGCCGAGCACGTTCACCATGGTTTTCAGGTTGTAGGCCATGGTTGCCAGGCTGATTTCTGTCTTCGCGCCTGCGAGTCCGCGCAGCAGGAAGCGCGGATGTCCGAAGATCACGTACTTGAGCAGCGCGAACGGGCGCTCGACCGTGCATCTTCGCAATCGCATCGCCTGCGCTGTGGCTCGTGCGTTCATGCGCTGCAGTGCAGCGTCGTAGATGTGCCGTTGGAGGAAGCGGCGCGTCGTACTGGTACATTGCGATTTCAGTGGACATTTCGCGCAGACCTCGACCGGGGCTGCGTAGAGCACGCTCTTCTTGCGCGACAGCACCTGTTTGCGCTGGAGATTCTGGTTGGCGGGACAGCGGAAGGTGTCGGTCTTCTCGTCGTAGACGAACCGTGAGCGGTCGAACAGCGTGCCATCGCCTTGATTGTTGATGGCGCGATTGGCGGGCGCGTGCGGCACGATTCCTTGCTCTTCGCACTGCTCCGCCTGCTCGCCGTTCGAGTAGCCTGCATCGGCTACTACGTTGAGAGTCTCTGCTTCAAGTGCCTTCTTGGCGGCTTCGGCCATCGGCAACAGACGGCGGTTGTCGGTCGCCTCGATCGTGACCTCCTGCGCCACAATGATTGCGTGCTCAACATCGACCGCAGTCTGCACGTTGTAGGCAGGGGCTGGATTGCCATGCGCCATGCGCATCAAGCGCGCTTCTGGCTCTGGATCGCGATTCAGCTTCTCCAGCGCTGCCGCCACCGCACTGGGGTCGATCACAACCTCGTCCTGCTCGTCGGCATGCTCAATCTGGTCAAGATAGCGTTTCACCGCTTCGCGCTCGTGTACCGCTCCGGCGCTGGCCACGGCTCGGAACTTTGATCCATCGACGGCCACCCACTCGCCCCGCACCAGTCCTACCTGCCGTGCCCAACGCACCAACTGCGCTCCGGCACGGCTCACTGCTTCGCGATGCATCCGCCGGAACTCGGCGATCGACTTGTAGTCCGGCGTCAACCGACCCAGCAGCCACATCACTTCCACGTTGCGCCGACACTCGGCTTCCAGTCGCCGCGACGAACGTACCTGATGCAGGTAGCCATACAGATACAGCTTCAACAGATCACGCGGATCGTAGCCAGGACGCCCGGTTTCGGCGGGCTCAGAGCGCACAAACCCGAGCTCAACCATCTTCAGCCTGCCCACGAATGCCTCGATCACACGACAGACATGATCGGACGAAATCAGATCATCCAGCGTCGAAGGAAACAACGTGTGCTGCCCGCGTACCTCTCCCGCTATGTATGCCAATGAAAATGCCCTCGCTCTCGCAAGGGCATCTTGCCATTACCACCTTGTGAAAATCCAGAGTTTCGTAACAGCCTGTTGCTCCCGGCCTTCGCTGTAGACTCGGCGTCCGCGCTATCAGAATCTAGCTCCTGTCACCCCTTCTTCGCAGCCTTCACTGCTGCCACCGCTTCCTCTGGGTTGCGGCGATCCGCTTACGGGCTGCACGAAGGCCTCACCGCGCGGTCTCACGCGATAGCGGTTGGCCCCTCTGGGTACTTCGTCTTCACGCTGATGTATCGGTTGTCGGCCACGGACGGAACCGAACCGCCGCCGCTAGCCTTTTCAGTGTTGCAATAACCCATATTTACAACAACTTAGATGAACGGGCGGCTACCTGTAAATCACTGTAAGGCAACGCAACGCATGACAACTGTGGGCTGGAGTTGTGGGCCAACTCCAGCACCATCACCCCGGAGAACCTCCCGCAACTCGCTTCGGATGGCCTCTGGCCGAAGGCTTAGGTCCACGGTCGCGAAAGTAATCAAATGGTTCTGAATGACGGCATGTTCATAGACCTTCTCGGCGATTGCGGGATGCAGAAATAGCCCAGCGACTCTATCCCAACGCCGGTCTTGACCCTCTTGAGATCGAATGTACGCATACATCTGATAGAGATACTCACTCTTGAGCGTATCGTTACCGTACTGGCCGGTGGTGAGCATCGATGTAAACTTCGTGTCTATCACGATCCGTCGGTTTTGGTCTGGCGGGTCGAGCACGATGTCCGTAACCATGCGCGGAAGGACAGCCACAAGTGCCTCAGATGAGGATGACACTTGCCAGTCCAGCGGAATGCTACCGCGAACCCGCCATCCCAACGGTTCCAACTCAACACGAGCAAATCCGAGAACAGCCTTTTCGAACAGCCGCCGCACCCAGGCTTCTTCTCTGTCCGGGGCGACTAAAGCCGTTAGACCTGGATCTTCCGTAGGGAGCGCCAGATCAAATGCGAGTTGGGCAAGTGCGATCATGAAACGATCAGCCGAGTCGTTCCGTCCTACTTGATCGCGCACTATGTCGCCCCGTGAAGGACGCACACCACCCACACCCGCTCTGGCGAGACTAGAGGCCAAGGAGCGGCATCTATGCACCAATTCGCTGCTCCGGACAAGCCGGAGCAGCCGTTCCATAGCCGCACGTACGAGCCGGTTGCGGGGGGTATCAATTGTTAGCTCTTCAAAGCGGCAGAACACTTCTCCCTTTGAGAGAAGTTGACGTGACTCAGTCTCGAGGATGTCAATGCGTCCGCGCACCCGCGTAACGGCATTCTCGCGATGACGGTAACCACGGGTGAGGTTTCTACGAAGCCGAAGCTCAACAGAGCTTGCCAAAAGAGTTGCGATCAAGTCTGGAAGATCATCAATCGTGGCGTCGGTCAGAACGTCGCGGACCTCTTTGAACCGTGTGAGGTCCGAGGCGTATAGCATCAGCAACCACAGATTTCGGACGGGGATGCGACCGATCCGGCGGTCGCCAGCGGAGGGAGCTGTGGCCGTCAAACGAGGCCCGCGAGCAGTTTGGCTCGTGCCTCCTTGGCCTTGTCCTGGCTGTCGTACCAGTATTCTTCGAGAAGCGGACCAATTTCCGTCTCGACTCTGGCACGGAACCAAGCACAACTAGCGCCGATCTTATCGTCGATCTTCTCGTCTTTTCCCGGCGTAACGTAAGAGTGGCCGATTCTGAAATGTGGCCCCAGCGATGTGGCCGAAGCTATATCGGCATTCAAAACCCCGATCCGTGTTTCAATCTCGCCGAGTATTTTGTCATCGAGACCGCGCGCCGCACACCACTCGCGCCAGATGGATCCCAACCTGGGTTCAAGATCAACAAATGCAAAACGGCGGCGTAGGGCGAGATCAACAATGGCAAGCGATCGATCTGCGATGTTCATCGTGCCTATAACGTAAAGGTTCTTTGGCACGTGGACGCGCTCGCCGGGTGCCTTCCTGTATGCAAGTTCTATGGCCTCAGACCGCAGGCGCTTAGTGTCTTCCAGAAGGGTGAGCATCTCGCCGAAGATCTGGGCGGGATTGCCGCGGTTGATCTCCTCTATAACAAGCACAAAAGGTTGATCCGGTTCACTGTTTGCGGCCTCGATTGCCTGCATGAAGATTCCGTCCACCAGGGAGAGTTTTCCATCCCCATCAGGTCTCCATCCTCGCACGAAGTCCTCGTAAGCGAGCGAGGGATGAAACTGGACGACACGCAATCTTGACTGGGTCTTCTCTCTATCCTTTGATCCCACCAGCGCGAATCCGAGGCGCTTTGCGAGCCAAGTCTTACCTGTACCTGGCGGCCCTTGGAGCACGAGGTTCTTCTTGCAAGTCCATCTGACAAGAATGTCCTGAAGTTCCTCAGCAGTAAGAAAAGAACCATCAGCTACGATGTCGTCAATCGTGTAGACCGGCTCCTCTTCAACCTCCGATGTGTCTTCTTCGCTAAGATCCGACGGTTCCTGTGCACTGGCAGGAATGGCCGCCACTGGTTTTGCGCCATACTTCTCGACCCAGTATGGCCTCTTCAAGAACCATCCGTAGTCCTGAGTTTTCCCCTTGAAGGCAAATTCGACCAAACGACAAGCCGGTTCGTCTTCCATGTCGGCTTCGACGACCGTAATCCTGTAGGTATAAAAGTACCAGTCTCGCGCAGGAACTTGGTGATCCCAGGCGACCTTTACCCTTTTGCCATCGTTGAAGTTCTCACGGACTGTGCCGGTTGCCTTGATGCGCATGACCGAGACTGGTTTTCCGCCGACGTCGAATGGTAGGCCATGCTTCTTTGTGAAGGAAGCCTTGATGGCTATTAGATCACCAGGCTTCATGCTGCGGACGAGATCTGAGAACTGCTTGTCGTATCCGTTTTCCCATATTCCTTCGGAAAGGAAGCGATCCGTCTGATCCTCGGTCCCGTCCCAGACCGCCCCCACAAACCAGTACGCCCGATCTTCGCTGTCATCAGCGATACCAGGTGCAGGGGTCTCGTCCTCGTTTTCCGTTGCACCCGGCCGGCTCGCGTCACGAATGCGGACATAAAGATCCCACGTCGTTTCAGTTGTTAGTTGAGTATTACGACCGTCAGGCGTTAGTGCCCAGAGTCCCCTCTTAGGCGACCCAAGAAGATTAGCCTTCGAAAGATAAAAACGTGCCCAGTGAACGTCGTTCTCAAAGATCGATTGTTTCCCGTTCTTAATGAACCTGTTTAAGTCTTCAGCTGGTACGTCAACTTTAGACATTATCCAAGCGCGAGCTTCGGCTGGACGCATTGGCGTCGGGTCTGTTGAGCGGAGAGCCTCGAGAAGCGGAGGAAAATACGTAAGGAACCGGTTATTTCTTGCTTCGGTCATTTCAATGTATCTCTCTCACGGCGGCAACTATCCTTGCCTATCTTGATCGGATTGCCAGCCATTCAGAAGGCTGGCGTCGAGGATTTGGCTCGGAGTTAACCCATGCCGGGCAGGGTAGCACATTCGCGCTGGGCATGGAATGTCCCTTCTGACGTTCTCTTGAGCCAAGTGCAGCGACCTGACTACCTGTCGTCACTAGGCGATTTAACCTAGAACAAATCACATTGACTGTTATTTACACCAGGGCTGACCGAAATGGTCGCCCGTTTTCACTTTGGAGGTGAAATGCGTATTACACCCACGCCAACAGGGCGGAACGTCGTGCTGGACATCGAAACCGTTTCACAGCAGTAGCGTATCTTCAAGAACTGACTTTCGCTGTGTCCTCGCATAACGTCTTTGGCATGGCCATGCAGCGGTATCCGTGGCCTTGTTGATCGCCGCCAGCATCATAGCCGCCGTCGGATGGCGGCGAGCCGATTGTGCGCTCGCCCCGAGTCATGGCTACGATTTCGGATTCTGTTCAACTAGCGCGGTTGGTGTTGCAGAAGTTGGAGCGCAACCGGTAGTGCACAGTATTCGCGAGGCGCCGAAGCCCCTCTGATGGTTTCCGTGGTGCAGAAGCCACCGGCTCCGTGGCTTGACACGGGGGAGTATTCTGGTCACGGCTTGCAGACGCAAGCTGCACATTTACCCAAAGGGATGGCAATGACCAAGGATGAAGTTGTGGTGAGTGGTCCGATTGCACAACGGCAGGCTGCTGCCGGCCGCGAATTGATTGAGGAACACGTTTCTGCCGAGATACTGAACTCCGAACAGTTCAAGTGTCCAAAGTGTCAGAACGCTACCTTGAATGTTGAAGGCAATGTCCAGGCGCCGATGATCGGAATAGTCGAGAACGGCGAGATGAAAAGCTCGACGGTGAACGACGAAGTTCAGAGGATCGAGATCAGTGCCTTCGATTGCAGCCACTGCCGGATTCACTATGTAGTCAAGCCGGTCGAAGTCATTAACCTGGAAACCGAGCTGTTCAAACTGCGCGACCTGTACAAGCAGGCAACTGGTATCGACCCGTTCGGAACGGGACAGCCATGCTAGATCTTGAGTGAGCTTAGTTCGAAAGGATGGGCGCTGCCCACGGCACATACACAAAGGGCTCCGGCGTTGAACCGGAGCCTCTCTTTGTTGGTACGATGTTCGACCGGGCTTACAGCTTCTCGGCCACCCTCTCCAACAGCCGCTGAAGATTGTTCTGAGCTGGCGCCTTGGTCGACAGCAGCATCTTCATATCTCCAGCCTGATCGCGCAACAGTTCGAGCTGCTCATGGTGCATGCCGCTTTGCGTGGTGATGGCGTCGGCCAAGCGCTTGATGCTCTTGGCAACGTCCCGGATGGACGAGAGCGCAGCTATCCGGCTGCAGAGTTCAGAAGTCCTCCACTTCAGGAATGGATGTGTACGAGATTCGTGTTGGGGCAGAGTCGAGCACCGAATGAATCCCGCCGAAGTACACTGCGTTCTGGCCATACCGCCGGTTCAGCTCATCGGCGACCACGCTGAGCCTGTACTGCTTTTCGTCGTCCTCGAACAATGAAAGCGTGTGTAATTCATCCGGCACGAGATTGAAGAGCCAGACGCCGACATGCAATGGCTCCTGTGCCGGACAAGACTCCCACAACTCCGTCAGGTGCCGCTGGAGGATGACCGTGTCCCGACACTCGGGAATCCGCATGTGAGCCTTCCACGCAGGGACATCCTCGCCTTCGTCACCGAATCTCGCCGGGCGCTTCCTCAGAAACCCCACGACCGACCCAATGCCGCCAGCCCACATCTTCAGCTTCCGCAGGTTCGTGGCTGAGGTGTGCAGCAGCTTAAGAGCCACGCAAAACGCCTGCTCAAGCGTCCGGTACTTGGGAGCAAGAACGTGCTGCTTGCCCAGGCTCTTCCGGTTGAACTCCGGATCGTGGAAGTCGGCTCCGCGCAGCCAGTGCCAGAGACGTTCACCAAGGACGCTGTGCCATATCGCCCGCATCTGCCCCGGCGAAAGCTGACATAGTTGCTCGACTGTAGTTATCCCGCTGTTGTGAATCCGCTTTTCCATGGCATGGCCGATGCCGACCAAGTCAGATAGCTTCAGGCAATAGAGGGCTTGCGGCAAATCGCGGAGCAGGAAAGCCGTCAGCCCATCCGGCTTGCACAAGTCGGAGGCGATCTTCGACAGGTATCGGTTGGGAGCCAGCCCGACCGAACAGCGCAGCGTGTTGCCCACGGTACGGAGAGCCTGTTTGATATCGATAGCGATGGTCGTCGCGTTGGGCAGGGCGCGTTCCCGCCCCATCAGCCTGCATGCCATCTCGTCGACCGACATGACATTGGTGACAGGGATACAGGAGTTGACGGCCTCAACGATGCGGTGGTGGTATTCGACGTAGAGTTTAGGTCGCGCCTCGACCATTTGAATATGAGGGCATAGCTGCTTGGCCTCTTCTACGTTGATGCCTGTCTTGACGCCGTATGCCTTGGCCTCGTAGGAGGCGGCGATACAGCAGGTGTGCTCCGTGATGAGAGGGACAATTCCGATGGGCCGGCCCCTCAGCTCCGGGCGCTCCTGCTGCTCGACCGAAGCGAAGTACGAGTTCAGGTCAAGGAACAACCACTCCACGGTGGGAGCCGAGCCTTCCGCGATTGCCGGCAGTGGGCGCACGGTGTATGATTGTAATGGCAAGGCGAACAAAAGGCGAATATAAACCGGGGTACAATCTGTTGCCATGTGCGGCCGTTACCGCCTAACCCGCTCCGAGCGGTACATCGGGGACCATTTCCACGTCGACGAGACCGGCGACGACTGGGCACCGCGCTACAACATCGCTCCTGCTCAGCAGGTCGCCGCGATCCGGCAGGATGCCGCGGCGCCGGTGCGGCAACTAGGACGAATGCGCTGGGGTTTGATCCCGTCCTGGAGCAAGGACAGCGCCATCGGATTCAAGACGATCAACGCTAGGGCGGAAACCGTCGCCACCAGCCCAAGCTTCCGTGAACCGTTTCGCTCGCGCCGATGCCTGATACCGGCGGACGGCTTCTTTGAGTGGGCCAAGACCGGCAAGACCAAGCAGCCGTACTGCTTCACGATGGCCGACGACTCCGTATTTGCCTTCGCTGGTCTTTGGGATTGCTGGACGGCTCCGGATGGCAAAGCCGTTGAGTCCTGCTCCATCATTACAACGACGCCCAACACGCTTGTCGCTGATATCCACAACCGCATGCCGGTGATCCTGGGGCCCGAGGCTTACGATCTCTGGCTTGACCCTGGCTTCTCCAACTTGAACGAGTTGTCGTCCCTGTTGTCACCGTACGACGCGAAGCTCATGCGCCCGTATGTCGTGAGCGCGATGGTCAACTCGGTGAAGTACGATGATGCACTGTGTGCGGAGCCGGTGGAGTCGGTAACTGGCGCGTGATGTAGGGGTGAACGGATCAGGCAATCGCCCAAGGTGACGGCGACGGTCGCGGACTCGGCACAATTGGTGCGGTTGGTTCGCGGGAGTTGGAGCGGTAAAACGCCCATGCTTCGCCAGAGTTGGCTTCTACTGCCCAAGGAACGCTGGCAATTCAGCCGGTCGCTGGTATAAGACGTACTGAATAATGTGCCGTCCTATAGAATCTCTCGCCTCTGCTGCCAATTCTTGTGCCCCCAGTGAAAAGGAGTGGCGTTGAAGCAGTTGTCGCCATGGTACCGTTTCTGTCGCACCCAGCCCCAGGGTAACAAGGGCGAGTAGTCGGTGGGCCGCTTGCATATATGAGCAGTCAGTCATGAGGAATCGATAGTCAAAGTAGTGCGGATGTTCCACGGTCTCCGCTTCCTGCCCAGTTCCAACGAACAACCAGAAGATACCCGGCCCGAGAGTGTCCAAATGCGTCCCCAGCGCATCAGTAAAGTATGCTTCAGAGACCCGCATCTCATAGCACCTCGCAGTTGGATTCTCGGGCGGTAACTCTTCGAGCTTATCTAACCTGAGGTGTAGCCCAACACCGCGCTGAAACACATATGAGAAATCGCCTGCGAGCTCCGACATCAAGCTGAAGCGCATTGCAGTCTCGAACGTCATGCGGTAATTGGGATAATTCTCGTTTGGCGGGGCAAACACGTTTACATCGGTCAAAGTCCAGAAGCCGAACTTGCTCCATTTACAGGCGATCAACAGAGGCAGTCTGAGAAGTTCTGCATATCTCTTCAGCGCCCGGTAGTAGTCGGGCGTCCACGACAGGCGCTGCTCCCGTTCTTTGCTCTTTACTTCGATTAAAACCGGAATCTCCCGGTCTTTGTAGCGAAACAGCGCCAGCAGATCTGGAACACGGAACACATCCTTTGATCCTGGCGGCGACTGATCCTGATCAAGGCGGTGAACGAGAGAGCATTTGCCAAGCCAGCTAAGCAACAAAGCAAACTCATCTTCAGCAGGCAACCCTCGCTGGAGTTGTCTCACCCGTTCTGCAAGCGCCTTTGGATCAGTCTTCCAGCCCAGCTCACTCACCGCTTCATAGAACAACCTCGCTGACGGATCGATTGAGGCATTGTGGCCCATTCCAACCTCCACAGCCGAATCAGCATACGGCATTGTAAAACACAGCTTCTGTCATCAATTGGTAAGTGTTACAGTTTCTGCAAGGACTTCAATCTTAAGGGAGCGTTCATGGACACAAGGAATATCCTGACCAGCTTGATTGCCGAGCGCAAGCGCATCGACCAGGCTATTGTCGCACTGGAAGCCCTAAACTCAGCACCCAAGCAGGCAACTGGTCGTGGGCGGCGCCACGGTGGTATGAGCGCGGCAGCACGTAAACGGATGTCCCAGATGATGAAGGCGCGGTGGGCAGCCCGCCGAAAGACTGCGGGTAAAGGCAAATCATAGTGCGTGGCGAGAACGCGAAAACATGAGCAAGCGACGCTACTTTATGCTGGATGAAGACATATCGCTGAACCTCAGGCCGCTCTTTGGGCGCAAGGCAGATGTCATGTCGATAAGGGAGCTGATGCCTGGCGCTAAGGACGAAGACGTTATCGAAGCAGCATCCACGCGCGAGGCGATTCTCGTCACCAACGACGACGGCTTGGTCGAGAAGTACAGAAACGCGCCGCGGCGTAAGACGGAAGACGCGTGCTATCCGGGACTGATTCACCTACGAGACAACAAAGAAGAGGTGCAACGGCGACTACTTGATCACGTCATGAAGAGGTTCGTCTGGAATGAAGTGTTAGAGCAGGACTGTCTCGTGACTGCATCCCTTGACCAGAACAAGGCCGTGCAGGTCAAGCATGAGAGTCTCTGTCATCATCAGGACTACGAGCGCAGGCAGATCAGGCGGCGATAAGCCTCTTCCTTCCAGAAACACCAAAGCCCGGTCTCGCAGCCGGGCTTGTCTCGTAGGACGCAATCTCACGCTGCTGATAATGTTCGTACCGCTGGCAGCGCCTGGAGTTGGCGGTGGGTAGTTTCCGTCCGCCGACAATTCATGTTGCAGCACTCGCCGACCGATCCCATTGCGCAGAGGCTACTAGTCGACATGATACGTGCGA
>Ga0187852_1002481_pt1 | contig 14987 bp, 15 predicted proteins | sample June2016WEW_6_40_FD_134511 | JGI IMG/M metagenome (GOLD analysis project Ga0187852, IMG submission 134511) | Peatland microbial communities from SPRUCE experiment site at the Marcell Experimental Forest, Minnesota, USA - June2016WEW_6_40 | ecosystem: Environmental > Terrestrial > Soil > Wetlands...
AGATTGCGGCATAAGCCTCGTTCCAAGCTCATGCCTGCCTCGGCATTGAACGCCTGGCAGCGATCCGAAAGGATCGCTTGCCGGGGCATTTTGACCTCAGATCCTGGGCGAGTCGCCGGCGTACTGCTTGATCACTGACGGTTAGGCGACGACTCGGGGTTACGCACACCAGATCACCGCACACATCGCCGTTGCCGGCCGATGGCAGTTGGCCTCTCTGTAAACGCAGACGCACGCCCGCTCCGGCACGAGATCGCCGGTTCCCAGGTGGTTGTAGATTGTCGAGAGAGATCGACGCCGGTTAAGCCAGCGGAACCACCAGCGCCTCAATGACAGGGGGCGGCGCAATTGCCGGCAGTTTCACGTCGATGTAGCGGCCGTGAGCCACCTCGGCGAAGACCCTATTGACGGTGTCTTCCGTCCTGGTGGAGTTGATGTGCAGCATGCGCACGGCGCGTATCACCGTAGAAGACAACAAGAAACGGTTCTCTATTTTGAGTCCGGCCAGATACACCAGTTCAGATCGCATGTGCGCCCCAATTCTCGGTAGAAGTGCGTTTGCTTGAGAGCCAGACTCGTCTCGGTGTCGTCCGTTCGGGCAGGCTTGGTGATCTTGCGGTCCTGCGCCCGATACACGGGGATGAGGAGGGCTGAAGAGAGAAGAAAATCCTGCTATTGCCCCTTAGGACTGAGCATACGCTTCTTGGCCCGCTTCTCCTAATCGCTGCCTCAAACCCCCGGTGACCCTCTTGAATCGCCGTAAAGCCTCACTCAAATCGCCTGGCTCGATCCGGAATTCACCCGCTTTCGCGGAGCTATCCCCTTCAAATAGTGGTACACTTAATACTGGTCGTCGAATCCGACTTGGCGTTCTTGCCTGTTCTGCTTTCCCGCTCAACTCGCAAACAATTCCACTTGAGTTCAGCGATACATCATGCAACAAAGGAAAAGTTATGGAACAGGGAACAGTGAAATGGTTTAACGACGCGAAGGGATTCGGCTTCCTGAGCCGTGCCGACGGCGACGACGTGTTCGTGCATCATTCCGCCATCAAGAGCGAAGGATTTCGTTCGCTCAAGGAAGGCCAGGCGGTCGAGTTCGATGTCGTAAAAGGGCCAAAAGGCTGGCAGGCCGAGAACGTCCGGGCTCTCTAGCTGAATGCATCTCCGGGAATGAGGCCGTCTTAGGCATCTTCCCGGTTTTCGCCCGTCCGCCGGTGGATTCCAATGCTCGGCGATGGTAGCGGTTTGGCTGCTGTTTGCGTGCCGAGGCCCCTTGCAACTTAGCAGGCACTTGAGTTCTCCGGATCTCTTGCCTGCCCACTGCAGCAGAGTTGATTTCTCGTCTGGCAACTCAAGACGGGATTCTTTGGGCGCAGCAAACCCAGGAAATCGGTCCATGAGTTCAACTTAGTTTGCACCGGTTCCGCCGGCCACGATCGCGAGCCACCGAGGCAAAAGATCCAACGCAGCACACACCGGAAGTATGGACGAAAGGGAATTATGGCTGAAGATCAGCAACTCATTTGCGGCGATTGCGGGCAGGCTTTCACGTTTACTGCTGAGGATCAGGAGTTTTTCCGCGAGCGCGGCTATTCGGCGCCTAAGCGCTGCAAGGCATGCCGCCAGGCGAAGAAGAACGAACAATCGGGTGGCGGCGGCGGCGGGTTCCACCGCTCTTCAACGCAGAGCACAGTCGTAACTTGTTCCGGATGCGGACAGCAGACCACGGTTCCATTCGAGCCCCGGGGCGACCGTCCGGTCTATTGCCAGACTTGCTTTCAAAGCCGGAAGACCAGCACGGGCGGCGGCAACCGGCGCGGCTTTGGCAGGGACCGTTAGACGAGGGTGTTTGCAGCTTCTGGAGAGCCGTCGCCTTCGATTCGAGGAAGGTGACGGCTCTCGGCTTCTGCCCGGCGGCATGCGCCTATTTTGGGGCGCTCACGACACCGTTCCGCGAAGGCGGGATCGAGCGGGACGTTCCCATCGATCGCCCCCCTCGCGCTTGAAACTAATAATCATCGTTCTCCAAGGAGTCCCCCATGAAAAAACCCGTACCCCCGAAAAAGCCAGTTCCGCATGACAAATACTTCCTCCGTTCGATCCATCAGGAGATCGATCTCTACGATCGTAAGATCGCCTATCTGGATAAATATGAGCAGTTCGCTTCGACCGGCGATCGCGATAGCGCCGAGAATAAGTTGCTGGCCAAGCGGGCGTCCCTTGCGGAGACGGCAAAGCAACTAGTTGCCGACGGAGTGGAATTCAACCCGGCAGATCTCCCCCGGTCGTTCCGCGCTTCGGCGGAAACCAGCGCGGACCATTAATCTAGAGATCGGCCCGCGACGGGTCCATTCGTGCTTTTCCGGGCCCTCGCCAGTTCGCCTCGTGGAAATCCCTCCATGGAGGAACTATGAACCATCGTCCTAAGATGACGTTCTTTCCTCTGTGCGATCTCCACCATTCTCCAATGCAGCCAGTCCTGCTTGAGGGACCGGCATCGGAAGAAGCCCGGCTGTTCCACCGCTGCGAACGGCGCGATTGCCATCGCATCTTCCGCGATGGCTACGGCTATGTGGATTTTGCCGAAGGACAGTTCGATCCATCGCGCTCGTCGCGTCGAGAGTGTCCACTCTGTAGAGGGACGCTCTATCTTGCCGAAGTGGACCACGCGCTGAAGGTTGAGACCTGGGAATGCGCACAGATGGAGTGCGGCCACAGCGAAGACATTCCCTCCCCATCGTCGCGCTAAGCCATTTTTCGGAAACTCAGCGGACCAGAAACCCATTCAAACCGCCGCAACCGTTCGCAGCTCACTGCGCATTGAACGCCTTGTCCACGACGGCGTTCGCGCCGCAGAGGGAGCAGACCGCTCTGGTTCAAGGCCGGGAGGGATTCTGGCGAGGCAAACTCTGGAGCCACTGGCGAAAGAGATCGGGCCAGGCATCGGTGGGCAGGTTCTGCCGCGTCATTCCGAAGCCGTGGCCGCCCTTGCTCATCACGTGCAACTCGGCGGGCAGGCCGGCGGCGCACCATTGCCGGTAGACCTTGACGCAATTCTCCTCGGGAGGAACGCGCGTATCGTCGGCTGCGCAGAGGGCAAACATGGGAATGGGCTGGATCTGCGGATGGGGAGTCTCAGGAGCAAGAGGGTAGAGGAGCGCGATGAAATCCAGGCGGGCATCCTGGTCCGGCCGATAGGCAAGACTCAGGGCCAGGTAGCCTCCGGCAGAGAAGCCCAAAATGCCGATCCGGCCGGGATCGATTCCCCACTGCGATGCGTGCGCGCGGACGATGCGGAGGGCCTCAAGGCCGTCGGCGACGATCAGGGGTGTCATCCGATCCAGGAGCCGATTCATTCCCCCCGGTGTCTTGAAGCGGCGAAACTCGTCGAGGAAGTAGGCGGGCCCGGTTTGGACCAGGCGGTACTTCAGAACAAAAGCCGTGACCCCGATGGAGTTCAGATAGCGCGCCGCCTGGGCGCCCTCCGAGTCGATGTAGAGCGCGTGGAAGCCGCCTCCGGGACAGACAATGACGGCGGTTCCGTTGGCCGTGCCGGGAGCAGGGAAGTAGGCCGTGAGCGTCGGGTCGACGATGTTTCGTACGTACCTCTCGCCGAAGAGATTGGTCTCCGTCTCCTGCCGGGTCCAGTCTTCGGAGCCTGGCGCTTTCCCCGGCCAAAGCCGGATCTCCTGCGGCCCGCTTACGCCGGGTGAGATCGTGGCGTTCGGAGCCGGAGCGGCGACGGGAGTCCCACGGAGTTTGAGCCAGAGGACGAGGGCGGCGACGGACAGCAAAATGACAACGGCGATGAACGCGAATGCCGAAATGCGTTTCATCGGTGAGCCTCCAATCGCCAAACGGGGAGGAATGCTGTCCTGCTGCGGGCTCGCTACCTGTTCGGTAGTCGTTACTTCTCGCGCGGAGCGCCGGTCACTTCGATTTGCACCTTCTTACATACTTCGTCCATCGCCGCATTCATAAACCCTTTGAACCCCCAATCGTTCCCGTAATATGGCCTCGCGGGAATCACGGAGATATCCGCGCCGGTTTTTGGGTCAATGAAGTGAATTCCGACGATAAGGTGGTAGTACTCATAGTCAATATTTACGTCCTTAAACTTGATGTACAGGTCGTATTTCGTGGCGTCCGAAGAGCCCAAGCTATTCACAATAGTGACGTCGCGATCAAGCACACACCGCGATAACTTCTGGTTCAACCCTGTCATCAATTCGGTCCAGTCGTCCTTCCCATAACCGTATAAGGCCCCTTCTTCTGTGGGTAGGTCGAGCGCGTTTATCGCGATGTGCTGCATCTTGCTCATGTCAACAGTAGTTTCTTTGTTGTTGTACTCCTTGACCTTGTGCCGAGCGGCGAACGCCGGAGTTGAAAACGTAAAGCACAGCAAGAGCGCAGCGACAACAACCCATAGCTTCCTCATCAAAGATCTCCTTCGTGGTTGAAATGGCGGTGACGATCTTCCCCCATCATACGGCAGCGGGTGACGTGCCAGGGACCAGCGGCCCCTTTGTTCACGCATAGTCCCGCAAGCTGCCATTGCGCCGTTTCCGGCAACTGAGCGGCTTCAAGATTCGAGTTTCCCTGCCGTGCACGTCTCGCCATTTCATCCGGAAAGTCCTTTCTATCGTGCGCCGGAATCGGAGGATTGAGTTGTTGGGTCGATCACTTGCAGTTCTCCGCCCGTGAATTTTAAACGTGCGGGAAAGCCGGTAGGGGTGTGGCCGTAAGGGACGGTAGCACGGTCCTGACGGGGGAGCCAAGTCTCGACCTGCTTGCCGTTTTCCACTGTGTCGTCGATTTGAAGCGGGTTTCCAACGACGCTAAACGCCTGCGCCTGGGTCATGCCCGCAGTTAGTTTGTGTCCGGCAACGGCCTGCCGCACATCGGCCGGCCATTCCGGGTGCTCATCCTGCAAGGGAACTTTTGAGAAGGTCAGGTTGAAGGCTTTGGTAAAATCGGCAAGGTTCTGGATGTGAATGAAATCGAGGAGCATCTCGTAATCGTGGGGCGAATCTCCTTCCATCCACACCTGAACGATATCGCCCTTAAACAGGAGCTTTCCGTAGTGCACAGGATCGTTGGGAGAGAAGCCCCAGAAAACGGTGCTCCTTTTGTACTGGGGAGGCAAGGCCAGTTTCCTATCGACGCTGTACCCGGTTGGGGACACTTCCAATATCGATTCCACATGGTGAATCGAAGCGGCAACCCCGAATCGTCCTCTCCCGTATCGGCAGGGAACATCCAGGCGCAAATAGAGGGTTCCGGCAATCATGCTCTTGGCTTGCTCGCGCTCCGAAGCCGACAACTGCGCGCCGGCAATTGGCGATGAGGCGGCAATGGTGAAAAGCAGCACTCCCAAACGCCAACGCAGTTTCATTTCACGAACCATGTTCTGCACTCCCTGGTATCCCGGTTGCCATAGACGTTGATGGCCGCGGGATCGGTGTGAGCTCCCAGCCAGGCTTTTTCCTGCCTTTGCAGAGTCGCGCCACTATTGCCGAGGGCAAAGAAGATCATCAACGCGACAAGTAATGCCTGGTTAGTGCACTATCCCATTTTTCTCCCAACGAACAAAGGAAAGCGAAAACATCGTCTCATCGCCAATTGTCCTTTAAACTTCAAACAAATTCGCAAGCTGCGATCGAACGAAGAAACTGCCAACTCATCCGAATCGCGATGGCGCCCTAAGATACATGAATCGGCCGTTGAAAGCCGGGAAGAAACGAACATCAAGGCCACACGAGTTTGCAGCGTTTCATGCGGCCCGATGAATGGCCTCTTGCTATGGCGCAAACTACCTCTTGTTTAGGCGCAGGCTGATTGACTTGGTTTGGCAGACGGCCGAACCCGCTCCCATGCGCAAGCGGGAGACTCGGACCTGGTAATCGCCGGTCAGGAGCGTGTCAGTGGACGAAGTTACCTCGGCGCAGTAGTCGACGGTGCCGTGGTGCGTGACGAAGAGAAGATAAAGCGTTCTCCCGCTGACTACGCCGGTCAGTTCATAGCCTTTCGCGGTTCCCGATACATCGCGGCTGTCTTTCGCCTGATTCAGTTCCAGGTTGCCGAAAGTGGAGCTCCAGGTGCCGGTGACGTTGATTTGGGCGGGATCCTTATATTGGTCCAGCCAATCCTTGCCTTGCTTTTCCAGTGTGGCCGCGAACATCAAGGTCGCCGCGGATAGAACGGCGCCCACGAGAAGGAATCGACAGGTTGATAGTTTCATTCTTGGTTCTCCTTTTTGGGGTGCAAAAAACTCAATGCCTGACGGAGGCTGTCCGGTTATATTCGTCTTCCTGTCCTCAACGCAGAATAGAGGAAGCGTTGAATGCGCAGCCTCCTATCAGTCCACAGCGCGCTCATTTCGCCTGCGACAGATTAGCGACTCCCCCCTGCCGGCGCAAAGCGCGATCATTCGGCTCGTCCGGGCATTATTGGTCGGTGCGCCGGGTTAGCCCGAATGCTGTTAAAGAACCGCCGATGGCAAGCCATGCGGCGCCCGTATACTTCCAACTTACGGAGACGCAGCTTGATCCGTTGCAACTGGTGCTGTCGCCGTTGCTCAAGCCGTATGCCAGCATCGCGGCGCCGCCAGCCAAAACCGGAATTCCGATGTAGGTCATGATCTTGCCGGCGTGCGACAAGTGACGCTTCCTGGGGGTTTGCGAGGGCGAGTTCGCCGGGTTATTCATCGCGGCTTGAACAGCAGCCGGATCGGGTTGGGAGCTGGAAGAAGCCGCCAGCTTATCAAACGGGATAAGCGGTTTCACGGGGCCTGGACCCTCGGCCGCTAAAGGAACAGAAGCGAACAACAAAGAAGCGATAACAAGAATTGCGCAAAGACGCATTGCGAGACCTTCCTTTCAGTCTGAGGTGGAGTCAAACCAGGAACTTCTTATTGGCTTCCTGGCACGTCAGAACATGGCCCGGTGGAACTAAGCGCGTCCTTTCCCATGTTCAAAAAGCGGAACTGGGGCGAAAAGCCCCCGCATCGCGGAAGCATCCCATGCTACCTGGTCATATCCATCCGCTTGCCCTTACCTTCTTCTTTCATCAGCCCGTGTTCATAACTTCCATTCAAATCGGAATTGCTCACGGCGGTGAGGATCGCCGAGTACATGACTTCTCCGTGCGCGGAAAACAGAAGATAGACCTTGTTTCCGCTTACCACGCCGTTAATGTCCCAACCGTCGCCGGAGCCGGTCACCTCCCGGCTGTCTTTCGCCTGGATGAGTGCGATGGTTCCCCAATCGTGTTCATACCAATTGCCCGCGACATTGATCGCGGCGGGATCGGTGTGAGCATCGAGCCATGCCTGCCCCTTCGTCTTCAGCCTTTGGGCGCCAAGGCTGGAGGAAAATGCAAAGAACATGACGGCGGCCAGAGCCAGATACGCAAGTCTCTTCATCTTCGTCTCCTTTCGTGCCGGAAGGGTCTTCCGGGGAAATAGTATCGATGTGGCGCGGTCCATCGAAGCGGCGTGCCCCGCTAGAGTAAGCCGCCATCGACGGCGATTACCTGTCCGGTGATGTAACTTGCCTGCGGCGAAGCCAGAAACGCGACCAGGGGTGCGATCTCTTCGGGTTTGCCGAAACGGCCCAGGGAGATTTCGGCAAGCAGGCGCTGTTCCTCCTTCTCAATGTATCTGGCCGACATGGGGCTGGGCACCACGCCGGGGCAGACCGCGTTGACGCGCACGTTAAAGCGGCCGGCTTCGCGGGCCAGGGCTTTGGTCAGGGCAATCAGGCCGCCCTTGGCGGCGGAGTAGTTGCACTGGCCGGCCTGGCCGCGCACTCCGCTGGGGGAGACGATGTTGCAGATGCTGCCGCCGCCCGCGCGCATCATGCCAATGACAGCCAGTTTCGAACACAAGTACGCGGCGCGGAGGTTGGTGTCGACGACCTCGTCCCACTGCGCATCGGTCATGAGCGCCAGCACGGCATCGCGATTGATTCCTGCGTTGTTCACCAGGCAATCGACCGGCCCCAGGCGCGCTTCGACATCCGCAAAGAGCGGCGCCACGCTGTTCCGGCCCGAGAGGTCGGCAGCCACGGCGAAGGCTTCTCCCGCTGCCGCCTGAATGCGCTCGACCACCTGCTCGGCGGCGGCCTGGTTCTTGTGGTAGTGAACCGCTACGCGATAGCCCGATCGCGCCAGCGCCAGAGCGATCTCCGCCCCCAGCGTTCCCGAGGCCCCGGTTACCAGCGCGGTTTTGTTCTCTCCCGTCATCGGCGCGGCCCTCGATCAGAATGGCTTGAAGAGCATGACGCTAAAGCTCCAACGGGAGTTGTAGCGGGCGATGTTGCCGTCGATGGCGTAGCCGACGGTGCCCTGAATCAAAGTGCCCAGGGGACCTGCGGTGTTGAAGTTAGTCTCGGCGCCGTCGAACTTCTTGAAATGGCTTGACTCGCTCAGGTCGCGCGCGCGGGCATAGCTGTAGAGGCCCTCGATCTTGAGCAGGTCCATGACATTGAAGCCGTAGTGCGCGCTGCTCGTGGCGATGGCGTCGAACGAATCGGTCCCGCCGGGAATGCCGTACAGGTGCGGCGAGGAAAAGAGCCACGGGAAGTAGCGGGAGAAACGGTCGAGCTGTTCACCGCCGTAGTAGCCGAGATCCCATCCGCCCTTGGTGAATTTGCCGATGTAGTAATCCTTGTTGAGGTCGCCGTTGTAAAGCGTGTACCCGCTTTCGGCAGGCTGTGGCGCCGCCGGGTCGCCGAAGGCCTTCCAGCCGATGCGCTGGCCGCGCGTACCCTCGGAGGTGAAGATGTAGCCCTTGTCGGTGAAGCGGACCTCGACGCCGGGCAGCAGGGTGACGCCGTCGCGCGGCAAGACGTACTGGCTGGATGTGTCGCTGGTACCGCGGTAGATGTTGCCTTCGAGATAGGCGAATCCGGTCAGGCTCAGATGGTCCGAGGCCAACCAGGTTGCGCGCTGGCCCACGGCTTCGGACCAGATCCAAACCTCTTCGCCGATTTGTTCCACGTTGCCCACGTAAACGCGATTCTCGCCGGGAAGAGCCGACACCGCGATGTCTGTGCCGTAGCGGAGCCGGGTTCCCTGCTGCCGGGAATAGTTGACGGCTGCGATGGGTCCGGCGAAGAAGACGGTGAGCTGCGCGCCGGTGTGACGCCAATCGAAATCGGCAATGCTGATGCCGGCAAAGGGAATCGGGAAGTTGTAGGTTCCCTCGTAAAAGGCGCCGCCAACCAGAGAGCGGATGCGCTTCTCGGCTTCGGGTTGCAGGACGCGCTGGTCGCCGACCTTCTTGAGCTCGCGCAGGCCCTGATCGGTGTCCTGGAACATGGGATCGTTCGATTTGCGCGCGGCGGCGAGATCGGCGTCGTAACTGCTGCCATTGATGGAGTAGCCGGAAAACACGGCCTTGCGCTGCAGTTGAAAGTCGCGGCTGGCGACGTTGAGCGTCTGCTGCGCGCTGAAGGATTGCGGGAGATTGAACTGGCCTCCGTGGCCGTCGTTGACCAGGACAAAGTTCTCGGTCTCCAAATTTACGACCACGTTGCTCTTGCTGCTGAACTCACTGAGCGTTTGGCGAACTTCGCGGAAGGTGACGCCGTCGATCCAGATCTTGCCGCTGTAGAGGTTCTCGCCGGCAACCTTGGGTTCGACACCGATCACGTAGCAGAGCGCTCCCTCGATCTGCTCCGTACCGAGCAGCTTGTAGGTGTAGGCTTCATTGAGCTTCAGCACCAGGGGCTGGGTGAGCACCTTTTCCGGCTCCAATTGCGGCAGCGGAAACTTGTAATTGCTGCCGAACTTGACGCCGTTGACATAAAACTCGGTCTGCGCAAATTCCGTCGGCCCGCCGCGGCTGGAAAACTGCTTCATGTTCATGTTGATATCGAATCCGCTTCCCATAGAAGCGGTTTCGAAGTGGAGGCTCATAAAGACGGAGGCCTGGTAGTTGTCCAGCCGCCGGTCCTGGGCCTCTCGATACTGCTGCCAGCGGGCGACGATCTCCTCCACCTGGAGCGAGATGCCGCCTTTCACTTCCACCTGGTTATAGACCGCAGTCTCCTCGGGGTTCTTGCGATGCAGGGCAATGAGCACATAGGGGACTGTAATCGAAGCGGCCGTCTGGGTGGTTTCGCCGCCGGATTCGACTGGCTTGCCCGGAGCCAGAGCGGCGCCGGTAGCCGGATTGAACCAATCGGCGTCGTACTGTGCCTTGCTGGCCCATTCGAGTTGCGCGGCGCGAGGATGGTCAGAGTCGGCGCCGATGGGAGCCAGAACCACGAAGTCCGCCGATTGACCGCTCGAAAGCCACAAGGCGCCGGCGGCAGGTGAGCCGTCGACGGTGAGCGACAACGGAACGGCAGAGCGCTCAATCCGCAACATATTGGCATGCACGTTCTCGGCCAGGAAGCTGCCCAGGCGGCAAGTTCGGCCGGTAAGAGAGGCCTGGTCCGCTTCGCTCCAGAGCGATTCCACTTGGGTTCCCGAAGACTCAACGGCAGCACGGAGAAACGCCGCCTCCGGATCGGCCGAGGCGTCGACCTTGAGCAGCAGCGGCTTGTTGAGCGCCTGCTCGGCGATCCACTTGGCCTCGTCGCGCCATGCCGATGAGAAGGCAATGCCCAGCAGATCGGAGTAGGGCGCGAGGCGCTTGATCAGCTCCTGATGGCTGGTGACGAATCCGGCCGGAAAGGCGAATGCAATGCGAAGATTGGGATTGAGCGAGCGAGCTCCGATGGCGAGGCGCAAGAGCGCATAGGCAGCCAGGTCCCCAGCCTTGCCGGGGTCGTCCACTTCCACGATCAGTCCGTGAACGCCATGCGCGGCCAGTGGGGCCTGATTCAGGGCCGCATCCACGCGCGTGGCGAGTTCCTGTTCCGACTCCTTCCCGGTCAATCCCGCCAAGCCGACGCGGAGATGGAGCCACACTTGCGCGTTGGACGGAAGATTGCCGAGAGCCGAGGCCTGGCCGGCGAGCGGCGAGGCAGGAACCGCTTCTGCGCCAAGGTCGAGAACGGCAGCCGGCATGATCACGGGAGAACCCGGCGCCGCGCAGGAAGTGGCGGTGGCCACGTTGGCCGTTAACTCCTCTGCGGTGTGGGATGGGGCGATGGGAACCGCAAGATGCGGCAGGCCGGATTGCCCTCGAGCCGGCAAAATCAGAAGGGCCGAACAAGCCAGCAACCAGGCATATCGCCCGATTTTGAGCGCTCCGCTTCCGGTGACGACGAACGTTCTCATCTTGCTCCTGGAATTCCATGCTTGCGGGGCCAGCTAACAGGCCCCGGTTGTCCGCCAACGTAGATTCGTTCCCTTAGCCTGTAGGTTTGCGGTTCCCAAGACTCAAGGCTGCAATCTTCCAGCTTCTATCAAGACGAATCCGGAATTGCATCCGGTGGAATCTTTAGAGACCTCGTTCAACTGTCGATGGTCGCGCCCTGGGCGGGCAATGCCGCGGAGGGAACTTGCGCGGGACCCGAGGCCGGCCGGTCTTCAATGCGAGTCAACTCCTCCGACTCGCGAAGCCGTGCGCCGGCGTTATAGCTGCAGAAGGGGATCAGCTCTCCGTCCGTGGAGACGTACTGGATGATGCAGCGATGTAGCCTGCGCAGGTTGTAACTGTGCGCATCCATAAAGTGCATGCCGGCAACGAAGATGCCGTTGAATCCGCGTTGGTCCCAACCCTCGGATCTGCCGTCCACCTTGTCTTCCCAGGAATCGAGGCTGCGTATCAGGCGCTGGAATGTGAGTCCAGGCGGCGTTTTGTGCTTATCGAGACAACTCGACAGTCTGCCGAACTGCCGGATCTTCGAGATTTGCCTCTCGATCAGTCCCTGTTCGGCCATGGGCTTCACATGCGCCATACCGCGTAGGAAGCTGCCCAGATCGAAGAAGCTGTTCAGGCAGAAAGGCCGGTTGTCGTCATCGATGTAAAGGAAGGTCCCGATCGAGCAATGCGCATCGCTGAGCGGAGGGCGGGAGCGCTGGTTACGGACGCGGTCGATGGCCCGGCTGAGCAGGGAAAGCGAGTTGAGCGGAAACCAGTCGTCGGGGAAACGCGTCAGCCCGGTTTGTTCGCCGAACTCGCGAGCCATGGCGGCAAGATTGAAGGGTTCGGCGCCGTCCTCTTCGACGCTGACGCGGCCTACGTGCGCCGCCGGCTGAACGCTGATGCCGGTGACAAAACGGCTATGCTCGAGGGCGAAGCGGAAAATAGGCCCAAGCTGATCGACATTGACGCCGGCGATGATGGTCGGCACCAGCACCAGCCGCATGTTGGTCTGCTCGATGCTGCGGACCGCGGCGATCTTCTTGTCGAGCAGGCGCTGCCCGCGCATCTTCACGTAAACTTCGTCGCTCATCCCGTCGAACTGCAGATAGAGCGTGTGCAGTCCCGAGTCCTCGCAGAGCTTCGTGTAGCCAGGATCGGCAAACTTGCTTCCGTTGGTCGCCACTTGAATGTGCGTGAAGCCCATCTCCCGCGCCATGCGCAGAATCGCGGGAAACTCCGGATGCAAAGTGGGCTCGCCGCCTGAAAACTGCACGCTGCGGCAGGGCACGGGCCGGTCCAGCAAGGCCTGCAGCATCTTTCTTACGGTCTCGAGATCGAGCAGGTAGTGGCTTCCTTCTCCCTTGGCCTCGGCAAAGCAGACCGGGCAGCGGAAGTTGCAGCGATTGGTAATATCGATGACCGCCAGGCAGGGCTCGTTCCCGCTTTTCATGTCCTGATGGCAATAGTTACTCCCACGAGGCATTTCGGGAGAATGGGCATCCGGGAAGACCAGGCGGTTCCATTCGTCGAGCTTGCGGTAGAGGGCGGTGTCGGAGAAAATGAGGTCTTCGACCGGCTCATGACAGGCGCACTGGGAACGTTGGTATACCTTTCCCCCGCGATCGAAGATAGTCGCCGTGCTCGGTGCACCGCACCTGGGGCACAGGGAGGCAACCAAATCGATGTTCAAATCCTCCGAGGCAGATCCGGACATACGTTTTTTCAACTCAGTTCTAGAATGTGTGGAAAGTATACACCCTATCGCACCTCGCGTATGTGTAATTGCGATGCGTGAGTTGCGGCGCGGCGGTTGCCGGCAGGAATGCACGATCGGCGCTGCGCTTTTCTAGACAGAACCTATCCATTTCGCCCACTTTCAGGGGTGCGGTTGGTCGATTCGCAGCGAAATCTCATGTGGGAAGACAAAGGACTTACGAGTCCGCGGCCGACGACTTGATTTCGCCCTTGGCGCCTTCCTTGAGGTGCAGGATGGCAGGAATCAGCCAGAAACCTCCCGCCAGAGTCAGCGCTACGCCCACCGAAGTCACCAGGCCCATCTCGGCCAGGGGCTTGAAGGTTGCGGTCATCAGGGCGCCGAAGCCCACGATGGTAGTCAGATTAGACTGGATCAGCGCGGCCCCGGAGGCTTTGGCGACGGTAAGAATGCGGTTGCGATCGCTCTCAAGATAGCGGCGCACCAGGTGAATCCCGTTGTCGATGCCAATGCCGACGATCAGAGGCATCGCGGTGATGGCCATCATGCTGAAACGATGCCCGGCAAGCTGCAACAGTCCGAAGGTGACCACGATGGCAAAGCCGATCGGCATCAGGACCAGCAACGCGGTGGACAGGCGGCGAAAAGTGAAGTACACGATCAGGAAAATCGCCGCCGCCGTCCAAAGCAGGGCGCGGCGGCTGTCGTGAGAGACCCGGCTTTGGAGATCCCGGTCGATTTTGTTGAACGAGAAGTCGACAAAAGGACCGTATCGATCGCGCCACTGTTTCAGTACGGAATCGGGGATCGCCGAGGTGGCGTTGGGATCGGCAGCATAGAACGCGATGGCCGCAACGTAGCTGCCGTCCGCGGTCCGGCGGATGCTGTTTTCCATCAGATCGGCGGGCAGATAGGTCTCCACGCCTTGGAGCGTGAGGGGCGGCGCGCCCTGGCTCAACTCGTGAAGGCGCGCGAAATAGGAGGCATACGGACCGAGACGAAAGCCGTTCTCTTCCAGAGACTCCTTGAGGGCGCGCGCCGTGGCATCCAGATCGACTCCCTTGAGCGAGGCGGCGCGCTGTGCCTGCATCTGGACGGAGGGCAGAAGCTGGGTCGGCGAAAACACCGACTTCACCACACCCTTTCTTTGGTATTCCTCGAGTCCGGAGATCAGGTTCTCGGCGCGGCGCAGGACCTCCTCTTCGCTGCCGGCGATCAGCAGCACATCCGGGCTGCCTTCGATGCCGTACTTTGACGAAAGCAGCTTTTGCGCCGCCAGTCCGGGCGACTCCGCGCCGCTCTCCACCACGAAATTGCCCCCCCAGCGAAGGGAAGGCAGGAGGCACAACGAGACGAGAAACAGGCCGGAGGCTGCGACGACCACCGCGCGAGCGTGGCGGCCGACAAAATCCACCGTCACCCGGGCCACGGCCGGCAGAAAACGGAAGGTGATGGCCTTGGGAGCAAGCGGCTTGATATATCGTCCCCACAACTGCATCAGGGCGGGCACTGTCAGCAGGGTGTGCAAGCCCGTCATGAACATGCCCACGGTGAGGATAAAGCCGAACTCCGAAAGCGCCTTGAAGCCGGAGCACGCCAGCGCGGCCGTCGAGGTTGCTGCGGTCAGAATGCACAGCACAATGCTGGTTCCAGTGGTTTCAAAGGTGCGCAGCATGGCCTCGTTGAAGCTGCCGCCCCTCTCCCACTCCTGCGGCGAGCGGTTGAAGAAGTGCACCACCTGGTCGTCGCCAAGGCCGGCGAGAATGGCGATGAACGACAAGCTGATCAGATTCACTTCGCCGGGATAATAGCTGGCGATTCCCGTCGTCCACAGGATTCCCAGGCCGGTGGGCAAGAGCGACAGGAAAACGATCTGGACGTTGGGGTAAACCGCCAGGCAAAGCAGCAGGCTGCCGACGATCGAGACCAGCGAGACGCGGCGGATGTTCTTTTCGATGAACAGGTGGTCTTCTTCGGAGTAGACATAGGCCCCGGCGGGAAGAGCGTG
>Ga0187852_1002482_pt1 | contig 14985 bp, 12 predicted proteins | sample June2016WEW_6_40_FD_134511 | JGI IMG/M metagenome (GOLD analysis project Ga0187852, IMG submission 134511) | Peatland microbial communities from SPRUCE experiment site at the Marcell Experimental Forest, Minnesota, USA - June2016WEW_6_40 | ecosystem: Environmental > Terrestrial > Soil > Wetlands...
AAGGTAAACCCTGCCGATCAGCCCATTGTTTATATGGCGGTGTACTCCGACACCCTTCCCGCCTCCACCGTAAATGAGTACGCGGACACGCTCATGGCCCAGCGCATCTCGATGATCAGCGGGGTGGCGCAGGTCCAGGTCTTCGGCGCGCAGAAGTATGCCGTGCGCGTGCAATTCGACCCCAAGGCGCTGGCCACTCGCAAAATCGGAATCGACGAAGCCATGACCGCGATCCAGCAGGCCAACGTCAACCTGCCCACGGGAACGCTTTACGGCACTCACAAGTCTTTCGTTGTGCAGGCCACCGGGCAGCTAACGGATGCCGCGGCTTACCGGCCTCTCATCGTCGCTTATCGCAATGGCTCGCCGGTGCGACTGGACGCCCTGGCCCAAGTGCTCGACGACGTTCAGAACAACAAGATCGCGAACTGGTATAACGGCAAGCCATCACAGGTGATCGCCATCCAGCGGCAGCCCGGCACGAATACGATCGAGGTCGTGAACAACGTCAAGGCTCTCCTGCCGACGTTCCGCTCCGAGATCCCGGCCTCGATCCAGATGGCCACACTTTACGACCGGTCCGTCTCCATCCGCGACTCCATCAGCGACGTGAAATTCACGCTTTGGCTCACCCTGGGCCTGGTGGTGCTGGTCATCTTCATTTTCCTGCGGAATATCTCAGCCACCACCATCCCCAGCCTGGCCCTGCCCATGTCAATCATCGGGACCTTCGCGGTGATGTACCTGCTCGGTTACACCGTGGACAACCTCTCCATGATGGCCCTGGTGCTTTCCGTAGGCTTTGTGGTGGATGACGCCATCGTGATGCTGGAGAACATCGTCCGCCACATGGAAATGGGGGAAGGAGTGTTCGAAGCGGCGCTCAACGGCTCGCGTGAAATCAGCTTCACCATACTTTCCATGACGCTCTCGCTGGCCGCTGTCTTTATCCCCGTTCTGTTCATGGGAGGATTGCTCGGGCGCCTGCTGCACGAGTTCTCGGTAACCATCATGTGCGCGGTGGTCGTCTCCGGCATCGTCTCGCTGACGCTCACACCCATGCTCTGCAGCCGTTTCCTGCGCTCCCCTAAAGAACAGCAGCATGGCCACGTCTATCTTTTGTTCGAGCGCGGCTTCCAGTTGATTCAACGCGTCTACGATTGGACCTTGAGGGGCGTTCTGCGTCACCGCTTCGTCACGCTGCTGGCCTCGTTCGTGATCGTCGTCTTCACCGTGCAACTTTTCCTGCAAATACCCAAGGGCTTTCTTCCCAGCGAAGATTCCGGGGGAATGTTCGGCATCACCCAGGCGGCACAAGGCATTTCCTTCGATGCCATGAAGCAACACCAACTCGAGGTGACGAAGATCATCACCGACGATCACGATGTGTCCGACGTGATGTCTTTCGCGGGCGCGGGGCTGCCGGGCTATGGCGGCAACTCGGGATTCTTCTTCGTTCACCTGAAGGACCGTCCCTCGGCAAGCCAGGATCTGACCGACTCCATCCGACGCCTTTTCCACCTTCCCGGCCGCAAGCACGATCCCAACCTGCGCTACATCAGCACGGACGACGTGATCAACGAACTCCGTCCTCAGATGCTTTCCCTCCCCGGCGTGATTGCCTTCATGCAGAATCCGCCGCCCATCCAGATCGGCGGCCAACTCACGCGAAGCCTCTACCAGTTCACAGTGGAAGGCGCGGACACCAAGGAGCTTTACCGCGACACCATCGAACTCGAAAACAAGATGCGGCAATTGCCCGGCCTTATGGATGTGAACAGCGACTTGCAGGTCGCAAACCCCCAGGTGAACGTGGTGATCGACCGCAACAAGGCCCTGGCGCTAGGCGTATCGGCCTACCAAATCGAGGACGCGCTTTCGACGGCCTACAGCGCGCGCCAGATCTCGACCATCTACGCCCCCAACAACGAGTACTGGGTGATCGCCGAGCTCATGCCTCAGTACCAGATGGACCCTCAGGCCATTTCGATGCTCTACATCAGATCGAACACCGGGCAACTGGTTCCGCTGAGTTCGGTCTCGAGGCTCACGCAAGACCTGGGCCCGCTCGCGGTCAACCACTCCGGCCAGCTTCCCTCGGTGACGCTTTCCTTCAACCTCAAGCCCGGTGTCTCGCTCAGCGACGTCGTGACCCGCGTCGAGGACCTGGCCCGCAACACCTTACCGGCCTCGATGAGCGCCACATTTCAGGGCACAGCGCAGCAGTATGAGTCGTCGCTCACCGGGCTCGGAATCCTGCTCGCGGCCACGTTGCTCGTGATTTATCTCGTGCTCGGCATTCTCTACGAGAGTTTCATTCACCCTCTTACTATTCTTTCCGGACTGCCTTCCGCCGCCCTGGGCGCATTGATCACCTTGAAGCTTTTCCATCTGGACTTAAACCTCTACGGGTTCGTCGGCGTCATCATGCTGATCGGCATCGTGAAGAAGAACGCCATCATGATGATTGACTTTGCCATCGTGGCAGAACGCACTAAGGGATCGAGCCCGCTCGAGGCCATCTACGAAGGCTGCCTCATCCGTTTTCGTCCCATCATGATGACCACCATGGCAGCGCTCATGGGGACGCTTCCCATCGCGCTCGGCTTCGGCGCCGGCGCACAATCCCGACGCCCGCTCGGACTCGCCGTGGTGGGCGGACTCCTGGTTTCCCAGCTCATCACTCTGTACATCACTCCCGTCTACTACACCTACCTCGATTCCTTCCAGAAGTGGCTGACGCGCTCCCGCGCACATGAGGCGCAAGCCGAGGAGCTCCCCGCCATGGCCAGAGTGTTTGTCGAGGACGGTCACAGCGGCAGGTAGCTCCCGATGACGCTGGTAAATACACTTGTCTGCACAGGACGGAACCTGTAGACTTGGAGTAGGTAGGAGGACTTGCTATGGCAGTTCGAATCGAAACGCCGTTCCCGTCCATGCGTAAAGTTGCCAGGACGCTAGGGGTCTCAGTCGAGCGTGTGAAGGAAATCGAGCGCCTGGTAGAAGAGCACTCCAAGGCGCACGGGAACGGTCGTGATCTTGACCGGCGGTCCGGCAATAAGCGGGAGAGTGCCCGGTCTCGAAACGGGCGGCACCATTAAAGACTTGCCACGCGCAAAAGAAAGTCTCTTTCTCAATATTCCCTACGACTCGTCTTTTACCAAGTTGTACCTCGCTTACATTGCGGGTGTAAGTTCCGTCGGCTTAGTGCCTCGCGCCACGCTGGAAATCCCGGGCGGGCAGAGGCGGCTGGACCGGATCCTCTCCCTGATTCGGAGCTGCGCATATTCTCTTCACGACCTCTCCCGAGTGGAGCTTGACCCTCACCCACCCAAGACCCCGCGGTTCAACATGCCGTTCGAGCTGGGGCTCGCAGTCTCTTGGCAAAAGCTGAAGCGGCCCAACCACACCTGGTTTGTCTTCGAAGCTGTGCCGCGGCGAGCTGAGAAATCCCTTAGCGACATCAGCGGTACTGATGTCTATATCCACAATGGCAACGCGCGCGGCGTCTTTACGCAACTGTGCAATGCCTTCGTCCGGCTCAAGTCCCAGCCCACGACACAAGACATGGAACAAATATACGAGCGTCTCACCGACCTCTTGCCCAACTTGCAGGAACAGACTGGAGCAACCTCACCCTTCGAGGCCCGGGTTTTTCAAAACTTGGTGTTCGCAGCCCGCGCCCTCACGCGGCGTCAAACAACCTTGGAGGCTTCACCCAGCCCTCAGGTTTAGTGCGGTGATACAGCACTGGCGCCAGGCCCTGCGGTCCTGATGTGTCAAAGCTCTGCAACTCACGGTGCATCGCCAGAAGCAAGCTATGCTGGAATATCTCCACCGCGACCATGGCCAGGCAGATGTTTCGTCAAGAGCCTGTCCGAGTGGAACCCGGGCTTAGTTGTCTGCGTATTCCTCTACAAAGCGACGCAGGATAAATTGATCCGTTCGGAGGAGAGTTTATGAGCACTTGGGGACAGCATCTTCGCCTTGCCGGGCGCCAGTTGAAGCGCAGTCCCGGCTTTACGCTTGCCGTAATCGTCACTTTGGCCCTATCCATGGGCGCTAACACAGCGATCTTTTCCCTCGTGAACGCACTCTTGCTGAAGAACCTGCCCTACGCGCATCCGGAGCGGATGGGGACGATTTACACCCGCGTCACCGGCCTCAGAGCTTCTGATGAGCGGCACCACTTGGACGGAGAGCAGTGGGAGTTGCTGCGCGGCAATGTTCCCGCATTGATCACTGCTGTTTCGGGAGGCAACTCGGGCGTGAACCTCGAAGCCCGTGTGCGCGCGCGGTACGTTCACGAGGGGCGTGTCTCCGCGCACTACTTCGACGTGTTGGCTCTTCAGCCCCTCATAGGCCGCAATTTCTCCGAGGAGGAGGACCGTCCCCACGGGCCCAAGGCCGCGATTCTCAGCTACAACGTGTGGCGCGATCTCGGCGCGGACTCGAACCTACTCGGGCAGGCCATCCTGCTGAGGAGCGAGCCCTACACGGTAATCGGCGTGCTGCCGCAGGGCGCCACGACACCCTTGAACGCCGACGTTTACACCCCGCTGCAGCCCAGTCGCGAGGGCGAAGGAGGAGGAACAAACTTTGACGTCATCACGCGGTTGCGCCATGGCGCGACCTGGCAGGAGGCAGATGCCCAGATCAACCGCGCCTGGGCCTCCCGCAAGGACCGCTATGAGCTGCAGAACAACCCAGGCGCACAAGTGACCTACTACTCGGTGCCGCTCCAAAAGGGGCAGACGGACACGCTGCGTCCGGAAGTGCTGGCGCTGATGCTGGCCGCCGGCTTCATCCTGCTCATCGCCTGCGCGAATCTTGCGGCCTTGACGCTCGTGCGCGTTCTGCGCCGCGTTCCGGAAGTGGCGACTCGTTTGGCATTGGGAGCCTCCAGTTGGCAGATTCAGAAGCAATTTTGGATGGAAAACCTGCTCCTGGCCCTGGTGGGCGGGGCGGTCGCCATAGGCGTGGGAATTATCGCCCTGCGCGGCCTCCTGCTGCTCTTGCCCGAACACTTTCTTCCCGTCTCGAGCGTACCCCTGGACGGCCGAGTGATGACCTTCACGCTTATGGTTTCGGTCTTGACTAGCGGGCTCTTTGGCATGCTGCCGGCGCTCGCCACTCGGAAGGTCGACTTGCGCTCGTCGATGGCCGGCCGCGGCGAGGCGAGAGCCGGCAGCGAGTTCTATCGCCGGGCGCTGATTGCCGGCGAGGTCGCCCTCACCGTGCTGCTGCTGGCAGCTTCGGGACTGCTCATTCGCAGCCTGATTCACCTCGAGACGCTGCCGCCGGGATTCAACCCCAACGGCGTGATGGTCGCCAAGGCCTCGCTCAACGACGCGCGGTACCACAATCTCGCCGCCTTCCGAAAACTCTTGGACGATAGCACGGCCGCCATGCGGCAGATTCCCGGCGTAAAGAATGCCGCAGTTGGATTGAGCCTGCCCTTCGAGCGCGCCCTGAACGACGGAATCACCCTCAGCGACGGGAGAGAGGCCGGACGGCAGGATGGGACCGATCTAGTCTACGTTACGCCGGGATTCTTCGACGCCTTGCAGATGCCGGTGCTTGCGGGCCGCACCTTTACCGATGCTGACGGCCCGAACACCCAGCGTGTGGCCGTGGTGAACCAGGCCTTCGCCCGGAAATTCTACGGCGGAAGCAATCCCGTAGGCCGCTATGTCAATAAGGACACGCTAATCGTGGGTGAAGTATCCGATACTTGGGTCGTCTCCGGTCTCTACGAGGGTGCTCCGCTCATGAGCGAGCAGGCGATGTACATTCCTGCCGCGCAAGTGCCTCCTCAGTACCTCTCGCTGGTGCACGTGTGGTTTCAACCCGATTGGGTGGTGCGCGTGGCAGGACCGGTGGAGGGCTTGACGGCTGCGATGCAGCGCGCCCTCTCGAGCGCGGATCCGAACCTGCCGGCCTCCGGTTTTTACGGCATGAAGGATCTCCTTCGAAAAACGCTGGCAACGCAGCGGATTGAGGTGGCGCTGCTGGGCGCGATGGCGGCTCTGGCGCTGGTACTGAGCGCAGTCGGCATCTTCGCATTGGTGGCTAACATGGTCGCGCAGCGGACGCGCGAGATTGGCATCCGCATGGCGCTGGGGTCGACTCTCGGCCAGGCTATGCTTCGGATCGGCCGCTCCGGCGCGGGCGCTTCGTTATTGGGTGTCGTTCTGGGAATTGTACTTTCCTTTGGGGCGCTGAGAGTGATGCGTAGCGTAATCTATGGCGTCAGCGTCTACGACGCGACAACGCTGGTCAGCGTAGTGCTGACCCTTGTCCTGGTGACGCTCCTGGCCACGGCCCTGCCGGCCCTGAAGATTGCTAAGATCGATCCGGCGCAAACGCTGCGCGAGGAGTAGGCTGATGGTGTATGATAGCCGCTAATTGCTGGAGTCGAAATGAACCGCACTACACATCTTTTGCTCCTTGTAACATTGGCGGCGCTTTTGCCGCCAACCGTCACTAGCCGCGCTCAGGAATCGACGAAGGCATGGGCTCCTTTCGAGTATCTCCTGGGAGATTGGGTGGGAGAAGGCGGAGGACAGCCGGGCCAAGGATCAGGCGGATTCGCATTTCTGCCTGATCTCCAAGACCACATTCTGGTCCGTAAGAACCACGCCGCGTACCCGGCCACCAAAGACCGTCCTGCTTCCACACATGACGATCTGATGGTGGTCTATAGGGATTCAGAAAACGCGCCGCCTCGAGCCATTTATTTTGATAGCGAAGGGCACGTGATCCATTACTCGGTTATGGCCTCCGCCGACCACAAGACGATTGAATTTATAAGCGAGGCATTGCCTTCCAACCCGAGGTACCGCTTGACTTATCGTATGACGGGCGGCGATGCTCTGATCCTCAAATTCGAGATTGCGCCTCCCGCCAAGCCGGACGCCTTCTCAACTTACATCGAAGCCAAAGCAAAGCGAAAGTAGCGACGGCGGCAAACTCCGCTTGACAGCCTCGGTGTTGTTTGAGACTATCTATATTCGATACCGAATCAGGGCATCGAAAGCCAATATGGATGACAAAAGCCTTTACTCGGGGTTGATCCGCCTGCATATTCTCCACCACGCCGCCGAGAAGCCTTTTTACGGAATCTGGATCGCCGAGGAACTGGGGCGGCACGGCTACAAGCTGAGTGCGGGAACGCTATATCCAATTCTGCACGGGCTGGAGAGCAAGGGCTACTTGCGGTCCCACGAGGAGCGTAATGGCAAGATTGCGCGACGCGTCTACGAAATGACGCCTCTAGGCCGAAAAGCGCTGCGCGTAGCCAGGAAACGCGTGCATGAGCTGTTTGGTGAGATGTTCGGCATGAACGGATGACACCTATATCAATAGTTTTTTCTGAGGTGAGAACTTTATGAGCCGGAAAATCCTTCCGGAGCTATCCGCCTTGGTCCTGACATTGGTCTTAGTGCGAGGCCTCCAGGCACAAGTGGGTGGGCCGCCGGCGCATGCCTTGACTTTCGAGGAGGCGCTTAACTATGCCCTCGAGCACTACCCTGCCGTGCGCGCTTCACTCGAACAAGTGGCCGCAGCGCGCGCGGGCATACCACTGGCGCGAACCCAATATCTTCCCTATTTGAGCGGCGTCTACCAGGACGGCCGTGCAACGCAGAACCAGGTGGCCGGCATTTGGCTGCCCACCTCCATTACGCCCGCGGTTGAAGGGCCGGTCGGCGCTTCGTCCAGTGGGCGCAGCTTTTGGAACAATCAGACCGCAGTGCTTCTCTCCTGGGAGCCAATCGACTTCGGCCTCCGCGCGGCTATGGTGGGAGGAGCGAAATCCGCGACGGACAAATCCACTGCGGACCTGGCAGTCACGAAACTCCAGGTGGCGACGGCGGTCGGCGATTATTTTCTGAGCGCCTTGGCGAGCCATCAGTCGGTCGTGGCGGCGCAGGCAAACGTAGACCGCTGGCAGGTTTTCGCCAAATCCGTTCGCACTCTGGTCGACAACGCCTTGAGACCGGGGGCCGATGCCTCGCGCGCCGACGCTCAACTCGCTCTTGCCAGGACTCAGTTATACCAGGCGCAAGCGGGGGAGCAAGCGACCTTGGCCACGCTTGCGGCGCTTATGGGCATGGCCGGCAATGAGGTTCAACTTGAGGCCGGTAATCTGCTGCACCCGCCGCCGGTGGATGCGTTGCCGAGCCGAGCGCCAACCGACAACCCGCTGGCACGGGATCAAATGGCAGCGGTGCGGCAAGTGGAGGCGCAGGAAAAGGTGCTGAGCCGGACTGACTACCCGCGGGTTTTTCTCGGAGCAGAAGGCTTCGGACGGGGCAGCGAGATTCCGAATAACGGATCGATCGCCGGCAACTGGGACGGCTTAGCGCCCGGCCGGGGAAATTGGGTGACGGGTCTGACGATTACCTTTCCAAACGTCTTCGATTTTAAAGCGCTGAGCGCTGAAAAGCAGATCGCCAAAGCGAATGAGCGAACCGAGCGGGCGCTCTACGACAGAACCATTCAAGACGTAACCGGCCGGCTCCAAGCGGCGCGGGCTGAATTGAAGAGCGCTCAACTCATAGCGCAGCAGACGCCCATTGAGCTCGCGGCGGCGCGCGCGTCGGAGACTCAATCGCGGGCGCGCTACGCGGCGAGCCTGGCAACCTTAGTAGAGGTAGCCGACTCCGAGGGACTTCTTGCTCAGGCGGAAATGGACGACGCGGTTGCCAGGCTGAATGTGTGGCACCGCCTCTTCAATGTCGCCTACGCGCAGGGCGACTTGCAGCCGTTTTTGAATGTATTGCGAGGATCGAACCCGTGAAAGTACCGGGTGATCGGGAGATCGGGTGATCGGTGATCGGGTGAACAAAATGCGAGGCACGTCGAGTGTTTTATTGCTTGGACACTCTGCCGATCGTTCGATGTATTTGTTCACCCGATCACCCGATCTCCCGATCACCCGATGCTTTTGTTCACCCGATCTCCCGATCATCGGATCACCCGATTTCATGCCCAAATTTCCTGCGGGAGGCACTAGGTCATGTGGCTGATTCGCGCGGCATTGAGACGCCCAATTGCCACCTTAGTGGTGTTGATCGGTGTGGCGCTCTGCTCAATCCTGGCGCTCACGCGGATGCGCATTGATATCTTCCCTAACCTGAATTTTCCGGTCATCTACGTCGCGCAGCCCTACGGCGGGATGAGTCCGGCGCAGATGGAAGGCTACCTCGTCTACTACTACGAATATCATTTCCTTTACATCAACGGGATCCAGAGTGTCGAGGACAAGTCCATTCAAGGCAACGGTATTTTGAAATTGACCTTCTATCCCGGCACCGACATGAGCCAGGCCCTGGCGCAGACGATATCCTACGTGAACCGCGCTCGCTCCTTCATGCCGCCAGGCACAGTTGCGCCGTTCGTGATCCGCTTCGACGCCGGCACCGTGCCAGTCGGATATATCGTATTTTCCAGTGAGACTCGCACCGTCGGCCAAATCCAGGACTTGGCGCTTAACCGCGTGCGGCCGGCCTTCGCGACGCTTCCAGGCGTCACCTCGCCGCCGCCTTTCGGCGGCAACCAACGCACCATTGTCGTAACCGTGAATCCGGATCGCCTACGCTCTTACAACATGTCTCCGGATGAGGTGGTGCAGGCCATCAACAACGGCAACATCCTTCAGCCCGCCGGAAATGTGCGGACCGGCAGCTTGCTTCGCATCGCGCAGAGCGATGCGGTTACGCCCAATATCCAAACTCTCGCGGACCTGCCGATACGGACTGGCGCCGGCCCCACCGTCTATCTTCATGACGTGGGCATGATCCAGGACAGCACGGACATTCCCACAGGCTATGCACTGGTGAACGGCCGCCGCGCCGTCTACATCCCCGTGACCAAGCGTCCCGACGCGTCGACAGTTACGGTGGTGAATGAAGTCAAGAAGAGCTTGCCGTATTTCCAATCCCTCGTTCCGGACGATATCAAGGTCACCTACGAGCTGGACCAGTCTCAGTACGTAACCAGCGCGCTCAGCGCCGTGGTTCGGGAGGGCCTGCTCGGAGCCCTGCTTACCGGCCTTGTGGTTCTGTTATTCCTCGGCGATTGGAAGAGTTCGTTTATCGTCATGACCACCATCCCGTTTGCGCTTTTGACTTCGGTGGTGGCCTTGTGGCTTACAGGCCAAACCATCAATGTCATGACGCTGGGAGGGCTGGCGCTGGCGGTCGGTATTCTCGTCGACGAAGGTGTAGTGGAAATCGAGAATATTGACAACACGCTTCAGCAGGAGCCCACCCTGCAACCCGCCCGCGGCGTGCTCCAGGCGACACAGAAAACAGTTGTGGCCCGCTTTCTATCCATGCTCGCAGTAGTGGCGGTCTTTGTTCCTTCATTTCTGATGTCCGGCGTCGCGCAAAACCTGTTTGTGCCTCTTTCGCTTGCTGTGGCGTTCGCCATGGCTGCCTCGTTCCTGCTTTCGAGTTCCTTGCTGCCCGTCTTATTCTTGTGGGTGCATCGCAACATCGACCGAGGCCGCAAAGCGCTGGTGGCGGGACGATGGGATTTTGACAGGGCGCGAGACCGGTGGGGAGCGCTCCTCTCACGAGTGGGGCGTCTTCGTTGGTTAGTGCTTGGAGCCTACGCCGCCATGGTGCTCGCCATCGTCCTCCTCTTGGGTTCGCGGCTCTCACAGGAACTGTTCCCCAACTTGGGCGCCACCCAGTTCCGTCTTCGCTTTGATGCTCCCACGGGAACGCGCGCAGAGGATACCGAGCGACTGGTGATGGGAGTTCTCGATGAAATCCGCCAGACTGCCGGAGCGCAGAATGTGCTTATCACCCTGGGTTACGTGGGAACACAGGGGGCAAGCTATCCGATCAACACAGTGTTTCTCTGGACGAGCGGACCGCACGAAGCGGTCATTAACGTCGCGCTTCGACCTGGGGCTCATATCGAGCTCAGCGACTTCGAAGAAAAACTGCGCAGTATTCTGCCCCCAAAGTTTCCGGGGTCGACGTTTTCCTTCGAGCCTGGAAATCTGGTCGACCAGATCATGAACTTCGGTGCGCCTTCCCCGGTCGAGCTTGCCGTGGTTGGGCCGAACCTGTCTGCCAGCCGCGCTTACACGGAACGATTGCGAAACGAGATGTCAAGGATCGCCGACCTGCGCGACTTGAAGTACGAACTGCCCCTCGACTACCCGAGTGTGAACGTAAAAGTCGATCGCGAACTGGCAGGTCAGCTCGGTGTAACGACAGCGCAGGTGGCCCGGTCGCTCTCGGAGGCGACTTTTTCGAGCCGTTTCACCAGCCCGAATTATTGGGCTGATCCGAACACCGGCATCGCCTATCAATTACAAGTGCAGTACCCTCAGTCGAGAATTACCTCGCTCGAGGATGTCCAGAGTATTCCGGTGATGCCGGGACAGTTCCAGCACCCGTTGATCGGCGATCTCGCCAAGGTCGAAGACGGCACGATCATGGGCGAATACGACCGGCGCAACGGCTTCCGCATGTTGACGCTTTCCGCGAATATGGCAGGCCACGACCTGGGAAAGCTGGCGAAAACCCTCGACGCCGCCATACGCCGCGCCGGTGCGCCACCGCGCGGCACCACCGTTCAAATGCGAGGCCAGATTGCGCCGATGCGCGAGACATTCACCAACCTTGCAGTTGGCGTGGGGCTGGCAGCCTTGGTCATCTTTCTGCTGCTGGCTGCGAACTTCCAGTCTTTGCGCCTCGCCTTTGTTGTGCTGACGACCGCGCCGGCGACAATCGCCGGAGTAATTTTGATGCTTCTCGCCACCCGTACCACGCTCAATATCGAGTCCTACATGGGCGCCATCATGGCTGTGGGTGTGGGCACGGCGAATGCCATCTTGCTCGTCACCTTTGCGGATCAGCACCGGCGGAGTGGCGCGTCTTCACTAGCGTCCGGGATCGAGGGAGCTAGGCAACGAATGCGCCCCATCCTGATGACCAGCGCCGCAATGATTGCCGGAATGATCCCTATGGCACTAGCCAACGAGGTCACAGCGCCGTTGGGCAAGGCGGTGATCGGCGGCCTCCTCGCAGCAACTTTCGCCAATTTAACGGTGTTGCCCTTCGTATTCTCCGTGGTCCAGCAGCGGGCCGCGACCGGCTCTCCCTCACTCGATCCCGACGACCCGGAAAGCCGGTATGCAACGCGATAGCGGCTGAAGTCTCGAAGTGCAAGGATGAAGTTTAAAGGGTAAAGGCTGAGTGATCAGCCCGCTCCCCAAAGAAGGGCTGAATGTTCACTTTGTAATCAACCTGGTCGTTTTGCGTCTTGAGGAGAGACTATGAGATCGGCTGCCCTACTGGTTCCTTTGGCGATTGCCCTCGTTTGCGCATCCTGCCGGCAAGACACTGGAAGCACCGCATCCGCCGCCCCACAGACTACGCCGCAGTTGGAAGTGACTGCGGTGAAGTCTGAGAAGCTGAACGCCACTGAACGATTGCCGGCCGAACTCGTACCCTACGAACGCGTCGATATTTTTGCTAAAGAGACTGGCTTTGTTAGATCGATCACGGTCGACCGCGGCTCCAAGGTAAAGCAAGGGGAACTCATGGCTGAACTGGAGGCCCCGGAATTGCTAGCCCGTCAAGCTCAAGCCAACGCCGCGTATGAAGGCGCTGAATCGCAACTCGCTGCCGGCCAAGCCAAGCTGGCTGCTGACCAAGCCACCTATCAGCACATGAGCTCCGCAGCCAAGGTGCCCGGAGTGGTGGCTGCCAACGACCTTGATATCGCGCGGGGGACCGCGCAGTCAGATGAGGCGAATGTCGCCGCACTCCAGAAAGCAATACAGGCCGCTCAGGAAAACCTTCGAGCGGTTACGCAGCTTCAATCCTATTTGAGAATCACGGCCCCGTTTGATGGCCAGGTCACGACTCGCTATGTTCACCCCGGAGCGCTGGTCGGCCCGGCAGGCGGCCCCGGCGTCGCGACCCCCATTGTGCAGATTCAAACGCTCACCCGGCACCGGCTGGTCGTTCCCGTTCCGGAGATCGATGTGGCCGGCATTCCAGAAGGGACCGAGGTGAACTTCACTGTGCCGTCCTACCCTGGACGAATTTTCAAAGCCCCTATTGCTAGAATCTCGCGCTCCGTAGACAACAAAACGCGCACCATGCCAGTTGAATTGGACGTTCGCGACCCGCGGGCCGAACTCGACCCAGGCACGTTTTGCGAAGTGTCCTGGCCGGTGCGGCGTGCTTACTCTACCCTCTTTGTCCCTGCTTCCGCCGTGGCGAACGACCTCGAGCGAGCATTCGTGATTCGCATTGGGAATAATAAGGTCGAATGGGTGGATGTGAAAACCGGAGCCAAGTCAGGCAACCTGATCGAAGTTTTTGGCGATTTAAGAGAGGGCGATGAAGTGGCGGTACGGGGAACAGATCAGCTTCGGCCTGGGACGGTGGTAAGTCCCAAGTTGGCCCCTGCTAACTAGATTCGGAGGCTTAGACATGCCAACACTCCACCGAGCGCAAGATGCTGACTCCATGGGGAGCGAAATTCAAATTGCTGCGCCACCGGAGCACGTGTTTCACGCGCTGACCGATCCCCAACAAGTCGTCCAGTGGTGCGTAGGGCAAGGGGCGGGCGCAACCTTTCGCTGCGCGGAGTTTGCCGCCGACTTGCGCGTCGGGGGCAACTGGCGAAGCGTGGGAGTAACGAGCGAAGGTCACCGCTTTGAGATAGCTGGCCAGTATCTGGAAGTCGATCCGCCGCGCCTACTTGTGCAGACGTGGGTCTCAAGCTGGACGGGCGACATCCAAACTACTGTGCGCTGGGAGTTGGAGCCAACGAGCCACGATACGCTTCTGAGGATTCGGCACAGCGGGCTCGCCGCGCATCCCGAACTGGCCAACAGCTACCGGGGCTGGCCTAGAATCTTGGGATGGATCCAGAGGCTGCTGGAGCACGGCGAAACTGTGGATGATCGCAAGTAAAGCGCCGGTGACGAGTACGCCTAATCGCCTGCCGCCTTTTCTGGCGACGACCGGCTGGCGGCTTGCTTTTACCTCGAGTTTCATGAGCTGGATTTGAATATCCTTTTGTATTCGTTCCACCGGGAAGCGTTTCCGGAAAGCGCGAAAGAGGTCGGGAAGGGACGAGTGATATGAGTCTGATCGTTCGATTCTTCTTCGGACCGGAACGAGGTCCGGCGGCGATTGTGCTTATCCGCCTTGCGGTGGGCCTGATCTTTCTTAGCCAGGGGATTCTGAAGTACATCGACCCCAAGATGGGCGTGCTCCGATTTACACGCATTGGATTCCCGTATCCATACTTCACGGCGCACTTCGTGGGAACGTTTGAGATCGTGTGCGGCCTTCTCGTGTTGCTCGGGCTCTGGACAAGGGCCGCAACCATTCCGCTCTTGATTGTCATCTCAACCGCGATCGCCAGTACAAAAGTTCCGGAACTCTTCCGCGCCGGCCAGGGATTCTGGTTCACGGTAAGCGATGCTCGTACCGACTTTGCCATGCTTTGTTCGCTCGTCTTTCTGATTCTCCAAGGCGCGGGAGCGTGGTCTTTGGACGCCCGAAGGACTTCCGACGGCAGCCACGGAGAATCCCACTAGTGCTTAGCTGAAATGGTAAGCGAACTGATTCGTCGGAAGCGGAAGGGTGGGGCTTCAGCCCCAGCGCTAGTTTCGTGAGATGATTACGGGGCTTTAGCCCCTGAAGCGGCTTGGCTCCAGGGCCTAAAGGCCCCTTCAACCGTGCGCTGCGTACCGGCGGGGCTAAAGCCCAATACTGTTCACTTTATAATTCTGATGCATCGTTCGATCTCAATTCGGTCCCTGCTTAGCCTCTGGCGCCGGCGCACGGGGAATTTGCTTTGCGGGCGCCGCACCCCGCGGGGGCGGCGCAGGTCCCGGCTGGACACCACCCGCTCGGCGAGAATTTCCTGCAGCAACGCCTCATGGAACGCTTTCCTCCGCCGAGGGGGGAATAACCGCGGCGAGGGGCAGCTTGC
>Ga0187852_1002484_pt1 | contig 14980 bp, 19 predicted proteins | sample June2016WEW_6_40_FD_134511 | JGI IMG/M metagenome (GOLD analysis project Ga0187852, IMG submission 134511) | Peatland microbial communities from SPRUCE experiment site at the Marcell Experimental Forest, Minnesota, USA - June2016WEW_6_40 | ecosystem: Environmental > Terrestrial > Soil > Wetlands...
CCGGCGCAACCGGTCCACATCCAGACCGTCCTCCAACCGGAGGGCCACGCGGCAGATGTAACCCGGCAGCCCGGCCCGCCGCAGCTTGTGGTCCTGGCCGTGCATGTAGTAGTCACCAGCGGCCAATCGAATCTGGCGGGGCGCGTCAGGCATGAACAATGGTCACCCCGGCGCTCAGGGTGAAGAGTGGTTGTTGCGGGCCAGCTCGGCGATGCAGTTGGCCAGCGTAGTCACGGAAGCCAGGTTTTTGCCCGTCAGGTGGGAATCCGGCACGCTGACGCCAAAAGTGCGCTCGCAGTAGAGCAGCAGCTCGACCAGTGCAAACGAATCAATGCCGGCCTTGGCCAGGGGGCTGTTTTCATCAAAATCCGCTCCGTCGGCTACATAGTTCTTCCGGGCAAACTGACAGAGTTGCTCGGCAATGGTTTTGGAATCCTTCTGTGAAGTCATACATCAGTCCGGACGGTGACGGAGTTGCGGTCCTTTGCGACCGCCGGAGAAATAATTGTCGTCTCTGCTCATGTCCGCAATTATGACCTGCACCGGGAGATGGCGTCAAGCATGGAAGCTCGGAAAGGCCGGTTGCCAGAAAGCCAGCCAGCCCGGGACGGGTGCCTGCACGCGGCGTCAGTAGTTATCAAAGTTGTTGTTCGGTTGTTCGGTTCGGGCCATCCGGCGCTGGGAAAAATTAATGACCCAAGAGGCGATGCTCGCCTGAGTGAATGGCAAGGGCAAACGAGAAACCATGGAAGGCAGGCTGTAGAAGTCCCGGTACAGCCGGCGAATGTCGTTTTCCATGGACCCGGGCGTTCCGTACGGCGGCCGGATGTGGCAGATTTGGCCCGGCCAGCGGTCGATTTCCTGGTCATTGAGAATCCGGCCTTCGCTTCGTATCCGGTCGTAGAGCGGGGTGCCTTTCACCGGCGTGAGAATGTTGAAGTAGGCCACCGGCGCCTTGTGCTCCTGAAGGAACTTGAGCGTGGTATCGAAGGCGCTTTCGGTCTCGCCGTCCCAGCCGAAAATGAAATTCAGGGAATAGCTGATGCCGCGGCGGCGGAGGCCGGCCAGCATTTCGTCGTATCGGTTGGTTTTGTTGAACGTCTTGTTCATGCCCGCCAGCGTATCGGGGTTGATGCTCTCCAGGCCGATGTTCACGTGCAACAGGCCGCTCCGCTGGGCCAGGTCCATGAAGGGCGCATCGTTGCAAAGATACGACGACCAGAGCGCCGACCAGCGCAACCGGAGGGGGATCATTGCCTCCATCAACTCCATCGCGTGGCTCCGCTTGCCCCCAAAATTGCTGTCGCCGAAAAAAATGCTGCGCGAGCGGCAACGCCGGATTTCCGCGATGACCTCCGGCACCGGCCGGCAACGGTAGTTCTCGCCCAGCAGGAACCGTTCGGAACAAAATTCACAGCGGAACGGGCAGCCCCGCGATGAGGTGACGGCAAAGGTCCGGAACGGGCGGTAACGCCGCAGGTCCAGCAGGTCGTAACGCGGCAGCGGCAGGCCGGCCAGATCCGGCAGCGGGTCGGCCCGGTACAACCGGTTCAACCGCCCGCCACGGGCGTCCTCCAGCATGCGCCGCCAGATGGACTCGCCTTCGCCGACGCCGACCGCGTCGCAATGTTCCCCCGCCTCATCGGCGTGGAAGAAAGTGTGGGGGCCGCCGAGAATGACGGACACGCCTCGCTGTCGGAACTCATCGGCGATGTCGTAGGCGCGGAACGAGTTGAGAGTGGAGGAACTGATGGCGACCAGGTCGAAGCGGCCATCAAACGGCACCGGGTTCAACTGTTCATCCAGAAGCGTGACATTCCAGTCCGCTGGGGTCAGGGCAGCCAGGTAGGGCAAGGTCAACGGCACTACGCTCCGGCGGCGGGACTTGAACACAGTACGGTCCGCCTTCGAGCGATAGTAGGACGGCTGAATGATGAGAAGCTTATGGCTCATGCCAGGCTGGCATCGTTCTAATGCTTGATGATTTTCGAGTTTGCCGGGTCCCCGGTTCCCCCGCTGTCATGGTTTCTGTTACACCAGCCCGCCGCCAACTTCGACGAGGACCACGCCACACCCAGACTGGACCAGAGCCAGCCTTGGAGCAAGCCGGAAAATGACCGGCGTTATTTGCTTGCCCGGCACTCCCGCCCCGGAACATCCTGATGTATGGCAGCCTCGGCTCCAAACCAAACCGCCGCCTGCGTCCCACGCCCGTGGGTGAAGGAAGTGGTGGTGAAAGCCACGGTCCTGACCCTGCTCGGGCTGTTCCTGGCTCTCGGTTATGGCTGGGCCAAGCCCCGGTTCTACGGATCCGAGCGTGTGGCCGGCTTCCGACTCGGCGTGCTGCACGGGGCCTTGATGCCCATGGCCCTGCCGACCCTGCTGATCGGGGAGGATGCGCCGATTTACGCTCCGAACAATGTGGGCCGGATTTACAAAGTGGGCTACATCGCCGGCATCAATCTCAGCGGTTTGCTGTTTTTTGGCTTTGCCTTCAGGCGGCCGCGAAACCGGTGACGTTGCTCCGGCCCACATGACGTTGTTCTAAAGTCAGCTTCAGCGGATGAAAAAAGGGCGACAACCGGCATGTTTACACTCGTCCTCGGAATCCCAAAAAAAATTCGAGGACGAGGACGAGAACGAGAACGAGGACGAATCCGACCTCTATTGATTCAAGAATCTACAACAGGGCATGGAGCAACCCGGGGTTCAGTATAGCCCCCCGCGGAAAATCTCGACCACGCTCACCCTGCCCCCCGCCCAATAGCAGGTCGGCGGAAAATTAAACATCCTTCCCGCCCGGTCGTAGATGAGTTTGACCGGGTGGGCGGGAAGGTTCGGGTCGTAGGCTTCAAACTGTATTTCTCCCTCCGACTCCGACAGTCCGAACAACACGATTCCGTGGTTGATGGTGATGCGGGGAAACCGGAAGAGATGCACGGTGGGCACCGCGCCCTGGCGCACGCGTTGCGCCAGTTGCCCGGCCATCCGTTCCTGGTGCCACGCCGGAACCATAAAAACCATGCGCCAATGGCTGCGCACAAAATAGGATTGCCACGGGCCGCCGCATTCCGCCTTGAGCAGCGGTTCATGGGCCTGGCTGAAGGCGCGCAAGCCGTCATAGCCGGGGATTACAATCCGCTCCGATTCCGCGCCCGGCCGGCGGGGATTGCGCGAGACGACCTGGCGGATGAGCCGGCAATAGGTTTCCGCGTTCACTGCGGGCCGGCCCGGGTCGAAACGGGCATGATAAAAAAACTGACGCGCCGACCTGACGATCACGAAACAACGATGGGTATAAACGGGAGGCGGATCACAGGGAGAAACAGTCATGGCCCCCGTCGCCGGATCGAAGCGATACTGCCAGACCAGCTCGTTGGCAAAAGTAAAAGTGTCCCGCTCGAAATGGAACGAGCGGGCGCAGTGGTCTGGTGGCGGACCCATTGTGCCGGGCGGGAGACTACTGGGCGCCGGCGGTTCGCTGGAAGAAATAGCCCAGATCGCGGGCGAGGACGCGGATGTCGTTGCGCTGGATGTCCTCGCTGCTTATCGCTTCTCCGTACGCCCTGGATTCGAACGACTCGCCGCTGCGCTTGATTTCATAGACGCACACGAGCTTGTCGCCATCGTAAATCTGGCCGCGCACCTTGATCACGGGCTGGCCGCCTGCGCCGAACGGGCCGCCAAAATGCCGCCCAACGCCGCTGCCCTTGGAAAATTCGATGATGGTGTTGTCCAGCTTGAGCGTCTTGGCTTTGGCCTTCACGTCCGCGCTCTTGGTCGTCACCGTGGCAAACAGCTTTGTGTCACGGAAGCTGGTCACAAGCTCGTCCGGCAGTTCCTGCATGGCCGTGGCACGGATGTCAACCTCGTTGTCACGTTCGACGCCGGCGAACACGATGGGCGTGAGGTAAAGCGTTTGATAGCCCTTTAAATTGAAGCCGTCCGCCAGCCAGACGCCCTGGATGTTTCGGTCCTTGTGCAATTTGACGCCTTCCGGCAACGGCGGCACGTTCGACCCCTTCTTTTCCTTTTGCTTCGGTTGTGTCGTTTGGTTTGTTTGTGTCGTTTGCGCCATGGAACTGGAGGCGAAGCCCATCAGCAGGCTCAAGCCGCCCACCAAGCCCAGTCGCACCGTGTTTTTTATCCATTCTTGAAACATAATGTTCTTTTTCATATTGATCCTTTTCCGCTTTGTATAACTCTCCCCGGCGGGTGGCAAGCTTTTCTTAACAGGCACAATTATTCAACGGTTCGGTAGTGGGTCATTTTGAGCCAAATTGGTGGGGCGAGACTACTGGCGAGCCGATTTTGACAGCAAATTACATCGGTCCCGGCTCGCGAGGATCCGTCTTCGCCGAGGCTTCGACGGGACAGGCGCTCGCCCCACCAAACTGACCCACTACCTATCGCCGGGCAGAAACTCGCGATCCAAGTCATCCCCTCGTATTCCGTTCGAAAATTTCCGCGCCACAACCTCCGAAGAAAAGCAGCGCCTGACTTTGTGTCAATACTCACTCAGGACACCCTTTACAATTGCGTCAAGACTATGGTTTGACCCCTTTACTTTTTCTTTTCCGCTATTATCGAAAACAGACAAAAACGATAATAGCGCCGCTGCTTATTTTTGCGGCTGAAAGCAGCCCGGCCACAATTCCGTTGGTAATCCGGTTGGCTCAGTGCCATCATTGAATGGCAATTGTATGGGCGCGACACGTCAGAAAAAAGTTGCTGGTGGCCAGGGCGGAAAACGCGGCCACTCCAATATGGCTCATTGGTTTTCCACCGAGGAAAACAAGACGTCCACCCGCATCTTGCGCCGCCGCGCCGCCCGCACAGAGGTGCATGACCAACTCGCCGACCTGCCCACCCAAAGTCGCGCCAAGTCACCTCAATAAACGAGGACGAGGACGGCGGCGTCTTGGGCGGATTTCACCACCTCCTCAAACTTTCGGTCAGCCGTGACTGGTACTTTGAGCTTGGCCGAAACTGCCGGCACCGATTCAAGGAAGCTCAATCCCGACACGTCGGGACTTGCCGCCAGCGCCACTGACGCATCCAGGTTGGCCGACACGATGCCGGGAATGTGACGAGTGACACGTGACAAGTGACGGGAAATCATGTCACACGTCACACGTCACCTGTCACTTTCCTGGGCGCGAACCCCTGCAAACCGATGTCGGGAAAACCGATGGTCGCCACCGTGATAGCGTCGCAGAGAAATTTAAGCGAATGGGCTTCAAGAAGCGTCTTTTCCAAACGGCTGAACAATTCAACATTGATTGCTTCCTTTCGTATGTGCCGGCGGCAGAATCTATTCTTCACCGCGTTTTGTTTGATGGGCAGAAAGACAAACAGGGGCGGATTCATTGTTGGGATGGCACTGGGCGATATATGGGTTGGCAGGGGCTTGGTCAATTATCCGATTGGACGAATGAATACATCAACAACTGCATTTTTTTGATTTACCTCACTCCGCTCTTTAGTCGAATCAGCGACCTGTTAGAACCTATAAAGCCGCTTGAGGCATTATCGTCTGGGAGCCAGAATACTCAGAGGGCATCTATATCTCGTCAAGAACTTGTAAATAAGTTAATGATAAGTGTATTCAGCGATGAGGATGCGAACAGAGCGATCAAAGAGCTAAATCTTTCACAGGAGCAGAAAAGTCGAATTTATTTTAGCACGCTAGTTTTTGCGTCTATACTTCCAATTACACTGGCGACACTCAATGGTTTAGAAGACTTGAATCAGATTCTTCCCGATCCCTTCGGTGTTTCATGGCCGGAGAACCCGTGGAAAAAAGACGAACCCATTCGCATTGGTGATCTTGTGATAACGGAGAACGAATATCAAAGAATGGGAGAATTTCTTGAGACGAAACATCACCAAAACATCAGAATTCAAGACGTTCCTAACTATAAAGTTGATTTTGGGACGCTTGTTTCAGGAATTGCAATGATTCGTTCCACACAGCAAATCGCGGACTGTAAAGAAATATTTCGCGTATATTCGGGCGAAAAGCAATTTTTTGCATTGATATGCCAGCTAGGCATCAGGTTAGAATCGTATGTATGCGAGGATGTCATGGGAAGCCGTCAGGCGGACCAAAATGAATCCGCTCGGACTGCAGTGTTTGGGCGAATAGCCGGAGCGTATTTCAAAAGAATATATGGAATTTTTAAGACGCTTTAAGCTCGGCGAAAAGCTGACCTGTGGTCGTCAAAGATTACGCCACCATTTCCAAAAATCGCTTTCGTGCTTGTCATGCCATCGCACTCCACGCCCTTTGCCCCAATCGTCCATCCCAAACTGAATTCAGGAAAAGAGTCCGTTGCCCATGCAGAATTCGGAATGCGGAGCGCGGATGTAGTGTCGAGCCTGTGGCTCGAACGAATCGGCGCACAGCGCCGACACTACACGTCCCGTTTGCGGGTGCGCCCCGCCTATTTCGGCGTAGCGGCTTTCGGGAGAAAGCCGCCATTTGAATTCTCGTCACGGTTTGCGGCTCTCTGCCGAGAAGCCGCTACGCCGGTTTTTCAATTTATAAACTACTTTCCACTTCCAGCAGGGCCGGCAGCGGCTGTGCCGCTCAACGTGAGTTCTGCGGTCATTACTTTGACGCCCGAAATGGAGGCGGAAACTCTGGCCTGGACCATCAGGCCCAACCGACCGGTGATGGTGGCTTCGATGGTAAGGGTTTGCCCGGGCCGGGCGGATCCGAAGATTTTAACTCCCCGCAACGCGGTCAGCTTCAGTCGCTCTTTCAGGGCTTCACGCAACCGCCATCACCTTGACTTCACGCTCCAGCCGTTTGCCAAGGCGTTCCTCCTCGACCTCCAGATCGTAATGCGCTTGCAGGTTCAGCCAGAATTGCCCGGACACCTTGAAGTAGCGGCCCAGCCGTAATGCCGTGTCCGCGGTGATGGCGCGTTCGCCCTTGACGATCTCATTGATGCGGCGCGGCGGCACCCCGATGTCCATCGCCAGCCGGTATTGGCTCAAACCCATCGGCTTGAGAAAGTCCTCATCCAAAATCTCCCCCGGAGTGATATTTGCCAGCAATTTGCTTTTCATGTTCGTTCAATGATAATCAACAATCTCAACCTCATGCGCGGCGGAACCTTCCCAACGAAAGCAAATGCGCCACTGGTCGTTCACCCGGATGCTGTGCTGCCTGGCGCGCCTGCCTTTCAACCCTTCGAGCCGGTTGCCGGGTGGCACCGCCATTTCCCGCAATTCGGTTGCGGCCTGCAATTGCAGAAGCTTTCGCCGGGCCGTCCGCTGGATGTCCGCCGGCAATCGCCGCGACATCTGCCCGCGAAAAATCTTTTCCGTCTCCGCGCACGCAAAGCTTTCGATCATTGCGCATACCACCTTAACGCACGGCGTTAATAACGTCAAGCGTTCTTAACCAAAAAGTCCTGCGAGGTTGTTCAGGAGCGCGACAAAGCTGTCCGCGCTCCCTTGGTTGCGGGTGCGCCCCGTCCGCTTTTGATTCACGACCTCCCTCATCCCGGCCTTCTCCCCAAGGAGAAGGAGAATCGTCCGCCGTCTCTTTGAAAATTCGCGCGACTGGATTTGCCGGACAGCCATCCGCATAACCAGAAACGCAGTGCAGCTATTCCTTCTCCTGGGGGAGAAGGTCAGGTTGAGGGCGAGCGTCAAAACGAAATTTATTCCGCCAATCGTCCATCCCAAAATGATTTCAGGAAACCGAGTTCCCTTCCGCGGGACCGGCTACGGCCGAGCCGCTCAGGGTGAGTTCCGCAGTCATTACTTTGACGCCTGAGATGGAGGCGGAAACTTTGGCCTGGACCATCAGGCCCAGCCGACCGGTGATGGTGGCTTCGATGGTGAGGGTTTGCCCGGGGCGGGCGGAACCAAATATTTTGACTCCCCGGAGCGCGGTCAGCTTCAATCGCGGCAGGGATGGATTGGCCGGGTCTTCCTGCGCCACCATCCCGGCCACCTGCGCGCCGGCTTCAACCAGGAGCACGCCGGGCAGGATTGGCTCGCCGGGCAGATGGCCGCGCAGGTAATATTCGTCGCCGCGCACGCGGTATTCGCCCACACCTTCTTTTCCGGGTGTCAGACTCAGCATCCGGTCCACGAACCGGAATTCCGGGCCGTGAGGCAGCGACCGCATCGCGAGTTGCAGGAGGTCGGTCATGGCGGTCATTGGCGCAATCGGCACCCTGAAGGGTGGACCGGCCTTCGCTCGGAAGCTTCGTCCCGGCAGGCACCGAACGGTTGCGATTGCAGGAGGTCGGTCATTGGCGCAACGGTTCCACCACGGTGAAGTCCGGCGCCAGTTTCGCTTGGAACAGCGCGGGATCCACCGGCCGGTTGAGCACTACATTGGTGAAATCGTTGCGCAGGCCGGAGCCGTCGGCGAATTTCAACTCGGTAACTGCGATCGAAAAATCGTTGGTGCGAAAGCCGATCAGAATTTCGCTGATGAATTTGCGGGCGGAAGCGCTCTTCGGCTGGAGCGTCATTTGCAGAATCGAGTTCGTTTCCGTCGCCGAGAGCAGACGAAAGCGTTCTTCCATGGTTGCCCGATCCCGGGGGAGACTGGCATCCATCAGGGCCAGCGCGTCCTTCAACGGTCCGGGCGGCACGCCTTCGAGGGAATATTTTTCCGCCCGCTTGAGTCGCGGATAGATGATGAGCAGTTGGTCGGGCTGGCGCAGCACGATGGTCTGCGCCGGCTGGCCCAGCTCCCAGCGGAACCGATTGGGCACCGTCACCCACACCTTGCCGGTGGCCACCAGCGGCTGGGACAGCACCTTGAGCGAACGGGTCTGGGTAAAGTCGGCGGACCAACTCTGTAAATTGGTCTGCGCGGCGAACCAGCGGTTGAACTGGACGTCACGCTCGTCGGCGCGGGCAACCGTCGCCGCCAGGCACAGCACGGCGATGGTACCGGCGAGGATGGAGGATGGAAGATGGAAGATGGAAGGCTGCCCATGCCGCTTTGAGGAATGACGAATGACTAAATCATAATGACGAAAGAATGACGAAGCCCAAATGACGAAATGATCTCCAACATCCGCGCGGTCATCCGGTATTTGAGCATTGGGGCTTGGGAATTCTTTAGACATTCGTCATTAGGGTTTAGTCATTTTCCATGGCTTGGCCGGAACATTCGGCTGGCGTGTGAGTAAAAGCGACGCCAAGCCATGGTGAAACGGCGCTACTTGTCCTTTGGCCAGATGGGAACGAATTGATACCATTGGTCTATATCCTGTCGAATCTGCGGCTCGAATGCACGCAGGATTTGCCGGGTCAATTCCCGGCGAACCTCGCGATCGCCCAACGCCTTGCGGTCATAGGCAAATTCCGGGAGCACCTTCACGGCGTAACCGGCGCGCCGGCGGACAATCGTCACCCCGATCAACACACAGCCCGACGCCCGGGCCAGTTCCGCTGCCGCCACCGGCGCTTCGAATGGCCGGCCGAACAATTCCACCGGAACACCGCCCTTGGCCGGCGGTCGGTCGAGCGATATCGCCAGGGCCGCCCCCGCTTGAAGCCGTTTGATGACCTCCACGAAGGCGAAACTGTCCTGGCCGATGATCAGGGTCTCGACGCCGCAGCGCCGCCGCAGCGCGATGCGAAGGTCGGTCAGTCCATCGTCGGGTTCGGCCTGGGTAAGGACCGTCAGCGGGATGCCGAGTTGGTTCAGCAACAGGCCGCCGTGCTCCCAATTGCCGAGGTGGAGCGTGATGAAAAGGATGCCGCAGCCGCGTTGCTGGGCGGTCCGGATGATTTCCAGTTCGCCGGAATTGGTCAGCCAGTTTTGCACCGGCACGCCGCCCTCGACGCGCCACAGGTCCACCAGTTTCAGGGCGAATTTCCGATGAAGCCGGTGAGCGGCCTTTTCGGCAGCGGCACGGTCGCCGGCAAAGGCGGGCAGAAAATTTTGCACCACCACCTCGCGGCGTTGCCGGCGGAAAAGAAAATAAAACTCGGCCACGATTACACTGAATCCCTTCACCAATCCGACCGGCAGAATCCGCACGACGGCCAATCCAAACCGCCACAGACCGGCGCGATAGAAGGCGGAAGGTGTCGAGGGTCGAGAGTCGAGAGTCGAGGGCCGGACTTCGGACTTCGGATTTCCTTTAGCATTTAGCCTTTCGCCTTTAGCCTTTTGATTAAGCCACACCCACCAAGCCGGGAGCAGGAACACGGAGATGATCATGTTGGCGCCGATGCCGACGGCGCACACCCTGCCCAGGCTGGCCATGCCGGGGTTGCTGGACCAGCCGAGCGAGCCGAACCCGGCCATGGCGGTGCCGCCGCACAACATCAACGCGCGACCGACGGAGCGCCGGACCAGGCCGAGGTCACCGCCATGCCGGCGCAAAGCCAGTTGGATGAAAATGGTGTAGTCCACCCCCGCACCCAGCATCAGGGGCAGGGCCATGAGGTTCATCAGGTTCCAAGACCAGCCCGCAACCGCCATTGTCGCCAAGAGGAATAGTCCGCTCAGCAACAACACCGCCGCGCCCAGCAGAATCTCGGTTGGCCGGCGGAAAGCGAACCAGAGCGAAGCCAGCACAAGGAGAACCATGGGCGTCACCACCTGCCACATTTTTGCCTGCACCCGCTTGAGGGTTGTGCTCCCGAGCAGTTCCCAGCCGGAAAGCAACGCCCGGTTTTCGGCCAGCCGGGTGGACAAGCCGGCGAGGGACGCGGCAGCAACCCGGTTGGTCGCCGGATAAATCAAGCCCATCACCAGCCATTCGTCGGGCGTGCGCGCCACGAACCGTTTCAGCAGCCACTGGCTCACTTGGTTGGTTGGCCAGAATACGCCGGTGCCGGCGCCGGCGCGCGCCCACGTCCGCACCAGTTCCTCCGTCAGGACCAGGGCGTTGGTGTTGAAACCTTCACGCAGCGCCGCCTCCCGCAGCACCGGGCCTTGTTTTCCCAGAATGGCCGCCGTCGCCCGGTTCGCCGCCTGCAACTCAGCCCGCGGCCACAGCGCGGTCGGCAGCAGATACCGGCCGATGATGTGATTGGAAACCGCGTCGTTGAGCACCGCTTCAGCAAGGGAAAGTCGCCGATAGACTTCCGGTTCATCCCGGCCGGAGATGATCAGCCAGAGCGGGTCCGGCGGCAGTCCCATCGCGGACTTGATTTCATCGAGCGCCGTCTCCGCCTCGCCGCGTTGCGGGCGCAGGGCGTTCCCGCTGCGGTCCAGCCCGGGCCGGTGAAAGCACAGCACCGCGCCCGTCGCGAGCAAAACCAGGCCGGTCACCACCAATGTGGCGGCGACGCCCCGTCGCCGACCGATTTGCGCGACGAAGGTGTCGCGCTCCACCTGCTGCGACGAGGTGTCGCAGCCACACGGTTGCTGCGGCGGGACAAAATAACTCCACCAGCGGACCGGCGGTTGAGCCGGGGGCGCTTTTCGGCGGTTGGGAAACAACGGCGGCAAATAAATCATCACCATGACCAGCGCCGCCAGACCGACCCCGATGGCCACCAGCGTGCCGAGTTGTCCCAAGCCGGGCAAACCGCCCAAATTCAAAACCAGGAACGCGCTCATGGTGGTGATGGCCGCCCAGAGAATGCTCGGCGCGATGGCCCGGCGGATTTCCGGCACGGACAATTGCGGATGCGCCAGCGCCTCCTGGTAATGCACCACGGCATAATCTACCGCCAGCCCCAGCAGCACGGCGGCAAAGCCCATGCTCACCACGCTGATGGCCCCCAACACCAGCCCGCCCAGCGCCAGCGTTGCGCCCAAAATCAACCCCAGCAACGTCAGCAGCCAGAGCATCGGCAACCAGCGCCGGTGCGTGAGCCAGAACAACAGGGCGATGATGACGGTCGTCCCGGCCACTGAACCGCTCATGTCGTGCTGCATGCTTGCGGCGATTTCCATCACAAAAACCGGACGGCCAGTGTAATGGACCACGACGCCGTCCCAGTCCGCCTTCGGTTGCTCTGCACGCAAACCGGCCACCACTTCCCGGATGGATTTCAACCAGCTCGCACACTGACGATAACTGGAAAGGTCCACGCCGGATTGCACGAACAGCAGGCGGAAGTTGCCTTCCGAGGAGGCAAACATTTGCTGTCCCTGTTCCATGGAAAAGCCGCTGAGGTTGGTGAGCGCCGGCATGTTCAACAGATCGAACGGATCGAAGGCGCGCCGGGCGATGTCCATCGGCGACATGGAAGTCGCAAGGGCTTCCTTGGTTTCGGTGAGCACGGCTTTCAGCCGGTCGGGCGCGAGCCGGTTGGTGAGGGCGGCGAACGATTCCGGCGGTTGATTGAGCCACAGGCAGCCGAGCAGTTCGGCCATCTGACCCGGATTTTCCATCCACGGCGGCTGCCATGACACCGTGGCGACCAGGTTCGTCTGCTGCCGCAGGCGGGCCGCCAGCGCATCCGCCAGCCGCTCGGCCCGTTCGGCGTCCGGGGCGCGAAGGGTGATGACCAGTTCCCGCGCGTTGGCGAAATGCTGCTGGTAAAGTTTCAGTCCCTGGACCGTCGGTTCGTTCGGCGGCAGCAGGTTGAGGATGTCCACGTCAAACCGGAGCCGGCACAATCCGATGCCGACCGCCACCGTGAGCAAGGCCCACCACCAGCGTTTCAGGAACAGACTCACGGCCCGAGAAAGCCCTCCAGGGTTTCGCCCGTGCGGGTGTTTTCCAGCCGCCAGCCTCCGTCCGGTTTGCGCTCAAAACGCAACGGCGGAGGGAGCGATTCCCCGGAAAGGGCCGCATGCAGATAAAGCCAGGCAAAGCGGGCTGGCGGCTGCCGGCGCCCGGTGAAGCCCATTCGGCCCGCCGGGAATTGGATCAGCCAATTGGTGCGGGTGGTTTGGGCCGAAACCAGCGACAGCGGCGTTTTCGCAAATTCGATGGCGCACCGTCCGTCCTCGTGGCTGACCATCACCAGGTCTCCGCCCAACTCTGGCAACCCGCGGCCCGGTCGCCAGAGGGCCTGTCCTTCTTGCGCGTGCCAACCCGGACCTGAGGTGGTGAATAGTGAAGTCTCGGTTGTCGTTCGGCAACCTGAGGAAAACATGGCGCTGGTCAGCAGTGCCAACCAAAGCACCGGACGAGACAAACGACCTTTGTATAGCGCCATAGATTTCTGATTATTGTTGCGCGACTGAGGTTGTTGTCAAAGCTTTCAAGCCGTTTTCAAACGCCGGCCAAATGCCGCCAGCGCCAGACCAACCGGCGTTTGGTCTGCGGGGTCAGCTTGAAATTCTCTGAAATCCGCAGGCCTTCAACCCAGAAAATTTCGTCATTCTCCGCCGCCGCCACCATCAACTCCCGCCGCCGGGCGCGCGGAATTTTCCGGTTTGTAAACAAATCCTGAAGTTTCACCGATGACTTCAGGCCAATCGGTTGAAACCGGGCGCCCGGATGCCAATGACGCAACGTGATTTTGCCACCGACCTTGTCCGCGTCGAAAGATTCACAAACCGGTCGGGCGGCGGGTCGTTTGAATTTTTTTACCGCGTCAAACCACCAGCGCACGCGGACGCCGTCAAAGGTCACTTCCCCTGCCCTGCCCGCCAGCTTCACGACCGTCTCGTTTGCGTTGAAATCGGACGTCCGGGTCAGCAGGCGCAAGCTGACCGCGCCGGTCGCATCGCGCAAAACGGAAAGCTGAGGGCCAAGGTTGACCGGAACATCGGCCGATTGCCGGAGCGATTCGATTAACTCAAAATCCGCCGGCACGCCCACCTCCGACAATTGCAATTGCAGAATGCGACGTTGAACTGCGACGGGCAAATCTTTAAAAACTGTCCCCTCTCCCGACCTGGCGGGGACAAATTCCGCGACCTTGCTTGCGCCCCGAATCGTATTCCTTAACCTGCGATTTACGGTAGGGCGGGCAGTCCCCTGCCCGCCGCTCGTCCCAACGCGATCCACGGCGCGCACGGAGTGACGCGCCCTACCCGGGGATTCATGGGCATGTCCCATGCAGACGGCACGTTCGATTTTTCGTTTTAAGACGAGCCATTGCCGCGCGGCTTCACCGGCCAAATCCGATTCCGCGCCGACGATTTCCATGAGTCGCAAAACTGTTTTCGCCAGGGCGGGCTGGTAGCGACGCAGCAGCAGCGGCAGCAGTTCGTTGCGCACGCGATTGCGCGGCAGTTCGAGCGTCGCGTTTGTCGCATCGTCGCGAAAACGGATTTTGCTTTCGCGCGCGAACCCTCGCAGTTCGGCTTTGGTCGCGTCGAGCAACGGACGAACGAGCATGATTTTTGAATCGACCGGCGACGGCGACCGCCATTTCATTCCGGCAAGACCTTCGCCGCCCGCGCCGCGCAGAACGCGCAGAAAGAATAATTCCACCTGGTCGTCGGCATGATGCGCCAGGGCAATGACGCGGGCTTTGCGTTTCTTCGCCATGCGTGCAAAAAAATCATGCCGCAATTTTCGCGCGGCCATTTCGACGGACAATTTTGATTTTTTCGCAAATCCCCTCACGTTTGCCCGTCCGGCGGCGAAGGGCAGTCTCATCGCGGCGGCGGTTTGCCGGACCAGTTCTTCGTCGGCGTTGCTGCTGCGTCCCCGGAGCTGGTGATTAAAATGCGCGACGGTCAGCCGCCACCGATGGTGTGATGAAAGTTTGTGGAGCGCATGCAGCAACGTCATTGAATCCAACCCGCCGGAGACGGCGACCAAAACCGCCTGCCCGTGTTTGAGCAGCCGGCGGTCCTGGATGTTGTTCCCGACGCGCTGAAGCAAATCGCTCACGCCTTGATGCTACCGCATTGGCGGAGCGGAGCAAGAGCGGCGGAACTTCAGGGTGAAACCATGAGGCGATAAAACCGCAGCGGCGAGGAACTGGTGGCATTGGTGTCGGACATCGTCAAATTGCCATTGGTGGCAATGAGTGGTTTGCCAAGATTAATCCAGTTGGTCTGAAGCAAATTGGTCTTGTATTGCACCTGATAAACCAAGCCCGTCACTGTCCCCCAAGTAAGATTGAA
>Ga0187852_1002486_pt1 | contig 14971 bp, 10 predicted proteins | sample June2016WEW_6_40_FD_134511 | JGI IMG/M metagenome (GOLD analysis project Ga0187852, IMG submission 134511) | Peatland microbial communities from SPRUCE experiment site at the Marcell Experimental Forest, Minnesota, USA - June2016WEW_6_40 | ecosystem: Environmental > Terrestrial > Soil > Wetlands...
CCCCTTCCGGGGCTGTGAATATTAACGCCACGTTCCGTCCCACGGCTCACGCCGTGGGCTACTTTCTGGCGCCGCTCCGCGGCTTTCGAAGTCCCGGCGCCTTAAGTAAACGCTTATGAGGGCGAGCCCTACCCCTACACCGCCGGGGTCCGGCCGCGTGCGACGTAGAGGCGGGGAGCCGTGGGCGCGGCATCCTCGACCTCCGTCATGGAAGGATTGGGCGCCGCGTTTTTTGCTTGACAGGGTGGCTCGATTGATGGTAGCCTATCAACGTTATCGATGGCGAAGGCGAGAGCAAGTTGCACCGGGAGGATCGGTAATGCGTTTTACACACGTTCGTTTTCTTGGCTGGAGTTCATGCCTGGCCGGCGCCTTTCTGGCTTTCCAGATGGCCGCATTTGCCCAGGTGGATGACCAGGCGTGGAAAGCGGAGGGCATCATCAATACCTCCGCCAGCCCCAAGGCGAAGCTACACTCCGTGCCCATTCGCGCCGTGACCATGGGCAGCGGAATCTGGGCGGATCGGATGCGGACGAATGTGGAAGACAGCATTCCCACCTTGCTGGCGCTTCTCGAAGAGCACGGTGTGGTGGACAACTTTCTGCGCCTTTCGGGCCAAAAGCATGCAAGCCGCCGGGGACCGGTTTACACCGACTCCGATCTCTACAAGTGGATGGAGGCGGCCGCCTTCGTTCTCGAATCGGGCGACCGGCCGCAACTGCGCCAGACGCTCGACAAGCTCATTGCCGAGGTGCTGTCAGCCCAGGAAGCGTCGGGGTATCTGAACACCTACTACGTGGGGGACCACGCCAAGCTGCGCTTTTCGGAGATGTATCGCAGCCACGAGTTGTACTGCCTCGGCCATCTCCTCCAGGCCGCCATCGCCTACTACCGCGCCACAGGGGACCGGAAGCTTCTGGACGGCGGGATCAAGTATGTTGACTACGTTTTGAAAACGCTTGGGCATGAGAAGAAACCGGCGCTCACCGGACACCCGGAATTTGAAATGGCGCTGGTGGAGCTTTACCGCACCACCGGCGACAAGCGCTACCTGGATTACGTCAACTACCTTTTCACCGGAGAGCGGATGCGCTTGCAGCTCACCGACGAGCAGGTGACGTACCTGTTCAGCGGCATACCCTTCATTTCACGCACCCAGATCGAGGGCCATGCGGTGCGTTCCCTTTATGCGTGCAGCGGGGCGACGGATTACTACCTCGAGACGGGTGACCCGGACTACGGCGAGACCCTCGACCGGCTATGGAAAGACCTGGTGGAGCGGAAAATGTACATCACCGGCGGCGTTGGATCGTACGCGCAGGGAGAATCGGTGGGCATGGCCTACGACCTGCCCAATGAGCGCGCTTACGCGGAAAGCTGCGCGGCTATTGCCAACCTGATGTGGAATTGGCGCATGCTGGCGGCGAAGGCAGCCGCCCCCTATGCCGACGTCATGGAAGAGGCGCTTTATAACGGGATCAATTCCGGCATGTCGCTTTCCGGAACGCTCTACTGCTATCGCAATCCGCTCGAGTCACGAGGCAACGAAGACCCTCGCCAACCCTGGTACGACACCACCTGCTGCCCTCCGAATCTGGAGCGGACCTTTGCGTCTCTTCCCGGGTACCTTTACGCGACTAGCCCGGCCGGAGTGTACGTCAATCTCTACCACGCCTCGACACTGGATTGGCACCTCGAGGACGGCACGGGACTTAAAGTTGTCCAGCGAACCAAGTACCCTTGGGACGGCGACATTGCCCTCAAAGTCAGCCCGGCCAAGGCGGCAACCTTCACGCTCTATTTGCGGATTCCGGGTTGGTCGAGCAAGGCAGCGGTTACGGTGGACGGCAAGCCCGCCGCCGGTAAGCCGAAAGCGGGCGAGTACTTCGCCATTCATCGCGATTGGCAGGGCGAGAGTACCGTCCACTTGCAGTTGGACATGACCCCGCGCTTGGTCGAGGCCAATCCCCGCGTGGCGGAGGATTACGGAAAAATCGCTGTCGAGCGCGGCCCCTTGGTGTATTGCCTGGAGCAGGTGGACCAGGAGGATAAAGCCTCAGTCCTGGATGACGCTTTGGCGGCAAGCTCCGCTCCGAACGAAGGATTCACGGCGCAGTTTCGCCCCGACATCCTGGGCGGAATCATTATGCTCGAGCATAAAGGCGTGGCCGGCGCCAAGCCGTATTCTGAGGAGCCGCTCTATCGCACCTTGGAAAGCGCGCCGAAAAGCGAAACCCAGGAAGTTAAGCTGACTTTCGTCCCTTATTACGCCTGGGGTAATCGGCTGCAGGGAGCTATGGTGGTTTGGATTCCCTACTCCGGGACGGGCAAAGTTGCGGCCACGAAACGCGCGGCCGCAGGAGCGCTTTGAAGAGGGAGGAACCAGAGGCAAGCGGGCGGCCACCGCACCTGAGTCCTAACGGGCTGCGGAAAGCAGCCGTCTGTCATGCTGAGCCCGGTCGCTTCGCTAAGCGCAAACTGCGCGAAGGATCTGCAGTTTGTCCTTGAAAACAAGCAAATGCAGATCCTTCGGTGCTTTGAAGATATCGGGGAGCGCGGGCATCCTGCCCGCCTTTCGTGCCGCAATTACACGCACGCTGCGGGCAGGATGCCCGCGCTCCCGGGTGCCCGTCGGCCGACGGGCAGGAGCGAAGCCGGACCCCTCACCCATATCTTAACTGTTAACTGCACACTGTAGACTGTTAACTCTCTCAGAACGCCAGATAAACCGGATTCTCGAGAATCTGTTTGAGTGTCTGGAGAAACTTCGCGCCCGTGGCCCCATCGACCACGCGATGATCGCAGGAGAGCGTCATGCGGCAGCGGAGGCCTACCTGGATCTGGCCCTTCACTACTACGGGCTTCTCAGCAACCTCGCCCACGGCCAGGATGGCGCCTTCGGGCGGGTTGATCACCGCGGAGAACTCTTCGATCCCCATCATCCCAAGGTTCGACACGGAAAACGTTGCGCCCACGTACTCGTCCGGATTCAGCTTGCGGTTGCGCGCCCGGGCCACGAGGTCCTTCGCTTCACGCGCGATCTCCTGAAGGTTCTTGCTCTCGCAATTACGTATGACCGGCGTGATCAGGCCGCCCTCGTCGACCGCCACCGCAATGCCGAGATGAATGCGCCGGTGGTAGCGGATCGCTTCGCCCCGGAAGGACGCATTAACGTGCGGATGCAACTGGAGCGCCGCCGCACAGGCTTTGAGGATCAGATCGTTATAAGAAAAGCTCAGCTCCGGATTCAGGACCTTCGCCGATTCGCGCAACTCCTTGGCGCGGCCCATGTCGACTTCAATCGTCAGGTAGAAATGCGGTACCGGCGCCTTGCTTTGCACCAGGCGAGTGGCGATGACCTTGCGCATCGAGCTTAGAGGCTCGTCGTAGAACTCCGGGCCGGTCGGGACAGGCGCCGGACGCCTGGGAAGTTCAGGCGCAGATACAGGTACTTGTGTAGCCACCGGCTTGGCTTCCGCAGGACGTGCCGTTCGCGCCGCCCCAGCGGACAACATCCGAGCGCGCTCCACGTCCTGGCGCACAATCCTCCCCGCCGGGCCCGTGCCCGTGATGCGATCGAGGTCCAGGCCCATTTCCTGGGCCATTCTTCGCGCCAGCGGCGAAGCCAGAACACGCCCGCCGTTTTCCGGTTGACTAGCAGAGGCTACGGCGCCGCCCATAGGCGCCTGCCCTGAAACCGCAGTCGGGGGAGCCGGAGTGGCATCTGCCGGGGCTGCGCCGGTTGGGCTCGGCGCTATGGCTGGCGCCGGCGAACCGATGGCAGGGGGATGCGAGGACGCAGTCGGCGCGGGCGCGGGGGCCGCGGCGCCATCTCCTTTGAGCAGCGCGGAAATATCTTCATCGGGCTTGCCGATGAGCGCCAGCAACTCGCCCACGGGAACGACTTTCCCGGACTCAACGAGAATCTTGCGCAGCACACCGCCGCCCATTGCTTCCACTTCCATGTCGACCTTATCGGTCTCTATCTCGACCACCGCGTCGCCGGCCGAGATCTGGTCCCCCTCCTTCTTGACCCACTTCAGGACCTTACCCTCCGTCATCGTATCGCTTCCTTTCGGCATGAGTACCTTGACCATGGTTAATCCCCACTGTCGGCTGCAGCCTGCTCGTGTCGTGAGTCAGAAGTTCGTCGAAGAATTCAGCCCGCGGAGCGGGCGGCAGCCTGTAGCCCACGGCGTGAGCCGTGGGTCGCGAGAGCCCACCCTCTCCCCCGTCCCCTCTCCCGCACAGCGGGAGAGGGGTGCCGAAGGCGGGGTGAGGGCGATCTAACCCAGGGCTTACGCCCTGGGCTACTTTCTAGCGCCCCTCACGGGGCTCCGAAATACCGGCACGCACAGGAAGAACTTTGTTAACGGAGTTCTGTCTCGGGACGCTAGAGCTTGGCCTGATTCGGGCAGCGCGCCGTCCGCCTACGTCCGGTAAAGCACTTTGTTCACTGCGTCCATTACTTTCTGTTTGTCTGGAAAGGCCAAGTGCTCGAGGTTCTTCGCATAGGGCGTGGGCACGTCGGCGCCGGTTACCCTTAAGATGGGCGCGTCGAGATAATCGAAAGCGCGCGACTGGATCGTGTCCACGATCTGAGCCCCTACCCCGCAGAACGGCCAGCCCTCTTCCACAATAACTGCCCGGTTCGTCTTCTTCACCGATTCCACCAGGGTCTCGGTGTCGAGCGGGCGAAGCGTTCTCGGGTCGATCACTTCCGCCTCAATGCCCTCTTTCGCGAGCTCGGCGGCGGTCTCGAGCGCCACGAACACCATCTTGGAGTGCGCGATCAAGGTGACGTCTTTGCCCGGACGCTTGACGTCGGCAATTCCCAACGGGACCAGATGCTCGCCGTCGGGGACTTCGCCACGCGTGCCGTAAAGCACTTCAGACTCGATAAAAACGACGGGGTTGTCGTCGCGAATCGCCGTCTTGAGCAGTCCCTTGGCATCCGCGGGCGTCGAGGGCATAACCACTTGCAACCCGGGCACGTAGCAGAACCACGACTCGAGCGATTGCGAATGCTGTGCAGCAAGCTGGTGCGCTGACCCGCCGGGCCCGCGAAGCACCATGGGGACGGGGAATTGCCCGCCCGACATGTAAAGCATTTTGGCCGCGCTGTTGACGATCTGGTCAAGAGCCAGGATCGCAAAGTTGAAGGTCATCATCTCCACGATCGGCCGCAGGCCCGCCATCGCGGCCCCCACGCCCAGGCCCGTAAAACCCAACTCCGTGATCGGCGTGTCCAGGACTCGCATGGGCCCGAATTCCTCCAGCATCCCTTTGCTGACCTTATACGCCCCGTTGTAAAAACCGACCTCTTCTCCCATCAGCACGATCGTCTCATCACGCCGCATCTCTTCACTCATGGCATGATTCAACGCTTCACGGTAAGTTAGAATCGACATGAAATCTCCTCGGACTTCAGCCATCAGCTATCAGTTTTCAGCAAGCATCCCACGGGTAGTGTCTCAGTTTGAAGTAGAGGCGGCTTTACGCCGCCATTTGGCGAGGTAAACTCGCCGCTACGAATCCAAACCGAGACACTATCCATCCGACGCGACTTGCTTGCTGATAGCTGAAAGCTGAGAGCTGATAGTTCTTACCCCGTGTAAATGTCCGTATACAATTCCTGCGGCTCCGGCTCGGGGCTGCGTTCCGCGAAGGCTACGGATTCCTCGACAATATCGCGGATTTTCTGGTCCAGCTCTTCCAAAAACTCGGCATTGATAACCCCGATCGTTTCGAGCGCTGCACTCAGATTCTTGATCGGATCGTGACGCCGCTGCGATTCCACTTCCGACTTGGTGCGGTAGTGGCCGTGCGCGGGATCGGACATCGAATGGCCCATGAAGCGGTAAGTGCGGGCTTCGATGAGCGTGGGAGCGCTCTCCTTTCGGGCTCGGTCCACGGCTTCCTTGAGAGACTCGCGCACTGCCAGAACGTCCATCCCGTCTACCCAGGTGCGCGCCATGTTATACGCGCAGGCCTTCTGCGACAGGTCGTAGAGAGACGAGGCGCGCTCGATCGGAGTCCCCATTCCAAAGCGGTTGTTCTCGCAGATGAACACCACCGGCAACTTCCAGAGCGCCGCCAGGTTCAGCGATTCGTGGAACGATCCGATGTTGACCGCCGCCTCGCCAAAAAATCCCAGCGTGACACGCGATTGTTTGAGGTACTTGGAGGCAAAAGCCGCGCCCGCGGCCAGCGGTATCTGGCCGCCCACAATGGCATGGCCGCCCAGGAAACTGCGCCTCTTGTCAAACAGGTGCATCGAGCCGCCTTTTCCCTTCGAGACCCCGCTCTGCTTCCCATATAACTCCGCCATCACCTCGCCCGGGTCCATTCCTCGCACCAGGGCGTGCCCGTGCTCGCGGTAGGAGGTCAGGACGTAGTCGTCAGGCTCGAGGGTCGAAAGGGCACCCACAGCCACCGCTTCCTGGCCGATGTACAGGTGGCAGAAGCCCCCGATCTTGCCCAGCGTGTAGAGTTCCGCCGCCTTCTCTTCGAATCGGCGAATCAGGAGCATCTGCTCGAGTAGGGTCTTTAAGAGCGCAGGTTCTTCGCGTTGCGCGCGCTCTTCGAGCGTCTGGGCCGACGGATGGTCCGGGCCCGCGAAAAGCTCGGCAAGGTTCGTCACGTTCGATCCAACGTCCGCAGGTTCCATCCAAATCCTCCCACTGTGCCCTACACTTCCCCTGCCACCGTAGAACTGCAACAGACTGTGGCAAAAGGCAGAAGCGCGGGACCCCACTGACAATTGCACGCCTTCTTCTTTATCTTAACTGGAATTTCAAATAATAAGAAGAGCCTTCGAAGGACCCCAATCCGTCGATAACCGCCCCAGCGTGGGATGTGGTGCGGGCGTCCCGCCCGCAGTCGTGGGAGCGTCCCGCTCCCGCGCGCGGGCAGGATGCCCACGCCCCCGCGGGCGAGACGCCCACGCTACGACTTTCAAAGCAAGCGAAATTTAAACCGGAAGCGAGGAAGTGGAGAATTTCGGCTAAAGTCCGGGCGAGAAATGCCGATATAGCCGATGGAAGGGGATGCCTGACTGCACGACAGGGCGGCTTCCGGGTACGCAGGGGGTGGACGGCATTGATCGGCAGCCCAGGCCAGAGCCAGAATGTCCCTCTGAATTCCCTCCGGTACTTAAGTACTGTTTCATCAGTCAATGCCTTATTGACTAATTTTGATGAGAAGTGTACATTCTTGTCTGTCAAAGGTAGTGTACAAAGATCCAATCTAAAAACAGTTGAAGGAGTTCATCACGATGCGATTCCGTGCAAGGAGTCAAGCAGGTGTGTGGCGAATACTGTCTCATGCGGCAACTTTGCTGTTTGTCACGGCGAGTATTGCGCACGGACAATCTATTATGACGCGGCATACGCGTCTGGAAGTGACCAGCGGTCAGGCGAAGATCGTGAGTCGGCTACCGGGCACTCAGATCTTGCGTCTCGACATTGTTCTACGATTGGGCGATCAAGCTGGGCTGGAGAGCTTTCTGAAAGAAGTTTACGACCCCAGCAGCCCCATCTACAGGCACTTCCTTACGGTGCAGGAATTCACCGAGCGGTTTGGCCCTAGCCAGGAGGACTACGATGCCGTGGTTGCTTTTGCCAAAGGTCGCGGCTTCGAGGTGGTGGGCGGCAGCCGCGATGGCATGGACGTGCAGGTTGAAGGCTCAGTGACGGTCATTGAGGCGGCGTTTAATGTGTCCATGGGCGTTTATCAACACCCGACGGAAGACCGCACTTTTTATGCTCCGGATCGAGAGCCCAGCGCGCCTCTTGGGTTTCCGCTGTGGCACATCTCAGGTCTGGACAACTTCTCGATTCCGCACCCCGCTCTTGTGCATAGAGAACCAGGCGCAAAGCCCGCAGCAACTACCGGCTCCGGACCCTCTGCCTCTTTTCTAGGCAGCGACATGCGGGGGGCCTACTATGGGGGATCACTCACCGGTACCGGACAAGACGTCGGGCTGCTGGAGTACTACGGATACGATATCACCGACCTAAACACCTACTACACAAACGCGAAACAAACAAACCTGAGTTCGCATGTCGTCGGGATCTCCACGGATGGAACCAGCTTGAGCTGCGTTTATCCGAGTTGCGACGACACTGAACAGATCATCGACATGACTCAGGCGCTGGGTATGGCCCCCGGCATGACCAATCTGTATGTGTACGTGGGGTCTTCCGATACGGCCATTCTCAGTTCTATGACGACGCATACTCCGTTACCCGCACAACTGAGCTGTTCGTGGGGCTGGGGCCCGGCGGATCCCACCACAGACGATCCGTTCTACGAGAAGATGGCCGCACAAGGACAGAACTTCTTTGTGGCGGCGGGCGACAGTAGTAAGTGGACGACGAGCACCGGTGCCTACCCCGCTGACGACGTTAATATCGTATCTGTCGGCGGCACGGATTTGACCACCGCTAGCGCGGGCGGCGCTTGGGCCTCTGAAACTGCCTGGTCCGACAGCGGCGGCGGGATATCTCCAGACCACATTGGTATTCCGTCCTGGCAGAAGCTCTCCGGAGTCATCACCTCGAGCAACGGGGGATCCACCACTTACCGGAATGGCCCGGACGTCGCGGCGAACGCCAACTTTACCTACTACGTCTGTGCTGATCAGACAACCTGTACGGCAAACGAATATGGCGGAACCAGTTTTGCTGCGCCAGTCTGGGCCGGCTACCTGGCACTGGTTAATCAACAAGCGCTTCTCAATGGCAATACAGTGCTCGGATTCATTAACCTACTGATCTACCCCATAGGCACGGGCTCAAGCTACGACACTGATTTCCACGACATCACCAGCGGCAGCAACGGCTATTCGGCGGTAACGGGGTACGATTTGGTGACGGGCTGGGGAAGTCCCAACGGCTCCAACCTGCTCAGCGCGCTTGCCGGAACCCCGGCGGCTCCTGGATTCACCATTGCTGCCTCACCCAACTCCGTATCCGTCGCACAGGGCAATAATGGCTCATCGACGATCACGACAAGCGTCTACGGCGGGCTTAGCTCGGCGATTAACTTAAGCGCCACTGGCCAGCCCAGCGGTGTGACTGTGAGCTTCAGCCCAAATCCGATCGCGGCTCCGGGCTCTGGCTCGTCAACGATGAGCATAACCGTGGGCTCAACTACCGCCACGGGTACTTATCCGATCACCGTGACAGGCAGCGCCACTGGCTCCATCACACAAACCGCCACCGTATCTCTGACGGTGACAGCCGCAGGTGGCAGTGGTAACTTCAGCCTCAGTGCGTCACCCACCTCGGTTTCCGTAGCCTGGGGCAGTTCCGGCACAAGCACCATCACGGCCACGCCCACGGGCGGGTTCAACTCAGCAATTTCATTGTCAGCATCAGGCGTGCCCGCTGGTGTAACAGTGACCTTCAATCCCGCCAGCATCAGTTCGGGCTCCGGGAAATCCACGATGACGATAAAGGTGTCCTTCGGCACCCGCACCGGGTCTCACACCATCACCATAACCGGTACGGGAGGCGGCATACCCCATACGACCACAGTGACTCTTACCGTCAGGACATAGTGGCTTGTGACGGCAGAGCACCTGCCTTCGCAAAACTGTTTCACAAAAGGCCCGGCGCAATTGGTCCGGGCCTTTTGTGTCTGCGGTTGACTATTCGTAGTGCAGAGCTTCGACGGGATCCAGCTTGGCGGCTCGCGCGGCGGGATAGAGTCCGGAAATCATGCTGATCGCGACGGCGAAGGCAATCGCTCCGCCCACCAGCCACCACGGAACCGCCCATAAGTTCTCCGGAGGCAGGTTCTGGCGGCGAAGATAGAAATTCGTGCCGACGTTGATGACGCGGCCGATTGCCCAGCCTAGTCCCACTCCCAACGCGCCACCGGCCAAACCCATCACGGCGGCCTCGGCAAGGAAAAGCTTCTTCACATCCGCGTCACTCGCCCCGATGGCCTTCATAATTCCAATCTCACGACGGCGCTCGAGGATGGCCATCACCAGGGTATTGACGATCCCCAGCGCGGCCACCGCCAGAGCGAGGCTGCCGAAAATGCCAAGAAAAAGGTCGAGCACCGCGAAGAAGCGCCGCAGGCCGCGCGTGGCGTCGAGAATGGAGAAGGTATTGAAACCCATTTTGCGGATGGCATCCTGCGCCGACTCGATTTGGCTCGGATTTCTTACGCGAACGCTGAGGCTGGGATAAGCCGGCGAATTCGAAAAGTCCATTTCGCCGCCTCGCAGCCCAGTGGGTAGCATGACGTGGAGGTTCTCGAGCATCTGGAGCGGGACGAAAACCCGCGCTCCACCGATGCCGCGCATGCCCTCGGGATCTTGATCGGTGATCCCCACAATGTGCAGCTTCTTTTCGCGCTCGAAGACCGAAAACGTCCCGCTGTTGCGGCTCGCGCCGGGCGGGGACTGAGGGTTAGAGGAAGCCTGTGGCTGGGCAGGCGCTGCCGCTCCTGAGCGCTCTGCGTAGCGCAGCGTCAGTTCCTTCCCAATCAACGACTGAGTCTGGCCATTCAGCTTCGAGCCTGCGTCGTCAAACCTGGGGTGGACGCCCAGGAGTTCATCCGCGAACTGAATTTGCAGGATAGCCTCGTCGGCTGCATCTGAGGAGAAGAACTTGCCCTGCATGCCCTCAAATGCGTCTTTGTCACGCGCGGAGGGCGGCAGGCCCGCCACCATGGTAAGGTGCGATTTCCCCTCGTAGGCGATTTCGCTGACGAAGCGCAGGTCCGGCACCGCCTCCAAAACGTTGGGCAGGCGCGCCATTTCGATTCGAGCTTGTTCGTCAAGAGGCCGGCTCTCCGCGGGAGGCGTCTGCTCACGATTGCCGGCGCGGCCGAAACCCCGCAGGCTGCGGCCCGAGGTGACGACAATCGTATCAAAAAGACCGGACCTCGCAAGCCGGCGGTCGGCCAACTGCTGCAGTCCGATGCCCAGCGAGAGCATTGCCACGAGCGAAGCTACTCCCACGCCGATGCCAAGCGTGGTGAGCGAATTACGAAGCGAGGATTCGCGAAGGTTGCGCGCCGCCAAGTCCACCAAGTCGTTTGCCTTCAATGCTGGCCCCTTTTTCCAGTACCGTTTGTCAGCCGTCTGTCATCCTGCCATGAAAATGCGCTGTCATTCTGAGCGCAGCGAAGAATCTCGCCCTGGTCTTTGCTCCTCGGTCCGATCCGAAGCAGAGCGAGATTCTTCGCTGCGCTCAGAATGACACGGTCTTCATCGACGGTAGCGAGCCGAAGGATCATGACGTCTGCGCTCAGGGTGACAAATTCCGAATTCCTTCACACCTTCTTAGTCCCCTAGCCCCTAACCCCAGCCTTCTCGTCCACCACCTTGCCGTCGGCCAAAAAGATCAGGCGCTGGGCGTAGCGCTCCGCCAGCGTGCGCTCGTGAGTCACCATAACCAGGGTCATTCCGAGCTGTTGATTGCACTCCTTCAGCAACTCCAGGATCCCGCTTCCGGTGCGACTGTCGAGGTTGCCCGTAGGCTCGTCGGCCAAAAGCAAGCTGGGTCGGTTAGCCAAGGCGCGCGCCAACGCCGCGCGTTGCTGTTCTCCGCCGGAGAGTTGGCTTGGGCGATGCGTCAGGCGCCCACCCAAGCCCACGCGTTCTAAGGCTTCTCGCGCTCGCGCCAAGCGTTCTCGGCGCTCTGCTTCTGCAAAGCGCATGGGTAGTTCGACATTTTCGAGCAACGTCATGGTTCCCACCAGGTTGAATGCTTGGAAGACCATTCCTACGGTGTGCCGCCGGTAGCGGGAGAGAGCTTCGCTTGACATCTCCGCCAGGTTTTCTCCGTTCACGATAATTGCGCCGGAGGTCGGCCGGTCTAGCCCCGCTACCAAGTTCAATAAAGACGATTTCCCGGAGCCCGAGCTGCCAAGAAGCGCCACGAACTCACCTCCGCTTACTTCGAGGGAGACTCCGTCCACCCCCCGGATCACCGAGTCACCCATCTGAAAATGCCGGCACACTGCTTCGGTGCGAATAGTGCCGGCGGGCCTGGATTCCTCTATCATTACGATTGATGCTCCTCGCCGAAATTGCGGCAATCCGTTGCGCGTCGGCAGCCACAAGTTCTGCCCTGACGCACCTTCGTCCTGGCTTTCGCTGACGTAGTAAAGCAGTATAAAGGGGAACGGTTGCCACCATCAACCGGGATGCTGCGGCAAATGACCCGGATTTGTGGCAATACATGTGCTGCCTAATACAGGTGTCATTGTCTTTGAAAGAGCTGACTAATCTGTTCAAGGCCCTGTCGGATAACACTCGTCTGCGTGTTGTCAACCTATTGCGCATGCAGAGCTTAAGCGTTGGAGATCTGCAAGCGGTGCTGGGCCTCCCGCAACCAGCGGTTTCCCAGCAACTCGCCATATTGCGGGCCGCGAAATTAGTTCGCGCCAAGCGGCAAGGGCATAGAATTTGCTACTCACTCTCGCGCGCGCCGTTTCTCAATTACCCGGTGAGCAGATTCCTCAGCGAGGTTGCCCCCTTTTTTCCCGAACTAGCGGCGGATGCTCAGAAACTGGTTGATTTCAAAGGCGATAGTAGTTCCTGCTCCCAGCAGGATGAGGAGCGGACAAGGTCTGGCCAAGTTTGACTCCGTGTTTGACACATTCTCCCCAAGTTGGGAGTAAAGGGAGAGGCAGGCAGTTTCCTCATGCGAATCAAAGCGCTCGTTTGCAACTGCAAGGGCTTGTCCCCGTCTTTCAAGAACTCGGACATGAATACCCTTCCTTTCGAGATCGAATCCGACCTCGATGTCGATTACGCCATTGTGCATCCACAACTCTGCGGGATGGGGGGAAACAGGGTCATGGAGGATGCCCTCCGCTCTCGAGAAGACGACCCCGAGACCTTCATCATCGTAGGCGCCTGTGATGCGGAAGCACAACTTAGACTATTCCAGAAACTCTTCTGCAAGACAGGCTTCACTCAGGACCATTTTCTGCCGGTGGATATTCGAGGCGCGACGAATAGCGAGATTCTGGAACGGCTGGCGGAGAAACTCCGAGAACGTGTCCAGCCCAGAGAAAGGCCCCATTGACCGCCTCGCCCGGGGAACCGGTCCGGTTCCCCATCATGTTAGGAGAGAATGAGGAGCCGATGCCTGGCCGTCAGAGAAAGCGCTTGCCGTGGTTTCCCACCATTAAATCTGAGGAGTGCCTCCTCGACCTCGAGTGCCTCAACTTCTGCCCCGCTGATGTGTTCGAGTGGGACGCGTCCACGGGCAGACCTGTTGTGGCACGCCCTTTTGACTGTGTCCCTGGCTGCCGTAGTTGCGCTGAGAAGTGCAAGGGCAAGAGCATTTCGCTTCCCGGCCGGAGGGAAGTGGCAGCGGCGCTGAAAAGGATTCGCGCCGAAGATGGACGCACCTCCGTCGTCAAAGGCGTTCGAAACACCCCGCTCGTTGCGACCACGGGGCGGCGCCAAACGACGCCTCAACCGCCTCGCGCCCAGGGCAGTAAAGGCAAGTCAAGAAATAATCTTTCCGTCATCATGATTACGGCGCACCAGGACAGGGAGCGGGAGTAGACGCTCCCCCACAGATACGCAAGCCCGAAGCAGATTCACTTCAGAGTACGCAGAATTCACAGCGCGGCCTTTCGGCCGCATACAAGATTCCACCTTCAAAATTCCAGACCAGAAACCCGTGCGCGCCGCAAAATCTCTTGGGAATAGTAGAATAGGGCGTGTGCAGCGATACTCCTGTAGCACTTAGGGTGAGTTTCGTCATGGCGCGCGAAGAAAAGCAGATCCTTCGCTTCGCTCAGGATGACATGTCATTCTGAGCGAAGCGAAGAATCCGCATTTGGTTGCGGCTCTGCCGCGCTGTACTACGATTCCCCAAGTTTCTTGCGGCGCGCACGGATTTCTGGTCTGGAATTTTGAATCCGGAATCTTGAATTGCGGCCCTGTCTCGCCGCACCCTTTGTGGTGTATCTTCTTCTTGCGACCACGAAAAAGTCCAACATTTCGAAGGAGTCACTGTTATGGGAAAGAGCATTTCGCGCCGGGGTTTTCTCGGGGCAAGCCTCAAGACTGGGGCAGGGGCAGCCTTATTCTTCCCCGCGGCGAGGATTTTCGCCGAGCCAACTGAAAGTGCGGCGGGAAGCAGCCAGGGCATCTGCGTGACGCTCTGCAACCATTGGAGCTACACGGGGATTGGCTGGCAGTTGGGCCTCGAGTCGTGCGTGCTGTCGGCGATCGACGCTATGGGAATGGCCGATCGCGCTCCTCACGTGAAGACCTGCCTCGAGATGGACGCCCTCGCTTACAAGCTGATGGCGGAGAAATTCCCGGAGGTCGCCGGCAGGCTCAAGAACTACCTTGCAGAAGACAAAGTTGAAATCATCGGGGGCACTTACGGGCAACCCATGGGGACGATGTTCAGCGGCGAATCGAACATCCGCCAGCTTACCTATGGACGGGAAACGATTCGCAAGGCGCTCGACTATGAGGTGGCGACCTTTCTCGATGAGGAAGAGTTCTCGCATCCGCAGATCCCGCAGATCGCGCTGGGAACGGGATACCGCTATGCCAGCCTGGCGCAAGTCGACACCTGGGGCCGCGCGGGCATTCCTTACCTCGAAGTCAACGCCTTCAAGTGGAAAGGCATGGACGGCAGCGAGATTCTGAGCACGCCGAAGAATTCGCTTTTCGGCTATTCACCCGACCTCAAGCAACTCGCCGGCTCGGAAGCCTTCAAGAAACTCCAGGGTCTGGGTAAGCCACTCATTTTCACCTGGGAAGAGTTCGGATGGGAGCCGCCGGACGAGCCCGCCTACCTGAAGACTCCCGAGAAATACAGGAAATTTGCGGAGGACTCTCCGGTCGAGTTCGTCACCCTAAAGGATTACCTCGACGAGTACGGAAGCGGCGCCCTGCAATCGGTCTACCTGAACATGGATGCTTGGACGAAGCTGCTGACCTGGGGATTGGGCGGCGACCAACTGCGAG
>Ga0187852_1002491_pt1 | contig 14955 bp, 16 predicted proteins | sample June2016WEW_6_40_FD_134511 | JGI IMG/M metagenome (GOLD analysis project Ga0187852, IMG submission 134511) | Peatland microbial communities from SPRUCE experiment site at the Marcell Experimental Forest, Minnesota, USA - June2016WEW_6_40 | ecosystem: Environmental > Terrestrial > Soil > Wetlands...
AAGATCTGAGCCGGAAGCGGGGCCCCTCCTCCTGAAGAGAAAAATCCCAACTGGAGAAGAATAACGCTTCTCAGCTACAGCGCTTAGAGGTGTGATTAAAAAGATTGGCCGGTTATTTTCGACGACACGCTCGGAAACCGAGGTAGGCCACCAACCTTGGTCACTTCGACCCCTCCCGCGGCCAAGTCAATCCGGCGGCCAGGCCCGTCGCGAAGACCGGTACGACCTTGCTCTTGGGATTGCTTGCAGCAAATGCCTCTCCGTATTCCTTGTTTGAAAATGCGACGACGAAACTCCGCGCTGCGGAAAAAAAGTTGAGCTCTACCGCAGGGTTCTTCGGAGACGTGCAAGTGGTTGTATCCGTCGTCGTTCTTTCCTCATTCGGCAAAGCCTCCCGCCCGGCCCCGAACCATCCTAGTACGGCAACTAGCCCTCTGTTGAGCGCTGCCGTCCTTCCCCCAGTCAGGTGCCCTATACAAGGCTGGCAATAAGGGACCTCCACCGTGTAGTAAGACCACAAAATCCTGAGGCGGTCGCCAGTTTCGACAAGCAGGCGTATGCCCGAAGGCAGCGTATAACTAGGGTGCCGCGGGTCGAGTCGGCCGAAGTCCCTCAAAAGCTCTTCCGGCACGCCAAGAGCGCCAAGGGTGCTGCGCACCACGCCACGCCGCTCGTCGACTTCCTTAACGCGCAGCCGAGACCCATCGGCCTTATAGGAATAGTCCCGACCCTTCACGCGAACCGAACCCAGGCTATCCGATACTCCGCAGCAGGCACACCTGGGCGGCCAGATTAGGGGTGTTAGTGCGTGCCACTCGCGGCCATCAATATCCACGCTCGCCCCAACCCCAAGCGGGACGTTGCCCAAGGCCCTGAAGGCGCGGCTCTCGATTGTCAACGGATCCAGCGAAACCGCGATTGACATTTTTGACATCTCTGGCTCAGACATAGGTTAGACCCTCCGCTGTCTCAATACATCCCGAGTCTCCACAATCCCTCCCCCGACGCCGAATTGCGAGGCAGGACCCGCGTTACTGGCCCGAGCAGGCCGAATGGCTCGATGCGCATCTCTTCTTTGATGATGTCCTTACCACGCGGAATATCTACGGCGTACACCCTATATTCGCCCGAGTCCGGCCGACGCGGTGGCCCTTTTCCCCACACGTGCCATTCGACTTCAGTGGAACCCTCCTTGAAGACGAGCAGGTCGAGATACTCCAAAAAGAGGAATTCGGGGCTGGCGCAGAGCGAAGCTCTGCGGTCTCCATGTGTTGCGGCTCCACTGATCGCAGGGCTTCGCCCTGCGCCAGCCGGCCAACGTCAAAGAGAGAGAAGCAAAACACAAAGCTCGAGATCAGTCCGCGACTAGAGGTCGCCCTCTTTGCGATCACGGTACCATTTCATCTGCTTCAGTCGTGCCTCCGTGAGATCGCGCGCCTCATACAGCCACAAAAGTCCGGCCATGCTTCCGCCTCGGGTCGAATCCACCCGGAATGCACACTGTGCCTCCCGATATGAGACCCAGCGGGACTGGGCATCCTCCAGCAACTTTCTGCCCTCATCATCCTGGTCCGCAGAAATCTGTTCCAAGACGCGACTCAACTCCTCGTCGAGCCTATGCCATTCCTCACCAGCGGCTTCTTTCATGTCACTATTTGTCAGCGGGACTTTGCCGTACAGAATTTCGGTGCATACTTCGTGGGCTGCAAAGGTGAAGTCAGCAGCAGCTGCGAGCATGGCGCCAACATCTTCCACGGAGTAAACGGGATACTTCGGGTATTCGTGAACAAGTATGTGCCGAACGCGAAACAGGCGATCCAAAGCGCCGGCCATCGCTTCAGCGTCCGAAATGATGGGCACAGGAGGTTTGCCCTCGACTTCCACTTCCCAACGGTCGACGGCCTTCGCTATGCGGAGTACAAACTGTTCCTCGATGAGCGTTTCAAAAGCGCCTGCAATCTGCCCAAAGCTGTTCAGCGATACAGAGTGAGCAATGACGTCGCCCAGGGTAATCGTTCGACCTTGGATCTCACGGAGCAGCTCATAGTCAATCTTGATATTCTTGGTGAACGCGGTCGCCCGTTCAACGTATGGCTTTCCGAAGTCCACGAAAGTGGCGATCCATGCTCGCGTGAACACCTCAATGAGCGTCACCGCGCGGATAGGGAAGAACGCCGCTGTCTCCAGGTTCTTCTGTGGGTAATGATTCCAACTCTCCGTCAAAGACCGAAGGTCATAGTGCAGCCCGCCGTGATGCTGCCCTCGACGCTTGATCTCCAGGATGTCCGCTACTCGGTCTCGAATCGCCATTTCAGTACGATTGTAAGTCAGCCGAAGTTCTCCTCCTACTTTAAAATTCACTTTGCGCGTGAACACTTCTGGCCCACCCCCGGCGATCAGGCGTTACTCGAATGCGCGCACGCGAGCGAGTGTCCTGATTTTGCCACCTGTGGATGGATAGTGTGCCTGCTAAGCGAATCGACGGCACGGATGAATCCAATATTGTGCGCAGCAGCGAAACCGATTTCGCGTAGGTCCTGGATCACGCGCCACTCGGAAGTTAGACAAATGCAGTCAAGATGGCGGGAAACGGCTTACCCGCTGACGTGCCCGGGACCTTGCTGATCAAGCGTGGGCAGCGTGCAAGCCATCCTGAGGAGCTCGCGGGTCTGCCGGGTGGCGGTTCGATTCATGTCCTTACTCATCAGGTGAAGCGGAAACTGCGGAGAGTAGTCTTCTCCCTTGATCCTTGGAAACTTTCCTGAGAACGCTGGTGCAATGACTGCCGTCCTTGGAAGAACATCGAGCAAAACGTCACGGTCTAAACTCAAGTGGGGCACCTCTTCATCATTCGCGCGCATAGGCAACGCGCCAGACGCTGCGCGAGCCGTCATCGCTGACGTAGAGTGCGCCGTCGCCGCCTACGGTTACGCCTACTGGACGGCCCCATACTTCTCCGTCTTTCGTGACAAAGCCAGTCAGGAAGTCTTCGTAGCTGCCATCTGCGGCGTGGCCATCGCGCATGGGAATTTCGATAACCTCGTAACCGGCTCGCCTGGCCCGGTTCCATGAGCCGTGCTGAGCGGCAAAAGCATCGCCGTCGTACTGCTTCGGAAAGTTCCCGCTGGAGGGATAGAACAACATTTCCAGCGAAGCCATATGCGGCTGAACAAGAACATCCGGCACGATCACTTTGGACCCAATGTCTTCACGCCGGCAGTTTGCGGCCAGTTCCGGGGTCAACGCCGGCGCCTGTGGATTGGAGCCGGTGCCGTTTGCACAGGGCTCAGAAAGCCGCGGGTCCTGATGATCGCCGATGTAATACCACGGCCATCCGTAGAAGCCGCCTTCCTTGACCGAGGTTACATAGTCAGGCACAAGATGGTTGCCGAGGTTGTCGCGTTCGTTGGTCGAACACCACAGTTCTCCGGTGATGGAGTTGATGGCTTCTCCGACGCAATTGCGAATACCCGAAGCGTAGACCTTGAGGAACTTCCCTTCCGGCGTGTACTCCAGTACATCCGCCCGGTGGAACTCTCGGGGATGTGTATCAGGATCATCGATATTCGAACCGGAACCGACCGAAACCAGCATGTATTTGCCGTCCCGGGTGAAGACGACGTCGCGGGTCCAGTGTCCTCCACCCATGAGTTGGGCATAACCGGGAATATCGGGAACGATGGTCTCGGGTGCTCCGGTCGCGTGCAGGTCGCCGCGGTGATACGGAATTCGTTGGATCGTCGTCGCGTTTCCAACATAGACATACCTGGGATTCTCAGCGGGGTAGAAAGCAATGCCGAAAGGATGATCGAGGCCCGTCGCAAACCTGCTAATCAGCGCAGCTTTGCCGTCGGCGCCCACGCCGCGAAGGATCAGAATCGTGCCTGCGCCTGAATCCGCCACGAAGATGTCGCCATTGGGGGCCGTCATGAGCAGGCGCGGCATGGTAAACGTTCCGCCGCTCAACTGCATGTGCTCCTTGTTGGCGGCACGTTGCAGGGGAGCGGCATCGCCACCAGCGTAAAGGGTCACCTTGAATCCAGCAGGCGCAATCGGCCATGCGTCCGTCGGGCGTGGAATCAATTGGGGAGTATTGTTGACAGCTTCCTCGGGCTTGGGCTTAGGCATATCGGCGACCGTGATCTTGCGACGAGCGCCAGGCTGCTGCTGATCCCAGTCGGCGTAGGCAGCCTGACCTGTTACGATCTGCTGTGCTGGCGCGGAAGCGGGCAATGCGATGCAGAATGCCAGTAGGGCTTGCAGGATTGCCGCAGATGATGCTCTCATATTTCCTCCTAACTCCTCATGGTTTTGAGATGGTCCGTGTCCTTCGACACGCACTTTGAAGAGGCAACCGGCCTGCCAAAGGGTGCGTGCGCAATAGGTCGTCTGCGAGAAAGCGTCGCCCCGGCAACGCTGCGTAACCTGATCTGACCGAAGTTGCTAAGGGCCGTACATCGTCCCACGCATGTGCACTTTTAATCAGGGCTTTTCCGTCATCCCGTCAGAATGTCTTCGACAGCCGAAGTACGTACAATATCCCCTGGGGTCTGTTTCGGACGTCACTTTCAAAGTAGCTATTGAGGTAAATCCAGAAGCTTTTCGTCGGGTGCAACTCCATTCCGGGTCCCAAAGCGATCACTCGTTCGCGCGACCCCGGCTGCGAGATGCCATTGACCTTGTTGTCGGTGATCTGCTCCAATGCATACCCGTTCATTCCGAGTCGAACCGCCTTCGCAGCCGCGTAGGAGACGGCGAAGTTCTGATGCAGAGCCTGTCCCGGTTGGACGCTCTTAAGGCCGAAGCCGGCAAAGGGTGCGTCGTTCTTCGAGTTCCATAAATAGTGAAGCCGCGCACTGATTTCCAGTTTGTTCGACGCCACCAATGTAAATGCGTAATAGGGATTGAAGCTTACGACATGGCTCCCGATGTTGACCGGTCGCATCTCGCCGTACTTTCCGGCGGGGACCACAAGATCGACCATCACCCGCTGAAAGAATGGCGCCCCAGCCAGTTTTGTCTTCGTCCATTGGAGACCGAACGGCGCGAAAATCAAGTCGCCGATGCCGCTTGACCTGAAGTTCGGACCAAAGCTTGTATTGGGATGAACGTTCGCCACCGCAACGAGCGCTTCCACAACGTAGAAACCGCCGAGAACATGCTGATTTGAAATGAAGGCAACATGGGTTAGCGCACTCGCGGAATTCAACCCATTGGAGCCCGCAATGTCATTTCCTTGCGCATCTTTCCACTGACTGGCGTGGTAGTAGCTCGGGATTTCTTCTACCAGCCACCCGGGAAATGCAATTGCGTCTTGGAAACTCGTCAGGCCGAGATTGACCGGTGGTAGTGACACTTGTGCTGCCGCGGAGACGGATAGCATTATTACGGCGCAAGGAAGGAACAGAAAGTTTGGTCGCGACACTCCTGCTCGCGGTTCCGTCACATTCGCAGGTCGCAGGCAGGCACAAAGCTTGTGTGGCAGTGATGGCCTCCAGATTAAAATGTGATGAACCCCGTGGCGACAACCTCATCATATAATATAGGACATACTACGATCAACTTAAGGGCGTCGCAAACGAAGGCAGATTTCCAAGGAGGTGCGAAGTGATGAAGATTGCCGCCGGCATGATTTTGGGCATTCTTATCGGAGTGGCTTGTCGTTGGTTCGACATCCCCGTACCGAGCCCGCCGAAGCTCGTCGGTGCATTGCTCGTTGTAGCCATGACGGTGGGTTATCTCGCGACTGATAAGCTCATCGCAACGAAATTCACTGCCAGAGGACCGGCGACGACAAAAGACCTGTGCGGAGGACCTACGGGTAAACCCGTTCAGCAGGCAAATCGCGGTTCATCACTCAGATAAAAGCGCGACTGGCAATGCCGCCCTGAAGGCTGCACCGTGGGGTCGTAAACGTGGACGGAGGTGCATGCGATGAAGGCTCTAAGGTTTCACCAGTTCGGAGCGCCGTCGGTACTCCAGATTGAGGAAATAGCCCGGCCCAATCCGGGCCCTAGCGAAGCCCTGGTGCAAATCCAGGCTGCGGCGATTAACCCGAGCGATGTGAAGAACGTCGCGGGACAGTTTTCCGCAACCACACTGCCGCGAACACCGGGGCGCGATTTCGCGGGCGTCGTCGTCGCCGGCCCACGCTATGAAGGCAAGCAGGTCTGGAGCAGCGCTCCGGGACTGGGCCTGACGCGTGACGGCGTTCACGCCGAGTATGCCGTGGTTCCCTCGGAATGCTTGTCATTGCTGCCGGCCAATGTGACCCCGCAGCAGGCGTCCGCGATTGGGGTACCGTTTATTACAGCCTGGGTTTGTGTCCATCGGGCTGCGAGACTGCAGGCAGGAGAGACCATCCTTATCGTTGGCGCAGCCGGCGCAGTAGGTCAGGCAGCGACTCAGATCGCTGTCTGGCAAAAGTCACGCGTGCTGGCGGCTGCCACCAGTTCTACCCCCGTGACGGGCGCCGAGGTAGTTATCAACACCACCACGGAGGACGTTCGCGAACGTGTGCTGGCTTTGACGGGCGGCCGCGGGGTCGACGTCGTGCTCGATGCCGTAGGTGGTCCGATGTTTGAGCCTGCGTTGCGGTCGCTGCGCATCGGAGGCCGGCAGGTTGCCATCACCAGTACGCGCGATCGGCGCGTCAGTTTCGATCTGGTGGATTTCTACCACAACGAACGGCACCTGATGGGAGTAGATTCAATGAAACTGACCTCACTGGAAGTGGGGGAAATCGCTGACAAGTTGCGCCTGGGCTTTGAAACAGGCGCGCTGCGGACCCCGCCTCTGGAATCGGTTCCCTTCAGCCAGGCCGTCACTGCCTACGAAGCTGTCGCGCGTGGCCAAAGCCCGGCAAAATATGTCCTGACGTTCTGAAGGAATTAAGCCATGCTTGCATACGGGATTAGCATGGCGCGAACGGCTTCTGGCGAACCACGGAACGTCCGGTCCGCGTGTTTGAGACGGTCTTCGTAAGACCGACCGGAAATTATTTTCAGGCGATGGAATAAATCAGCCTTTTCGGTACCCCTCGTACACAGAGTCAGGCCAGCACCGTTCCGAGAAGTCCCCGGACGCGACGTCATGTGGCCAGGGAGAGTGAAGGGCATGAAGGTCTACGGGAAATTGATCATAGCGGGTGCCGCCGCGTTTGCGTTACTGCAATTTGTTCGGCCCGGCATTCCGGCCCGGCCTGCCACGGCGGAGATACAGGCGCCGCCAGAGGTCAGGCAGGTACTCGAAAAGGACTGCTATAGCTGCCACTCCGACGAACGTCGTCTTGCCTGGTTTGACCAAGTAGTACCCGGCTACTGGCTGGTACGCGATGACGTGTTGACCGGGCGAGAGCATCTGAACTTCTCAACACTCGGCTCAAAACCCGCCGCCATCCAGAAGGCAACGCTCTATGAGGCTGTCAATATGATGCAACTCGGTGCGATGCCCGTTCCGAGATTCCTCGCGCTGCATCCTGAGGCGAAAGTGACCCCGGAGGACCTTGCCACCCTGAAGGCGTATCTGGCGCCCTGGACGGCCGCTCCGAAACAGCCGGGCAGCGCAACGACAAAGGGTACTTTACCCCCCGCCGTTTCTGGTGGAGAGATGCAACCTGTTGCTCTCACATCGGTGCAGCCGGAGTTCAATGAGTTTCCCTTCGATCCCGATTTCGAAACCTGGAAACCGATCAGTTTCACCGATCGCGGCGACAACGACACATTTCGTTTCATCCTCGGGAATGACATCGCGGTGAAGGCAGTGCGAGCCGGTAATATTTCGCCATGGCCCGACGGCGCTCGCTTCGCCAAGATTGCCTGGCAGCAGCAGCCCGGTCCGGATGGCCTCATCCATCCCGGAACATTCGTGCAGGTTGACAACCCCGGGAAGGTTCTCAACGACCTCAATTCCAAGGCTGCGAAGCGCCTGCGCTTCCCCGACGCCGGAGAGCATCAGAAGCTTCGGGGTATTGATGGCGCCTGCCGCGAGGATCACTTCCTTGTCGGCCGCGATATCCTTTACCGCGCCGTCTGTCATTAGCTTGACGCCCACGCAGCGAGTACCTTTGAAGTTCAGCTTCACCACGGTGGCGTTGAGCAGCAGAGTGAGGTTCGGCCTCGACAGCGCCGGGCGCAGGAAGGAGCTAGCCGCGCTCACGCGGGTCCCATCCGCGGCGATGTTCATGTTGATGTAGCCGGCGCCGGGGACCATTGGCCCGTTCACGTCATCCAGAATGGGCATGCCCATCTCGCGGGCTGCGTCGATGAAGGCTGGCGCTGTGGGATGAGGATCTTTTGGGCGGCGGATGTGGATGGGGCCGCCCGCTCCGCGCCAGGCATTGGCGCCGCCCTCCCAATCCTCCTGACTCTTGAAGACCGGGAGCACGTCGGCAAAGGCCCAACCCTTGGCTCCGTTCTCCGCCCACCCGTCGTAGTCCCGTTGCATGCCGCGTGTCCACACCATGGCATTGATGCTGCTGCCGCCGCCGAGTACATGACCGAGTGCCATGTTGAATGTCCGATTGTTCAACCGCGGCGACGGGTTGACGGGCAGGTGGTAGTCGAGCGGCCCGCCGACATTGTAAAACCAGACACTCGGGTTTGCGATGGTCGGCGCGTCGTCGGGTCCTCCCGACTCGATGACGACGACTTGTGCGCCGGACGCAGACAATTCCGCGGCAAGAACCGAACCAGCCGCGCCTGCTCCCGCCACGATGAAGTCATATTGCTCTCTCGATACGTTGGTCATTTTGAACTCCCAGAGTTTAAAATCTGATTTCAATAACAGTCTCGAAGGCCCCAACCACTCTCGCGAGCCGCCCGTCGTTTCGTGACTCCCGTCCTTTACCGCCGGTGAATTCACAGTGACGACTTGCTCGGCTTAGACCTCAACCTCTTCTCCCGAGGGATCGCTGTGGAACCTTGTGGCACCCCCTGTTTTGAAAGAGCCTGCAGTGCCATAGCCGTCCTCGAAAAACTGAATGTAAGCGACCTTATCCCCCTCGAAACGCGCCAAGAGGCCAAATGGAGATGTGATTTCCTTACCGGTCGCGTTCGATTTGTAGCTAAAAGAGCCGAACGGCGCAACTCGGCTACCCTGCTCAACGGCGTCAGTGACCTTAAAGTCGAGTGTTTTCCAGAAGCGTTGGGTCGCCCGTGAGCCTGGGGGGGTGCTGTTCGAGTTGGCCACCGATCCGCCGGGATTCGCCATCGACGAGCCCGCGGAGAGCCTCGGCGAAAGCCTCAAACTCCCAACTTGGCTTGAGCCACACCGGAAAGAAATCGAAGGGGTCTTGCCACCGCTTCAGCTTCACAGCTCTCGGGAGGTGCAGAAACGTGGATGACCCTCATCGTAATCAACCCGTTAGGGCTGGCGGGCAAGCCTTGACCTCCGCTAAGGCCGCTGTCATCCTTATTCACGGCTGCGGAGCCTCGGCCGAAGATATCCTCAGTCTCGTCGAAGAGTTTGACCATCCGGAATTCGCCTACCTCGCGCCGGAGGCCGCTGGGAATACCTGGTACCCCTATTCGTTTCTTGCCCCAATTGAGCAGAATCAGCCTTGGTTGGACTCCGCGCTGAGTTACCTAGGGCACGTTGTTGAGCGAGCGAAAGCGGCCGGAGTACCCGGGAATAAGATAGCGCTTGTGGGCTTTTCACAAGGTGCGTGTCTCGCGACTGAATTCGTCGCGAGGAACGCCGCCCAGTATGGCGGCCTCGTGGCCTTCACCGGTGGGCTCATTGGTCCGCCCGGAACCAAATTCGCTTACTCCGGTGACCTTGTGGGAACTCCCTGCTTCTTCGGCGCCGGCGACCCGGACCCTCACGTTCCTTGGGAGCGGGTCGGTGAGTCGGCCTCGGTATTCACCGCGCTGGGGGGCAATGTTACGTCGCGACGTTATCCGGGTCTGCCCCATACCATCAATCAAGATGAAATCGAACAAGCCAAGCAACTCCTGTCGCACCTTGCAGTCTAAGCGTAATTGGCCAAGAACAGGTTCTTACGAATCGACTAGTTCCACCTGCTCGTCGAAGTGATTGTCTGCTTGCGCAGGGGGTGTGAGGCTGGACTTGACGAGGTGAAGAGTTCCGCAGGCATCAATCACGCGATGTACGATACCCCCGCCTCGTCGAATCCCGTTATGGAGCCTAATCCTAATTTGCAGCAGCAGTCGTTGCGGCTTTTTCTTTCCCTGCCGCCAAGGCGCCCCTTGCGGCCTCTTCGATGAGGTGAGCGACCGCTTCTGGTTGCGAAACATACACGGCGTGGCTGCCTTTGACCTCGACAACCGTAGAGCCAGCGCGTTTGGACATAGCCCGTTGGGCGTCAGGCGGGATCATCTCGTCATCCGTCGCAACAAGATACCAGCTAGGCTTGGACCGCCACGCCGTTTCGCTGACAACTCCTTGCAAGGCCTCGAGACCCCGAGGAACCTGCGAGTTTCCCATGAACGCGGCGAGGGGCGGGCGAACGTCGGCGGCGAACGAAGCCGCAAACTTCTCCCGGTCGAGGAACAGGAAACCGTCTACCGGAGGAAGGATGGGAGGCACCGGAGCACCAGGCGCAGGGTTGGCAATCAGCGAAGAAACCGACTCACCCTTATCTGGAGCAAAGGCTGTGATATAGACCAGTGACGTGACTTTCGGATCGTTGCCCGCTTCCGATACGACGACGCCGTTTTTGTTTTCGAGGGCAAGCCAGTCATACTGATACCAGCGTTTGACGGCTTCGAGAATCTCGCGCTTCATCGGATCGGCGGTGTTGGGTGAGTTCTCGGTCTGGCATTCGTATTCGATCCCGGTTTCAGCAAGAGCCTTTTCGAGGAGCCGCGAGTCGAAGATCGGAATGCAGCGAGGCTCGCGGGAGAGGGCAGTACCGCCAGCGGGCTCGCGCTTTCGGTGTACGCTCGATACGATGGCGTAAATGATCTATCTGGACCATAACGCCACCACTCCGATCCTGCCCGAGGTATTGGACGCCATGATGCCGTATCTCACGGCGGAGTGGGGCAACCCGTCGAGCGCCGCTCCCCCCAAGCTGTCATTCTGAGCCCATTCGCTGTCATTCTGAGCGAAGCGAAGAATCTCGCTCTGCCGCTCGGGATAAACTTCGCGAACGATCTGCTTTTGCCGTGACCCCGATAGCGCGCGAGCAGGTGGCCGAACTAATCGGCGCTCACTCGATGGATGTCATCTTCACGTCGTGCGCGACCGAGAGCAACAACGCCGCCATCGCCGCAGCGCTGAAGGCGAACCCGGCCAAGCGGCACATCGTGACATCCCAGGTGGAACATTCCTCAGTGTTGAATTACTGCATGGCGCTGGAGCGGGGCGGGTTTGCCGGTTCTCGTAGCGGCGGGTTCACCCCGCCATTTCCTGCTGGCGAGGTTTCCTCGCCACATGGCGGGGTAAACCCGCCGCTACGAGAACCAGGCTACCGCGTCACCTACCTGCCGGTTGACCGCGAGGGTCTATTGCATTTGGCTGACTTGGAAGCTGCCATCACGGATGAGACCGCTGTCGTGTCGCTGATGTGGGCGAACAACGAAACGGGCGTGTTGTTTCCCGGTAGAGCAGATTGCGGAAATCTGCCGCGCTCGCGGCGTACTGTACCACTGCGACGCGGTGCAGGCGGCCGGCAAGGTCCCGGTTGACGTGCGCAAGATTCCGGTGGATTACCTGTCTCTCGCCGGCCACAAGTTTCACGCGCCGAAAGGGATTGGCGCGCTCTACGTCCGTCGCAAATCGCCATTTTCGCCATTGGTCTACGTCGGGCATCAAGAGCGTAACCGGCGAGGGGGCACGGAAAGCGTGCCGCTGATTGTCGGCATGGGGAAGGCTGCCCCACGGGCGCGCAAACATTTGCCTGCTAATGAGGGAAATGGACATCCGCTCGCATCTATGGTCTAGGTCAGCTTCTTTTTTTCGAGAAAATCCTATAAACTCAGGCAGTAAGATACCGCAATTCATCTGGCATTCCGGAATTGTGTAGAAACGAAGAGGGCGGGACGATGGCGCGGGCAGATCTCTTAAAGAAGTTATTCCTAAGCTTCCAGCGCCGTGATGACCAGGGTTTCCGCAATGTGGCGGCGGAGTTGGTCGAGGAAGAACGACGGAAGCAGCACGTCGTGCTCGCAAAGGAGTTGGAAAACCTCCTATCCAACGGCCATGGCAGCTCATTTTCACTGCAACAAGTAGTACCTCCCCCTCTCGACTCGGATCGACGCACAACTCTCCTAGATGTTCGGCAGCCGAATCGCCATCTCGAAGAGTTGGTCCTCGAGCGCCCGGTCAAAGATATGATCGAAAGACTACTGAATGACTTTCGGCAATGGGATGTGCTCGAAAGCAACGGTCTGTCGCCTGTTCGCCGGGTTCTCTTCTGTGGCCCTTCAGGTTGCGGAAAAACAGCCATGGCCGAGGTCCTCGCGTCCGAGCTCGCAATTCCGCTGGTGTATGTACGCTTTGACTCGGTCGTTTCATCCCTGCTCGGGGAAACCGCTGCAAACCTCCGAAAGGTCATTGACTACGCAAGACGGGGAGAGTGGGTTATCTTCTTTGATGAATTCGATGCGATCGGACGCTCGCGCGACGACGCCACTGAACATGGGGAAATCAAGCGGGTCCTAAATTCCTTTCTCCAGATTATAGACAATTTCAATGGACATTCGCTAATTGTGGCCGCGACCAACTTTGAACGCGTCTTGGACCTCGCGATTTGGCGACGATTTGATGAGGTGATTCGTTTCGAGAAACCAAACGAGAATCAGATTCGGCTGGTTCTTCGGAAGAGGCTCGGTCCCGTGCATTTCAGTGATGAGCAGGTGGACTGCCTGACCTCGCAACTCATCGGCTCGTCCTATGCCGATGCCGAGCGAATTTGTTTCGATATCCGCAAAGACCTAGTCTTACGTGGCGATCGCGAAGTCCGGAGCGAGGATATTCAGAGCGCCATTGCTCGGCACAGTTATCGGAAATCAGTCGTGGAAAAAGCGACCGTGAGCGGCACAGCCACTGTGGACAGGGATTAGCTGATTATGGCTGCATTGGAGCAAGGGGAAGGTGACCACCCGCACATCGAGTTCACGCGCGAACCGGATATTAATCCGGAACGCCGTAGACCCAAGGGATTTGGGCATAGGGTTCAGCCGAGGGCGAATTTGGGAGAGCACGCGCATGCCCTTGAAGCGGAAGCCAACGAAGCTTTGACGGTGATAGGGCAGGCAAGAAGTGATACTGGCATTGACCCCTCCCGCCTGATTGTCATTGAGTTCACTGCGCTGGATCAAGATCAGCGGGAAGTCTTTGAGAAAAGGTTCGAGGCGGAAGTTGTCGACGAGGCCGTCACTATTGTTGACGGCAGAGAAATCTTCCGCACCGTAGTCCAATTCTTGAGTGTCGAGGCCCTGAGGCGGTTTCAAGCTGAAATCGGGAGGTATGCTGGGTCGTTAGATGAGAGAGATGCGATCCCACTCGGAGAGCGCCGGAGGTTCTTTGACAGTTTAGAGTCGATCCGAGCCTTATCACGGGAGGATCGCCTGGGACCGCGCCTCAAGGCAGAGGGATTTCCTGACGAACAGGAATTCTTTCTCGACGTCGATCTGTGGCACCCCGGTAATGCGGACGAGAGTCAACGGCTAATCACACAGTTTAGCGATTTCTGCATTGAGAATGGGGCTAGGGTAACCGACAGGGTACGAACCGCTAGCCTTCTTCTCTTTAAGGTTCGTACCAACCGCGCGTTTGCAGACCGGATCGCAGATCTTGACGTCGTGGCGTGTGTCGATTTGCCACCGAAGATTCACGCAGCTTATAGCAGCATACTCAATCCGGGCAATTTCCCGAACCCAACGATAGTGCCTGAGCCGGGCGATCCGCTGGCCTGCGTGATAGATAGCGGGGTTGTGGCGGGTCATCCTTACTTGGTCAATTGGGTGATCGAGGAAATTGACCTTGATAGCGGTGAGGATACGCCGGTAGACCGAAACGGGCATGGAACAGCCGTAGCTGGTTTGGTCGTGTACGGGGATGTTGCTGCCTGCATCGCAACAGGCATTTGGCACCCGCGGGTCCAGATATGCAGCGCGAAGATTCTCCGAAACGATCCTGATCCTTTCGATCCTGATAGACCGTCTGCCGTTTTCCCGCCGGAGAACCGAATCGAACACGTCGTCGAGCGGGCGATTCGGGCTTTCCACGAACAACGTCACTGCCGTGTTTTCAATCTCTCGGTGGGTGACGACTCCAATGTCTATGCTGGCCAGCGGCAGTTCCCCTTAGCGGAGAAACTGGACGAACTCGCCCGCGAATTGGACATCGTCATTGTGGTAGCAGCTGGCAACCGCCCGAAGCCACCCATCCCTGACAATTGCAACACAAGACAGCAGCTTCAGGAGGCTGTCCGCAACGGGACGTTAAGCCCGGAGCAACGGGTTTGCAGTCCGGCGACTGCCGCGTTGGCGGTCACAGTTGGCTCGATTGCACGCTCAGACAGTCTACAGATGCATCAGAATCGTGAAGGGGCCGCAGTGCCTGACGCAGTCCCAGCCTCCCCGCATGACGCGCCCAGTCCGTTTACTCGCACTGGGCCAGGGTACAACGTTAAGCTCAACCGTGCATTGATAAAACCCGAATTTGTGGGATATGGCGGTAATTATGCCATTCAGACCCTTGGGGCGGAGCCTCAATGGCGAACGGAGCATCTGTTGCTGGGAGAGCCAACCTTGCAACTGGAGCGAAATGGGCGATTCCTTGGGTCGAAGACCGGCACCTCTTTCGCTTGCCCCCAGATTACACATATATCGGCCCTGTCGGAAAAGTCACTTGAACTGGCGATCGTGAGCTTTCGGTAGGGCTGCGTAGATCGGTGGGGTTGGGTGGTGAGTCAGAAGCAGTAGCCTTGGGCCACCCAATAATGCCAGTCGGCGATGGCCTCGGCAGTTGATTCGTCTACATCTA
>Ga0187852_1002496_pt1 | contig 14914 bp, 13 predicted proteins | sample June2016WEW_6_40_FD_134511 | JGI IMG/M metagenome (GOLD analysis project Ga0187852, IMG submission 134511) | Peatland microbial communities from SPRUCE experiment site at the Marcell Experimental Forest, Minnesota, USA - June2016WEW_6_40 | ecosystem: Environmental > Terrestrial > Soil > Wetlands...
ACAGGACACGCGAATCCGGTCGTCAATGGCCCGGGCAAAACTTTCGAATTCCGCGCGGTGCATTTCCTTGCACGCATATTCCCCCAATCCGCGCTTCAACCGCGCTTCCTGGCTGGGACAGGACGGGACCGTCAGCACCACTTCGTGCTCCGATTCCTGGATTTGGTATCCGATCAAAATCGTCCAGGGATAGATCTTGAGCGCGCGCACGAATCCTTTCAGGCCTTTCTCCTGAATCTGGAATCGCGCCACCAATTCTTTGGCCGCCATGCCGCCCACGCGACCCCAGACCTGCTCATTCAAATGCTCGGCGACGCCCTGGCCGAAGCGTTCGGTGGCATAGATGAACCAAAAGGCGTCCGCCACTTTGTAGTGCCACAGCAGGAACTCCAGGTAGCGCCGGAGTTCACCGGCTTCCATGGTCTCGAACGTGTTTTGAAAACTGGTGCTCATGATTAAACATTTCGTTGGCGGGGACATGGGATGTGCCCTGCTCGTGTTTTCGCATAAACCTCTGCACCTTTTTCCACAACCGCGCGAGCTTTTTCCGGTCATCCCAGCCGGGCAAGGCCAACGTGCAGGCCAAAACCCGCGAACCGGTCGAAACCGAACAAGCCAGGCTGAATTAATTAAAAAAACATCGCGTGTCGTACACGATTGCACATCGGGGAGTTATTTCGCTTTGAACTCCTTGAGTGCAGTACAATCAACCAACCGATTGAGTGTCTTTGGAGTGAAGACCTTCCCTTGCGTGGCGATGAGAAGCTTCTTCATGTCCTCACGTCGGACACCGAATCCTCTCCCGGCAATACAGGCGACCACCTCAAACTTCCGCTGGCCGACGGCTTGACCCGCGATGCTCAACGAATGCAGGTGCTGAATCCGTGTAACCTTGTCGCGTGCCGTGCCATCATCCTCGGTTAGCTTGGCTTCGATCACAACCTTGGGATTAAACTCGCTGGGCACCATGAAATCTGGCGCTTGGTCGAAGTCTTGGAAACGCTCGGCACGTCTGGTCTTCCGAAAGCTGATTCCGGCCTTGGCGAGTTGTTCTTCTATGGCGTTTTCTAATCCGTCGCCAATCAACTCGCTGACGGAATCACGATGACCAGCAAATGGCCGCCCTAAGAAACGCTCGTAAAGCAGCATTGCGTAGGGTGCGCCGATGGTAACCATGTTTCGCAAAGCTGTCAACCCGCCAACGGTATCTGCTTTCTGGAGTCGGTGGATTTGATCAACCTGAACCTCGGGACAGCCCTTCTCCAAGAGATCACACGCTGTCCCGACCATCGCCTCGATTCGTTTCAACGTCTCGGGACTTGGGTTGAGCGGCACCAGTGGAGAGACGCGTACTTTTCGGTCGAGCGTTCTTGCAAAACCTTGGTTTAATTCGGAGCCGTAGCGTTGTGCCGCGACATAAGCCCACTCCGGCGGCGTAAAGCCAAGCATTGACCTTAGAACAACGAAAGCGATGGGAACTTCCAGCACGGTTTTTAAGACCTCATGCTTTGGCAGCGTTGCGAATCCGCCCGTCGCTTTCTTGAGCGCTTCGTAGCCAGCTTCGAACGCGGCGTAATCCACAAAACCGTCCCCTTTCGGCAGCGTCAGGAACTCTGAGGCGAGACTGGAAAATACGGCGGAGACAAAGGGCTCAGGTGCCGCCTCGATTTCGCTGAACGTTGCTTCAAAAGGATATTTCATCTTCACGCTCCATGGTTTCTTTCAATGTGCTTTCACGCTTCCAGCTTTGGTCTCGACGGGCCCGGGAGAAAAATCCATCCAGCGCAGCCAAAACCGCGCTGACTCCACCGAAATTAGTGAACCACCGGCTGATCTCGTTTCTCCGCTCGGTGACTGGTCGCTTGGCGTTCCAAGTTTTTCGCAGATTCCAAATCGCCAGCCGGGTCAAGTGGCCGAAACAAATACACCGGATGTCTCCCTTCGTCGCAGCAAGTCCGGCTTCCGCCAACGATTCAATGTCTCGCCGCACGATTTCCGCCACACCCGCCGCGTCCTGCGCCAACCAATGACGGGGAAAGCTTCCGGTTGAACGGCAGACCAAGACGGTGTCCACGACAGACGAATCCGTGCCGTTGATGTGTATGGAAGCGCCCATTTCCGCCGGGCATGGCAAAGAAGCCGAACAAACCAGCCCGGCATCAAGGATGGCCACGGCCAGCGGGATGTAAGCTTCCAGTTGGTTGTGATGATATGTGAATGCTAGTGGGCTACCCGGCTTCAGTTTCATCACCGCGTGCAGAATTGTTCTTGAGATGCCTTCAGTAAAATGGTCCAGCCCCCGACCCATGTTTACGTTTCCGGTTAGCTCGTTTTGGTGGCGTGTGCTCGGCTTCCGAAACTCGGGTATCGAATCACCAAGCAACTTTCGGAGCCAGACGTAGCAAAAATCCATCAATTCAGCGTATTGGACGTTACCGAAGTAGGGCGGATCGGTGAAGACAGCATCAAACTTTGCCCCATTGAGCTTGGTTGATGAAGAATCATCGCACAGCAGTTTAATTTCGCGTTGCTCCGGTGGGTGCTTGCCGTTGCGAAATGATCCGATCCACTCGCCCTTGATAGGCACCTCAACCTTTCGCGAGCCCTCATGACGGATTTCAAAAGGCTGGGCACAGTAACGTTTCGCTTTGGCAAACTTCTCCACGATGTTCAGCCACCCGCCGCTGCCGACCGGCGCACCTCGGTGACCAACAATACCGAGCAGGTTCGATTCGCACTGGATGAGCCCCACCGGAAACCCGTGCACTGAAAACACGTCGAGTGACTTGAGCGCCATTGTATCATAGCGACAAAGCATGTTCTGATAACGAAGCAAGTCGGAAAGATTCGTGGCCAGTGCCTCTCGGATACGCTCATCTTTAACTGCGTCAATCCAGCGGCAGCTTAGCTCAAGGCTGAGTAACTGCCGTGCATTGAACAGATCTCGGTAGTGATGATAGCCCCACCGATGCAGACGTTCTGTCTCATCACCCGCTGGAATGGCGTCCTCCGGGATAAACTTGGGTCGCATCTTCTGCAACCGCTCCGCAGCGTCCTTAAACTTCGCTAACTCTTCTGGCCCTGCCTTTTTGAAAAGGCGACCTTTTCGACCATCCGCCCGCCCAGCGCAGACATCGCAGTGGTATTCGATGGCGTAGAGCCGATGCTCCGGCACCGAATTATCGGGATAGCTAACGGGCCCGTCGCAGTGCTGGCAATTACTCTTGTTTCGCTTGGCCGTGTGCTCAAGCGGCAGAGCCCGATGACAATGCGGACACGCCCCGGGTTCCTTTCGATTTGCCGTCTCGAACAATTCGCCGCAGTGCCCGCAAACGAATACGTTCGCCGTGTGCCTCACGTCCTCTGAAACCAGGAAATTGGGGAATAAGTCCGTATTGCGACCGCAACCACCACAATGGGCCGTCTTCACCCAAAGGAAATATTTCACCCGTGCCCCATCGCTGTCGCAATTTCCGCATTTCGTACGATACAAGTGCCCGACCTCAGCGTCTAGATGCACCCGCAATTGCTCCGCTGTCTTCAGATAAGCATCAATATCTAGGTCCAGCAGTTCCTGCCGAACAATCCACCATGCCATCGGGTTGATGTCGGCACCAACCACAGAACAGCCAACCCGGTTTGCCTCCATCATCGTAGTTCCGCCGCCCATGAACGGATCGAAAACACGAACGTCCGGCAAATAGTGGGAGTGGTAGAAGTTCTCAATCACCGACTGACCGGAGAACTCCGAGAGAATCAACGCACGAAACAACGTGCCCGGCCGTCTCGCGAACCATTTATGCACGGCGATGACTGGCCGGTAGTTCTGCTGGATCTGCTTTTCTCGCAGAGCCAGCGCCGCAACGAAAGGCACGTTGAAATGGCGCTCAATCATTCTATGTCTTTGCGTAAACCTGAAAGTCGGAAGTTGACTGTTGAGAGTTTCATTTAATTTTCGAACCAACATCTGCCCCTTTCTCAATCCACTGGCGAGCTTTTTCTTCCGGCTCACGCCGGATGCCATCTGGCGTCACGGGTCGGTCGGCAATTGGCCAGTCTGGCAGACAGACGTGTTTAGGCGTTTTGTTGAACTTGGTTCCCGCAGAGCCAAGGCATCCTCTTCATACGCGATTTTCTCCCCTTGAAGGCGATAGGCCTCGGCAACGATTTCGCCGGTCGAGCGGAACAATTCGCGTTCCGCAAGATCAAACATCCGCGCCAGACGGTGTTCCGCCTGTTCCTGGCTTTCCAAGGTGCCGTCGTCGTGAATGTGTTGAACGTTGATGCCTCGTTCTTTCAGCCGCGGGGACACCAGAATGCAGCGATGGCAATCCAGCGGGTCCTTTTCCGCACACATGATGGCGATGCGCATCTTTGCCGCGCCTTGGACAAGCCGATCTAGGCCGCGAACGAACGATGACGTTCGGGCAATGAGCGAGTAATCCACCCGGCCGTTGACATAACATTCCGGTTCTGACCGTCGCGCCCCCAACTCCTCTCCCAGAAACACATAGGAGATGCCCTGTTGACGCAACGCAAGCTGGAGCGGTTCCCGGTTGAAGTGCGGATTGAACTGGCTGTAGGGCGAAGAGCGCACGTCCGCCACCGCCTCAATGTGATGCTGCCGGAGCAACTCAAGGAATTTTTCCCATGAGTGCGTCGAGTGGCCGATGGTAAAAAGTTCAGGCACAATATTTATCCTTTGTGCGAACGGAGTTTGTCAAAATCAGGATGTATTTCGTTTCAGCCATATTAATCCCCAATCCCTCTGGTTTTGCCCCAAACAGTCACCTTCAACCTGTTGCGTTGAAATCAAACGAAAACGGATGAAGGCCGAACCCGGCTGGCATGGGGGCGATACTGCGCCGTTCCGGCGCGCGAGTCAATTCAAAGGCCATCCTCCTTCGCCAAAGCTATGGAGGACAGGAAGGCTGAAGGCTAAATGCTAAAGTCCAACCATCCAGTTGCATCCCCGTCAATTCAATCCAGATTGCCTCCGGCGCGTTCGACTTCGAGCCGCTGCGCTTTGCGTCCGCCACGCACGAGTTTTCCCGAACCGCAATTTCCCTTGAGCAAAGTGCGGGCGGTTTCCACCGCGCGTTCGACGAGCGCCCGCGTGCCTTCGCGCAATTCCTCGCTCTGCTGCACCGCGGCGACGTTTTGCTCCATGTCCTCCGCCGTCCAGCCGCGCGAATGCGCGACATACGGAAATTGCGGCAGATAAAAACCCAGCTCCGAGAAAAAGCCCAACAACTGCCCGGCCACACCCTGGATGTTGTCCTGTCCGCCCGTGATGATGAAGCTGACGACCTTCCGGTTGATGAGCACGCGGTCTTTGAGAGTGATCTGGTTCTGCACGCAATTCAGCCGCTCGGCCATCCGGAAGTAAAGCGAACCGGCCTGACCCCAGCGGATGGGCGTGGCCAGCAGCACCACGTCCGCCCAATGCACCAGCGCCTCGTAAACCTCCGTCAACTCGTCGGTGTCGTCCATTTGCGTGATGGAACACGGCCACGTGCAGGCCTGCGCGCTCTTGGAGTAATAACCTTCGCACGCGCGAAACTTCAGCTCCGACAATTTGATCAGCTTCGTGGGGCATTTGAGCTTCCCGCGCGCGTGGGCCAGCGCGACCTCCAGCAAAGCCTCGGACGTGGAATAACGCGGGTTCGCCGGGTCCTGCGCCGTGGCCGAGATGCCGACGACGCGCACCGGTCCCGGTTTGCGCCGGATAGGCCGCGCCAACGGATGCGGCGCATGCGGCTTATGCTTGCGCGCCGTCGCCGGGATCGTCCGCACCAGCACGCGACCGCTCTTCACCTTCACTTTGTAGCTGAGCACGGCGTCATCCTTCGAGCCGGGTTCGCCGATGCCAGTGACGCGATGAAATTTCCAATTATGCCAGGGGCACACCACATAATTGCCGTCCAACCGGCCCTGACCGAGCGGGCCGCCGACGTGATTGCACACGCCGGAGATGACGCCGAGGACGCCGTTGCGATGCGAGAGGGCGAGCTTGGTGCGACCGAGAGTGATTTCGGTTAATGGACGGGCAGCCAGGTCTGCTGCCGCTCCGACATCCTGCCAATTTGTGTCAGCCATGATGGGTTGGGGGCATGTTGACCGCAGCCGTTCAACAGGTCAACAAGTCTGTGCCTGATTGACCGGTCTGGTGGAAATTCCGATCATTCCTTCCACAATAATCGTGTGGCCAGTGCCCGCACGCGGTTCGTATAGTATTGACCATGAAGCTGCAACAAGATCAGGTCTGGAAACGCGGCGAGGAATATCTTCGCATCCTGCACCTGGAGCGCCTGGAAGTGGAATACAAGTCCGTCAAGAGCCTCACCACCCGCGCAGGAATCCGCCACCACGTCAGCAAGAAGGATTTTTGCCGCCTGCTGAAAACCGCCACCCTGATGACGCTCGAAGAAATTCAGAAGTCTTGGTATCACTAACACACCGCGCGGCGCCTACCGCCGCCAGCAGCGCAACGTGGCGGGTGATTCGTTCCGCCCGCTGTTTCCTACTTCAGCCGCCAGGTGATGCGCGCCTTGTCCAAATCGTAGGGCGACATCTCCATCTTCACGCGGTCGCCGACGGTCAGGCGCACCCAACGTTTGCGCATCTTGCCGCAAATCGTGGCGAGCACGAGATGTTTGTTGGCCAGTTCAACCCGGAACATCGTGCCGGGCAGCACCATTGTGACGCAACCTTCCACTTCAATGTGTTGTTCTTTCATGGCTGACAAATCGGCAATGGGAACGAAATCAAAAAAGACGGGGTCCGGTTCACCCGAACCCCGCCGTGAAAACCTTGCGGTTGATTAGTAACGATTGCGACCGCCGCCGCTGCCGCCGTATTCACGACGACCGCCGCCGCCGCCGGCCGGACGCTCTTCGCGCGGCTTGGCCACGTTGACCGTGAGGGCGCGACCGCCCAGTTGCGAGCCGTTCAGCGCGCTGATGGCCTTTTGCGCCTCCTCGGCGGAGTTCATGGTGATAAAACCAAATCCGCGCGGACGGCCGGTTTCCCGGTCCATCAACAGGTTGGTTTCGGTGACCGTGCCGTGTGCGGCAAACGCGTCGTTCAGGTCGTTTTCGGTGGTGTCAAAGGAAAGATTCCCGACAAATAATTTATTGCTCATGTGATGTTTTACTGTCCGACAAACCGGTACTTTCCACAGACTGTTCCCGAACGCCGGGTTTAAAATCATCACTGAACCGAGTTCACTTGAAGATTCACCATGCCTTGAAAGAGACAAGCTATCTAACAGACCGGTGCAGCATGGCTGGGTTCTGCCGCAATAGCGACAACTATCGGCAACTATCTTTTTGACCCAACCACCAACGATGGTAGGGCAAACCTGCCGGTTTGCCCCAATCTCACCGCCAGCACCCGCACCGGTTCATGTCGACCGGGCAAAACCATCGTTTCACGTCGCGGCTAGCGTTTCAGTGACCGCAGATAAGCCACCACCGCCACGGCGTCGTCGTGATTGAGACGGAATTGCGGCATGGGCGGCATGGCCCGTTTGCCAAGCGCGTTGGTCCCCGTTTCCAGAAACTTTATCGCCTGCTCGTCGGTGGTGTACATCGGCAGCCCCGCAATCCCCGGAGCCACCGCCGCAAAAGGCATCGGATGCACCGGCTTGTAGTCGAGAACGTCCCCTTGCAGCCACGCAGTGCGGTCATACTCACCTTGGTCGGTCTTCGGCGTGTGGCATTCCCCGCACATCGCCACGCGCTCGACCAGATACTGGCCGCGTTTGATTTGCGCGTCGGAAGCCGGTTCCGCCCGTGCCGGGATGATGATTTTCAAGGCAAACAGACCAAACGCCAAAAAGAGCAATGCGAGAAACAATTTGGATTTCATGCGTGTTTTTCTAGCGATTCGACAAAGCCGGAACAAGCGGAAAACACTTGTCGAAACCACGGATGAACACGGACGGACACGGATAAAAAGGCAATTTTCCAGTGAGAATATCAATTCACGAAAATTAGGCCTTGGAAACTGTGTGGAACATTCCTTTTCCCCGCCCAATCCGTGTGAATCCGTGTCCATCCGTGGTTGAAATTCTCTTGATGCGTTTCTTTGTCACCTTTTGGCCCTTTTCGGGTGCTTACAGGGTGATATGATGACAACCGAAGCGATGCACACGGCAGAATTCAACGATGCCGAGTTGGTGGCCGAAAGCCTGGGCGGAAACCGGGATGCCTTCCGGCAGATTGTGGAACGGTATCAAACCTTGATTTCCTCGCTGGCGTATTGCGCCACCGGCAACGTGAGCCAGAGCGAAGACCTCGCCCAAGAGACCTTCGTGTCCGCCTGGAAACAACTGGCGGAACTGCGTGAACCGGCCAGGTTGCGGCCCTGGTTATGCAGCATCACCCGTTTTCTCATCAGCAAGGAATTCCGGCGCCGGGGGCGCGAGCCGGTTCATGCCGCCGAATCGTTGGAGGCGGTGGACGAATGGGCCTCACCGGAACCGCTGCCGCCAGACCAGGTCATCGGCGAGGAGGAAAAGGCGATTCTCTGGCGCTCGCTCGAACGCATCCCGGAAATTTATCGCGAACCGCTGGTTCTGTTTTATCGCGAGCACCAATCCATCGAAGCCGTGGCGCAGGATTTGGAGTTGAGCGAGGACGCGGTCAAGCAACGGTTGTCACGGGGGCGGAAGCTGTTGCAGGAGCAATTCCTCGCCTTTGTCGCCGGCGCGCTGAAACAAACCAGTCCGGGCAAGACCTTCACGCTTGGGGTGATTGCCGCCCTGCCGCTGCTGGCCACAACCGCCAAGGCGGCCACGGTCGGCACGGCGCTGGCGCAGCACGGCAGCGTGGCAGCCAAGACAACGAGCTCCGTCGGGTTTCTGCAAGCCATCGCCAATTTTGTAATCGGCATGGTTTGCTGGCTTGCCGCAGCTTTGCCCTTGGGCGGATACATCGGGTACAAGATGGGAGGCGACCGTCAGAATAGTGAGCGGGCGCGCCGGTCCGTAGCCACTTTTTGGCGCATCATGGGAATCAGCATGTTCCTCTTTCTTTGCCTCCCTCCGCTAGTGATACTCTTACTCGCCGTGACCCGCCGATCCGGCGCCAAATACTTTGACATGGCGGGTTTTTGGCTGAACGTCATTTTGCCGATCTTCATATTTGGAGTGGTGCCGCTGTCCCTCGTCATCTGGATTTGGCGACGCAGGCAGCGAACCGTTCCTGAAAGGGTTTTCGGCGGGCCACTCTCCTGCCAATCGCCAAAATCCGTTACTATTTGGGCGGCGCTGGCGATGACAGTGGCTCTTGTTTACTTGGGATTTTTCTGCTGGTACTCCAGTGTCATCTCGCTCTCGCTCACGCACTTTCCCAAACCTCGCTTCGTGTCCACCACTGAAGTGCAAAGCCTCATCGCCAATTCGCAGGTGCGGAAGTTTCGCTTCAGGCTGTTCCAAAATGCCAGCGGAGCCCGCACGCTCTCTGGCGATCTGCTGGAGAACGGGAAGATGAACCCGTTCGTCGCGCCGGCGGAGAACAGCACGGTGGATTTGCTGGCCGAGAAAGGCGTCAGCTACGAGACAAAGATTGAAGGCCGGGATTCTCCCCATTTCAGCATGACGCAGGCAGGGTGGCTGGCCGAGCGGCTGCTGAATCCATTCTGCTGTTTCATCCTCGTGGCCGGGGCCGTTACGTTGTTGCGTGGAAGCCATAACCGCGAATCCGGACCGCATTCCATCACCGACCTCAGAAACGAACGTCGTGTGGACAAAGCTTTTGCCGCATTGGCCGCGTGCGGAATGGTCGCCCTGGCCGTTTTCCGGGGGGTAACCACGGACTGGAAGGTTCGCACCATCTCCGCCTACCAGGTTCCGGCCATCGTCGCTCAGCACAAGAATGCCCGATTCGAGGTGTTTGAATACAGGGATGGCTCCAGAAAACTGTGGGTCTCCGACCTTCGCACCCCTGACTTCATTGCCCCCGCGAACGAATCCACCCTGGGAGTGTTGACTCGCCAGGACATCACTTACCAAACCTACGTAGCCGGAATGGCCGGCCTCCCGGGACCGAGTCAATCCATCTCTGTGCTGTGGATCCTCGCACTAACAGCGGGTGCCGGAACCCTTTTTTTGTGGGCGGTGAAAAGCCGGCCTGTTTCCCCATCACGCATCCAAAGCCCGGGAACGATATGAGATTCATTTCCATCAACTCTGGCGCGAGGACGTTTCCGTTGCAGCCCTATTCGCCTGCATTTTCGCGAGTTACCGGCTTAAGTTCAAAACCCGGTTTTACCCTGGTGGAACTGCTGGTGGTCATCGCGATTATAGCCATCCTGGCCTCGCTGCTGCTGCCCGCGTTGTCGGCGGCAAAATCCCGGGCCCTCACGACCAGTTGCCTCAACAATCAACGGCAGCTCGGAATCGCATGGGCGCTCTATGCGTCCGAAGCGGGCGACCGGCTGGCGCTCAACCTTGGAAGCGCCACCAACGGCATCCACCGCAGCCCGGCGGGATGCTGGGTCACCGGCAGTGCTGCCTGGGATGCGGACCCGGCAACGATCACGCGGGGCACACTCTTTCCCTACGCGCAGTCACTCCAACTCTACCATTGCCCGGCCGACCCTAGCTGCGTGGCTGGCACCAGCACACCCAGGCTGCGCAGCGTTTCCTTGAGCATCTACATGGGGGGAGAGGACTCCGAGACCAACTTTCTGATCTATCCGCTGATGAAATTCACCGAGATACGACATCCATCGCAGTCCCTCACGTTTCTCGATGAGGATGAGAACAGTATCAACGACGGCATATTTCTGTATGCCTCCCAAATCGACGAATGGATGGACATTCCGGCTCGACGGCATCAGAACGGCCTTGTGCTGGTTTTTGCCGACAACCATGCGGAATACTGGAAGTGGAAAGGACCGGCGCCCGTCTCCTGGTTCAACGGCGGTTATGTCACCGACCCGTTGGAACTTCAGGACCTAAAGCGTCTCCAGCAGACAGCCCCGGATGCCGATTAGCCGTAGCCACCCCTTGCCGCCATGGCCCGCCCGGCAAGCCAGCCGGTTGTCCAAGCGGCTTGAAAATTGAAGCCTCCGGTGATGCCGTCAATGTCCAGCAGTTCGCCCGCGAAAAACAGCCCCGGACAGATCTTGCTCTCCATCGTTTTGAAATTCACCTCACCCAAACGCACACCACCGCAAGTCACGAATTCGTCCTTGTTCAGGCTCTTGCCTGTCACCGGGAATTCCGTGCGGATCAATTGCTGGACGAGCCGATGTTGCGCGGCACGCGAGAGCGCGGCCCAACGTGTGTCGCGCGCAATACCGGCGGCCAGGACGAGTTGTTCCCACAAGCGCGCCGGCAACGGCGTCACCGGCACGTTGACAACGAGGCGCGCAGGCTGCGCGGCCTGGCGCGATTTAAGTTCGGTGGCAATCGCCTCCGCGTGAAGCTGCGGCAGCCAGTTGACCTGCAACGGAAACTGGTAATTCAATCCGTGCAACGCCCGCGCGCCCCACGCCGACAACCGCAGAATCACCGGCCCGCTCAAGCCCCAGTGCGTCACCAGCAACGCGCCGCGTTCGCGCAATTTTGCCAAAGGCACGGACACTTCGACCGACCCGATGGAAATGCCCGCCAGCGCGCGCAGCCACGGCGTCGCAATGTGAAACGTGAACAGCGACGGCACGGGCGGTTCCAGCGTGTGCCCCAGCGACACCGCCAGTTGCCCCGCCACCGCCGCGCGGCACCCGCCCGTGGCCAGCAACAGACGGTCGCAGACGGGCGTCTCGCCGGACCTTTTGGTAGGGCGCGCAGTCCCTTGCGCGCCGTCATTGGCACGCGTTACCACGGCGGGCAGGGGACTGCCCGCCCTACCAAGCGTAAGGACAAATCTGCCATCCGCATTTTTTACAACTGACTCCACGCCGCAATTCAGCCGCAACTTCACGCCCGCCGCGCGCGCGGCATTCATCAGGCAATCCACGATGGTTTGCGACGAATCGCTGACGGGGAACATGCGGCCGTCGGCCTCGGTTTTCAGCTTTACGCCGCGCGATTCAAACCACGCCACCGTGTCGCTCGCTTGAAAGTTTTTGAAGGGCGCCAGCAACGCCTGCCCGCCGCGCGGATAGCGGGCGGTCAATTCACGCGCATCGAAGCAGGCATGGGTGACATTGCAGCGACCGCCGCCGGAAATGCGGACTTTGGAGAGGAACTGCGTGCCGCGTTCGAGCACCGTCACTTCGGCATCGGGAGCGGCCTCGGCGCAGGTGATGGCGGCAAAAAAACCCGCCGCGCCGCCGCCGACCACAATGACCCGTCGCGAACTCATACCAATATCCAATGACGACCGGAACAAACCCAGGTAGGGTGGGCAGTCCCCTGCCCGCCGTTCTTCCGCACGACCGCTGCGGCGCGCACGGAGTGGCGCGCCCTACCAATATGCTGAATCCTGCCGGGAAAAGGTATCATCCGCGCGAATTTAACCGGGTGCCCCGCCAAAGTCTCTCTCCAAGAACGATTGGCGAGCCGTTGTAGCGTCGGCGCTGTGCGCCGATTCTATCGAGCCACCAGCCTACGCTCCAAGCTTCGGCGCGGCAGGCAGGCTCGACTCTACAACAGGGAGCGGCTCGCGGGGACGCTCGCCCCACCAAACCGACCCACAACAGATTTTCCTTTGCCTGGTTTTTGGTATAGTGCCGCCATGCGAAAGTTGCCGCGCTCATTTTACGACCGGGACACGATTGCGGTCGCGAGGGAATTGCTGGGCAAATATCTGGTCCACGGGGAGCGCGTCGGCCGGATTGTGGAGGTGGAGGCGTATCTCGGCCCGCACGATCTCGCGGCGCATTCGGCCCGGGGGCTGACCGGGCGGACCAAGGTCATGTTCGGTCCGCCGGGCCATGCCTATGTTTATTTCATCTACGGGATGTATCACTGCATGAACGTGGTGACGGAGCGCGAAGGCCATGCGTCCGCCGTGTTGTTGCGCGCCATCGAGCCGGTGCGCCATGTCGAAGGCCGGACGTGCGGCCCCGGTCTGCTCTGCCGTGCGCTGCACATTGACCGGCGCCTGAACGCGCACGACCTGCTCAGTGACGATTTTTACATCGCCGCGCCGCCGAAAGCCGGACCCGTGGTGATTGTGAAGCGCCCGCGCGTGGGTGTGGATTACGCGCGGCATTGGGCGAAGCGGCATTTGCGGTTTTACATCAAAGGCAATCCGTTTGTGTCGCGGCCATAGCGTGCCATGGTGAACCGCGCTGAAACCTTGACCCTTCTCAAGGCGGCATTACCCTTGCGAAATGAATTCTTTCACGAGTCTTTCCAAAACTTGTGTCACCGCAATGGTTGCCGGTTTCGTCCTCGCGTGCGCCTTCGGTGTCCGGGCGCAAAGCATACCGTTGCCGGTGATTCCCAACGCGACATTCAACGTCACCAACTTCGGCGCGGTCGGCAATGGCAGGACGATGAACACCGCCGCCATTCAGAAGACAATTGATGCGGCTTCCGCCGCCGGAGGAGGCACGGTGCTGGTTCCGGCCGGGAAATTTCTGACCGGGCCATTCACGCTCGCCAGCAGCATCAATCTGCATCTCGCCCGGGACGCATTTATTTTAATCAGCGACGAACTGACGAATTACCCGGTTGCCAATGGGAGATACCAGGACAGCATCACCGCCAGTGGCGCCCATGACCTCGAAATCAGCGGAGCGGGAACGATTGACGGCCAGGGCAATGCCTGGTGGACGGCCTTTCGGGCGAGCAAGTCCATGACGCACCGGCCGTACCTGATCAAGCTGTCGAACTGCACCCGGGTGCGCGTCCACGGCGTCACCCTGAGCAACTCGCCGATGTTCCATCTCGTGCCGCAGAATTGCCAGGACGTGACGATCCAGGGCATCACCATCAAGTCGCCGGCGGATGCCCCCAACACCGACGGCATTGACCCTTCCGGATGGAACTTCCTCATCGCCGACTGCACGATTGACGTCGGGGACGACAACCTTGCCATCAAACCCACCGGCAGCCGCACTCCGGGGAACAAAAATTACACGGTCAAGAATTGCACGTTCGTGCACGGGCACGGATGTTCGGTCGGCTCAGGCACCGCCGGCGGGATTGAGAATTTGACGGTGAGCGATTGCACTTTCAGCCAGACCGACGCCGGCATCCGCATCAAGACGACGCGCGGGAATGGCGGTTTGCTGCAGAATTGCACGTATGAAAACCTCAAGATGACGGCGGTGAAGAACCCGATTTACATCATTGATTATTATCCGGAACGGAATGCGCCCAAGGACCCGTCAACTGAAAAGCCCGAACCCGTCACCGACCGGACGCCCTTCAACCAGAACATCATCATCCGCAACGTGACCGCGACCAATTGTCCGACCGCCGGCACGATCCGGGGTTTGCCGGAAGCGCCCATTACCAACGTGACGCTTTCGAATGTGAACATTTCGGCCAAAACCGGAATGAACATTTATTACGCCAGGAAAATCAGGTTTGAGGGGTCGAAGATTGCCGTTGAGAGCGGAAGACCGCTGATGACCTTCGATGCCGAGGTCGCGGGACTGGAATAATTCGCAAGAAAAGGCGGGGTCTGGTTTTACCCAGGCCCCGCCGTGAAATCTCAAGCGCTATTAGTAGCGATTGCGACCGCCACCGCTGCCGCCGTATTCACGACGACCGCCGCCGCCACCGGCCGGACGCTCTTCGCGCGGCTTGGCGATGTTGACCGTGAGGGCGCGACCGCCCAGTTGCGAGCCGTTGAGCGCCGCAATGGCTTTCTGCGCCTCCTCCGGCGAGTTCATGGTGATGAAACCAAAACCACGGGGACGGCCGGTGGTCCGGTCCATCATCAGGTTGGTTTCCACGACCGTGCCGTGCGCCGCGAAGGCGTCCTGCAAGTCGTTTTCAGTG
>Ga0187852_1002499_pt1 | contig 14887 bp, 14 predicted proteins | sample June2016WEW_6_40_FD_134511 | JGI IMG/M metagenome (GOLD analysis project Ga0187852, IMG submission 134511) | Peatland microbial communities from SPRUCE experiment site at the Marcell Experimental Forest, Minnesota, USA - June2016WEW_6_40 | ecosystem: Environmental > Terrestrial > Soil > Wetlands...
AGCCGGTCCAGATCGCTTACCACGACGTGCAGGAGATGGGGTCGAGCATGACTAGAAGGAAGGGAATCATCATCGCCGCCGTGGTGCTCGGCGGCGTGCTGGTATTAGCGCTCACCTTGGGGCACCTTGGACGTGAAGATTAAGCAGACCGGTTAAAGGAGGGTGTCATGAAGAGAGTGATTGAAGCGATAGGGCTCCTGATTCTGGTTGCGGGATTCGGCTTGGCCAAATCCTCACAGGATCAATGGGACAACCTGAAAGAACTGCGCCCGGGACAGAAGATAGAAGTGGTGGACTCGAACATGAAAACGTTCAACGGAACCTTCGTGTCTGTGTCTGACCAGGCCATTTCGCTTCGCACCGGTAAGGGTGAAGAATCCGTCTTGCACTCCAACGTGGTGCGCGTCAGCGTTCGCGATAATTCACACCGGGCGCGCAACATGCTGTTGGCATCCGGCGTAGTCGGCGGCATCGCCCTGATTCCGTCCGCTATTCTCCTCGCGCAGCAGAGCAACGAGGGCAATAGCTGCGGCGGGTGCGCGGCTGCAATTGCGGCGGGATTTGGTGGGGGAGCCGCCTTGGGAGCAATCCCGCGTAACCGCACGATTTACCGAATCAACACGAAGTGAATTGGAAGGCCGGACAACTTGCTCGGGTTTCTCGCCACGCTTGGGCATGAGCGGAAGGACGGGGCTTCAGAGTCTCTGTGAACACCTCCTCTGGACTGTCATTCCGAGCGAAGCGAGGAATCTCGAAGCGCCTTTGTTTTCAGGGCAAGATTCCTCGCTTCGCTCGGAATGACAGCGCCGAGAGAGGCTTTCCCGCAACCTGTGAAGCCCCGCCGTTTCGGTCAACTCCTACCGTGGTAAGAGAAGCCGCCTCTCATTTCATCCCCTCCAGGATCGACCCCACAATGCCGCCGACGACGCCGCCCTCGACTGATTCCTTGTGCTGCCGCGGCATGTACTCCATGAGCTTGTGCGCCAATCTGGAGATGGGCAGAGTTTGCAGCCAAATCCTTCCCGGCCCGGTGAGAGACGCGAGGAAGATACCGTCGCCGCCGAAAATCATGTTCTTGATTCCCGGCACGGTGGTGATCTCAAAGGAAACTGAAGCCTGGAACGCGCCCACGTGGCCGGGATGCACGCGCAGGTTTTCGCCCGGAGCGAGGTCTTTGGTGATCAACTCGCCGGAAAGCTCGATCCAAGCATGGCCCACCCCGCTGACGCGCTGCAGCAGGAATCCGTCGCCGCCGAAAATTCCCGCTCCCAGTGACTGCTGGAAGCCGACGCTGAGCTGGATTTGCGGCGTCGCGCACAAAAACCCATGCCGGTGAATCATGTATTCCTGCCCCCCGCCGACTTCGATGGGCACAATGTGCCCCGGCAGCTTGGTGGCGAACGAAATCCCGCCCGGAGCGCCAATGGCGCGGTACTCTGTCATGAACAGCGATCCCCCGCCCGCTACACGCCTCAGCACACCGAAGATGCCTCCGCCCCCTGCGAACTGAGTGTGTGTCATCATCTGAATGGAACTGGTCATCCAGGAAAGTTCTCCGGCCTCAGAGATGACAGACTCGTTGGGTTCAAGCACAATTTCAAGCACCGGCATGGTGGTGCCGAGGATGCGGGTTTGCATGGCAGTCTCCTTGATTGAATTGCGCGCCCCCCGACGGGCTTGGGGCACGCGCTGGTCGCTCGACTGAACTTATACCATGAAATCGCTCGTTGACAAGTGACGTGCGCATGATTATAAGTCGCACCAGCCCCGGTAGGGGCGAAAGATAGTAGCCCAGGGCGCAAGAAGGTGTGAAGAAATTCGGAAAGTGTCATCCAGAGCGTAGCGAAGGATCTCTGCAGTTGTTCGTAAATCGCTGGACCACAAGAAACTGCCGGGATCCTTCGCTTCGCAGTTTCCTAACACTAGCGTTGGGCTTGCACTAATGGTATATAGGATGTAACAGGAGGCTGCCATGCGTGCTGATGGTGCGGAAGTCTCATGGGATGCTGCCAAGTCGAAGTGGTTGGTGCGGATTAAGTCCGGCGAAGAGGTGATCCGGCGGCACTGCGACGCGCCGAAGGATGCCGACGAAAACAGCCTTCGCGCGGCTGTCCAGAAAACCCTGGCCGATGAGGGCTACGAGGCAGACCCGGCTCGAATTCTGATCAATGAAAAATAGCTCCTCGATTCGAGGAGTCTCAAAGGCGCACGTAGTTCCGCGTACCGAGCTCCTACTGTCTTCAAGTGTCCGCAACCCGCGCTCCGGCTCTCGAAACGCCGGCCGCAGGGCTGCTGAGGCGCGGCGGGACAACCATCGGTTTTCAACTCTCAGCGTCTATGCAGTTTTAGAGACAGTGGCGGTAGGCGCTAGCTGCCGCAGAATCGTGGCATGGTCGAAATAAACTTTCTCGCACACCAGATTCTCGCCCTCAAAGACAAAGATGCAGGCGCTTTGCACCTCCATCTGATTTCCCGTGGGAGCGATCCCGGCCCACGTGCCGCGGTGGGTGCCGCCGAACTTGCATTCGACAATCACTGCATCGTCGGCGTGATAGGTAGCCAGCCTGTTAAGCCAGAAATCCGGAAACGCGCCAAGCAGTAGAGTAAGCAGGCCCTCCACCGCTTCGCCCCCGTCCGCAATAGCGCCCACGGCCGGAACTTCGTATCGCGGATGGTGAAAGGTGGCTAGCGCGGCGGCGACGTCATGCGTCACTGTCTCCGCCTCGATATGGGCATTCACCACCGCTTCTCGCCGTGTGCGCAGATCAGATGTGTCGGTATTCGTCATTGTTCCCTCAGCTCTGAAAATAACCCCTCACCCCAACTCCCCTCCCCCTCTTCCCTCACTCCAAGGGAGAGGGAAGAGGGGAGTTCAGTTCAGGCGTTTTCATGGTTTCTGGGTGCCCGTCAGCAGACGGGTGTGAGTGGCAGATTTGAAAACCGTAGCGCGGGAGAGACGCCCGCGATACATCGGTGTGCCGCTCCGAGCTTGAACGACTCCGTTGAAGCCCGGCGTCATTTCTTCGGCGCCGGGGGAGGCATTGGCGGTGTCGAGGACGAAGCAATGTCTGAGACTGCTTTCCAGGAACCATCCGCCTGCTTCTTGTACACAGTGACATAGCTGCCTTTGTCGTTGACCGGTTTCTTCGTAGCTGAATCCGTCACAGTCAGCGTGTACGAACCCTGAGTGTAAGCCGAGTCCCCGGCACTGGCGACTTCAACGCGCGTCGCTTCGAACTTAAGGGAGAGAGCGGGATCGGCCGCCATCTGCTTTAGTGCGGAGCGAATGGCTTCCTTCCCGGCTAAAGGGGCCATGCCCGGAACCATCAACACCGCATCGTCGGTGTAGTGCCCGGCGAGCTTGTCGGCGTCTTTGGATTCATAGTCCTTGTTCCACTGAGCTTCGGTGTCCTTGAGCGCCTGAACATCGGCGTCGTGAGTCTCAGCAGGCTTGGGCGCCTGCGCACAGCTCATGGTTAGCGCGACCACGGCTATGCTGAGAAACGTGATGAGTTTTCGTGTCATTTGTGTCCTCGAATGGGATTTGACGATCGTAATACAGGCCAACTGGCGCTGACACCCCAAAGCATCTCCCCAGCGCCTCTGCACCTCTGCGGTGCGGTCAGCCTTCCGCCGAGGTGGGATCGATCACCAGTTTGACCTCGGAAATGCGGTTCGCCGGAAACCCTCCCTGTTTCGCGTGTTCCCGAACCATCTCTTCATTGGGAGCGATGTAGACGCAGTAGATCTTGTCGGCAGTAACATAGCTGTGCAGCCACTGGATCTGCGGCCCGAGGTTATTGAGCACGCTGCAGGACTTCTGCGAAAGCGCCTGCACCTGGCCCGGGGTCAGACTTCCCACCCCTGGAACTTCACGTTCGATAACGTACTTTGGCATTTTTCCCCCCTGAAGCGACCTGCGGATTAATCCCTCCCAAAGGTATCGCGTCGGTTGCGCGGACCCGCTTTTCAAGGTCCGCGGGCTGTCTCTCGTCCGCACGAACCGCAGACCCAAAACGCAGGTCCGCGCTACCCCGCTACTTCCACTCCCACATCTGCGCCTTCGTGTTCCCCTGCGCATCGACGTCGTATTCGAACATGGCCGCGACGCTATTCAGCCTCGCCCATTTGGGAAACGCGGTCTGGTAAAAGATGGCTCCGCGATAACGGACCGATCCATCTTTCCCGATCAAGCCCACGCCTTGACCCACCCAGCTTGCGGCGCCGCCCTCCACGTTCACGACCGCGCCCTGCCCGCTGCCAATCAGGCTGCCGTCCGGTCGCATCGTCGAAGTATACGTGCCCATAGTCCGATGACCTACTCCCAGAATCGAGCCTTCCGCCTGAAACGAAGTTTCCACCGTCGGACCTGCGCCCTGGCACGGAAGTACTCGCCCCACCGTCACCTTCCCGGTCTCTTCGCCGAGCTTATCTCCAAGCATTGTCTCCTCCTGTTAGTGGGCAGTATCTCAGTTTGAATGCGTAGCGGCGAGTTTACCTCGCCAACTGGCGGCGTAAAGCCGCCGCTACCTTTTCGTTAAGGTCGCGCTTCGAACACCAGATTGAAGGGGGTCTCGGCGGCGCGGCGGAAGTGCGTGAAACCAGCATCCGAGGTCACCTTGTGGATTTGCTTTTCGCCCGCCTGCGCGCCCAGCGCCGCGCCAACCACCTGCGCCAGCCCCGCGGGCGTACAGATCATGGTCGAACCCCCGAAATAGATCCGTCCAACCGGGTTGTGATTCAGCTGCGCCAGGTCATTGGCGAACGGCTCGACGATCATCCAGCTTCCATCCGGCTTGAGAGTGCTCAGAACGTGCCGGGCAGCGCCCACCGGATCGCCCATATCGTGCAGGCAATCGAAGAAAGTCACCAGATCGTAGCCGCCGTTCGCCGGGTAGCTTTTCGAACTGGCGACCTCGAACGTGATCTGGTCAAGCAAGCCATCGCGTCCGGCAACATGGCGGGCGTACTCAATCGATCCGCTGTGATAGTCAAATCCGTAGAAACGCGATTTAGGAAACGCCTTCGCCATCAGTATCGTCGAGGCGCCGTGCCCGCAGCCCACGTCGGCCACAGTCGCGCCACGCTTCAAGCGCTCTTCCATCCCCTCGAGTGCCGGGATCCAGTTAGGCATGAGGTTGGCGGCGTAATTCGGCCGGAAGAAACGCTCCGTTCCAAAGAAGAGGTTTGCGTCGTGCTCGTGCCAGCCGACGCCCTCGCCGGTTCGAAATGCCTGCGTGATTTTCGGCTCGTCTTTGAAACATGCCGAAATGATGTGAAAAGCTCCCGGTATGTCCATCGTGGTGAGAGCGAACGCCTGCTCCGCAGGCAGCGTGTACTGGTTCGTCGCGGAGTCGAAAGTGACAAACCCGCTGGCCGCGTTCGCGTTCAACCATTCGCGTACGTACCGCTCGGACGTCTGTGTTTTGGCAGCCAATTCCGTCGGGGTCATGGGCCCCGCGCCGGCCATGGACCGGAAAAGGCCCAGTTTATCTCCAATCACAATCAGGGCGGCGTGCATTGCCGCGCCCATGTCGCCCACGACCTTTTCCATAAAAGAACTAAGCTTCGCCTCATCAAACCCTGGGGTCATCGCCGGCGTAGCCATGGAAACACCTCCTGAAATTTAAGTGGCGAGAGTGAGGGGGCACAGATCGAAGCATTGTGCCCGACTCTATGTCCGCACCTGGGGTCCAAGTTCAAATTTGACGCGAAAAGGAGATTCAACTCTAACGATTGTCGGACTCTAAGCCCGATTCTTAATCTACCTGCACCCCTCCGCCGCTGTCAAGCGCATTTTGGTAGTGTCCTAATTTGGCCCGTAGCGCCGGCTTCCAGCCGGCAATGGAGCCGCCAAGATGGCGGCGCTACGACCAAATTAGGACAGCACCCGCATTTTCGGTGGTTTCTCAGTTTGACTTCATAGCGGCGAGTATCTGGATGGAGAAATGGCGCCAGACGGTTTCTCGCGCCGTCTCTCGCGGGCTTCGGCGCAAGTTTCTTCAGTTGTCTGCCGATAGGAAAGTAGTGTTTCTTAAAGGAGAAAGAGAAATGCAGGTGACACCCGAAGAAGCGATTAAGTCGCTGGCCTCTTTTGCCTCGAAGCCCATCGAGGAACTGAAGGATAAGATCTGTGCCTTGTGCTGCCAGGTCACAGACTCAACCCTGTCCTATTTCGCCACTATGGATGCTACAGAGAAGGTCCTGACTATGGTGGGCTGGTCGAAGCCCGCCATGATCCACTGCTCCATGATCGACAAGCCCATCATCTATAAGATCGAGAATACGGGCCTCTGGGGGGACGCAGTGCGCGAGCGCAAGCCCGTGATTACCAACGACTACGCGAGCCTGGTGAAGCCGACCAAGAAGGGGTATCCAGACGGCCACGTGCGCTTGCGCCGCCACATGAATCTGCCCATTCTCGAGGGACAGCACATCGCGATGGTGGTGGGCGTGGGAAACAAGGGGAACGAATACACCCTCGACGACGCCAAGGCCTTAAAGACATTCATGGACGCGGCATGGAAGACACTGAAGGCGAGGCTTTGATCGATCGGGGCCGGGCCGCAGTGGCAGAGGAAGGCATCACAGGCTCCGGGCGCGGCTTTCTCCAGAAGCGAAGCTGCGACTAGTGCCCGCATCGAATGGCCTGCCCCGCAATGCGCGGCGAGAGCTGTCGAAATCCGGTTCGCACCTGGGTGGAACTGCCCGTAGAGGCAGCCTGAGGCAAACCGCCGGTCTGCGCGAGCCGACCCCTCCTTACTTTTCACACTCCGCCACCCTTCAGCACGCCGCTTCCACCCGCTTTCCAACCACCAATCCGCCCGCGTGGGTACACGCTGCCTTGCGCGATCTCTTCGAATATGTCCCTCGGCTCCATTCAATGCGCACAGGCCCGCGTAGCGTCGACCCGGCAAGGTTGTGGTAAGCTTGAGGATGTCGCATGCTCAACTAGACAGAGGACCGCGGTGATAGCTGCTCGTGGGGGGCAGCGAGGGCGCGAGCGCATTTCAACTAAGTCAGGGCCTGTTTCGAATGCCCACAGAGGAGGAAACCTTGTGCCTGCGCTATTCTTGAGAACGCTTCCACGATGTGCTCGACGCGTCGTTTCAGCGACCTTGATAATCGCGGCTGCAACGGCTCTCGGAGCAGCGCCTGGCCGCACCGGGACTCCGGCGGCTGAAAAGGCCAACCAGCCGCAGAACAGCCAAGATGCGATCACCGACATTAAGGAACTCATCGCAGAATACGCCGCCGCGGTGAACGCCGAACCGCTCAATATCGAGCTTGCCTCACGTTTGTGGGAAAACTCCCCGGAAGTTTCGCTCGTTTTTCCTCTTGGCCGGGAGGACGGCTGGGAGCAGGTGAAGAAGAACTTCTACGAAGGCACGATGGAAGCTTTTTTCTCAGAACGCAAACTGGTCCCCCGCGATATCCGAATCCACGCCTACGGCGACGCGGCCTGGGCCGAATTCTCCTGGCATTTCACTGCCAAGTTAAGGAAGGACGGGTCCACGATCGAATCGGACGGGCGGGAGACGCAGATTTACCGCAAAGTCGGCCTGCATCACTGGGTCCTGGTCCACGTGCATTATTCCGGTCTCGGCCCGGGCGAGCGCCCCAACCCACCAAGCCGGCCTTAACCTGGGCAGAAAGCTTCAGATTCGCGGGTGGCGCATACGTGCCGACGTTTGTTGTCGGCATGTATGCGCCTTCTCGACAACGGGCGCATACATCGCGACAAAGGGCGTCGCGACGTATGCGCCACCCGGCGGTTTATTGTTCTTCGCGTCAAAGGAGAGATTTCGATGGCGAGTCTCAAGTCCGTCATGACGGAACTCGGCAGCAAGGGCAGTGAGAAGACGCGCAGCATTTATGCGCGTCACGGCAATCACGCCAAGCAGATGTTCGGGGTGAGCGTGGCAAATCTCAAGCAGGTCGCGAAAACCATCAAGGGGCAACAGGCTCTGGCCTGCGAGCTTTACGCGACAGGAAACTTCGATGCCATGTATCTCGCCGGCATGGTAGCCGACGGCTCGCAGATGGACAAGCGACAGTTGCAGGCCTGGGCGGAAGGCGCGTCGGGTATGCCTATGATTTCCGAGTATACCGTGCCGTGGGTGACAACTGAAAACCCGGAAGGCCGCGCGCTGGCGCTCGAGTGGATGAAGTCAAAGAACGAGTCGGTCGCTGCCTCAGGTTGGTGCACTTACTCCGGACTCGCCTCGACCAAAGCCGACGCGCTTCTGGATCTCGCGGAAATCGAGAGATTGCTCGCGACCGTCGTCAAGGAAATTCATGCGGCGCCGAACCGGGTGCGGAATGTGATGAATGGATTCGTCATTGCGGTGGGGACTTACGTGAAACCGTTGCTGAAACAAGCAAAGGCGGCCGCTCAGAAGATCGGCACAGTTTCCGTGGACGTGGGCGACACCGCGTGCAAAGTACCGCTGGCGAGTGCGACCATCGCAAAGAACGAGGCCGCCGGCCGCGTAGGGAAGAAGCGCAAAACCATTCGGTGCTAGTGTCGTGCCCCGCATTAGTCTTGACGATCCTGGTGTGTCTTCCGACCCCCTCACCCGGCTCGCGGTGCTCGCCACCCTCTCCCCCAAGGGGGCGAGGGGACTCTCAAGAATTATCCGGGACAGAACACCAAGGGCCGATTGCCGCTCAGACGCAACCAGTTGACCTTGTAGGTTTGCCGGCACGCAGAACGAAACAGGATTTCGGATTCGGGATTGGGAATTTGAGAGGCTTTGGGTCTTGGGTCTTGACCCCCGACTCTTGACCTTCGACTCTTGACTTTCGACTGCCGTTAAGATCGCCGGTAAGGGCCGCCCAGTACCTCCCGCACCTTGCGAGCCAGCGCCTCTGGGGTAAAGGGCTTTTGCAGGAATGCGCCGCCGGCATCGAGGCCCCCAGGGTAGAAAACGGCATTGTCCGCGTAGCCGGAGATGTACAGCACCTTGAGTTGGGGGCGCTGGTTGAGCAACTGGCGGGCCAACTCGCGTCCATTCATCTGCGGCATTACCACATCAGTGACCAGCAAATCGATCTTGCCCGCAAACAGTTCAGAGAGCTCAAGCGCCTCTTCCCCGCGGCCGGCTTCGAGCACCTTATAGCCGCTTTCTCGCAATACGTTCCGAACCAACTCGCGTACCGAGTCGTCATCCTCGGCCAGCAGCAGCGTCTCGGTGCCGCGCAGGGCCTCGGGTCGTCCAAAGCCGGAGCTCGGATCATCAACCTCAATCTCGGTGCGGGGCAAGTAAATCTTGAAGGTCGCCCCCTTCCCTACATCGCTCGAAACCCAGATGTATCCCCCGCTCTGCTTGACAATGCCGTAAACCATGGCCAGCCCGAGGCCCGTGCCTTTTCCGATCTCCTTGGTGGTAAAGAATGGCTCGAAGATGCGGGCTTGCGTATCGGCGTCCATCCCGATGCCGGTATCGCTGAAGGTGAGCAGAACGTAGGGTCCAGGCTTGAGGGGAAAGTGGGCCTGCGCAGAAGCGGCATCCATTCTCACATTGGAGGTCTCGATGGTCACCACACCGCCCTCCGGCATGGCATCGCGAGCGTTGACCGCCAGGTTCAACAGCACCTGCTCGAGTTGGCCGGGGTCAGCCATGATCGGCCACAAGCTCTCGCCCAGGGCCGTGACCAGGTCGATATCTTCACCGATCAGCCGCTTCAACATCTTCTGGATGCTGGAGACCACGGAATTCAGATCGAGCACCCTGGGCGCCAGCACTTGCTGCCGGCTGAAGGCGAGAAGTTGGCGCGTCAGCGCTGCCGCCCGGCCCGAGGCGTTCCTGATTTCGTCGACGTACCCGCGCAGGGGTTCGGCCATGCCAGGGTAGTCAAACAAGAGGCCGCTGTAACCGCTGATAATGGTCAGCATATTGTTGAAGTCGTGCGCCACGCCGCCCGCCAGCCTGCCCACCGCCTCCATTTTCTGCGCTTGGCGAAGCTGCTGCTCGAGGCGCTTTCGCTCTGTCACCTCAGCCTTGATGGCAATGAAATGCGTGATCTCGCCGCGCTGGTCCCGTACCGGCGTGATGGTCATGTGGTCGTTGTAAAAACTCCCATCCCGGCGGCGATTGGTGATTTCTTCCTGCCAGATTTCGCCGCCCAGGATGGTAGACCAGAGCTTCTTATAGAAAGCCTCGTTTTGCTTACCGGATTTGAGGATACGCGGGTTCTTCCCCAAGGCTTCCGCGCGCGAGTATCCCGAAACCCGGCAGAACGCGGGGTTGACGTACTCGATGGTGCCCTTGGCGTCGGTAATGAAGATCCCCTCTGCCGATTGTTCGATGGCGGTGATCAACAGGGTTCTTTCCGCCTCCGCCGATTTTTCCTTGGTGGAATCGATCGCCACACCGCGAAGATGGATGGGGCGCCGCTCAGAGTCCAAGACCACATGCGTAGTGTCGTGGAGCCAAACCAGGCGCCGGTCCGCCGCGACCATCCCGTACTCGAGACTGTGATCGCGGCCCTCCGCCATCGCCTGGCGGCGCGCCGCCACAACCTGTTCGCGATCGAGCGGATGAAGATGCCCTTCCCAGAAACCAGCTTCATTAAGCCATTGCTCGACGGGGTAGCCAAGGATTTGTTCAGCTCGCTGGCTCACGAACGTAAATTGATGAGTCTGCGCGTCGGCCTCCCACACAATCGCATCGATGCTTTGCACCAGTTCCCGCAGGCGGCGCTCCGACGCTTCGGCGGCCGTCCGCAGGCGCTCGCTTTCCGTCTGATCCTCGACAGTCAGCAGAAGGCGGCCCTTGCCTTGCCCATTGGAGATCTGGGTCAGGCCGAGCCGCGCGGGCCGAGTCCCCGTTCCGCCTAACGCGGCGAGGTTCAACAGCACATCGTGCGGACCGTTGCCAACCTCTGTATCCCCGATCAGACGGCGGGGCGGCCCTTCTGCCTGGATGACCTCCGGCAATGGGCGTCCAATCACTTTCTCGGGACGGACGTGAAATCCCTCCAGAAAAGTCCGGTTGGCGGAAAGCACGTTCAGATCAGGGGAGAGCATCAACAGGCCCACCGGAACGTTGTCCACCATCTCCTGCGCAAATGCCTGGAGAGCCAGGATGGCCTGCTGGTGCGCCACCCGCTCTTCCAAAGCGCGACCCAGCGCCGTGCGGCGGTATCCGACCAGGAGGTAAGCGTAAACAAGAATAATCAGCAACCCCAGCATCGCTTCCAGGCGAGCGCGAGTGGAAAAATCCTCCAGCGCCTCTTGCCGATCGATCTTTCGCACCAGTATCCAATCGGTTAGGGGGATGGGCAGCACGGCGCTCAGCACGCGAACGCCGCGGTAGTCCACCCGTTCGCCGCTCAACGATTTTCCCACTCGCCCGGCTTCGGCCGCGGGCACCGCCTGGGGACCGTGCGGAGAACTCTGCGGGAAAGGCGCGCTGCGCAACGGCGAGAGATAAACCAACTCGTTCCCCTGGCGCTCGAGCAATAGCGTTTCGCCGCTCTCGGTGGGAACGCTCTCCACCTTCAGGAGTGGAAACAGCCCCTTCCTGGGGTCAATTTGCAAGACCAGCAAGCCGAGGGAAGATGACGGAGGTTGGACTTCCGCCCTCGAGCGAGCCCCGGCAAGGACCGGCGAAAGGAAATAGACGTAGCTACTTGCCTGCGTTTGGCCCAATGCGCCAACCCAAAATGCGCGGCCCTGCGACACCTGCCGCGCCCGTTCGATCACTGCGGGCGCCATGCTCTCCGAGGTCGCAGACCGCGCCACGACCTGTCCGTCGGAACTGACCAGGGAAATAGCCGCATAACTATGCGTGAAAGCGACCTGGTCCATGAATGCGGAAAGGTGACCGACTTCCTCCACGCGAAGGGCGCCGGTCAATCCGGACTCCTCAACGGGCCAGAGCAAGCGTTGAACGGAGGGGTACAATGTAAGCAGTTCGGCGTCAGCGCGCCGTTCGGCCAGCCAGTTTGATATCAGACGCGCGCGGTCTCCGGCGATGGTCGATTGCTGATCCTGCCAATAGGCAATGGTCGCCTTCCGCTTCTCCAGAATGTGAAATCCTGTCAGGGCCGAGATGAGCACGGCCCCCGCCAAGAAGGCCAGGAGGTAGTGCCAGAGGTAGCCGCGCGATTCCTCGGAAGGTTCGATGAGGTGTGGTGAAAACTCTCCAGTGGTGCTGCTGGCTGCGTCGGTTTCCGGACTAAAAGCACCCATATACAATCTCGTCAACCCCTCGAATGATATCACCTTGCAATTGAATTGCCAGTCAAAAGCAGGAATCAGGATTCAGGAGTCAGAATCCAGGACATTAGGTCCATGCGACGCGAAGGCGTGAAGGAATTCGGACTGTGTCATCCTGAGCGAAGCGAAGGATCCCTGCAGTTGTTCGTAAATCACCGAACAATAAGAAACTGCCGGGATCCTTCGCTGCCATGAACACAGCGAACCCGGACCCCCTCACCCGACCCGCGCCGGCTGATGAAAGCGCCGTCGCGGGCCACCCTCTCCCCCCAGGGGGAGAGGGTATTTTCATGATCAGAGGTGAGCCGAAGGATCATGAAGTCTTCGCTCAGGATGACAGGCGTCAATTCTCCCACAGGTTCAGCCGCTATGCGCCGCGCACCAAGCATCGAGGTGCGGCGCCGGAGTGCGCGATCGAGACGCAGGGTTGGAGTTGACGGAAAGAGGATGCCCGGAGTATCTTGCTCGCTGCATTAATGAAAAGCGGAGAATCATGTTGGCAGGTCATTTTGCCAGAAGCGACCGCAGTGTGAGCCTTCTGACTCCTGACTTCTGACTCCTGACTTCTTCTCGATGCGGAGGCCCTTCCCATGGATTTGCACCACGTCATTGAAGCCCAGCAATTCGATCTGCCTACTATTTCGCGCCTCATTGAAACTACTCGGGAAATGGAGAAGGCTGTGGCGGGCGGTGGGACTTCACAATTCCGCGGACGGATCATGGCCACCCTTTTCTACGAGCCGTCAACGCGCACCCGCTTCTCCTTTGAAGCGGCCATGCACCGCCTCGGCGGGAGCGTAGTTTCGACGGAGAACGCCGCCGAGTTCTCCTCGGTGGCCAAGGGCGAAACACTCGAGGATACGGTTCGCATCCTGAACGGCTACGCCGATGTGCTGGTGATTCGTCACTACGAAGTCGGATCGGCCAGACGCGCGGCGTCCGTATCGCGCATCCCGGTCATCAATGCCGGGGACGGCGCCGGCCAGCACCCCACCCAGGCTCTGCTTGATCTCTACACCATTCACAAGGAGATCGGCTCCATCGACGGCTTGCGCATCGCCATGGTGGGCGATCTGGCGCAGGGCCGCACGGTTCGCTCACTAGCCTACTTGCTGAGCAAGTACCAGGGCATCCGCATTTTTTTCGTGGCTCCTCCTCTCTTGAAAATGAAAGAAGACATCCTCGATCATCTGCGCGAAAAAGGCGTCTGGTACACGGAAGAAACCGACCTCGACAAAGTGCTTCCGGAGGTGAACGTCGTCTACCAGACGCGGATTCAAAAGGAGCGCTTCGGCGACCGCATTGCCGACTACGAACAATGCCGGGGCGTATATTTGATCACTCCCGGATCCCTGCGGATCATGAAGGCCGACGCCATCGTCATGCATCCGCTGCCCCGCCTCGACGAGATCTCGAAGGAAGTCGACAGCGACCCGCGGGCTGCCTACTTCCGGCAGGCGCAAAACGGCGTGTGCGTCAGGATGGCCCTGCTGACCATGGTATTAGGCTAGGGTGACAATCCGGCACACTCGGTGGCGAAGACGTTTCATTCGACCTTTTCAGGGTCAGATGACCGGCGGCCTGCCCGATAGGTCTGTGCATCAGCAAAAACCAGTCTAATAAACTCAGGTTTCCGGCGCGGACTGCCGATTTAAGCTGGTGCGCAGAATTGTCTTCCGAGGAGATCAAAAATGTCCACTTCGAGTATTTCCAGTAGCATGTTTGGTAATTTGCAGCAATTCCAGCAACTCGGCACGGATTTGAGCTCAGGGAATCTGACTGCGGCGCAGTCCGATTTTGCGGCCCTGCTGAAAGAGATGCCACAGTCCAGTGCTTCCACGGCGACTTCGCAAAGCAGCAGCCCGCTTTCGCAGGCGATCAGTCAGCTTTCGCGGGACCTGAAGTCCGGAAACCTCAAAGCCGCCCAGCAGGACTACGCGAGCCTTCGACAAGACTTCCAAAGCCACACTGCACAGGGTCACCATCGCCTGCATGGGTCCGGCGGAGGGGGACAGAGTCAGTTTTCCCAACTGTTCAATCAATTAGGTCAAGACTTGCAATACGGAGATCTGTCCAGTGCGCAGTCAAGCTGGAGTTCGATGCAGCAGCTTTTGCAGAGTAATTCAACCTCCCGCGGGTCATCGGGGACCACCCATACCCCCATCTCGGTCACGGCTTGACCGCCAGAACGGTGATTATTCGGAGCTCTTGAGATCGAGGCCGGCCGGAGCGCCGGACCCAGCAGCAATAAACTCGGGTCTGCCACTAGTGTCGCCCCTCAACGACCTGTGGGTTCAATTCGCACGCGTCTGGTCCAATCAGTGGCGAAAAGAGTACGGTGATAGTCCGGCCAGGCGGGTGGCGCAAACGCGACGTGTCTTGGCATGTCTGCCCTGCCGATCCCGACCGGCGCATACATGCCGGCGGAACTGGAGAACTCGTACGCGCTTATAACAGGCCGAAGCGGAGGAGCAGGAGCCCCAGGCAAAAGACCGCCACGGTGGCGCCTCCGTAAACAAAAAGCATGGATCCCCGCTGCACTAAGGTGTTGACCTGTGTCCCGGGCAGGCAGGAAATGAGGAAGGTGGGTTCGTTTTTCCCCTTGCGAATCAGATTGCGATCATTCACGTCCTTGGCGAAGCGATTTTCCTCGCAGGTGCC
>Ga0187852_1002501_pt1 | contig 14884 bp, 9 predicted proteins | sample June2016WEW_6_40_FD_134511 | JGI IMG/M metagenome (GOLD analysis project Ga0187852, IMG submission 134511) | Peatland microbial communities from SPRUCE experiment site at the Marcell Experimental Forest, Minnesota, USA - June2016WEW_6_40 | ecosystem: Environmental > Terrestrial > Soil > Wetlands...
CCCGATTTCCACTTGGCGCGTGTTGTCTTTCAATTGCGTCTGCGCCCACTTGAGCGCCTCTTCAGCCACCCGGACGTTCTCGCGGTAGTAAAGGAGATCCCAATACTGGTTCACGACAGTCTGTAGGGTGTTCATGACATTCTGCCGGAAAACAACGTCAGCCACCTTGATGTCGTTCTTCGCGATGCGCAAGTTCGCAGCATTAGCGCGGTAGCCGAAGCCATTCAGGAGGTTCTGGCTCAAAGTAATTCCGAGGGAGGAAGGGACCTCGGGGTTCACTAACGCCGTCAGGGCGCTGGTGGTGGTGCGATATCCGGACACTCCGGCAACGATACTGGTCCCTGTCATAAAGCCCTGGCCGTAATAGGCCGAGTAAGTGTTATAGGTCGAGTTTACGGAGGCAAGGCCGGTGAGGACGGTTGTTCCAAGGGGCGTGGTGCTCTGATTCCAACCCGTAGAGAACGCGACAAAGGGATCGCAGCAGCCGACAGAACCCAAATTAGTGGGACCGCCGGAATAGCCTGCGCCGCCCGCGCCGCCACTACTTCCACTTCCTCCGCTGCTCGAACTCGAGCCAATGGCCCCGGCATACAGCGCATTCGAAATCGTGGCCCCCGTCACGCCGCGTGCCGCCGCACCTGCCCTGGTACGGAGATAATCCGTCTGCGCTAAAGGTATCTGGAACCGCGCGACATCGATATCCAGATTGTTTTCGAGTGCCAGCGCAATCGTATCCTGAAGGGACAGCCAGAGCTTCCCGTCGCGAATGAGGTCCTTCAGCCGCGGAGAGTTCTCCAGTCCCGCTTGGGGAACACGGAGGGGCACGAAGGAATCGAAAATATTCGGAAATGCGTGGGTCTTGGTATAGTCATGGCCCATCAGGGTCTGGCCCGCTATCGGGGTCGGGGCAGCAGCCTGTTGACCCCAATCCACGGTAGTTTGGATTAAAGTAGCCAGGACCCCTACCCCCAGGATGAAGGCCAGACTACGGATTGTTAGCAGCTTCATAACGATTTGCGCTCCTTTCAGGCTTCGATTCATTAATACGTGGCCAGCAAGCCATAAGTTTCGTGAGATGATTTCCCAGTATAACGAAAAACGCCCGCTGTAGGTGCGATTCTGCCAGCCGAAAGAGATTCGCGGCGAAGCACCGGGCATTCTGACCTTGTGGCGGAGGACAAGCTTCGCAAGCTGTCAGCCGTCAGGTTACAGGGAATAGGGAACAGGGAATAGCGAACAGGACCCCGAAACCTGTTCCCTGTTCCCTATAACCTGACACCTGGCACCCGACACCTGACACCTATTCACACCGCAGCGCCACCATGGGATCGACCTTGGTCGCCCGGCGCGCGGGGATATAGGACGCAAGAAGCGCGACACCCGCGAGCAAGAGGGAAACAGCGAGGAAGGTCGCAGGGTCGCTGGGGCGAACGCCGTAGAGCAGGCTGGACACAAAGCGCGTCAGCATGAGCGCCCCGACGATGCCCATCCCCACGCCGATCAACGTCAGCTTGAATCCCTGTCCCACGATGAGCTTGAGCACGTCACTCCGGCTCGCCCCGAGGGCCGCACGGATGCCAACCTCGTGCGTCCGCTGCTCGACGCTGTACGACATCACGCCGTAGATGCCCACTGCCGCCAGTAGCAGCGCGATGGCTGCGAACACGCCTAGCAGAAGCAGATTGAAGTTCTGCCGCGCCGTCGAGTTCAGGCTCACTTGTTGCATGGTGCGCACTCGCGTCGCCGGCAATGGGGTATCGCCGGCCAGCAATGCTTCCTGGACGGCCTGGCTGACGCTCGTGGCAGCGATTCCCGGCTTCGTGCGGACGACCACGCCGGCAAGCAGCAGTCCGTTCACCAGCTTCATCGCTCCGTCAGGAATCTGCGCCTGCAACTGGTACATTACCGGCGGAGGATCGTTGTCGAGTCCGTTCTCTCGCACGTTGCCCACCACGCCGACAATCTCCGTGGATCCCTCCTCGAAATCGGAACCGAGCCCAGCACCGATCAAGATCGCCTGACCCACGGGGTTCGCGTTCGGCCAAAACTTGCTTGCCAGCGCTTCATTGATCACCACGGTCTGCGCCGGCTCCCGGTCTCGAAATAACCGTCCTGAGCGCAGCGGAATCCGCAAGGCGTCGAAGTAGTGCGCCGAAACGAAGCGCCACTGCACGTCGCCGGTGAACTTAAAACCCTCCAGTGGAGGACGTCCGGGGATGTTGAAAATCATGTCCATGCCGTCCTCGAACGGCAGGTTATTCGCCATCGCCGCAGCTTCCACACCCGGCGTCCGCTCCACACGTTCCACCCATTGCCGGGCCATGCGATCCACAATGCTTGCGCTGGCAAGCTTCGGGCCAGCCAGCGAGACCTTCATGGTCAGCAGGTTCCGCGCGTCGAATCCTGGCTCCACGTTGTGCAGCGCGGCAAAACTGCGGATCAGTAGCACGGCTCCACACAAGAGGATCACGGCGATCGCCACCTCTGCCGACACCAGAATGCTGCGTACACGGTTGTGTTTCAGGCTGGCGCTGGTGTGGCCGCCGGACTCCTTGAGCAATGACGTGAGATCCGCCCGCGAGACCTGGATCGACGGCACGAGTCCGAAGAGTATTCCAGTGACCAGCGAGAGCAGGACCGTGAACCCGGCCACCCAGGGATTCAACGCCGGGATGGCTGCCATCTCATCGACGCGCGGCAGGTCCCCCGGCGTCAGGGCAAGCAGCGCTCGCACTCCCCATGACCCCAACGCCAAGCCGAACACCCCGCCGGTCAAAGCTAGCAACAAGCTCTCGGTAAGCAATTGCCGCACGATCCGCCCGCGCCCCGCCCCGACTGCGGTGCGAATCGCTATTTCTTTTTGCCGCCCGGCGGCCCGTGCCAGCAGCAGATTCGCCACGTTGGCACACGCAATCAGCAGCAGAAGGCCCACGGCCCCCAGCAGGATCAGCAGCGCGGGCCGGATGTCGCCCGTAATCACCTGCTGCATCAGGGTCACCTGGATCTTGTCATCGTTGCCCACTTGGTCCGCATGCGTCTGAACGTACCGCTTTCCGATGACAGACATCTGCGAATTGGCCTCCGCGAGCGTGGCGCCGCTGGGCAGCCGCCCGGAGACCATCAGAATGTGTGCCTGATTCGTGTTATTCGGATCGGCCTGCAACGGCATCCAAACATCCGCGGGAGGATGCGGCTGAAACCTTGGCGACAGGATGCCAAGGAGTGTGTAGGGTGCGCCGCCCAATGTTATCGTCTTGCCCAGTATCGAAGGATCACCGCCGAACCGCCGCTGCCACAAACCATAACTCACGAGCAGGACTTGCGGCCCACCCCGCCGGTCCTCCTCCGCGCTGAACGTGCGCCCGAGGATCGGATTCGCCCCGAACAGCCGGAAATAATTCCGCGAGACGTGAAGCCCTTGCACAAGCTCCGGCCTGTCTCCACCACTCAGATTGAGGCCGCTCCCCATGAAATCGTAAGCCGCCAAGTCCTCGAAGAGCGAGTTGTTCTGCTGCCAATAGGTGAACATCGGTACGGAGTCCGGACCGCCGCCTCGTCGAGTGATGTTCACAATGCGACCCGATTCTGGGTAGGGCAACGGATGCAGCAGCACGGTATTGATAACCGTAAAGAGGGCCGTGTTCGCGCCGATGCCCAAGCCGAGCGTGGCCAGCACGGCCAGGGTGAACCCCGGACTTTTGATGAAAACACGGCAGCCCTGCCGCAAGTCGTCAAGCAAAGAGATCATCGCGTTCCCCCTCAACGAGCAAGTGGCTAGTCGTTAGTGGCTAGTCGTTAGTGGCTAGACGCGGCGCAAGCTTCCCACGCAAGGAGGCTATCATCTTTTGCGGCTCGGCGATCGTTGCTTCACTTCCGTGAGCGTCGGACAGGCGCCAGTACCCCAGTTCGACGGCAAGCGTTAATTGCGTGTCCAATTCCACCAACGAGCCTTCCGTATGAGAGAGGAACCAGACGAATTCCCTCCGTTCCTTCGCGAACCGCAGCTCTTGCCACTGACCACTAGACACCAATCGCTAGCCACTGATCACTAGCCACTAACCACTAGCCACTGCTTTACTCATACCGCAGCGCGACCAGGGGATCGACTTTGGTTGCTCGCCACGCGGGGATGTAGCAAGCAAGGAGGGCAATTCCCGCCAGCAGCAACGATACTGCCACAAGCGTTGCCGGGTCCGCTGGCCGGACACCGTACAGCAAGCTCGCCATCAATCGCGTCAGTCCGAGCGCGGCCGTTAAGCCGACCGCAGTTCCGATCGCCGCCAGCGTCATCCCTTCCCCTACGACGAGCCTCAGGATTTCGCGGCGTGACGCGCCAAGTGCTAGGCGCACGCCCAGCTCATGCGTGCGCCGGCTTACCGCATAAGACATCACGCCGTAGATTCCCACCGCGGCCAGCACCAAGGCGGTGGAAGCAAAGATGATGAGCAGCAGCATGGTGAAGCGCCGTTCGGCAAGCGAATGCGAAATGATCTGTTCCATCGTCTGGACGCCGGAGATGGGCTGGTCCTCAGTTGGCCCCGCCACTTGCGCCCGCACGGCGGAGACCACACTCAAGGGGTCGGGAGCGGTGCGCAAGGCGAGAGTCAAACCCGCCACGACCTCCGGCATGAACTTGTCAGGCACTTGCCAGGCGGGGAAGTAGATTTCGTCCCGGATCTTGGCCGTGTCGTCGGAATCGAGGCCCCAGTGCTTTACGTGGCCGACGACGCCGACGATCTGGACCGGCCCCAGCAGCATCAAGTTGATCTGCTTGCCGAGCGCGTCCTGGCCGGGGAACAGATGCTTGGCCATGACGTCGTCGATCACCACCACCGGGGTTGAGGCGAGCGTGTCCTGAGCCGTGAAAAACCGTCCTTCACGCAGGGGAATGCCCATCACGCGGAGGTAGTCGGGAGTGCCAATGTAAAACATGGCCCAAGACATCTGCTCTTGTGGGGGCTGGAGCCCTCTTCCCAGCCAGAAGGCAATCTCACTGTCGCTATCGCTGAGGGGGATCAGCGAGGCAATTGAGGCCGACTGGACACCCGGGATGCTCGCCACGCGATCGAGCAACTGCTGGTAAGCGAGCCGAATGGCTGCCGGGCTGGCCATCACAGTTGGCGAGAGTGCCACCTGCGTCGTCAAGAGGTGGCGTGTATTGAATCCGGGGTCAACTCGCCACAACCGCCAGATGCTTTGAATCATCAGTCCGGCGCCCGCGAGCAAGACGACGGCCAGGCCCACCTCCAGGGCGACGAAAACACCTTCGGCGCGATGACGTCCTCCACCGCTGCCGCGAGCGCCCTCCTTTAGAAACTCTTGCGGGTTCACATTCGAACTGTGAAAAGCTGGGGCAAGGCCGAACAGGACGCCGGTGAGAACCGTAACCGCCAGTGTGAAGAGGAGCACGTGAGGATCGAGTCCAATTTCCTGGCTGCGGGGCAAGCTGTTGGGCACCGCCGCTAAGACGAGGCGAATTCCCCAATCCGCGAGCAGCAAACCGAACACCGAGGCGTTCAAGGCGAGCAGTACGCTCTCCGTCAAAAGCTGGCGCACCACACGCTTGCGGTCGGCGCCCAGCGCCGCACGAATCGCAAACTCGCGGCTTCGAGCCGTCGAGCGCGCCAGCAGCAGATTTGCGACATTGGCGCAAGCGATGAGCAGCACACATCCCACCGCGCCCAGCAACAACAGCAGCGTGGGCCGGATGTGTCCCACCATATCGTCCTTCATCTCGACCACCGTCACCCCGTGCCCCGCATTCGCCTTCGGGTACTGCTGGGCAAGCGCGCGGCCAATGGAGGTCATCTCAGCTTGGGCTGCGGCCATGGTTACATCCGGCTTCAGCCGACCCACCACGTTCAGCCCGGGATGAGTTTCACGGTCATTGAGCTCGACGGATGGCCCCTGTGCGAGGGGAACATAGAGTTCGGCCTGCCCACGGAACCGAAACTCCGAGGGCAACACACCAATCACCTTGTAATTTCTGCCATTCAGGGTCATGGTTTTGCCGAGAATGTTTGGGTCGGCGCCGAATCGACTTTTCCACAAACCATAGGTGAGTATCACTACGCCGCCTGCACCCTGCCGGTCCTCCTGAGGCAGGAAGTTGCGGCCCAGCATCGGATTCACGCCCAGGACGGGCAGGAGGCTGGCGGAGACGAACTCACCCCCGAGATGCTCCGGCTGGCCGGAACCTGTGAAGTTGAAGTCATCCCCTCGGAAGGCAGCTATGTCCGTGAAAGAGTGATTTTCGCGGCGCCAGTCGAGAAAATTCGGGTAGGCGACAGACAGGTGGCCGAACTCCCGAGACCTTTCGTAGACCAACATCAGCCGCCCGGGCTCTGGGTAAGGCAGCGGGCGCAATAGCACGCCGTTCACCACGCTGAAGATTGCCGTGTTGGCGCCAATGCCGAGTGCCAGCGTCAGCAGGGCGACGGCGGTGAAGCCCGGATTCTTGGCCAGCATCCGCAAGCCGTAGCGCAAATCCTGAATGAGAGTTGTCATGACACTCCTTCCATTGCCGAAGTGGCTAGTGGTTAGTGGTTAGTGGCTAGACGCACCGTAAGAAGTAAATCCTGATCTCGCTCGTATCGTTCCTCGACGAACCGCAGCTTGCTACTGAGATAAGCCCTGGGCATTAAGGACTCGCCGCTAGCCACCCACCATTGCTCTACTCGCACTAGCCACTAGCCACTAGCCACTTACCACTAGCCACTGCTCTTCTCACTGGCCACTGCAACAACGACGAGCGTGACATCGTCCTCGAAGCGCCCACCAGTGAATTTGGCCACCTCTGCCAGAATTTTTTCCTGCAACTCCCGGCGACGCGATGCTCCATGCTCGATCTGGGTTCGCAGGATTTCGAGAAGCTGCCGGTTGTTCCACGGCTTCAAGACAAAGTCCCCGACCCCCCGGTGCATGGCTTCCACAGCCAACTCAACGCTGCCCCAGGCCGTCATCACGACGACGGGCAGAATGCTGTCCGAGGCCTTGATGCGGGAAAGCAAATCCAGGCCCTCTAAGCCCGAGGTGGTGTCTCGGGTGTAATTCAGGTCCAGCAGCAGAAGATCGAAGTCTTGAGTCGCAACAGCCTGCAAGACCGCTGCCGGGGAGTTCACTCCTTCGGCTTCGTAGCCTTCCCCTTTGAGCAGGAAGCGAAGGGCCTCCACCACATCCGGCTGATCATCTGCAATCAAGATTCGCGCGCTGGCAGAAGTTCGGCTTTCCTTGGGATCTAGCACCAGAGTCTCCATTGGACCACCTCAGCACTTGGCAAGCTTTTAGTCATCAGCTTTCAACACCGCAAGAAGTGGACCAATCGCAGAACATGTATACTTCATTCGATATGGAGGAGTTATGGGATCTGCCTGAGCAATTGTCACGTGCGGAGTGTCCGATTTTGGGATTTGACTGTGCCACTTTCGGACAGGCACAGAAGCCCTCGTATTAAAGCGCAGCACGGCCGCAGCCAAAGACCAAGTTTTCGTTGCCGATTGCTGATTGAAGATTGGCGATTGGAAAATCCACAATCGTCAATGGAAAATCGTCAATCGGCGTAATGCCTCAGTTTCAGGCGCATACCCCTGGGAGCGCGGCCATCCTTGGCCGCACTCTGTGCGGGCTAGAAGCCCGCGTTCCTGACGAACGCGCCCAAAACTGAGGCATTACCAATCGGCAATCTTACTTGCTAGCGAGTATCTCCCTGCGTGCGAAGCGAGTGAGGAAAGTCTTGACGTTGCCGCTAGGAATAAACCGTTCGATCTCGCGATTGGTGAGCGCAGGGTGCGGGAAGGGAGCCTTGCTTTCGACATCAGACCCGAGGACCATGAGGCTGTCGAACCACCAGCGCGTTTCCGCGCCGTTGGCCAGATAGGGTTCACGTAGCAGGCAAAACAGTACCCCTCCCGGCCGAATATAGGACCACAACTTCGCCACCAAACCAGGAAGCGCATCTCGTGGGAGTAAGTCCAAAGATGCCAGCAAGCAATCGCGGATAAGGAATCGGGAGGAATGGGAGGAAGGTTTCCGAGGAACTCGTCGATCAGAAAAACCGTCCTCTTACCAAGCTGGCGGGTAAATTTGGAGTCGGATTGCCGGGCAAGAGTTACCAGGTCGGTGAAATAGAGTTTTGCGCCACGCTTCAGGAGGACATCGAGCGTCGCTTGGTACACGGGGCCACAATCAAGAATATGGGGGTGCCGTACGTCGCGTAAGTTCTGCCACAACCATTCGAGTGCACGACTGGGTGCTGCTGGGGGAGCTGCCGAGGATTTTTGAGAGTCTTGGTATGTTTTCGTTCGGTACATCAGAACCCATGTGCTTTGCAATGCTCCAGGCTCAGGCTGACCCCGCAACGGGGCAAGAAATGCGCGGTATAAGCCCTCCCGCTCTCTTCGGACCTTCGCGCTTCACTTGCCCAAATGGACCTAGGCGCTTATCTCCAAAGCGCTCTGCGGGGATGTGCTTTGGGAACCCTCCTGAGCCTCCTCACGGAGGATGTCAATACTGCCCTTGAAGTAAGCGCCTTCCTCGATGGCGACAGCGCCTGCCTTGAGGTCGCCAACTACGTGCCCGCTGCGGCGAATCTCGACCTTTTCCCGCGCCACAACGTTGCCCGAGACTGAGCCCAGGATCACCACTTGACGCGCGCGGACTTCTGCCTTGACCTGCCCATCCGCTCCTACCGTCAGGCAATGGTCTTCAAGAGAGATGGTCCCCTCGAATTGCCCTTCGATGAGCAAATCCTCATTTGCCGATAACTCGCCTCGCAGCACCACCGTCTGACCAAGAACCGTCTGGTGCTGAGAGGTGGCCGTCGTGCTTGGTACCTTTGCTGTCGTCTCATTCATAGGCGTTTCCATCCTGGGAGGCGGAGGCGGCGCCGCGGGTTCCACATTTAGGGACACCACCGAGCGAGTTTTCTTCTCCCACCACATTGCGGATCCATCCATCATCAAGGCGCCCAGGACGGATTATCCGTCTGGCGCCTCAGTCACCCTCTTCGCGCTGGTATCTTACAATGCGTCGGCAACAAGCGCAAATCCAAAAATAATCCAATACGCTGAGCAAAGATTAATGCTGCTCAAGGAGCCACGGACATCACCGATTGCCCGCTTGGTAGACCACCCTGCCTCCCACAATGGTGATTTCCACGCGCGTGTCTTTGATTCTCTCCGGCGGGATTCGGAATAGGTCTTCAGAGAGAACAACCAGATCCGCAAACTTCCCCGGCGAGATTGTCCCCTTATCCTTCTCTTCAAAGGCTGCGTACGCACAACCCTGGGTGTAGGCGCGCAAGGCTTCCTCAACCGTCAAACGCTGCTCTGGAAACCATCCGCCAGGATTCCTGCCGTCGAGTGTAGCCCGCGTAACTGCGGCATGGATGCCCGAAAGTGGGTCGAGAGGCGCTACCGGCCAGTCCGAACCGAAGGCCAGCACCGCGCCAGCATCCAGCATCGACCTCCAGGCGTAGCTCGTCCGCGCGCGCTCGTGTCCAATACGCTTTTCGGCCCAGCGCCCGTCATCAATAGCGTGGTAAGGCTGCATGGAGGCGACGACGCCAAGTTTCCCAAAGCGGGCAAAATCCTCCCGCCGGACGTGTTGCGCGTGTTCGACCCGAAACCGGTGCGCCGCCGGATGGTCCCCGCCGAGTCTCTCATAGATATTCAGGACTTCTGAGATCGCACGGTCTCCAATGGCATGGGTGCAAAGCTGAAGTCCTGCCTTGTCCGCTCCGCGTGCTAACCCCTCCATCTTCGAGGGAGGAATCATGAGCGGCATAGGTAGACCAACGTTGCCGGGATCGTCATCGTAAGGCTCGAACATCCAGCCAGTCCGAGAGCCCAGAGAGCCGTCCGCAAAAGCCTTCACGGCTCCGAGCTTCAGGAAATCGCTGCCCATGTCGTGCGAGATTCCGGCCTCCGCCAGCTTCCTCCATTGGGCAATCGGAGTGATCGCGTAGAGGCGGCAGGTAAGCCAGCCCTGGAGTTCCGCGCGCCGCAGCAATTGGATCTCACCCCTGAAGCTCCCGTTCCACGAGTCAGTGTCCACGGTAATGTCATGCACTGAAGTCAGACCGACGCGCGCGGCTTCCTTGAGGGCAGTCCGCAAGGCCTCCTCCATCTCACTCTCGCTGGGGCGCGGAATCACCTTTGCGACCAGATCCTGGGCCTCGTCCTTCAAGATTCCGGTGGGCTCGCCGGACTTGGGATCGCGAACAATTACACCCCCTGGCTGGTCCGGCGTGTCCTTGGTGACACCCGCGAGCTTCAACGCCAATGAGTTCGCCAGCCCGGCATGGCCGTCGTAGCGGCTTATGAAGACGGGAGTGTGCGGGGTAGCCGGATCAATCAACCAGCGATCGGGCAGCTTCTCCGAAGGCCATGCCTCCTCATCCCAATTGCCGCCCTGCATCCACCTTCCGGGAGGTAGAGTGCTCGCCTTGTCCGCGATGCGGCGCACGAACTCCTCCTCGCTGTGCGCGTCTTTCAAGTCGACCGTCAGAAGCTGAAAGCCACCTTGGATGAAATGAACGTGGCTATCGGCCAAGCCCGGAACCACCAATCGTCCCCTGAGATCGACCACCTCCGTGTTCAGGCCCTTGCAGGTGCGGATTTCTTCGTCGCTGCCCACGGCAAGAATCCGCCCGTTCGCAATGGCTACAGCCTCGACAATTCTTGTTGCAGCAGAGAGATGTAGCGCCGGCGTCTCGCCGGCAACCCCTTGTGCCATAGGCGCTGCAACAGGCTCTCCAGTCCAGATCTTGCCGTGCACAAGTATCAGATCAGCTCCGCGTGGCAACTCGCTCCCCCTTAACTGATTTTCACCCCATGGCGGTTTTCCAGAGTTGGTTGGCATCGCCATCGAAAACCCCATGAGTAATATTAGCGTGCCGAGCGTTCGATTCATTGCTCCCTCCCCAGCAGGGGATTATTTACGTTCTTGGGCGCCAGGGCAATCACCAATTCCGGCTGGAGATTGTCTCTTTCCTTGCTACCACTACGCCGCGCCTTTGCACCAGCTTCCATCTTCTTGGTGTGCCGCGAGAGTCCGATCTACAAGCAGGCCCGTCAATGTCCGCCTGAAAATCCAACCCTCTCCCCCTGGGGGGAGAGGGTGGCGCGCGACGGCGCTTTTTCGAGCCGCCGCGGGCCGGGTGAGGGGGTCCAGCCGGTTGGCGCAGGGCGTGCGGTGTCGCTGCCTACGCCTATCAAGTCCCTGCCTAGCCTCGGCTGCGTCATTTTCATTCTCCTGGGATGGTGTGCAGAAGGCTTGAAATGGCTCCGTATGAGGTCGAAAAGGAGCATATTATGCCTAAAATGAGCACTTTTTCCACCCCAAAACCAGTTCGTTTTTGCGAAACGAACTATGCTAAGTCTTGTATTTGCAATAGATGACCAAGTTCGTTCCGTCTATTTTAACATCTTTTTGGCATCCTGCGTCCCCTACCCCCACATAGCGGCCTACTGTACTCGCCATTAGCTCCCGTCGTCTTGACGCTGCCGATCATCACAGGGAAGGATTCTACCACAAGTCTAGCCTCTTGTCAAGAGACAGAGTGTCCCCGCAGCAACTTCGGAACGCCGGGGAGCAGCGGTGAACGGAAGGCATGAATAGCAAGCGGCGCGGACCGCGTGCCATGGTTCAGGTGTCGGGTTTCGGGTGTCAGGCGTCCAACGCCAGAAGCTCCTTGCCCTCTCGGAGGTCACGTCATTCCCGCGAAGGCGGGAATCCGGCCTGTTCTGGCGACGTGGACCCCCGCTTTCGCGGGGCTGACGAAGGGTTGACTATCATTCCCATAGGTGAGCCGTAGGCCAATGGGCACTCGGAATGACAGCTTGCAAGCGTTTCTCTGCAGCCTGGATGGTCAAGTTACAACGAATACGCCGGCCTGAGCGCTGAGGAATCCGTCGGCCGACGGACGGTTTGATCGTCGACCGCGTGAGAATGCCCTCCGATCCGCGCGCACGAACTTGATCGCTCCGTCACGGGTTCGAGAAGACGCGGACCACAAAAGCGGTGGTCCGCGCTACGCCTGCTTCAAATAAAGAACCGCAGAGTTTGAAAGGCACAAACTCTGCGCTACCCTGCTGTTGTTCATTTTCTCTGGAGCCACGCGATAATAATAGTCAACACGATAGCCGTAATTGCCAGCACTATCGCCCACTTAGAAATCAAAAGAGCCCTACGCGAAATAGACAAGTTTTCCTCTGCTCGCGCTTCTGAACGTTCAGACTCTTTAGAGGATAGCCATTCTCTGACGTGCTCATAGGTGGCGTTCCCAGTCCCTGGGAGCCCGTAATCTCCTCTCATAAGCTGGGCTCTAACTGTTTCCTCTCCCAGCTTTTCAAGGTCTTTGGTAAGGTCGGCAAGCCTTCTCATAGATAGTAGGTGGCCAGTATCTTAAATCACGACAAGGATAAAACAAAAGGCCACAAAGCTCGACAACGAAAATAAGGAACGCGCCAGCTAGCCGACTCTGGAGCAATTCTACCGCCCGGAAGGGGGTGCCGATTTGAGTAGATGCTCGTAGTCCGACGCCCTTTTTTCTAGCTCAGAGAGATAATTATCATAGGGCTTAGAAGAGGCGTTTTTCATAACGTAATCGAATGCGGGGTCGACGGACATCACCTGCAGCATCTCACAGCCTTCAGTGCAATTCACGGAGAACAGATTCTCTCCCGAAAGCAGGTCTTCCACGTTTTCAGTTCGGCGTGCTCCACCAGGGTAGTAGATGACGCTTTCCAAGTCAGCGATACAGCTATTTCGAGCAGGGCTGTAACCCACCTTGTCCAGTGTCAAAGAGACCCCCATCGGCTCGGTACTGTTCTCGTCGGTACTGTTCTCCTTAACATAGGCGTCGGCAACAGCCTTGCAGCGGAGTCGTTCTTGGAAAATCTGGCTGCCATGGGACTGGCGATAGACGTTAAAGCCCTCTGTGGCCGCAGCACCAAGAACGATACCGGCTATGAACGCCATTGTCGTGATTTTGCGGGTCGTCATCGCTTTGGCCTCCTCAGTTGGCCCGTGTTGCCGTTTGAAAACGCGGTGAGCAGGGTAGCGCGGACCACCGCCTTTGTGGTCCGCGGCTCTTTCGGCGGGTGGCGCATACGTCACGACGCCTCTTGTCGTGATGTATGCGCCCCTTTGGATCGTGTCGCCCGCTGGGCAGACGTCCTGCTTCCGGGTATGTGCGCATCGCAAGAGCGCGCACATCCCGGCAAAGAACGGCGGGACGTATGCGCCACCCGCCCAGTGACCGTGGCTACCCGCCCATTCTTCAATCGGGCGGCGTGCAGCATGGATGTCCCCTTCTCCACCGCGCGGTTAAATCCCTCGATACGGTATATGAGACTTTGCCGGGATTAGTTTGTATCCTCTTTCGGATAGGAGAATTTCGCAAGCAGTTATTGCCTCCCTTTGGTATGCCATCGGTCCTACGATAACTTCAGTGATCGGCAATAGTTCTCGTTGCTTGGCAGCTTCCTCTTTCAATTTTCTTTCCTTCCACTGCGTTTCAGTTTCTTTGGTCCCTTGCGGGCGATTGTTGCTTTCGCGCTCGATGAAAAATTTGAGGTAGGGGACGGGGAAGCCGTATAAACGGTGAGGTCTGAAATGGATCGGAAGATCGTCTTCATGCATTCCGGGAGAGGTCAGGTAACCCCAATTGTGATAGGAGGTGGCAACGAGTCTTATTTCTTCCTCGTTCCTAAAATGCTTGTTTTTGTACTTCATAGAAGCGACATAGAGGAGATTGTAAGCAGCATTTTTCCTCTGATCTTCGTCAGGGAGGCTGGTCCACTCGGGTATTCCTTCCTTTTCCAATATCCATTTCCGGAGTTCATCTTCGGTATAGAGGCATTCGTATAGAAATATTTTTCTCCTTATTATTGCGAGTTTTCCTGCGTCAAATCCTATACAGAAATTTCCATATGCCCGCCATTGTTCGAGCGAATCCTTTTTTCTGCTGAACGAAGCCATATAGTATTGATTCCTCTCATAGCTACCAGCCTGAGGGCCCCTTCCGCGCCACACTTCCTTGACGGCGTCGTTCGTAAAGTCGCTATCCTTTATACCCGTCGCCTTTTCCAGTTCCTTTAGCTCGGTGGTATCATTCATAAAGGCGGTATTCGACATCCAAATCTCGTGTTTGTCGATGATGCCGGAAATACCCTCAGCCGAGGTATAGTGATACACTGTGCCCCGGTAAGGCTCCGAGAAGGCTTGTATCAGTTTCTTCAGGTGTTCATACTTGTCCGCTCTCGACATAAAGGTTAATTATTTCCCTTCCCCATTGTGGGCGTGAAGATGTCCAGCGCCTTCTTTCCGGTCGCCATAATTCCCCCCCTCCTTATCTTCCTCCGTTTTGTAACGGCGTAGACCAGTACGGCTTCCCGTTTTCATCGTACAGCAGGTAGCGCGGACCGCCGGTTTTGCGGTCCGCCTCTTTTCCGTAGCCATTATCGCCACCGTGCCGTATTCTATCGCGGTGTCGAAACTCCGGCGTCCTTTTCTTTCCGATCGATATTTCTTTATCGTCGTGCGCTTGCTCAGACGGCGAGGGAAATTCACCGAGCCGGATCTTGCCCGCAGCTCTCACCGGCCCATTGCAGTTAAGGTCGCCCGGATGGGTCTGTGCGGCAATGGCCGCCGCCTGGAGCGCGCCGAGGGGCGCGCGGGTCGCACCTCGAAGCGCACGCCCTCCGCGCGTTGGAGGTAGGCAACGATTTCGGAGAAATTGCTGGTGGTCGGGTTTCCCTTCGGGCCGAACATGTGGTGGAGGGTCTTCACGTGGATTCCGGTCTGCGCGGCCAACCTAGGAAACCCGACGGTGGCATTGATGTAATCACGCAACAGCTCCTTGCCCAGCGTTGCCTCGCCG
>Ga0187852_1002505_pt1 | contig 14869 bp, 9 predicted proteins | sample June2016WEW_6_40_FD_134511 | JGI IMG/M metagenome (GOLD analysis project Ga0187852, IMG submission 134511) | Peatland microbial communities from SPRUCE experiment site at the Marcell Experimental Forest, Minnesota, USA - June2016WEW_6_40 | ecosystem: Environmental > Terrestrial > Soil > Wetlands...
CCGGATCAGCCGTCCCAGTACCTGGAAGTCAGCTTCGCGCTGCTGGCCCTCCTTACCAGCCATGGAGGGAGTGATCAGGCCAAGCACCTGACTCAACTCGCGGTCCACCGGAATGAAAATCAGGTCGTACCAGTCTTCGCGACCCTCGGCCTGTCGGCGCAACCCCCGCTGGATCCACCAAGGCTGGCCCGACAGACGGCGTTGCACTTTGCGATAAGACAATCCACGGTCCAACAAATCCCAAAGGGGTTCGCCTTGTGACCATGTGATTTTATAGCGGCCGTCCTCCCGGCGGAACTCACCAGCCGCCAGCAGGTGGTGGGAGTCTCCGAACTCGCGCAGCATGCTCTCCAGCAACGCTCGCACGAACCCTCCCATCTCCCGCTCGCTGTGAGAGACGCCTTCAATCAGATCGAAAAGTCTGCGCTCCAGCATGGCGTAATCAACGGGTTCTTGGTCGAACCCTTTGTAGATGGTTGGTTCTTGCTTTACCGAGGGGTATGGGTTAGGACTCCGAACGTCGCGTGGGATTCCGAAAGGGGCTCCTGGTACCGCAGTTAGGCATTTCTCCCATTTCCTCTGTCCACATTACTTTGGATGCACAATTAGCGCCTGAGGATGCCCCCCGCGGTGAGGACGACTGTGAATTCCGTTCTGTTCTCCCTGGCCACTACAGTATAAACCGGATTTCGCTTTTTGGCGTCCCGGCGCCTGAGAGTATACACGCGTTTGTCTCCAACCGAGCCCTTTCGGTGCATTTTTGTCGGTGCATTTTCCCTCTCCGAGATGGTCCGAACGACTCTCTTCTGCCTTCCGCGAGTCCTGAACGCCTGCAGTCGTCGCCTGCTCCATCAGTTTTTCGGACACCGCCGCGTCCCGGGGGCGTTTTCGTCCGTTTTCCTACTACCCGAGCCGGGGTTACCACGTGGGAACCGGCAGCCGCGCGATCCTGCCCAGCATGGCTCCGAAGAGCCGCCGCGTCAGATGGCTCTCTGCCAGCAGTAGCCAGTAGTAGCGGGCATGTTTCACCAGCCGACCGCCCGTCTTCACCAGCCTCTGCTCCAAGCTGGTCAATGACCAGTTGTCGACCCTCTTGGGCAGCACCAGCCGCCGCCGCAGGTTGCCTAGGTTACGTTTTCATCGCGTTTAGACCCGCGTAAATACTGAGGAAGAATCACGCCCGAAAGTCGTTGGAAAGAGTTCATCCCGGAAATCAGGGATAGAACCTAAAACAATCTGCGGCAAGTTCGTTCGTGGTCACCGGTCCGATTGTTGTCCTGAAGTCGCGAAACCGATGATGTGGTCTGTGTATCATCTCTGACGGTCAGGCCTGGAGACGGGGAAACCGGAAAGACCCCCCCCCTTAAGTTAGCGCTTATGGGTACGAGGCCTGCCGCTATGGTCACCTGGGGAGGGCAACTCGGGCTGATGAGAAATCACCATGATGGCTTCTCTCCTGCTACAATGTCGCCCGGCCGCTTTGGCCATTCCGTTCAGCACGCACTTTGGCGCAGGTCGAAGGGAGAAATCATGGCTCGCATTTGCCGCTTGCTCATCCTCATGATGTTCATAGCTGTGCCTCTGGCGATTTCGGCGGAGATGCCGGAGGGCCGCCTGATGCGGTTCGCCGACATTTACAAGGACAAGATCGTTTTCAGCTACGCCGGCGATCTTTGGTTGGTCAATTCCTCGGGAGGCGTGGCGCGGCGCATCACCACGGACCCCGGGCTGGAACTCTTTCCTAAATTTTCCCCCGACGGCAAGTGGATCGCCTTCACGGGGCAATACGACGGCAACTTCAATATTTACGTAATGCCCGCGGACGGCGGCGAGCCCAAGCAACTGACCTTTGAACCCGATCCCGTCTCAATGCCCGAACGTATGGGGCCGAACAACGAAGTCATCACCTGGCTTCCCGACAGCCAGCATATTTTGTATCTTTCGCGTCGCGACACCTTCAATGACTGGTTCGGGCGCCTCTTCAAAGTGAGCATTGACGGCGGCCTGCCGGAGCGCCTGCCCATCGACAAGGGGGGCCTCACCTCATTTTCGCCGGATGGTACTAAGATCGCTTACAACCGCATCTTTCGCAATTTTCGCACCTGGAAGCGTTATACCGGCGGCATGGCTCAGGACATCGCCATTTACGATTTCAAGAACAATACCTATGAGCGCATCACCGATTACCCGGGAGCCGACACCTACCCCATGTGGCACGGTGATACAATTTACTTCGGTTCTGACCGCGGCCCGGAGCATCGCATCAATCTGTACAGTTACAGCCTGAAGAGCAAAGAGACGAAGCAACTCACTGACTTCAAGGATTATGACGTGGACTGGCCCAGCCTCGGGCCTGACGCCATCGTGTTCACGAACGGTGGTTATCTCTATACCTTCGACCTGAAATCGCAAAAGCCCAAGAAGCTCACGGTCTTTCTGCCTGGTGATCGCGACTTGGCGCGTCCCCACTGGGCGAACGTCGCCCGCTTTGTAACCGATATGGACATTTCCCCGGACGGCAATCGCGCCGCCCTCGCCGCACGAGGCGATATCTTTACCATCCCCGCGAAGGAAGGCAGCATCCGCAATCTCACGCAAACCCCCGGCATCCGCGAGAGGGGCGCCGCCTGGTCGCCTGACGGCAAATGGATCGCCTATCTTTCCGATCGCAGCGGGGAAGACGAAATTTACATCACGCCGCAAGACGGTATGGGCAAGGAAACGCGCATTACCACGGACGGCAAGATGTTCCGCATGCCGCCCGTCTGGTCGCCCGACAGCAAGAAGTTGGCCTTTGCCGATAAAGACGTACGCCTGTTCTATGTCGATGTTGAACAGAAGACTCCGGTGTTGATCGACCAGGGGAAGTACAGCGACATCACCGAGTACGTGTGGTCGCCGGACAGCAAGTGGGTGGCCTACGCCAAAGCAGAGGAGAACAACTACAGCACCATCAACCTCTACTCGCTCGTCGACAAGAAGATTACTTCAGTGACGACAAGTTTCACCAGCAGCACGACTCCCGCCTTTGACCCCGGGGGCAAGTACCTCTTTTTCCTTTCCCAGCGCGATTACAACGAGGTGCTGGGCGTTTACGATATGGAGTTTTCGAACCCCAAAGCTACACGGGTTTACGTGGTCACATTACGCGCCGACCTGCCTTCGCCATTCGCGCCTCAGAGTGATGAGGCCGGCAAGAAGTCGGATGAATCCGCGGAGAAGAAACCGGATGAGTCCGCAGGTAAGGACAAGGCCAAGCCCGAAGAGAAGGAGAAAAAAGAAGCGGAAGACGTCGCCAAGAATTTCCGCATCGACTTGCCCGGCATTGAAAACCGCGTCGTGGCCGTGCCTATGCCGCCGGCCAACATTGGCGTGCTACAAGTGGGCAAGAATGGCGTTTGTTACTCCACTTCGCCTGTCTACGGCCTTTCCGGACCGCTGCCGGGTGAGCAACCCGCCATCCACGTGTACGACCTGAAAGAACACAAGGATGAGGTGCTCCTGGCCGGCGCAAATTCCTTCACCCTCTCCTTTGACGGCTCCAAGTTGCTCTATGCCGGGTCCGGCGGCGGTGGAGGTGGCGGCGGGGAAGGGGGATCCAGGGCGCAGACATACGGGATCATCGATGCCAAGCCCTCTGGCTCCCCCCACAAGGTGGGCGACGGCGCCCTGAATCTCTCTTCATTGCAAATGCGCATCGACCCGCGCGCCGAGTGGAAAGAAATGTTCAACGAAGTGTGGCGGCAGGAACGCGACTATTTCTTTGAACCTTCGATGAATGGTGTCGATTGGACCAAGGAACGCGATCGTTACGCGCCGCTACTGCCCGACGTGGCGGATCGCTTCGACCTCACCTATCTGCTGGGAGAGATGGTGGGTGAGCTTTCCAACTCCCACACCTACGTGGGCGGCGGCGATTATCCCGACCTGCATCCCGTCAATCTCGGCCTGCTGGGCGTGGACTTTGAACTCGACGCGGCCAGCGGCCTTTATCGCTTCAAGAAAATCTACCCCGGAGAAAACTGGGACGCCGGCCTGCGCTCTCCCCTCACCGAGCCCGGCGTGGGCGTGAAGGAAGGCGATTACCTGATCGCCGTGAATGGACGCGACCTCAAAGCCCCGCAGGCGCCGAGCGAGTTGTTCGTAAACACCGCCGGCGAAAACGTGACGCTCAGCGTCAACTCCAATCCCACCTCGGCCGGCGCGCACAACGTGGTGGTAAAGCCCATCTCGAGCGAGTACGGATTGCGCATGCTCGATATGATCGCGACCAATCGCCATAAAGTTGACCAAGCCACCGGCGGCCGCGTGGGGTATATCTACATCCCCAACATGGGAGCGGAGGGGCTGAATGAGTTCGTCAAGCAATTCTTCCCGCAGATTCGCAAGGAAGGGCTGATCATCGACGTTCGTTATAACGGCGGGGGCTTCGTCGACGAGCTCATCTTCGAGCGCCTGCGCCGTATCCTGTCGGGCATGGATTCAGCCCGCAACTTTGCCAGCGGCACCATCCCTGCCGTGGTTTTTCACGGCTCCATGGCCTGCATTACCAACGCCTACGCCGCTTCCGACGGCGACATTTTCAGTTACTACTTCAAGCAGTATCACCTCGGCCCCCTCATTGGCATGCGCACCTGGGGAGGTGTCCGCGGGATCCGCGGCGAAATTCCGCTGCTTGATGGTGGTTACGTCACCCGACCGGAATTTTCCGTCTATGGACTCAATAGTAAGTGGGTGGTCGAGAATTACGGCGTGGCGCCCGATATTGAAGTGGATAACACTCCCGACCTTGTCATGAAAGGACAGGACCCGCAACTCGAACGAGCCATCGAAGAGGTGATGAAGGCGATCAAGGAGCACCCAAAGCGTCTGCCTCCAAGGCCGCCCGACCTTCCCGCCTACCCCAACGGCCCGGGCTAAAGCAGAAGGCAGTAGGCAGATGGGCAGTAGGGAGCGGGCAGTAACCAGAAGGCAGTAGGCAAAAAGCAGAAGGCAGTAGGCAGGGGGCAAATGGAGAGATTTCGATTGCCTACTGCCCATCTGCCTATCTGCCCACCTGCCACTATTTGCCCTCGATCATCCCCACGAGCGCCCTGGTGACGCCGCCGGCAATGTCAGGCCCGGCGGAATTGATCTCTCCGTACCAGCGGTCTTTCTTGTTCCGCAGCCAGGGCGGCTGATCGTCAAATTCGGCTTTGGGAATGATGTAACCGAGTTCGTCGTTGGCGAGCCCGAAAATGAATTGGTATTTGCTTTTCATGTGCGGGCGAATGGTCGGCTCAAACGGCGCGTCGGGATAATCGGCACCGGGGTAGCGAGTAATGCCCCCGTTCACGAGTTCAGGATAAATCTCGCCGGGCACCGTCACGATTTCCGCCACCACATGCACACCCATGAGGAGGCGAATATAGCTGACTTCCGTTCGCAGGCCCTTGCCTGTGGCGAACTTCAGCTTGCCCAGGCCGGGAACTTCCTTTTCCACGACCGTCCGATCGAGCTGGCCGTTCGTGTAGAAGGGCTTGCGGCCGCCAACGACTCCCGCCGCGCTTGCGACGCGAAAGTGATCGTTGTGCAGGGGCGCGAAAATTGTGGCTCCGCGGAAGGCGATGAAATCCACATTGGCTTCTTCACCGGCCTTCACGGCGCGCTCCGCAAGCTGGCCAAGGGTGTTGCCGAAAAGCTCGGCTTTGCGCCAGGTGTCGTCGGCAGCCACTTCGCCGGTGTCAGGATCTTGGAGCGCCACGGAACTGCCATTGGTTGAAAGCAGCCCGCCGATCGACCCATTCAGGAATATTGCCGTACCGCCCAAATGCGCCTCCACGTACTGGCACAGCCAGTGGGGGTAGTCGGCGGTAATCTCCGTATTCTTTCCCCCCAAGGTTTCCGGGTGGTCGCTCCAATTAATCAAGTTGGCAATAGGCTTACCACCCGTCGCGGCGGTCAGGCGCATCACGAAAAGATAGGGGTCCTTCACGTAAGGAGGCCGGCTGTCAGATTGCAAAAGCGCCAGCAGGGGGTGATCGTCGCGTCCGAGGGTGAGCCGCGCCGGCTGCATCGACCTCGCCGCTTCCACGGCGGCTTGGGCGATGCGCTCCCGGAGCCATGTCATGTATTTCTCATCGATGCCCGATTGCAGAGCCTCCGGGCCCCAAAGTCCCATCGTGTCGGGCCCCTCGTGGTCGTGCGTGGAGGCCACAATCAGGTGCGTCACTTTCGGCGCCTGGGCCTTCACCAGTTCTCGGATTTTCACGACGTCGTCATTGAAGAGGCCGATCAGGTCCGCAGCGCACACCACCAAGGTCTGGTCACCCGTGCCCAGGGCAAGGCAACGCGCGTAAAGATCGTCGTGGACCCCGGTTGCAACCCGGTTTTGATCGTAGCCTGCAATGTAAACGCGGGCGGCATGGATGTCGGGAGTGATCACGGTTTTGGCCGCACCCGCGCGAAAGTCTCCGGCGGCAAGCGGCATCGCGCTGGCGAGAATGACTAGAAGTAACGCAGAAAGTGAAGAAAGGCATTTCCCCATGAGACTGGTGGCCTCCTCCTAACGATTATGGATACAAGCTCCCTCAATGTGCGCGCAGGTGCAGGTCAGCGAAAGCCAGGAACTGGTCCCAATCGAATGCCGTCACCGCGTGTTTTCCCGCTCGAATATGAAAAGCGATGGTGTGCATGATGGGCTGATTGAGAGCCGGCATCTGGTCCGTGCCCAGGCCTTCCGCATGAAGCAGTTGATAGACGGGCCCCGCCGCGACCGCCGCCATAAACATGCCTCGCGGGTCTGCCCACTGGTCTTCTTCCGCACTGGTAATATAAACGGGGCGGGGAGCGATCAATGCGATCAGCTCGTCGGAATCGACCGGAAGCTTATCCACTTGGCCAACATACTTCCAAAGGTTCGGGCAGAACCAAAACGGAAAAGCCCCGGACATGCTTTCGAGCGTTTCGCCGTAGTTGCGCCGCCACGGCGAAGCGCCTCCTCTTCCCGAACAACTCGACAGCACCATGGCAAAGCGCTGGTCTTGGGCGCCGGCCCAGAGGACGGTTTTCCCCAATCGCGAGTGACCCATGACCGCCACCCGGTGGGCGTCAACATCCTTGTCCTTTTCAAGGTAATCCATGGCGCGGCTCAATCCATAAGCCCATGCCCCGATTGCTCCCCAGCCATCCGGCGCAGGCTCGGTCTGGCCCGGTGGAAAGAACTGTTGGCGAAGGCCGCCCATCTTGTACCCATCCTTGAAATCCGGTTCGATGTCCTGATAGCAAAGCGTGGCAAAGCCGTACCCCCGATCGAGGAGCTTCGCAATGTCGAACTCCTTATCAGTTCCGCGCAATCGTTCCGGCGCCTGCTGCTGCGCAGGCGGTTTACCGAGCCAAAGGTTCGCAGCCTTGACGCCGGGATCGTTGGTCACAGATTGATTGCCGGAGAAATTAATGTCCAAAATCATCGGAACCGACTTGGGCGCCTTGGTGGGAATGTAAATGAGCAGATCCTCGTGCGCTTCCGACTTGGGCGTGGGAAAATAGATCGTTACTTGCTTGCGGATGGCCTTGCCGCCCAATGCCGATCTGTCGACATCGGAAACCTGGAAGCGGATTTGCTTCGGGGGCTTTGGAGTGCGTCCATAGACATTCGTCTCCAGAAGCTGGAGAATCTCCGCGCGACGGCGCTGCCTCCACTCGTGTGCGGTCTTGACCGGCTTGCCGTCATTGAAAACGAGTGGGTCGGGAAGTGTGAAGGTTCCGGCCTTGGACTCGTCGTAATTGGCGGAAACGCCTTGGCCCATGCTGCCTAACGAAGGGGTCCATGCCGGGAAGCAGAAGCTCAATGCAATGAATAATGAAATAGTGAGAAGAGTGGAGGCGCGGGGCCGCATAGATCGAGGCAAGGCTTTCATGATTCTCAACTCCCCAATACCCGGAATTTCCAGCACGAAATTTTCGAGCGGCGGCCAGTATACATGCACGATCGCAACCGTGCCAGCGGACCTTGCTATTATTCAGGGGAGTTCAGGGCGATCCGGTAATTGCAGAGGGCTTGCTCTCCCCCGGCTGATTGTTGCAAATTATAAGGTGATGCGGGCACGGAAGCGTGCCCGGCCTGAGTCGGGGGTCTTCGAACTCCTAAAATGAAAACACAAACCATCGCGATCATCGGGGGCGGCCCGGCGGGCGCCACGACCGCCGAGAGTTTGGCGCAGGGCTGGGGGCTGCGCGGCGGGGGCGGTAGCGGGCATCGTGTGCTCGTCTTCGAAGAAAAGCTGGGCTGGGAAAAACCCTGCGGGGGCGGGCTCAGCCACAAGGCCTTGCGGCGTTATCCTTTTCTGGCACAGGCGGCAGGCGGCGGGAACCTGGTTCACGACGCGGAGTTTCTGGCTCACACGGGGGCTGCCATGCGCTTTCATCTGCGCGAGCCCCTGGCGATTTATTCGCGCGCCACGCTCAATCAGTTGCTCCTCCGGCGCGCCGAGGGAGCGGGTGCGGAGATAGTGGCTGATAGGATTCTGCGGTTGCAGCGCAAGGACTCGGCCTGGGAGATTACCGGCCGAGGGAAAACGTATCGGGCGGATTTTGTGGTATTGGCGGCGGGGGCACGCACCCGGCTGCGGCAGACGCTGGCAGAAGATCTTCTCCCCCGCGATTTTATGTTGACATTCGGCTACTACTTGCCCGTCACGTGCGACCTGCTGCGCATACAGTTTTACGAGAAGTTTGAGGGCTATGCCTGGGCCTTTCCACGGCAGGACCATGCTTCCGTGGGCATCTGCGCAAAGGTGGGCGAGGAACCCATGGCTGCGTTGCGCGAGAGGCTGGGCGGTTTCATGCAAAGGTTTGGCTATGCACCGGACCCGCAACGAATCTTCAGCCACTTGTTGCCGTCGCTTTCCGTGGAAGGATGGGAAAGCCTGCGCCTCCAGGGACAGGGGTGGGCGATGGTGGGCGACGCTGCCGGCCTGGTGGATCCCATCACCGGCGAAGGTATCTATTACGCCATGCGGTCCGGCAATCTTTTGGCGGAGGCTTTGCTCGAGGGATTGCCCGAACTTTACCCCGAGAGCGTGCGAAACGAATTCGGCAGGGCCTTGGCGCTGGGGGCGCGCCTGGCAAAGATGTTCTATCACGGTGAGTTTGTGGGTGGCAGTATTACCACCCGCATGATAGAGTTCGGGACGCATAGCCGCAAGTTTCTCGAGGTGGTGCAGGATCTCGTGGAGGGCTCGCAGTCTTACTTGGGGCTCATTGTACGCCTCCATGTGGGATTGGCCCGCGCCCTGGTGGAAACGGGCGTGGGCAAGCTGCTTGCGGGGTTCGAGTTGCCGCAGGAGTAACTGCGCGCGGGGCCAAAAACGTCAGGGGAGATTTAGGCGCTCTCCCCCAGCCTTGCAGTTCCCCCTACTACGTTGAGCAGAGGGGCGGGGAACTAACTGCTTCGCTCAGGATGACAGCGCCGGAGAAATTTCAACACCCGCATTTCAAACCGGGAACCAAATCCATGCCAACCAAATCCCAAGTGCTTTTCGCGAAGGCCCGGCAGCTAATGCCAGGCGGAGTGAATTCTCCGGTCCGCGCCTTTCGTGCCGTTGGCGGTGACCCTGTTTTCATCGCTAGCGGCAAAGGCGCAACGATGACCGATATCGATGGCAAGAGTTACATCGACTACGTGCTTTCATGGGGACCCTTGATTCTCGGCCATGCCCACCAGGAGGTGGTGGAAGAGTTGGCGAAGGTGCTCGAAACGGGAACCAGCTTTGGCGCCTGCACCCCCAGGGAAGTGGAGTTGGCGGAGCGCATTGTGGAGGCCTATCCCTCCATCGAACGAGTACGGCTGGTGAATTCCGGCACCGAGGCCACGCTTTCGGCATTGCGAGTGGCGCGGGCGGCGACCGGGCGCGACAAGATTCTGAAGTTCGAGGGCTGCTATCACGGTCACGGAGATAGTTTGTTGGTGAAGGCCGGTTCGGGAGTGGCCACCCTGGGCTTGCCGGATAGTCCCGGTGTCCCCCGCGCCCTCGCAGAACTAACCGTAACGGTGCCGTTCAACGATATTGAAGCTTTGGAGGAAGCCTTCCGCGCGCATCGCATGGAGCTGGCGGCGGCCATCGTGGAACCCGTGGTCGGCAACATGGGTTGCGTGCTGCCGCGCCCGGGTTTCCTGCAAAAACTGCGGGCCTTGACCGAGGAGCAGGGAACGGTCCTGATTTTCGACGAAGTCATGACAGGCTTTCGGGTTGCCTACGGCGGCGCGCAGCAGCTCTATAAGATTGATCCGGACATGACCACTCTCGGCAAAATCATTGGCGGCGGCTTGCCGGTGGGAGCATACGGAGGCAAAGCACGGTTGATGGACCTGGTGGCCCCCACCGGGCCGGTTTATCAGGCAGGAACGCTTTCGGGAAACCCCTTGGCCGTGGCCGCGGGGCTGAAGACACTGGAAATCCTTCGGCGCCCAGGGCTCTATGAGCGGTTGGATTTGCTGACGGCCAAACTGACGAATGGACTGATGGCCGAAGGGGCGCGTCAGGGCGTGGCTTTGACGGTCAACCGCGTCGGCTCCATGTTCACAGCGTTCTTTACTCCCAACCCTGTGGGTGATTACGCCAGCGCGAAGAAGTCGGACGCGACTGCCTACGGGATTTTCTTCCGCGCCCTCTTGGATTCCGGCGTCTACTTTCCGCCCTCGCAATTTGAGGCTGCATTCGTTTCGACCTCCCACAGCGAAGGCGACGTGGCAGCTACCTTGAGTGCGGCGAGCGCTGCATTCGCGGGTTTGCGGGCTTGATGCGGGCCGCAGTCTGGCTAGGAAGCTAAGCCCTCCAACCGGCGGATGCACTCGTCCAGAATCTCCCCCGTGCGGCTGGCTCCGACTCGCGTCACACCCAGAGCGCGGACTTCCAGCAGCTTATCCAAATCACGAATACCTCCGGCGGCTTTCACCTGAACGCGCGCGGGGGAGTGGGCACGCATCAGCTTGAGGTCCTCGATGGTGACGCCCCCGGAGCCATAACCTGTGGAAGTCTTCACCCAATCGACCCCCAGGTCCCCGCTGATTTCGCAGAGCTTGATCTTGTGCTCGTCTTTGAGGTAACAGTTCTCGAAAATCACCTTCAGCTTCTGCCCGCGGCCGTGGGTTACATCGAGCACGGCCTTGATATCCTGCCGCACATAATCCCAGTCTCCGCTCAGGACCTTGCTGATGTTCACGACCATGTCCAGTTCCTGGCCGCCATCTTCCAGCGCGCGCTTGGCTTCGGCAACCTTAATTGCCGTGGTATGGCCGCCATGGGGAAAGCCGATCGTGGTGCTGGTTTTCACCGTGCTACCCTTTAGAAGTTCTGCGCACCGCTTCAGGTAATAGGGCATGATGCAAACGCTGGCGCAATCGTAATCGAGCGCGAGGTGGCAGCCGCGCTCGAGTTCGATGCCGGTCAAAGACGGGTTCAGCAAGGAATGATCAATCATTTTTGCGATGTCATCATACGAATAAGTCATAACACGCTCCGTTCCTGAGAATAGGTTCTTCGAGGTTCAACAGGGTAAATCAATTGCCGAGATTTCCGCCTTTCATCGCCAGGGCAATGCCTCCGAGCGTTCCGGCGTGTTCCCCCAGCTCAGAAGGTTTCACCTCAATGCCTTCGGTGGGGAACATGTGGACGCGCTCGTGAATCGTCCGGCGAACAGTTGAGAACAGCAGATCGCCGATCAGGGATACACCTCCTCCCAGAACGATGAGATCGGGATGGAGGGTCACCACCACGTTGACGATGCCGATCCCGAGATACTCGGCGGCGCGGACGACGGCCTCCCGCACCGTCTCGTCGCCGGCGGACGCGGCTTCCGCCATCTCCCGGGTGGTTACTCGCGAGGCTTCTCCTTGGCAGAGGTCGTAGAGCTTTGGCGCGAGGCCAGTTTGCATCAAGCGGATGCCTTCGGCGGTGATGGCGGGTCCGCTCGCGAGAGTTTCCAAGCATCCACGATTCCCACAACCACAGCGTGGGCCATCCGGCAGGATAATCTGATGACCGAGCTCGCCCGCGGCGCCCAACGGCCCCAGATGGAGTTTGCCGTCGATAACTACTCCGCCGCCGATTCCGGTGCCCAGCGCGAAGAACGCCATCGTGCGGGCGGTGCGTCCGTGCCCGAAGGTAAGCTCTCCCAGCGTCGCCGTGCGCACATCGTTCAACAGATAGACCGGGCAGCCGACCTTGGGCGAAAGAACCTCGCGCACGGGAACGTCGAGCCACTTCGTGGGGAGATTGGGGAAGAATTTCGTGACGCCGTTTTTCACGTCTACAAGCCCAGGGCATCCCATCCCCAGCGCCGCGGGTGGGGAACCGGCCTTCCGGCTGAGCGCGTTCACAAGGCTGGCGATCCGGTCAAGGACTCGCTGTGGGCCTTCGTGGGATTCGGTAGGCGTGGAATCAGAACGGATGATCCGCCCGTAGGCGTCGCCGAATGCGCATTTGATGTTCGTGCCACCCAGATCCACACTTGCGTAAACCGCTGGCATTTGGTCCCCCCTCATCGGTACACTATCCGGCGCCATGCCGAGACCTCCAGGACAATTCGAATCGCCGTCGCTCGATCCTGCGGCCCTCATAAGTATAGCTTCCATTCCGCCGGCACGACGATGTTCTCTCGATCGACTTGGACTTGGAGCGGTTCTGCTCATCCTCGCACTCGCTCGCGCCACTGCAGCGCAATCGCCTGATCCGCATCAGTTGTTTCAGCAGGCAGACGAGGCCCAGCAACTCGGCGACACGGAACTGGCCATCCGCAAGTACCAGGAAGTCATTCGGCTTGATCCAAAAATGATCGCGGCGCGAGCCAACCTGGGCATCGTGCTTGTCTCGCTGGGCCGCTTCGATGAGGCAATCGCCCAGTATCATGCCGCACTCGCGCAAGCTCCGACCTCGGACCTCGTACTTCGTACTCTCTTTCTTGCCACTTGTCACTGCTTTTCAATAACTCCCTTTATTTTCATCAACATCGTGGAGAGATTGGTTTAACTCCTTTGTTTCCATCAACATCGTGGAGAGGCGGGAAACGGGCATTTTTTCTATATGTGTTTTCAATAATTTAAGGCAGTTTGCCCTCATTTTTTACTCCTTTTTTTCTCCATGACCCTGATCCGTGGTGATTGAATAACTCATTTAGTTTCAATAATATAGATTTTTGGAGGATCTTTGCCGTTCATTGCTAACCCCCTTCGTTTCTAGCACATCGTGGAGATCCGCGTCCCCTTTCTCGCCCCGGCTTCCGACCTTCAAGCTAACTCTTTGTATTTGAGCGAGATAAGCATTGTGACACTTTGACGCTAAACGCTAACCCCCTTTGATTTCCAGTACATCGTGGAGAGCCCCCAAGCGGCAGTGGTTAGTGGACAGTGGATCGTGGCCGGCCAGCGGTCAGCCTTCGGCCTTCGGCAATCGTAAATCTTCGATCCTGACACCCGGCACCTGGCACCTGGCACCCACCGTCCTCCTTTATCGCGTAGCCTGTGCATAAGCCCAACCGATTTTGGTCGATTACGCCTCAATCGGTGCATTTTCGTGTCTAAAAAGCCATGTTTTCCGCCGGACAGTTTGTCCGACGCCCCTGTGTTTTCATGCGTATAGTCGGATCATCCTTCATTTTTAACATCTTTTTGTGCCAGTGCCCCGATTTTTAGCGGTCTAACTTACCTATTTTCAAAGACTTGACTTTTTACTCGCATCTTCTAAATCTTCACTAACTAGCTGTATTTTCATAAATATAGTCGCCTCGCGTGGGGTTTTCCTCGAAATCCGCGTCGCAGGGTCGGCGTTTGCCCATCAAGAACATTCTTGTGAGCCGCCAAAATGGGGGGACTTCGCAAATTGGCAATCGGCAATCGACAATCGTAAATTCGCCGCCGGCGGGAATCTCCCATCCTCTGCATGAGCCCCGGACTTTCGTCCCTCCAATCCTAACGCCGGAATTTTGCCCTGCTGACTTCGTAGGTTGGATGGGCTCGGCTTTGAGAAGGTGGGAGACTTGCGCGCGGACATGACTGCACCCCATAGTAACACCTGGGTATTATATCAACTTAAACTATGAAAGTCAAGAGAAATCTACCAGTGTTGGAGGCTACAAAATGTCGCTGCCGGAAAGCAAGTGCAGCGCGGACCTGATTTGTAGGTCCGCGGCTTTTCCTTGCCCATCGGGGACATCGGAGGAAAGTCAAAAGGCAAAAGTCAAAACGCAAAAGGCAAAAGTGAGGATAGGTCTATGATTGCGGCTTTCTCTTCGGGGTCGGGAAAGCTGCGCGGGAAAGCACGCAAGAAAAGACGTAGCGCAAGGCTCGCTCTCCAGCCTTGCGGCTTTTCCACCGTGACGCGGTTTTGGCGGCGCAGCCCATGAGAATTCGGATTATCTTCTGGCGGCGCGGCAAGAGTCCGCACCGATGGAAAAGCCGCAGCGCCGGAGAGCGGGCACTGCGCTACCACCCTGGCCCCCGATGTCGCAAGGCCTTGCGCCGTAGGGGGACGGCTTGCCGCCCCCTCCGTGTCCATGGGTTTGTCACATCATAGGAAAAGCCCACGGCCACCAGAGCCCTGTGGCCCGCTGACCGTCGCCGCGTACGAGGGGTCGCATACATCCCGACAAAAGATGTCGTGACGCATGCGCCACCCGCGAGCCAGCTTGACAATACGTACAGGAACACTGTACGCTCATGATGGGAGGCGAATGCGATGCCGGTGGAGACTACTTACACGAGCTTGCGGGCACGGCTGGCTTCGGTCCTGGACCAGGTCGCCAACGATCAGGAAGTGGTGATTGTGCGGCGCCGGGGCGCCAAAGACGTGGCCTTGATTCCGGCGGAGGAGCTGGCCAGCCTGATGGAAACAGC
>Ga0187852_1002513_pt1 | contig 14827 bp, 16 predicted proteins | sample June2016WEW_6_40_FD_134511 | JGI IMG/M metagenome (GOLD analysis project Ga0187852, IMG submission 134511) | Peatland microbial communities from SPRUCE experiment site at the Marcell Experimental Forest, Minnesota, USA - June2016WEW_6_40 | ecosystem: Environmental > Terrestrial > Soil > Wetlands...
CCGACAGAATTATACCGGCAGAGCCATTCACCTTTAACGCTCTTGAGACGTATTTGAACGGAGATATAGTGCAGTGAGGAAAATCCCACGCATCTACGTCGATTCCTGCATCGTCATAGAACTGGCGAAATACGCCAAGAAGTTACATCGCACTGACCGCGAGAATGATCTGTGGTTTGTGCGGCAGATGCTCAAGGCAAGCGAGGATGGAGAGATTGAGGTGGTTAGTTCCTCGTTGACCGTTGCGGAGTCGCTTCATCTCGGCCTAGACGAGAGAAAACAACCTATCGAATGTGATACTGAAACGCAGGAATTCCTGATAAACCTCCTCACATCTGGAACCCTGATAAAACTTATTCAACCCGATATATTCGTCGCAGAACGAGCTAGGGACTTGCGGTGGAAACACGGCTTAAAACTGAAACCGTATGACTCAATGCACATAGCTTCTGCGATAGATGCAGAATGCAAAGAAGTGCTTTCTTGGGATACCGACATTTCTAATAAAGAGCGAGCTTATGAAATTAGTACCTTGTCCAAAATGGGCCTCCGCGTAATCTCCCCGCACGAGACAAGTGTATTGCCTGACTCCTACCGGCAACAGCCCTTAGCCCTTAGAGCGTCTAAAGCTCAAAAACAGCTACCCTCACCTAGAGTTCAATGACCATTTGTCGCAAGGTTAGCTATGTATATTATTACCGTAAATTGAGACGACTGCAACACAACTCGAACTAGACAATTTGTATTCATACTGGTATTTCTTATCTTGTTTGTTTTCTGAAGGATACAATTGTGCTTCTGTGAATTACACTTCCAATTCACATAGGTCTCCGGGCGCCTCAAGTCTCGAACGAGACCTGAGGCACCCGGCCATTCCATCCAGCGACCCAAATCAGCATCGCCTCATGCAACGTTCCCTAGTTTTCCTGTTCTCCCTTCCACTCCGGCTCCGCAGCCCACCGCGCAGCCAGCCCCGCTCCGCGCCGCTTCTTCTCCGGCTCCTGCATCGGTTTCTTGCGCTCCGCAAGCCCAAACAGCACCCTGGCGCTTGCCAGGTCTCCCGCCAGCGCCTTGTTCGTCAGCAGATCGGCCAGCTTCTCTGAAATCCGGCCCACCCGCCTGTCCGCCGCCTGACGCAGTCGCTCTGCGCCGTCTTTGCGAGCCGTTTTCCCGTTCGCCCGTTCACGTCCTCTGTGTTTGGTTGTACTGCATGTTTTCCTGCTCGCATTGTCACTTCCCATTTCCAACTGTGCCACGGCCATCTTTCCGTCATTTCCGGCCAACACTCCACGGACCTTCGTGTCCGCAGAAAAGGAGCATATGCGGCAACTCCGCTCCGGAATTGCCGCATAACGCGACGTCTGGATTATGTAGGATGACTGCAAAGAATCCGGTGCCCTTCCTCTCCCCTGCGCACGCGCGCCGCGGAGATGGCCTGATTAAGATCAGAAAGGCTCTCTCCTGCCTTCCGCTCCTCTCTCGTTTTCAATTGGTTTGTCCATAGCGTACCGCAAAGCCGCATAATTATCTGCAAACGTTTCTAGCTCTGTTCCCTGTTCCCTATTCCCTGTTTCCTGTTCCCTGCTCCTAACAAGCCCGCAAAAAGCCGCTCCTCCACCAAATCCTCCAGCTTCTTCCCGCCATTGGGCACAATCCCGTATACCACCTTGCAGCCCATCGCCTGCGCCATGCGCGACATCGACTTCAAGGTGATCGTGTTTCTCGGCTCCCTTGCCTCAAGGTCGAACACCCCCGAACGGTTCACCCCCATCTTCTTCGCAACCTCCGCCACCGGTACACACAGCGCATGTCGCACCGCCCGCAGCAGTCCATTGGTCGGATTCTTTTCCCTTCCCGCCTGCCGATAAGACCGCATCTCTACATCCAACTTCTTCCGCGCCAATTTCCGTTCCCTCTCCCGCATACTCTGTTCTCCTTGACTACTGATTTCTGACCACTGATCTAACCGTAGCCAAAACGACCGTAATTATATGCAACAGGTGCGCAAAAAAAGTGCGCAAAAAGTGGCCAAAATCGCCATAAAACAGCCAAGTTTGAGGCTATTTATGATGTTTTGGTCGGCCCCGGCACCGACATATCCGGAAAATATCTATACCCGCACACCGACTTTGTTTGAAAACAGGAAGTACTTTTCAATCCCGTCGACTTTTACCCCGACAGAATTCCTTCTCTTTGTCGACTTATACCCCTACATCATTTCTGCTCTTTGTCGGCCTATAACCAGACTGGTTTCTGTTCCCTGTTCCCTGTTCCCTATTCCCTGTTCTCTGTTCCCTGCCCTATTGCTCTAAACTCAACCTGAGACAAGATTTCACACCGAGGACCGCTCCTTTGAAAAAATTCCCGCTTACAGCCCTGTTTGTTGCCGCGTCACTGCTGCTTGCCTTTGCCCACGCGCTCCCGGCGCAGGCTCCGGCGGCCACACACGCGCAGGCCGCCCCAGCAACGCAACCTCCTTCCGTCGAGGCCAACCGAAAAGCCCTAAACGATCTCTTCGCGGAGTACTGGCAAGCGGTCATGGAGCATTCGCCGGAGTTTGCTTCCTGGCTGGGTGACAAGCGCTACAACGACCGCATCGACGACTACTCCGTCAAGGCGGAGAACGACTCGCTGGCTCGTGAAGAGAGTTTCATGATGCGCCTGGCAGCCATTGATCCGGCCGGATTCACCGACCAGGAGAAGATCAGCCGCGAACTGCTGCTGCGCGACTTTGCCGACAACGCGGAGGGTGCTCAGTTCAAGGATTGGGAGATGCCCCTCAACCAGTTGGGTGGCATATACACCGCTTACCCCAACCTGGCAGCCCAGTTGAGCTTCACCACGGTGAAGGACTACGACGACTGGATCGCCCGTCTGCACGCCGTTCCCCATGCCTTCGATCAGGTCACCACCAATATGTCCATCGGCATGGAGGACCATCGCGTACCACCTCGCTATTTGCTGCAGCAGGCACTGGAACAAGTAAAGTTGTTGGCCTCCCAAACTCCAGAAGCTTCGCCTTTAGCCCTTCCGCTCAAGAAGTTTCCCGCCTCTATAACTCCAGCCGCACAGGAGCGCATCAAGGCCGAGATGCTCGACGCTATTGGCAAGGAAGTCCTGCCCGCCTATCTGCGCTTTGCGCGTTTCCTTGAGGTCAGCTACGTTCCCGCCGGTCGCAAGGAGCCGGGCATCTGGGCGCTTCCGGATGGGGCAAAGTATTACGCCTTCCAGATTCGCCGCGAGACAACCACCAATCTGACCGCCGACCAGATTCACCAGATCGGACTCGACGAAGTCAAACGCGACGAGGCGGAGATGCTGGTCATCGCACAGAAGCTGGGCTTCCAGGATTTGAAATCCTTCCGCGCGAGTTTCCCGGGTAATCCCAAGCTGCATCCGGCCTCGGCAGATGCATTAGTGGAGGCCTATCGCGGCTATATTACGCAGATGCAGGCCAAGCTGCCGCAGCTTTTCGGACGGTTGCCCAAGGCGCCGCTCGAGGTTGCCATCGTCCCGGATTACCTGCAGAAGACCATGTACCCCGCATACTACGAGCCGGGCACGCCGGACGGCAGCCGCCCGGGTCGCCTGCGCGTCAACACTTACAACGCCACCGGCCGCAATCTTTACTCGGTGGAGGCTATCGCCTACCACGAGGGAGTTCCCGGCCACCACTTGCAGATTTCCATCGCGCAGGAGCTGACCGATGTGCCTACCTTCCGCAAGCATGAGCGCTATACGGCATACACCGAGGGCTGGGCGCTCTACTCCGAGAGGCTGGGCAAGGAGGTCGGCTTTTATCAGGATCCTTACTCGGACTACGGCCGCCTGGAAGCCGACATCTGGCGCGCCATCCGCCTGGTGATGGATACCGGCGTACACTCCCAGCACTGGACCCGCCAGCAGATGGTCGATTACTTCCACGACCACTCAGCCATGGACGAAACCACTATCCAGACCGAGGTGGACCGCTACATCGGCTGGCCGGGCCAAGCTTTGGCCTACAAGATTGGCCAGATGAAGATTCTGGAATTGCGCGAGCGCGCGAAGAAAGCTCTGGGGGACAAATTCGATCTGCGCGCCTTCCACGACCAGGTGCTGGACTCCGGCGCCCTGCCGCTGGATGTACTGAGCGACCGCATCGACGCATGGATTGCCAGCCAGAAATAGGCCGCTCATACGTCCGCAGAGAACGTGATAACCTGTAATGTCCCATTTCAGCAGCTTTCCGGCTCAATTTTGCTGCGATTGCGGGCTATTGCTTCGATTGGAGATTGGCATGAAACGCGCTTTGACATTCGTCTTTGCCCTTGGATTTACCTGCTGCCTGTACGCTCAGGCAGTGGATACAACCATCTGCGATATTCTTAGTAATCCGCAGTCGTTCAACGGAAAAATCGTCCACATCAAGGGCACCGCGGTTGCCTCTTTTGATCAGTTTGTCGTAAAAGGCGCTGACTGCGGCATCAACACCAACAGGAACATCTGGCTCTCTTACCCGGAAGGCACAAAGGGCAAAGCGGGACCGGCAGCCATGGTGCAAGTTCAGCCGGCGCACAACTTCACCGGCGACGTTTCGGCGGTGCAGCGCACGCCGGTCACGCTGGACAAAAATAACAAGGACTTCAAGCTCTTTGACTCTCAGCTCTCCGCGCAGTACAAAAAAGGCGGAATGTGCCTGGGGTGCAACAAGTTTGAGGTGACTGCCACGCTGGTAGGCCGGTTGGACGCCGTGGAGAAGGCAGGCGTGCAGCGCGACAAGGCAGGCAAAATCGTCGGCTTCGGCGGCTTTGGGCATATGAACGCCTATGCCACCCGCCTGGTGTTGCAATCGGTCTCCGATGTCACTTCTAAGGAGATCGATTATTCGGCCACGTTGGCCATTACCAAGGATGACAATGCGCCGGAAAAGCTCGCGGCAGACCCGGTGATAGCCGCGCGCGCGTTGGCTGACGCCTATAAGGCTGGCGATAAAACCGGGGAGTTGATTAAGCGGGCTGCTTATGCCTATGGCAAGCCGAACGAGAAAAATACCGGTGTTGTGATCGTGCACTCACCCGGCAATGAAGCCGCCGCAAAGTACGAAGGCAAAGCAGCGGTTGATTCTCCTGACGGCCTCCTCTTTACCTGCACCATCAACGAGAGCAAGTTATTCGGCGATGCCGAGAGCCGGGCTGTCATGTTTGCCGGTGAAGATGTGGCCGACCTGCGCAATCCGTTGCCGGAAGATGTAAACGCTCCCTTTTTCGATCAGGAGGAGCATGCCTTGGGGATCACAGCCATGGACGCCTTCGCCACCGGCCAGAAGACTTTGACTCTGCCGGGCGGTTATCTGATCTGGAACAAGGCCTGGCCGACGGATGGCATCAGTAAGAAAGTGGACGACGCGATTGAGAGTTTTGTTCTCAAAGAAGAGCTTCTCCACGAGTAATAACTCAGTGTAAGTTGGGTGTCCCAAAGCCTGCCCTGAGCCTGTCGAAGGGTCTCAAAAACGAGACTTCTGCCCCACGGACGAAGACCAGTCCGTGGGGACGCCGGACCTGGGGCACTCATCGATCCATTGCTGCGGTATGCATGAAAGTTGCATCTCTCACTTCCAGAAACTGGAAATCCAGGAAAGGGAACAATATGGCGGAGATAGCCGTTGAGGCCACCGAAGTACCCGCGCAGTTGCCCCATGTGCGCGTGGCTGTTCTAGGCGCAGGCAAGATGGGCGGCATCCTGTTGCAGGCCTTCCTGAAACAGAACCTGTTCGCGCGCAGCCAGATTCGCGCTACCGTTGCCCACGCCGAGCGAGCCGTTGCGCTGAGCACGCAGTGGGGCGTGGACGTATCGACCAACAACCTCGAAGCAGTGCGGAACTCTGATCTGATTCTGCTGGGCGTCAAGCCCTTCCAGGTGCAGGAGCTGATGGCGGAGATCCGTCCCGCTCTCACGCCGGCCAAGACGCTCATCTCGTTTGCCGCCTCGGTCAAGACGCGCTCCATTGAAGATGCGGCCGGAGTGGAGATCGGCGTGATTCGCGCCATGCCCAACACGCCCTCGACATTGGGCGCGGGCGCTGCAGCCATGTGCCGTGGACGCTTCGTCAAGGCCGAGCAGATGGAGCTGGCCGAGCGCATCTTCGATACCGTGGGCCGCACCGTGATCGTGGAAGAGAAGCATATGGACGCGGTGACCGGCCTCTCCGGCTCCGGACCTGCCTACATCTACATCATCATCGAGGCTCTGGCCGAGGCAGGCGTGAAGGTCGGTCTGCCCCGCGACGTGGCTACAGAACTGGCGGCGCAAACCACCTTTGGCGCAGCCAAAATGGTGCTGGAAACCGGCTACCATCCTGCCCTGCTGAAAGACGCCGTAACCACCCCCGCCGGATGCACGATCGACGGCATTCTGGAATTGGAAGAAGGCGGCCTGCGCGTCACTCTCATCAAAGCCGTGATGCGCGCCACTGAGCGCGCCAAGCAACTCGCCGCGGGGTAAAGTAACTCAGTAAGGAGGAGTGATGAACGTTGAAGAAGGCGCAAAAAGAATGCGCCGCGCAGGGAAGTGGATTGTCCTTATTCCCCTCACTGTGTTGTTATTGTTGTGCCTTCTGTTATTTACCTCTAACGCACTGAACCTCAATCCCAGAATCATTGTGTTTGCCGCACCGCTGATTCCAATTGAGATTCTGGGGGGCATTCTCTGGCTGGCCGGATGGATTGTGGAAGGCTTTGCCAAAGACACACAATGAGATTGATTTTTTGAGGCTGCAACGCACTCGCTTGCCCATTCAACGCCCAACATGGCTGCCCTCTTATCTGCCGGAACTCGACGGACTGCGCGGCCTCGCGATTCTGTGGGTGGTCCTCTACCACTGCGATCCGCTACTGAAAGGCACCTGGCTGCACTACGTTGCCGAGTGGGGATGGGCGGGGGTTGACATCTTCTTCGTGCTCTCCGGCTTTCTGATTACCACCAACCTGCTGGCAACGCGCGACAAGCCGCATTACTTCCACAACTTCCATGCCCGCCGCGCGCTGCGCATCTGGCCGGTTTACATATTGGTGCTGGCGGTCGTCTACCTGAACGCGCCCTGGTTTATCGTCCCCAACATCGGCGTGCTGGCCGCAATCAAGGCCGCGCCCTGGCTGGCCTACATCTTCTTTGTGCAAAATCTTTTTCACCTCTCGCTGCCCCCGGCCCTCGGTCCCACCTGGGCACTGGCCGTCGAAGAGCAGTATTACTTTTTCTGGGCGCCTCTGGTCCGCTGGCTAGGCGCCCCCAAACGAATTTGGGTGCTGGCCGGCGTCCTCACAGCTGCGCTGATCTCGTCGCCGCTGCTGCGCCATTTGAACCCGGTCTGGATTTGGAATGTTCCCAACCACACTCTGATCAAGCTGGACAGCATCGCCCTGGGCAGTCTGCTGGCGCTGGGACTTTACACAATTCAACTCAGCCGCCGCGCTTGTCTCTGGCTCGGCCTGGGCGCGTTTGTGCTGGGCATGGGAGCGGCAGCGGCCGCCTACGGAACGTCGCTTCTGGACACCGCGCTGGCTACAAGCTTTACCGGCGCGGCTCTGGCGTTAATGGCCTCCACCGGCGCGCGCAACCCCATTAACGCCATGCTGCGCCGCGGGCCGCTGGCTTTTTATGGCCGCATCAGCTACGGCCTATACATGATCCACATCATGGCCTTCATCTTCATCGGCTGGCTCGACCTGCGAATGGTCCGCTACGGCATGGCCGGAAGTCTGGCGGTGGTGGCAGTTCGTTTTGCCGTCTCCACCGCTCTGGCCGCCGCGCTGTGGTATGGCTTCGAATCGCAAATTCTCAAGCTCAAGCGGTATTTCTAGAGCACTTTCGCTCAGCGCCAGAGACGGTGCCTTCTCGAAAATAGTCCGTGCCCGGCTGGTTCCACAATATGAATCGGCGTCTCACCCCCTTGTGACATCAATCACCCGGATCAACTCCCCGCGGCTGCTACGCTGGACTTGTCATGTAATCTTCCCCTTGCGAGGTGCAAGTATGACCGAAGCCGCGAGCAAAGGCCCTCTGAGCCCTGAGTTGCTGGCCAAAATGAACGCCTACTGGCGCGCCGCCAACTATCTCTCCGTCGGCCAGATCTATCTGAAAGACAACCCGCCCTATCGCCTCGCTGAACTACCTGTTTTCTTCACTCGTTTGGTGGCAGGACCACAACGGCTTCAGCCACCAGGACCCCGGCTTCATGGATCTTCTGGTGAACAAGAAGGCCGAAGCGGCTAACTCGCTAACTTGCTGATTTTTTCAGCCCCAACCCGAAAGGTGATTCACAAATGTCTTCCTTGCCCATACTGGTTTTGAACAGCGGTTCTTCTTCCATCAAATTTTCCGTCTACGAGGCCGCCAACGGCGAACGGCGCAAGCTGCACGAGGGCGCGGTAGACGGCATCGGCACCGATCTGGGCAAGTTCTGGATCAAGGACGCCGACGGCAAAAAGCTCGTCGATCAGACCCCGTCCCTGCCTAACCGCGCCGTGGCCTTCAAGATGGTAGCCGACGCGCTGCACTCCGGCGATTTCCCTGCCCCGGCCGCCATCGGCCATCGCGTGGTCTGCGGCGGGCCAACGATCAACGAGAACCAGCTCATCACGCCCAAGCTTATCGACGAGATCGAAAGCTATGCGGCTCTCGCGCCGCTGCATACGCCCATCGCCGTCTATATCATGCGCGAGGCGCTCAAGCTTTTTCCCGGCATTCCCAACTTCGCCGTCCTCGACACTTACTTCCACCGCACCTTGCCGGAGGTAGCCACGCACATGCCCATCCCCGAGGAATATTCCGCCATGGGCGTGCGCCGCTACGGCTATCACGGCATCTCCTACGAATCGATCGTTTACCAGTTGCAGCCCCGCGTGCCGAAAAAACTTATCGTCGCGCACCTGGGCAATGGCGCATCCATCTCCGCCATCCGCGACGGTGAATGCCTCGACACGTCAATGGCGCTCACCCCAACCAGCGGAATCATCAGCGGCTCGCGCACCGGCGACATCGATCCCGGCATCGTGATTTTCATCCTGAGACAAATCGCCGCATCGACGCCCAACGCGCTTGAAGCCGCCGATAAGCTGGAAACGGTGGTCAGCAAAAAATCCGGCCTGCTCGGCATCAGCGAACTCTCCAACGACATGCGCGAGCTACGCCAGGCCATCAACGCCGGCAACGCCAAAGCAAAACTTGCTGTAGCCAAGTTCACGTGGACCATCGCCCGCTGGATCGGCAGCTACGTGGCCGAGCTGAACGGGCTGGACATGCTGGTCTTCACCGGCGGCATCGGCGAAAACGACATCGACGCCCGCGCTGAAATCTGCGCCGGACTCGATTCTCTGGGCATCATCCTTGATCCCCAGCGCAATAACGTCCGCGGCGCAGCCGTCATCTCCAGCGAATTCTCGCCCGTCACAGTGCGCGTCATTCCGCCCGCCGAAGATTTGATGATCGTGAACCACGTCATCCGGCTGATGGGGGAGTAAAGCGGTAGATGTGACAGCCATTCGCTTGTTCTACACTGGTGAGTTCCATCCGGAGCTAACTTTATGCCTGCTTCCTCCAATTCCCTCCGCCTCCCCTCGCCCGCCCTGCGCCGCTTTGCCTGGGACGTGCTGGCTTACTTCATCGCCGTAATTCTCTGGGGCACTCTGGTGCGCGCCACCGGCTCAGGAGCCGGCTGCGGCAACCATTGGCCGCTATGCAACGGCGTCGTAATCCAGCACTCGGCCAGCGTCAACACGCTCATCGAATTCACCCATCGCATCACCAGCGGCCTCTCCTTCTTTGCTGTCGTCGGCCTCCTTGCCTGGACCTTCGCCGGCACCATCCGCGGCCACTTGGCGCGTGCGGCGGCCGTAGCTTCCGTCATCTTCACGCTGATTGAGGCGACGCTAGGCGCGCTGCTGGTCAAGCTGGGATACACGGCGCAGAGCCAATCGCCGCTGCGGCCCGCCTTCCTGGCGCTGCACCTGGCCAATACGCTTTTATTAGTGGCCGCACTCACCCTCACCGCTCATCTGCTTAGCCGGCGTCGCGGATTTCTGCGTGGCAGCGTTCGCCTGAGAGCGCCCATCGGCGCCCTGGCAACCGTGCTCGTGGTGATGATCGTAGGTATCACCGGCTCGCTGGCCGCCCTCGGCGACACGCTCTTTCCCGCCAGTTCGCTTGGCCTGGCGCTGGCTCAGGATTTTTCCTCCGCAAGCGGCTGGCTGGTGCGTTGGCGTTGGGTGCATCCGGGCATCGCCTTTGCAGCCAGCTTCTTTCTCATCTGGCTCCTGGTCCGCGCAGCGCAACGCAAGACCCAATGGGACAATCGCGGTCTCTCCGCGCTGGTGCTCCTGTTGTTGGCCGCGGTCTATGCGCTCGGCCTGCTCGACGTGCTGCTGCTGGCGCCGTTGTGGGTACAGGTGGCGCATCTGCTGGCCGCCGATACGCTATGGGCAGCGCTGGTGGTGCTAACGGCAAGGCTGACTATCGAACCGCGATGAAACTGGAGTCACGCACATTCCTGCTCCCAGACCCGCACCATCAAATCGCCGCTAGCATGGCGAAAGGCCACCACTAGCGAGTCCTCGGTTTGCGGTAAAGAGCAGAATCCCGCAGCCTCCACAGTGGACTCGGGCACAGTCATGGAGCAGGGCCGGGGCAACGAGGACTTGATAACCCCGGCGATCATGTTGGCAATCTCCTTGGTGGCGTCCAAGGCATCGACCTCGGCCACGTTCTCCAATGGTTGCATCAACATAGCCGCCGTCGCCTGGTAAGCCAGCCCCTCGCCCATCCGTACCTCAATACGTCCCTTCCACACGCCCTCCAGTGCAACGCAACCCAGCAGATGCCCGGCGCTTACGCAAAACTCTCCAGGCACGGCCATCGGATTCAGGGTCATGGCCAGCATCTGCTCCCAGAACTGGGCGTTGGCCTTGATCACGGATTGTTCGTCGAGCTGGGCCCGCATTCGACGCTCACCCCTTGGTGCAATTTGGTGCAACCGCACGCAATCCTGAGTTGCTGCTCATCTTATCGGGCAATTCTCTGAATGCGTTAAGGTTCAGGGTGCGGGAGTGGCTCTGGGGTCATTGGAAACGACGTATGTGACCGAATGTGAGATTGTACGGGGATTCAGCAGTGGGGTTACGCGGTAAGCCGTTCCAGTTCGTCGGGCTTGGTGATGGTCAGGCTGGAACCCTTGATGGTAATCCACTGATCGCGACGGAACTGGTTGAGCAGCCGGGTGACGGTTTCACGCGAGGTGCCGGCCATATTGGCGATCTCTTCGTGGGTCAAGGCCATGGTGAAGCGGATTTCGTGCTTGCCGTTGCCCGAGGAGCGGCCCCAGTCCAGCAAAAGGCGCGCCAGTCGTCCCGCCGCCGAGCCGGAGAGCGCCAGCCGCTTGGCGTCATGGAAAACCGTCAGGTATTCGCCGGAGAGCGACTGCGCGGCGTGCATGGATGCGATGCCGTGGCGCGAGAGGAAGTCGACAAACTCCTGCTTGCGCACGGTTTTCACCTGGCACGGCTCGATGGCCTCGGCCGTAACCTCATGGGGAACATTGGCCAGCACCGCGCTCAGGCCCATCACGTCGCCGGGGCCGGCGATCTTGAGGATCATGGTCTTGCCATCGCGGGAAGTGGAGGAGATTTTTACCTGTCCATAGCAGATTACAAAGACGTTTCGAGCCGGGTCACCCTCTGAAAAAAGCTTGGCGCCGCGGGCATGGCTCATCATGATGCCAATGCCGTCGTAATCGGTGAGCGCCTCGGGTGTGAGATTGCAGAACATTCGCAGATGGCGATGCTCGCAGTTAACGCAATCTTCCGGAGGGTGGTGGGGATGATAGGATGCCATGGGTCCACTGCTGTGCAATTTGAAGTATAGCGTACTTGGGCAGGATGCAAGAAGGCAAAACAGGGATTTTCCTTCAGTCTCCAGCCCGGGGAAGACCCGGCACGAAGACTGGTCCAGACTAAATTGTTGCCCTGCGGCTCGTCAGGCCTCGGAGTTTGCCCGTCTTGGCCTCGCCACGCGGCTGGAACAGCAGGTGTTATAGGCGCGGGAAACCTCGCGGGCCAGTTCCTCCAGCAACCGCATCCGCAGGGGTGGATAGCTCTGAAACGCCTGGGAGAGCGCTTCGATGGGCAGCATCAGAACCGTTCCAGCGATCTGCGCGGCCAGCGTGTAGGTGTGATGCCTGTCGCCCAGGGTGGCCGCCAACTCCACGAGTTCCCCGGCGCGGGCCGGACCTAGCGTCAGTCGCGTCTCCTGCCGCTCAGCCCGGCGCAGAAACTGGCCCGTAATCACCAGATACAACCCCCGGCAGATCCCGGATTGGCGGAAGACAACCTCCCCAGCCTCAAAACTGAGGCATTGGGACGCGCGGTTCAGCAAAAGCCCGATGGCCGGAGGGCACTCCAGCAGCTCTGCCACGGGATGCGCCTGCACAGCTTCCACACGCCTGGATCTTGCCTCACGTTGCAGGTCGACCTCTACCTCTGTCTTCTCCCGAGCACTGGCCCTGCGCCGGGTTGGAGCTGCAACCAGTCTGCCCGCCGCTTGCGTGCGAGCGCGTTTGGGGCTGCGAGTTTCCGATAGGCCGAGTTTCATAGAAGGCAAATCGCTCCAAATGCAATGAAAAATACAGTAGATTGGGTTGCGTAGTCAGGACATCTCTTGCCGCCTGCACCGTTGCGTAAAAAACGAGGCCGTGCCTCTTTCTGCGACCTGGCTATCGGACCTCTGCGAATGCGCGAGCCTCTGGCTTATCTCCGGCTTGAGCCAACTCCGGCGGCACACACAGAACAGGCACACGCGAGCGAGCCAGCAAGGCAAAGGCCGTGCCATGCGGGCCCGGTGTGCCGCTGGCGCGCTTGACGCCGGCCACCAGGATGCAAGGATGGTTTTGCGCGATTCCCTCGACGATAGCGTCTACCGGATTGCCGTCCTTGACCATGCAACGCACCGGAAACTTCCCTCTGGCCTGAACGCCAAACTCCTCCAGAGTGGCACCGCAGGGGTTCAGAAAAGCCGAGGCCTCAGCCGCGGTGCGCGCATGAAGCACAAGCAGGGGGCGCTGAAAAACCTGCGCCAACGAGCAGGCCGTGGCCGCCGCGGTAGTCGCCGCCTCGTTGCGCTCCATAGCCAGCAGTACCGGACCGCCCGGAGTGGGGCGAAACGCGCCCGCATTCCAATCCGCCGCCACCGCCAGCACCGGGCACGGCGACAGCCGCACCAGTTGCTCGGCAATGGCGCCTACAATCACCGGACCCGCGCCCTCCATGCCCTTGGTGCCGATCACGATCAGACCGGCCTCGTATTGCCGGGCCACATCCAGAAGCATCTGCGCCACCGCGCCCTGGCGAATCTCCGAATGGCTGTGGATGCCCTCCCTGAGCAGGTCGCCAGACAATTTTTCCAGCACCGCGCGCGCCTCTTCGGGCAACCCGGTAAGAACCTGGCCGGGTAGCGCATCCACATCGGCATATTCCATGGGGTCGATGCCGTGGGCCAGCACAATCCGCGCGCCATAGGCCGTGGCCAGCTTGCGAGCATATTCCAGCGCAGCTTCCGACCGGCCGCTCAGGTCGGTGGCAACGACAATGGTTTTCAAGCCGCTTGCAAAGCTCATGAATGCCTCCGGGAAATTGGCTGCGTTCGTGCCTATTGGACTTTGAGTCTGCGCTTTCGGCAGTGGCACGGGCAGTGACCCCATTCACCCCGCACTGTGACTATGGTCACAAATGATTTCTTTACTTGCGCTTAATCAACTCGTCCAGCACTTCTCGGCACTTCTCGGCACGGTCCGAAGTTAAAGAATCTCCGGCATGTGTGTACACCGGCAGACAGATAAGATAGGCTTTTTGCAATATGAAAAATACACAGAAACCCACCACGCAATCGTTTTTTTGCATGAGAATAGCCTTCCTTCTCTCCATGTTTCTGAGTTGCGGCCTGATCGCCTCCGCACAGGCGCCCACGCCGGATTCGCCCCAAATCGAGGCCAAAGCACACACTTTATTGGCCAAACTCACTCTGGAGCAGAAGATCCTGCTGCTGGGCGGCATCGACCACATGTTCACTCATGCCGTACCCGCGATTGATCTGCCGCGCTTCAAGATGTCCGACGCCTCGCTGGGGGTGCGCTCCTGGGGCCCGACTACCGCCTATGCGGGAGGCGTGGCGCTGGCCGCCACCTGGGATAAGGAGTTCGCCCACAGACTGGGCGAGGGCCTGGGACGCGATGCCCGCGCGCGCGGCGTCCATTTTCTGCTCGGCCCGGGCGTCAACATCGCACGCTCACCGCTGGCCGGCCGCAATTTTGAATATTTTTCCGAAGACCCTTTTCTGAACGCTGCCATGGTGATTCCTTACATCGAGGGCGTGCAGTCACAGGGCGTCATCGCCACTGTCAAGCACTACGCCCTGAACAACCAGGAGTACAACCGGCACAACGTGAATGTGGAGGTGGACGAGCGGACCATGCGCGAGATCTACTTTCCAGCCTTCGAGGCCGCCGTTACGCGCGCCCACGTGGACGCGGTGATGGACTCCTACAACCTGGTCAATGGCGTCCACGCCACCCAAAACGAGTTTCTGAACCTGAAGGTGCTCAAAGGCGAGTGGGGCTTCCAGAGTATTCTCATGTCGGACTGGGACGCCACCTATGACGGCGTCGCGGCGGCCAACAATGGCCTGGACCTGGAGATGCCCAACGCGCGCTTCATGACCGCCGAAGTCCTGCTGGCCGCGGTCAAAGACGGCAAGGTGAAGGAAACCACCATCGACGACAAAGTGCTGCGGCTGTTGAGAACCGAGC
>Ga0187852_1002520_pt1 | contig 14803 bp, 12 predicted proteins | sample June2016WEW_6_40_FD_134511 | JGI IMG/M metagenome (GOLD analysis project Ga0187852, IMG submission 134511) | Peatland microbial communities from SPRUCE experiment site at the Marcell Experimental Forest, Minnesota, USA - June2016WEW_6_40 | ecosystem: Environmental > Terrestrial > Soil > Wetlands...
AGTAGAAATCCATGCTTCGCATGGTCTCCTACTCTCGCCGCCGGAAAAGCGGACAGATCACGTGCTATCGCAACCGGACATATCATGTGCTACTGACAGTGGGCTATTAGGTCCTTGACAATCTTGGGGGTGAGACTGTAATCTAACCTTGGCCAATAGGACAACACCTTGGAGTCCGTAACGGCGAAAGCTGTTGTTGGCTACTTCTAATCTCTAAACCACGCGACAAGTCGATATTATCCGTACGATGTTAGGAGAATCTTTAATGGGTTCTCCATTTTCGCGTTAGGGGGCGCGCAGCCTTGCACATTCTCTATTTGGACGAATCGGGAGTACATGCCGAGGCGAACACGTTTGTCCTTGGCGGATTGGCGGTTTTCGAACGTGAGATTTACTGGATGACCGAAGACGTTGAGGCAATTCAAGAACGCTATTTTCCCGGCCTTGCTGATCCTGTGGAATTTCACGTTGCGCCTCTGCGGGCACCTGACGAGAAGATTCCAGCACCGTTTAACACGCTAACAAAGGAGCAAAGGCGTTCATTGATAAACGACGTTTACCAAGTGATCCGCCGGCACAAAGCGGTTGTATTTGGTATCGCGATTGAGAAGAAACGTATCAAGGAAGATCCCTATGAGCGGGCATTTGAGGAGTTAGTCAGCCGTTTTGACTTGTTCCTCGCTCGAAAAAATGCTTTGGCAAACGCTCAGGGACAAGAGGAGCATCGAGGTTTAATTGTCGTGGCTGAATCATCCTATCGGCAACAGCTGGAGATTCTTGGTAGAGACTTCCGTGGTGGGGCAACCCGCTGGAGGGAGGTGCATAATCTCGCCGATGTGCCATTCTTCGTTCCCGCTGCCAACAATCGCTTATTGCAACTGGCCGATTTCATCGCAAACGCGATTTATGGTCGTTACAACAGCGGATATTCGCGAGATTTTGACGTAATCGCGACAAAGTTCGACAAAGAAGGCGGTAGGCTACATGGCATGACTCATCTCTGTACAGATGCTGAGTGCCCGTGTATTGCCTGTTTGAGTAAGCAGCAGGCAAGGGCCATCGCTGTCGCTACACCAACAGACTAAACGCTAGCCGCGTGGTTTCTTCGCCCCGGGTCCGCGCGGCCCTCTGTGCCACTTCCCGACATTGCTCTGTGGTCATTATGAAGAGGTGCATCATGTCCCATACTGCCAAACTCTTTCGCAGTGGCCGCAGCCAGGCCGTGCGTCTGCCTGCGGATTACCGCTTCCAGGGCTGTGAGGTATATATCCGCCGCACGGCGACGGGGGATGTCATCCTGTCACGCAAAGCAGAATCCTGGCAGGATTTATTTGAGTTGATGAAGACGATCGATGTGCCTGACGACTTTCTCGCCGACCGCAAGGATCCGCCCCAGACCAGGTTTTAACCGACCTCAGATTTATGCGGTGACGTTGGGCAATTCAAGCCAGTCTGTTGCTTATTGAGACTCCCAAATTCCATGCTCACCCTAACCGAAGCCGCCGAACAGATTCGCACCCGCCAACTTCGCCTGAATTTGCACGATTGTCCGTTTATGCGGAAGTGGCTGTTTGCGCCTTGACACGCCTCATTTGATATTCGCATACAAGGAGCCAATGGCGAATCGAAGTGTACAATCCTAGGCGAGATGCCCAAGAGAGGACAGGAGGAGTTTTATGAACAAACTTCCACGGGGACACTTTTTGTTCAACATCTTCGAGAAGTTGGAGGAGAAGGACGACGTGGCCGACCCCTTTGACATAGAGGCCTTTGGTGAAAAGGTCGAATTGGCAAAGAGCGCCAACATTGATGCCCTGAACTTCTTCGACCGATGCTACAAGAACGGCCTCTCGATGAAGGACTCCCTCGCCGCCTTTGACGCGGAGATTGCCAAGATTCCTCCTAAGCCTTGATGTTGCTAACTATGTCATTGCCCGCACGGCCAGTGGGGATGTCATCCTGTCACGCAAACCCGAATCCTGGCAGGATTTCTTTGAGTTGATGACGACGGTCGATGTGCCTGATGACTTTCTTGCCGACCGCAAGGATGCACCCCAGACTAGGTTTTAACCGGCCTCAGATTTATGTGGTGACGTTGGGCAATTCAAGCCGGTCCGGCGCCTGTGAGACTCCCGAATTCCATGCTCACCCTCACTGAAGCCGCGCAGCAGATTCGCACCCGCCAACTTTCTCCGGTAGAGGTCACTCGCGCATGTCTCGCGCGCATCAAGCGGCTGAATCCCGCTCTGAACGCTTTCATCACCGTCACGGCGGAGCTTGCGCTGGAGCAGGCACGGCAGGCTGAAGCAGAAGTCATGGCGGGCCGCTGGCGAGGGCCTTTGCATGGCATTCCCGTCGGGCTGAAAGATTTGCTCGATACGGCGGGCGTTCTGAGCACAGCAGCCAGCAATCAGTTTCGCGGTCGAGTTCCGACGCAAGACGCTGTAGTGGTCCGCCAGTTGAAGCAGGCGGGCGCCGTGCTGGTTGGCAAGCTGAACCTGCACGAGTTTGCGTTTGGCGGCAGCGGCATCGTGAGCGCGTTTGGGCCGGTGAAAAATCCGTGGGATCGGCAACGCATCACGGGAGGATCGTCGTCCGGCTCGGCAGCGGCGGTGGCGGCGGGGCTTTGCATCGCAGCGATCGGAACCGACACGGCGGGCTCGATTCGCTGTCCCGCAGCGCTTTGCGGGATTGTCGGACATCGTCCCAGCGCGGGTTGGCTGAGTTGCAAAGGAGTGGTGCCGCTGTCCGCATCGTTCGACACGCCGGGGCCGATGACCCGCACGGTGCGCGACGCAGCGCTCCTGCTGGGGGCACTGGTGGCCGAAACCGGCTCCAGCGCGCCAAACGATTGGGCTGCGCTCGACGACAGCGTGGCAAAGCTAAGAGTTGGAGTTGCTCGCAAGAATTTCTTCTTCGACCTCCAGCCCGAGGTGGCCGCCTGCGTGGAAGAGGCCATCGCAGTCATCAAGACTCTGGCGGCGCAGGTTGCCGATGTGAAGCTCGAAGCCAGCGGACATCGCAGCATCTTCAACGCCGAGATTTACGAGTATCACGAAGCCATGGCGACCAAGACTCCGGAGCTTTACCAGCCGCACACGCTGCCTCGAATTCTGAACTGTGCCGGCATCAGCGCGAGCGATTACATTCGCGACTGGCGCAGCCTGAATGGTGAGAGGAACAAGGCCGAAGAGCTATTCCAGCAGGTGGACGTGATCATCACGCCCACGGTTCCAGTGGCAGCGCCGCGAATTTCGGAGCTTCAATCGCTGGGGATCAACGATCTGCGGCCCTTCGAGACGAGATACCTGCTGCGCAACACTTCGCCTTTCAGCGTGCTCTATTGGCCCAGCGTCTCGGTGCCGTGCGGGTTCACGCGGGAAGGACTGCCCGTGGGATTGCAAATCTCCGGTAAGCCCGGGGCCGATGCGACCGTGCTGCGCCTCGCTCACGCCTATGAGCAGGCGACACAGTGGCACAAACGCGTGCCGAGCGGGTGAACGCCCTAGAGCGGTTCCTGGATTGCCGTATCCGCCCGCACGGGTAGTGCGGCGCTTCAGAGGCTGTTACGAAACTCTGTCGTCCCTACGGGACTCCGATGATTTTTTCCACTCTACCCAGCACTCCGCCTACGGCTCCGTGCTGGGCTAAGCTCTTCCGTGCCTTCGGCACTCGTTTTTCGTGTGGTTTGTTCCACCGATTCCGTGGGCAACCGAGTTTCGTAACAGCCTCTTCAGCGCCGCGTTCGCCGCGTCCAAAGGCCCCGCTTAAGCCGCTGAGCTCTTCGACCTCAGCGGCTTAAGCGATTCTTCTTCCTGCCCCATACGCCTGCCTGAAGGCCCGCACTACCCGTGCAAACCGGACACGTCTTTTGCGGGACTGCTCTAGGGGCCCTTCACTTCGCCCAGAATGACAATCGGAAATCTCGGGATATCAACGATTCAATGCATGATCGACCGGTTCCACTATGTCGAACAGGCGCATGTCCACCGCAACCTTCTTGTTCTTGCCCGCGCCGTCGGTAAACTTCTGCGCGGCGTCCAGCATGAAAGCGTTGGCGAAGCGCGCGCCACAGATGACATCGTCGGACGTGTAAGAGGTGCGTGTCTGGACGGTGGCTGAGAAAATCTCGTCGAAAGCACTGAGCAGCACCAGAAATTCCGATTGCGATGTGCGCATCGACTCCTGCGTCTCGCCATGCAGCGGGCTGGTTTCGTTGATCGGGTGCACCACCGTCCAGGTCAAGGGGAGAAATACGACCTTCTCCCGCTCCAGTGACAGCGTGTAGTACTGGCGGGTATGCACGCCGTTAACCTCCTCGAAGCGGCTGAGCAGCACGATGGCAGAGACCTGGATCAATTCGCTGGAACGCGCATTGGCCACGCGAAACTCGAACGCCGTGATATCGCGATAGGGCGCAATAACAGCGTGGCTGCTGAACAGCACCTTCGCCGTGGGCCGCGAAAGCCGCGCGAATAGAAGGCCGGTTACGATGGCGAACCCGGCCAGCCCGGCCAGCGCCTCCATCGTCACGATCACATTAGCGGCCACGCCAATGGGCACGACATTCCCGTAGCCGATCGTGGAGAGAGTTTCCACGCTGAAGAAGAACGCGCGCAAGAATGCATTCTGCTCAATACCGGGAGTGGTGCTGGCCAAGGCGGCCGGACCGCAGGCAACATAAGCCAATGCAAATACGGTGTTCGCCAGCGCATACCCGCCCACGCCAAGAAGCAGAAACTGCCACCAGGGCATGGTCAGCAGAGCGTGATATAGGCTGAAGGACGACCAGAAGTGCAATCCGCGGCGCTCGACGTTAAAGCTGCCATCGCGATTGAGCAGGCGCTGGCGGCTTTCCCGCGAGACCACCGAGCCGAAGCCCAGGTCGCGCAGGTCCTGTTCGCTCGGAGATTGTGTCCGGGTCGCCATGCAGGTTCGATGCAAAAGCAATCGTGCCGCTGCAGAAGTATAACGGCATCGCCGTGGTATTGGCTGGTTTCCGCAACTGCGCTTTGATATCTTCGTGGCATGGCGATGTCTCCCAGTATCTGCGGAGTAGTCCTGGCGGCCGGTTTTTCCACGCGCATGGGCCGCGACAAAGCGCTTCTGCCGTGGCCACCCGTGGCCGAAGGAACGCCGGCGGCCAACACCTTTCTCGGGGCGACCATCGATCTGCTTCAGCCCATGACCGATCTGGTCATCGTGGTGGCTGGGAAGAACGCGCCGGCCATTGGGCCGGTCACCTACGCGCACGGAGCGTTTCTGGTGGTGAATCCCACTCCTGAGCGGGGGCAGTTCAGTTCGCTGCGCCTGGGCGTGCGGGAAGTGCTGAATCACGGGCGCGATGCCGCTTTCCTGGCGCTGACGGACCGCCCTCCGGTGTTGCCGGCTACGCTGCAAAAACTGCACGACGCTTTTCTGGCCGCGGATCCAGAGGTATGGGCCGTCATACCCGAAGTGCAACGCGGGGCAGAACGGCTGCACGGACATCCCATCCTGATCGGCCGGGAGCTGATCGAAGCCTTCCTGCGCGCTCCGCTGGACGCGACCGCCCGCGATCTGGAGCATCAGCAGCAACGGCACATCAAGTATCTGCCGGTGGACGACGCGCGCGCCGTCACCAACATTGACACGCCCGAAGATTATGAACGCCTGTCGCGTTCGGACATGATCTCCTCGGAGAAGCAGTTTTGAGCGCAACCGACTGCCCCAGCGCAGCTCTGCAGTTTATTGAGTCAGTGCTGGCGCTGCGGCCGGCCGTCGCGGTCTTCGATTGCGATGGGACCCTGTGGAGCGGCGACGCCGGGGCCGACTTCTTCTATTGGGAGATCGAGCGTGGCATCGTCAGCCGCGAGGTTGCCCAATGGGCGCTGGCGCGCTACAAGCAGTACCAAGCCGGCAGGGTCAACGAAGAACAAATGTGCGGCGAAATGGTCACCATGAATCACGGTGTCTCTTGCCGGCTGTTACGGCGGGCGGCGAGAGAGTTCTTCACCGAGGTGGTCAGCCCGCGGGTGTTTCCGGAGATGCAGGAGTTGACGCGCCGGCTGACGGCGCAAGGGTGCGATCTCTGGGCGGTTTCTTCAACCAACAATTGGCTAGTGGAATACGCCGCCATGCAGTTCGGCATTGCCCGCCAGCACGTGCTGGCAGCAAGCGTTCAGGTGGAGGGGGGATGCGCCACTGATCGCCTGATTCGAGTTCCGACCGACGAACTGAAAGTCGTGGCAATTCGCGAACACATTGACCAACCGATCGACGTGGCCTTGGGCAACTCGGTGCACGACCAGGCTATGCTGGAGATGGCAAAGTATCCCATCTGCGTCAATCCCAACGAAGATCTGGAGCAGATAGCGCGGGAGCGCGGATGGCCGGTGTATTGGCCCGCGGGAAGCAAACGGCAGGCGGAGCCGCAGAGCTAGAGTTATTCCAGAGTAGGTGTACCGCGTCTCGGCAGAGTCGATTTGTGATTTGTATCAGGGCACGACTTCAGTCGTCCCGAAAGAGCTGGGATGAGGATCGGGCTTTAGCCCTAGGGCCTTGACGCGCTTGCGGGGCTTAAAAGCCCCGAGCATATTTTGAACGGCCTGCGGCACGACTGAAGTCGTGCCCTGACACAAACGCTCTTGCACGAATACACCTTGGCTGGAACTGCTATAGCGCTATTCGTGCGGGGCAAAGCTGTAGAGGTTGTTCTCCAGTTCTTCCTCCGGGACCGCAAACAGATCGATCCAGCCCTCCAGCGGCAACGAGTCCACGGGCAGGTGATCGCGCCAGATGGCGAAACGCAAACGGATGCGGCTGCCCTGCTGCGCGCCCAGCCGGGCAAAGGGAATGCGGAATTCGAAGATCTCGCGCAGCGCCACCTCGACGCCGTTGCTGGTGGATTTGCCATCGTCAGACGAAAAGCTGGCCAGCTTACGGCGCTCTTGTCCGTTGCTCAACACCCACTTTTGCAGTGTCTGTCCGTGCGCATCCACGGCCAGCCGGTAGGATTGCATCGGCGACTTGCGGTCATGCTCGTCGCGGCGAACTTCCAGATTCACCATCAGGCGATAGGGCCCTTCGGGCACGCTGTGCTGGAAGTCCAAACGACCCGACACGGAATCCGCGTCCAGTCCGGCGAAAACGGCGTCCAGCAGAAACTGTCGGCCGTGCATGGCCCCGGTGCGCTGGTCCGAGGTGTAGCTGGCCGCGCCCATCCACTCGAAGTATCCGCTGACCAATCCGTCCACGCGGGCGCGCACATAAGCCGTCTGCGGAATATAGCTGGGACGCACAACTCCGCTGATGATCGGGGTGTTCAGCTCTTCCGGCGGAACGCCTTCGAGGGCGTGGTACACGTTGGAGAGATGCCGGCGATACAGTTCGTCGAAGTCGCGATCGTTGGCCGAGTGATGCTCCGGCCCGTACCACCAGTTCCAGTCGCTGCCCTCGGCGATGAGCAACTCTTCCCACGCCAGCTTGCGTTGCTTGGCCGAGACTTTCTGCGCATGGCGATCGTAGTAGTCGCGGGCTTCGGAGAGTAAGTCCCAAGCCTGGTTCTCTTCGGGAGAGCCAATCCAGATGTTGAAGTTGGCATTGATCCACGAACCGGGAACCAGCCGCTGCAAGGGCTTGAAGTCATCGGGCTTGTTCCGGGCGATGGCCTCGCTGATGGTAACCGCTTCGATCTCCGAATCATGCTGCAAGGCATCGTAGAAGCGGCGCAGGAATTCGCGGCCTGATTTCGGGTAATACTCCCACGCGTTTTCGCCGTCGAGGATGATGGAAACCACGGGATCTTTCCCGCGCTCCAGGAACGGCTGCGCCGAGCTCTTGATGTTCTCGATGAGGTGATTGGCAGCTTCTTGCGCGGGCATCCCCGAGTACACAAACCCGATGAGATCGGAAAGCCGATGGTTGCGGAAGACCATGTGCATTCGCGTGTCGTTCTTCTGGTAGCGATAAATGCCGTACAGGCGTTCCGCGGCGTCGGCAGAAAGATGGTCGTTATCTTCGCGCGCGAAATTGAAATCGAGCGACCGTCCCAGCACGCCTTCATCGGTTGCCATCCACTCGATTCCCTGCCGGGCCGCCAGCATCACGACCTCCTCCGAGACACTACCCTCCGAGGGCCAGAGTCCCTTGGGGCGGACCCCGAACAGCGCCTGATGAGAATCCAGGGCGCGTTCGATCTGGAGGCTGGCATCTTCCGGACGGTGGAAATGCCGGGTTGGCAGGCTCAGTCCGGGCGAGGACTGCGCGCCCACGTTGGTATCGCAGAGCAGCGGCAGAATGGGGTGATAGTACGGGGTAGCCGAAAGCTCGATTGACCCGCGCTGCGCCGCCGCGGCGTAGGCGGGCAGCACTTGGGCGAGAATTTCGCGCTCTTTGGCAATCACCAGTTGCTGATCATCACGGCTGAAGTCCTCGCCCTTTTGCACCAGCGCGGCGATGTCGGGCCCCTCCAGGAAGAACTCGTCGAACCAGGCGAGCTGCGAAAGCACCTGGAGGTCGGCGTAATCGCGCGTTCCAAAGTAGGCCTCCGCCCCTTCGGGGCGCTCACTGGTTGCGCGATAGGTCTCCCACAACTCGCGATAGCGGGGATAGCGCCCAATCATGTTGACCGGGTTGGCCTGGAACAGATATTGCAAGGCAAAGTGCCGCTCTGAGGGCGTCAGCTCGGCCGCAGGCTTGGACACCAGATCGAAAAATGGATCGTGCGCCTGGCCCGAGACGTAATCCTGAATCTGGGCGACTAGCGAAGGGACGAGATTGAAGTTCTGATGGACCTGGGGGAACTCGTCCAGCAGTTTCACCATCCCGTAGTAATCCTTGAGGGCGTGCAGGCGCACCCAGGGAAGGCGATACTCGCCCGAGACCATGTCTTTGTAGAAAGGCTGGTGCATGTGCCACAGCAGCACCAACCGGATCTTCCGAGAATTGTTATGAGTCATTTATGAAAATTAGCCGCCCAAGTGTATCAGGGTCGGGGCCGGCGTGGAACGGAGGAGAGCAGAATCTCTGCCAGATTTCCTGCGGTGAAAAACTCTTCAGAAGCGGATTGACAAAGGGCTTATCCTGAAAGCACTGGGAGAGGAGGTCGGACAAACGGTGCGATTGGTCGGCACAGTCCTCATTCTGATTACGACACTTGGGCTCCATGGCTCAGGAAGCAGCCAAGAGATTACCAGAGATCAGGCCAGAGAGATCGTCATCGTGTTCCTGAAGTCGCAAGGCTACCACGTAACATCCCCAAAGTTCGATTTGGAGAATGCCCAAGATGACGCTGACTTCCCCGACTTCTACCTGTTCGCTGCTTATCAAGACACCGCCGCCAGACTTGTCACCTTAGGGTCATACGCCGTCAACCGCAAAACGGCTGACCTGTGGGAGCGTATCGGCTGCACCAAAATCAGGTCTAAGGCAATCGAGCCGCTTCAAAAGCAGTTGCGAAAAGAATCATCTGCGTCAACTGCTAACCCGTGTTTCTAGCCTGAAAACCAGACTGACCCGCTACCGGCCCCAAGTTACCTGTTCGCCGATGCGCGGTTCCGCTAAACTAGAGTTCCGTGCGTATTCTGACCCGCTACATTCTGAAGGAGGTGGGCTCGCACGCCTTGCTGGGCGTGGCGTTATTCACCTTCATTATTTTTATGCGGGACCTGGGGCGGCTGCTGGAGCTGATTGTCCGCAACAGCGCTCCCTTGCCCAGCGTGGCGGAGATTTTTCTTTACACCCTGCCAGCCACCTTCACCCTGACCTTGCCTATGGGTGTGCTGGTGGGCATCCTCGTCGGCCTCAGCCGGCTGGCGGCCGACAGCGAAGTTACCGCCATTCGTGCCAGCGGCATGGGCGTGGGAATGTTTGTGCGCGCCATCGCGATTTTCGCCGTTGGCGCCTGGATGCTGGGCATGGGCAACAGCATCTACGTGGCGCCCAAGTCGGCGGTGGCGCTGAATCGTTTGCAGGACAAGCTGAAATCGTCGCAAGCCTCCTTTGAAATTCAGCCGCACGTCTTCTACGAAGAGTTCAAGAACGTTGTCCTTTATGTGCAGGACGCGATTCCCTTCCGTGGCCGGTCGTTGTGGCAGGGCATCTTCCTGGCCGATGTCAGCGACCCGTCCTCTCCCAAAGTCACTCTGGCCAAGCGCGGCGCGCTGTTGAGCGACTCGCCCGACAAATTACGCTTGCATCTGGAGGACGGCACCCAGCAAGAGAGCGTAGCGAAGGCCAAGGACCAGTACTCCATCACCACCTTTGAGAGCACCGAGATCCCGATCCAAATGCCCAGCAACGCCGAGCATGCGCACGACTTGCTTCCGGTCGCTGAATTGGGATTGCACGAGCTGTTGCTCGATGCCGCCCGCGAACGCCGCGCCGCTGCGCCGCTGGAAACTACCGATCCCGGGACGTGGAATTACGACCTGAGCAAAGCGCGCTACTACGAGATTGAATTCCACCGCCGATTTGCGCTTCCGGCCGCCTGCCTGGTGCTGGCGATGGTGGGCATCCCGCTGGGACTCTCGGCCCGCAAAGGCGGCAAGAGCACCGGCTTCGTGCTTACGATCTTGCTGGTGTTCGTGTATTACTTCTTTTCGCTGACCGGCGTCTCCATGGCACGGCAAGGGAAGATGCCTCCGTGGGAAGGCGTCTGGATGGCCAACCTCTTCTTCTTCCTGTGCGGACTGGTGCTGTTATGGCGCGTGGACCGAATGCCGATTGAGATCGGCAACTTGAGCCCGCAGTGGAAAACGATGTGGGAGAAGCTGCAAGAATTTTGGACGCGCCGGGGTCCGCTTCCCAGCAGCGCGCGTGCCCGGCAAGATTCGCCTCACCGCAAACGCTTCAGCGCCAGGTTCCCGCTCATTCTGGACGACATGATCCTGCGCGACTTTGCCATGTATCTGGGCATGGTGCTGGCAACGTTCTTGATTTTGGCGCTGGTGTTCACCTTCTTCGAACTGTTGACCGACATCGTCCGCAACAAGGTGCCGGTGATCATGCTGATGGAGTACCTGCTGAACCTGAGCCCGTCTCTGCTTTACCTGATGGCGCCGGTTGCGGTGCTGCTGGCCGTGCTCATCACCTTCGGGTTGCTGGAGAAATCCAGCGAGCTGACGGCCATGAAGGCCACCGGGATCAGCATCTATCGCGCCGCGCTGCCGGTGATTGTGGTGTGCGCTATCTTTGCCGCGGCCATGTTCGTCTTCGATCAACTCTACATCCCGCGCACGAACCGGGAACAGGAAATCCTGCGCAACCAGATCAAGGGTAAGCCGCCGCAAACCTACTTGCAGGCTGACCGCAAGTGGATTTTCGGACAGAACAACGACATTTTCTACTACCAGGTCTTCGATCCCTACACCAACCAGCTCGGCGGGATCTCCATCTTCGAGTTTGACCCCAATACCTTCCAGCTCACCCGCCGTATCTACGCCGCCCACGCCCATTGGGACGAGGCGCTGAACAAGTGGATCTTCGCGCAGGGCTGGGTCCGAACTCTGTCGGGCACTTCCATCCAGGATTATCGGACCTTCGATGTGGCCACCTTCAATGAACTGCACGAGGACCCCAGCTACTTCAAGAAAGAAGTCAAGCAGTCCGCGGAAATGAATTATCAAGAGCTGCAGCGCTACATCGAAGACCTGGAGCAGAGTGGTTTCACCACCGTGCGGCTGAAGGTGCAGTTGCAGAAGAAGCTGGCGTTTCCGCTGATCACTCTGGTGATGGCGGTACTGGCGGTCCCCTTCGCCGCGTCCGGCCGCAAGGGCGGAGCGTTGGGCAGCGTCGTGATTGCGATCGCCATCGCGGTGGTGTATTGGGTCACCGCAGGATTGTTCGAGGCCATGGGCAATGCCAATCAACTGCCCGCCCTGCTGGCGGCCTGGGCGCCCGACTTCATTTTTGCTCTGGCCGGAGGTTACTTTCTGTTGCGGGTGCCGACGTAGAGGCAAAAGCTATGAGCGAAACTCCAACCGCCAACATCTAACTTCTGTCCACTCATGTTCAAGAACCTAAGCCCGCTGTTTCCCTATCTGCGCAAGTACCGGCTGACCTTCTGGATCGGCGCTCTGTTCGTGTTGTGCAACAACGGGGTCTGGATTCTCTTCCCACTGGTCATCCGCCGCGCCATTGACGATCTGAACCTGGGAGTCACACGCCACAAACTGCTCACGTACTCGGCGCTGCTGCTGGCGGTCGCCGGCACCAAAGCCATCTTCCAATTTCTCACCCGCTGGATCCTGATCGGGGTCTCGCGCGAAATTGAATTCGACCTGCGCAACGATCTATTCACCCATCTAGAGCGGCTGTCTTACAGTTTCTATCAGCGCACCCGCACCGGCGACATCATGGCCCGGGCCACGAACGATCTGAATGCGGTACGCATGCTGGCCGGGCCCGGCATCATGTACACCGCCAACACCGTAGTGTTCACCGCGGGCGCGCTGGTGTTCATGCTGAGCATCAGCCCCCGGCTTACCCTGTTCGCCTTCCTGCCATTGCCCGTGGTCAGCATCGTGGTGCAGTACTTCGGCCGCAAGATTCACGAGCGCTTCGAGCGCATCCAGGCGATGTTCTCCAACATCTCGGCCAAGGCGCAGGAGAACTTTTCCGGAGCGCGGCTGATTCGCGCTTATGTGCAGGAGCAAGCGGAGATCGCGAGCTTCGAGCGCGAGAACACCGAATACATCGCGCGCAGCCTCAAACTGGTGCGCCTGATGGGCATGCTGTGGCCGACGCTGGAAACCCTGCTCGGCATCGCCATCGTGATCGTGCTGTGGATCGGCGGCCGCGAGGTTCTGCTGCATCGCATTTCGGTCGGCAGCTTCGTAGCCTTCAACACCTACATGGTGCAGCTCACCTGGCCCATCATTTCCCTGGGCTGGGTTATTAACATCTTTCAGCGCGGCACCGCATCCATGGGCCGCATCCAGAACGTGTTGACTGAACAGCCCGAGGTCACCGACGCCGCCGTGCCTGCAATCGGCGCTCCCACCGAAGTTGGCGGCGAGATCGAGTTCCGCAACCTGAGCTTTCACTACGGTCACACGCTGATCGCCGCCGAGCGCGGCATGGGTCACGTGCATGGCGATGAAGCGGTGCTGAAAAACATCAACCTGCGCGTGCCCGCAGGCACCAGCCTGGCGATTGTCGGCCCTACCGGATCGGGCAAGTCCACGCTGGTGTCGCTCATTCCGCGCATCTACGATGCGCCTGAGGGCGCGGTGCTGATCGACGGGCGGCCCATTCGCGAGTTCCCGCTCGAGGTGTTGCGCAAGAACATCGGTTTCGTCCCGCAGGAGACGTTCTTGTTCAGCGACACCATTCGCGAGAACATCGCTTTCGGTGCCGAGCACGCCACCGATGCAGAGATTCGCCGGGCCGCCGAGGCCGCCAATATTGCTGATGACATCGAGAGTTTTCCCGATGGCTACAACACTCTGGTCGGGGAGCGCGGCCTCACGCTTTCCGGCGGGCAGAAACAACGCACCGCCATTGCGCGAGCGTTGATCCGCAGCCCGCGCATCCTGGTGCTCGACGACGCCCTCGCCAGTGTGGACACCCAGACAGAAGATCGCATCCTGAACCACCTGCGCGAGATCATGCAGGGGCGGACCACCATCTTCATCTCGCACCGGGTTTCGACGGTGCGCAACGCCGATCGTATCGCCGTGCTGCACGATGGCCAAATCGTGGAGTATGGCACCCACGAGGAGCTGATCGAACGCAACGGCTACTACACCGAGCTGTACAACAAACAACTGTTGGAAGAAGAACTTGAAACGGTATAGGCTATTGCGACGCTTCGCCCGTATCATCACGGGAGTCGAGGGCGCATAGGAACTAGCTTTGAAAGGGCATGGCTTCAGCCGTGCCGCTGCGGGAGTAAACAGAATGGGCTTTAGCCCCTGAGGGCATTCGTATCTGTCGTATTGCGCAGTAAAGCGTGCCTGTACAAACAGGTTTCGAGGTGAGTTGTGGGCGATGACGTTCTTCAAGAACGCGAGATTCCGTGTCCCTGTGGCAAAGGGCACTTAGTCTCTCAACTCGTGGAGCACGACGAGTGGGCGAGCGGGAGACATGTGCGGCACTCGGTTAGATGCGACGTTTGCCAATCAGACTATCGACGGCGAAGCTCAAATTGGATCGACTATCTAATTCCGGCTGCTGTCGCGGAGCAGCTTGAGGGGATGGAACAAGAGATCAGGCATCGACAACAGGCCCTCGGCAGACTCGCCGAAGACCGGTACGGCCCGCAATTTGTCGAGTTCGTGACAGGGTTGAGGTTTCGCACCACGATGAAAGACGTGGTCGGCGACACCTACGAGAGCATTGGGCGATTTCGCAAGCGAACGCGCACCGATAGCGATGTTGAATCAGCTGCCCGCCAGAAGTTGAGGGCCGCCCCGACCGGATCCTTAGTGCACCTGAAGATTCGGGACGCTGAGATCGAGCGAGAGAGCGAAGCGATTGCTGCTATGCAGCTGGAGCTAAAGGCGGCGGAAGAGCACGCCGAGAAAATCGAGTTTCCCTATATCGCTCAGGAGTGATGACGAGCAACAGGCGATCTACAGCAGCCTTTAGAGATAGCAATGAAAGCTCGGGAATTCAATCATTGAAGCGTGTGTTGTCCGTCGCGCACAGCAACAAGGAAGCGCATTGGAGCAATAGCCCTCAGCGGCTCACGCCAGTAATTATGCGGACGACTTAACGCGGACCTGAAGGTCCGCTCTACCCGAACCGTTGCTTTTTTCGGCTTTACCCGAGTTTCTGCAGCGCCGCCGTGAGCGCATCAATGGCCAATTGCGCGGCATGA
>Ga0187852_1002526_pt1 | contig 14786 bp, 14 predicted proteins | sample June2016WEW_6_40_FD_134511 | JGI IMG/M metagenome (GOLD analysis project Ga0187852, IMG submission 134511) | Peatland microbial communities from SPRUCE experiment site at the Marcell Experimental Forest, Minnesota, USA - June2016WEW_6_40 | ecosystem: Environmental > Terrestrial > Soil > Wetlands...
CGGAACCGGATCAAAGAGAGATCGACCCTCTGGAGTCAAGGTTGACGATGCCAATCGCCAGAATGATGATACGAGGAGCGAATGCTCAGGTCCAGAAGTGGAACTGGCCTGGCTGGTATATGCAGCTAGATTTCCTGGACCTTGATGACGTAATAGACAAACTCTAAGCCATCGGGGATCAGTAGCTGGTGGGGAACGCCGGCGGGGATGTGAACGAAGTCGCCCTCGGCCAGATACGTTTCCTGGCCGCCTTCGACAGCACTGCCGCGGAGCTCACCCTCAGATGTGGAATGCGACCCAACCAGCGTCCCTCCGGTAAGCAGGCGGGCATGGCCGCGCACAACGTAGAAAAAGTCGGCCCAACGTTCATGCACTTCGCCATTGCCGGTCTTCAGGCGCAGCGAGAGCATGGTGAAGTGGCGCGGATACGTCTCGAGCTTGACAGCGGCTGAGCCTTCGCCGCTCTTGGCCTGAGCGCGAAGCTTTTCGATCTGGGCGGAAAGATCGGCTTGCGTGGTGCGGGTTGCGGGCGTCTGCGCTGAAGCAAACGCACTAACCAGAATCGAGGCCAGAATCGCAAACAATGCTTTCTTCATCTCGAATTCCTCACCGGCCCATCCAGCCGCCATCGACGACGAGAATATGACCGTGCATGTAGTTGCTCGCCTCCGAGGCAAGGAAAACAGCGGCGCCAGCCAGGTCCTCGGGCGCGCCCCAGCGGCCTGCGGGAATGCGCTCTAATATCTGCCGAGAGCGTGTCGCGTCGGCGCGCAGTGCTGCGGTGTTGTCGGTAGCCATGTAGCCTGGGGCGATGGCGTTTACGTTGACGCCGCGCGATGCCCACTCGTTGGCGAAGGCCTTAGTCAGCTGGCCAACTCCGCCTTTGGCCGCCGCATAGCTAGGCACGAAGACGCCGCCTTGAAAAGTGAGCAGGGAAGCGATGTTGATGATCTTGCCGGAACCGCGCTCGATCATCCCACGGCCTACCAACTGCGTGAGACGAAAGACGCTGGAGAGGTTCGTATTGAGCACCAACTGCCAGTCCTCCCAGGAGTGGTCGACAGCGGGAGCGCGGCGGATGGCGCCAGCGTTGTTGACGAGAATATCGATCGGACCAAGCTGCGCGGCAGCCTGGTCCACAACTGCATCGCAGCCGCGCAGATCGGAGAGATCGGCGGCGACAGCGATAGCGGGTTGACCCGAGGCGGCCGAGACAGCAGCCAGCATCTCCTCGGGCACAGAGCGGGTGCCATGCAGCGCGACGCGCGCGCCGGCCTGGGCAAGCGCCAGTGCAATCGCCGCGCCAAGTCCGCGCGAGGAACCGGTCACGAGCGCGGTCTTGCCGGAGAGCCGGAATTGATCGAGTATGGACATCGTTGCTTCTTCTCTTGAAATCCTCGGTTAGCGCAGATCGCGGGTCTCGACCTTGTCCATGTCGTCGTAAACCTGGTTCTCGCCGCCCATGCCCCAACAGAATGCGTAGCTAGCCGTGCCAGCGCCGGCGTGGATCGACCAAAGCGGTGAAACAGCGACTTGCTTGTTGGCCACGATCAGATGACGCGTTTCGTGGGCCGGTCCCATCAGATGGAGAACGCGTTCGTTTTCCGGCAAATCGAAGTACAGGTAGATTTCGGAGCGGCGCATGTGGGTGTGCGCGGGCATGGTGTTCCAGATGGACCCTGTCGCAAGTTGAGTGAAGCCCATCACGAGCTGGCAGCTTTTTGGTCCCTGCGCATGAATGAGCTTGTAAATCGCGCGCTGATTTGCGGTCTCGGGCGCGCCCAGACGCGTAGGCTCCTGCGCATCGAAGCGAACCAGCGCGACGGGGTGCGTGGCGTGCGCGGGATAACTCAGCAGATAAAACTCCGCGGGCGAATGTGCGTCCTCGCTGGCAAAGGCAATCTCTTTGTTGCCGCGCCCGATATAGAGGGCGTCGCGGCGGCCAAGCTCATAACGCTTGCCATCGACGGTCACACTGCCCGCACCGCCGATATTGAATACGCCCAACTCGCGGCGCTCCGTGAGGTAATCCGCGCGCAACGCGGGGTACGTGCCCAGCAGAAGCTTTTCTGCAAGCGGCACGGCCGAGCCCACCACGGCGCGATCCAGATCGACATAGACTAGATCGATGCAGCCGGGTTGAAAGAGATGCTCAATTAGAAATGTTGCGCGCAACTCGGCCGTACTCATCGCCTTGTAGCGCACCTGATCGGCCAATTCCAGTATCTTCATGGTTATCTTGCTTTCTGCTTTGGTTGTGCCTTGCTGAGCGTGGTCTGACCTTTGCTGTGTAGAATTGTACTGCCTTACCCCGGCGATGCGCGGGAGCGAAGAATGGATGAATGAGCGATGAACCGTCTTCGTTTGGCGGTGAGTGTGATTCTCGTAGCGCTGTCGGTGCCTGCGTTTGCGCAAACGGCAACGCCGTGGTCGCAACACGCAGCTAATGCGGTGCTGACGCGCTTGCCCGCGGGGCGTTTTGCGCCGCCGGGTACGCGCTGGGTGTGGAATTACGAGTTGGGGACCTTGCTGGAAGGCATCGACGCCGTGTGGCTGCGCACGGCGAGACCGGAGTATTACGACTACATCAAGGCTTCCGTCGATCCATTCCTTGGCGAAGATGGATCGATTCCGACATGGAAGCGCGACGAGTATCAGCTCGATAACATTCTGCTGGGCCGTCAGCTGCTGCTTTTATACGGCGTGACGCGGGAAACGCGATACGCCAAGGCGGCAACGCTGCTCTATGAACAGCTGCAGCACCAACCGCGCACGCCTTCAGGTGGCTTCTGGCACAAACAGAGATATCCAGACCAGATGTGGCTGGACGGCCTGTATATGGCGGAGCCCTTCTATGCCGAGTATGCAGCGGCCTTTCATCATCCCGAGGCATACGCGGATATTGCGCACCAGTTTGCCTTGATGGAAGCACATGCGCGCGACGCGAAGAGCGGCTTGCTTTATCACGGTTGGGACGAATCGCGGAAGCAGAGATGGGCCGATAAACAGAGCGGTCTGTCTTCGCAGTTCTGGGCGCGGGCCATGGGATGGCACATGATGGCGTTAACTGACACGCTTGATTATCTGCCGGTGGAAGGACCCGAGAGCAAGCTGCTGCGCGAGCAATTGGCGCGCGATGCCAAGGCGATTGTGCGCGTGCAGGATCGCGATACCGGGCTATGGTTTCAAGTGCTCGACAAGCCGCACGCAGAAGGGAACTATCTTGAGTCCTCGGCTTCCTGCATGTTTGTTTATGCGCTGGCCAAGGGAGTGAGGCACGGCTATCTGCAGCCCGTCTTTCTCAAGGCCGCGGAACGCGGCTACGCCGGGATTCTGCGGCGCTTTGTTACAACGGGCCCGGATGGGCTCTTCTCCTTGACTACTACGGTGAAGGCAGCGGGACTGGGCGGCGAGCCGTACCGCGATGGCAGCTACGAATACTATATCGGCGAGAAAGTCGTCAGCGACGATCCGAAAGGTATTGGCGCTTTTCTGCTGGCGAGCACAGAGATGGAGAATGTGGCGCACTTTGCAGAGGGCCGCGGCAAGACGGTTCTGCTCGACGCATGGTTCAACAGCCAGACTCGTACCGATGCCATGGGAGATGCCGTCTCATTTCATTACAAATGGAACGACCAGAGCAATAGCGGTTATTCGCTGCTGGGCTCCATCTTTCGCGATTTTGGCGCGCAAACGGCAACGCTTTACGGGCCACCCACGCCCGAGGCGTTACGCCAGGCGCAGGTTTACATGGTTGTTTCTCCCGACATTCCGGCGAGGAACCCGCGGCCGCACTACATGCAACCGGAAGACGTGGAATCCATCGCGGCGTGGGTAAGGGCAGGGGGAGTGCTGCTGCTCATGGAGAACGATCCCGGCAGTGCAGATCTTGAGCACGTGAATCCGCTGGCGGAGAAATTCGGTCTGCATTTCAATCCTGTGCTGCGCAATCAGGTGGAAGACGACCGTTTCGAGATGGGAAGGGTTTCGATCCAGGGCGAAGGCGAGATTTTTCATCATTCGCACCAGGCGTTTATGAAGGAGATTTGCACACTCTCGCTTGCCGCGCCGGCGAGGCCCGTACTAACGGATCGGGGCGATGTGCTTTTGGCGCAAGCTCGCTATGGCAAGGGAACGGTGTTTGCCGCCGTCGATCCGTGGCTTTATAACGAGTATCTCGATGGCCGCAAGCTTCCCGCCGAATATGACAACTTTGCCGCGGCGCGAGAGCTGGTGGCATGGATCCTGGCGCAGGCGGGCGGGCCGCGCCATGCGAACTAAATGGGAATCATTTGGGTTCGTCCGGCAGATGAACGCTGCTAAGAAAGAGGAATAGGAGAAGATAGGCGGAATGTCCGATAACAGATATTCTGTATACGCCAGACCGGCCCGGCCAAGGGCTAAAACCATGGCTTTAAAGGAGTCCCAAGCTACCGTCCTCACCCACCTCCCTTTCGAGGATCTCGGTTCCCTGGAACCGGAGCTGAGGCGGCGCGGATTCTCGATCCAGATCGTTGAGGCGCCTGTCGCGCGGTTCCCCGTGCCGGAGATCCAGGGCGCGGATCTGCTGGTTGTGCTCGGCGGCCCCATCGGCGTCTACGATGCCGATGATTATCCCTTCCTCACCGCCGAGATCGATGCGCTGCGTCAGAGGCTGGCCGACGGCAAACCTACACTGGGCATTTGCCTCGGAGCACAGTTGATCGCGGCGGCCTTAGGGGCGCGGGTCTATCCGGGCCATCACGGACCGGAGATCGGCTGGTCCCCGCTCTTGCCGGCAGCGGAGTCGCCTGCCCCGGAATGGTTTGCGCCGCTCCTCGCCCCTAGTCTGGACGTTTTTCATTGGCACGGCGACACATTCGATCTGCCCGAAGGCGCCCGGCATCTTGCCCGAACCAGCCGATATGAAAACCAGGCATTTGCCCTGGGAGACTATGCCCTTGCCCTCCAGTTCCATCCTGAAGTGACGGAAGTGGGTCTGGAACGCTGGTACGTCGGCCACAACTGCGAACTACGTGCTAACAGTATCTCAATCAGCGAATTACGATCTACTTCGCACTTTCACGCGGCTATTCTTGAGAAGGCTGCGGCGGAGTTCTGGCGGCTCTGGCTGGATCACATCTTGTAGCGGCCGAGGTCTTCGTCGTTCAGCCCTTCGAGCCAGCCCCGCAGTTGCTCGGCCGTGGGTCCTTCGGGAGGGCCACTGGTGTTGAGCTTGGCGGTTTCCATCACCTTCTCGGCGACGTAGATCGGGCAGTCGGCGCGCAATGCCAGCGCAATGGCATCGGAGGGCCGCGCGTCGATGGCCACCGGCTCATCCCCCTGCCGCACCCATAAAACTGCGTAGAACGTGTCCTCTATAAGTTCTGTTATGACAACACGTTCCAGACGAGCATTAAGGTTTCCGATGAGGTTACGGGCGAGATCGTGGGTCATGGGCCGCGACGCAGCCATCTTCTCAATCTCGAGCGCGATCGCGTTAGCCTCGAAGATGCCCACCCAGATAGGCATGACGGTATCGGACGCCACATCTTTGAGCACTACGATCGGCATATTCGTTGCTGGGTCAAGCATCAGGCCGCGAATGCGCACTTCAATGTCCATCAGTTCCCTCTTGAAGAACCTATGCAATCTTAGACGGGTTCGCCGACAAGACTGTTGGGAAAAGCTCCTGTTATTTTGACACGAAGATAACTTCCAGGCGCAGGCGCAATGGGTTGTGGCCACACGAAGTTGACCGGCTTGTTCTGGCTGCTGCGGCCCGCGATCTGCCCGCGCGCGGGATTAACCCCCTCCACCATCACCTCAACTATATCTCCGATCTGTCTGGAATAATTGACTCTTTGTATCTCTCTCTGCCGCTCAAGCAGCACTTGAAGACGGTGGGATTTTTCAGCTTCGGGAACGGAATCGATCATCACGAGAGACGGTGTGTTGGGACGCGCCGAATACTTGAAACCGAAGACGCAATCGTACTGCACTTGGGCGAGCAGGTCCATGGTCTCAATAAAGTCCCCAGCGGTTTCGCCGGGAAAACCCACGATGATGTCGGTCGATAGCGAGATCGGCCGCCTGGCCGCCTTAATCCATGCGATACGTTCCAGGTACCACTCAGGGGTGTATTCGCGGGCCATGCTGGCGAGCACTTTTGCCGAGCCTGACTGCACCGGCAGGTGCACATGGTCGCAGAGGGTGGGCACCTGATCGATGGCGTCGACGATATCTCGCGCAAAGTCGCGGGGATGGCTGGTCATAAAACGCACGCGCCGGATGCCCTCCACCTGGCCGACGGCCGCAAGCAACTCCGCGAAGCTCGACTTCCCTTCCGGGTCGCGGTAGCTGTTCACGTTCTGGCCCAGGAGCTGGATCTCGGTGTAGCCGAGATCGGCGATACGCCGTGCTTCGCCGAGCACCGAGGACGAACTCCGGCTGCGCTCTTTGCCGCGCGTGTACGGTACCACGCAGTAGGAACAGAACTTATCGCAACCCTCGATGATCGTGACGTAGGCGCGATAGGGGCTTTGGCGGGCTGTGAACTCGGTCTCGAAGGTCTCATCGGTCTCGCGGTCGTCGAGGCCCGTGATGCGGCTTTCTCCTGCCTCAAGCCGGCTGAGCATCTCAGGCAATCTGCGGTACGAGGCGGATCCCGAGACCAGCGAGACGTAGGGCGCACGGTCAAAGATCTTCTCGCCCTCCTGCTGGGCGACACAGCCCAGGACGGCAAAGCGCTTGCCTTCCTTGTAGAGCTTCTTGTAGTCGTTCAGACGATGGAAAACCTTCTGCTCCGCTTTATCGCGAATGGAACAGGTGTTGTAGAGGATTAGGCCGGCGTCTTCTTCGGTCGCGACCTGCCTGTAGCCCTGCTGGCGCAGGGTGCCAATGACCTTTTCGGAGTCATGGGCGTTCATCTGGCAGCCGAAGGTTTCCAAATAAAAAGTCTTTTCGGTCGCCATGGGAGTTCCAGTATAGCGCGAAGAGCAGACCTTTACCGCTCCTGGCTTGCTCCTCGCGCCATTCTGGCGTCAGTTCTGGATCCAGATTTCGACCCGCCGGTTCTTCTCGCGCCCCTCGGGCGTCTCGTTGGAGGCGACGGGAAGATCGGAGCCGAATCCACGCACCACCGCAGGACGAATTCCCCGCTGCAAGAACTGGTCCTCGATCACCTTGGCGCGGTTGAGCGAGAGGCCAAGATTCGCCTCTTTTGTGCCGTAGCTGTCGGCAAAGCCGAAGAGCATGATCTTCTCGCCTGACGCTTTCTTGTCGGCGATCAGCTCGAGAATGCGGTTCATGTCGGCCAGCGCCTTGTTGTCTTGCGCAGCAGAACCGCTCTGGAAGCGAAAGTCGAGCGTCAGGCGTTCGCCGCTCTTTGTCAACTGCCGGTACTCGTCGGGTGCATCCGCCGGGGGAGTTTGCGCCTCCCACCCGATATTCTGTGCGATGAAGCCGTTGGCGGCCACGATCTCCTGCCCTTGCTTCGAGAGAGCGAACTCTACGAACTCGCGGGTAAGTTTGTTGGCCGGAGTGGCGGGAGTGTAGAGAAAAAGCCGCCGCGAAAGCGCGTAGTCCTCAGTAGCTACGGTCAGCCTTGTCGGCAGCAAGGCCCCCGTTCCACGCTCGGAGACAGCCAGGGCCTTGGCGCTGCGGATAAACGGGAGTCCGATGAAGCCAACGGCATTCGGATCGCGCGCGACAGCATCGGAGAGTTCGTTGCTGTTCTCGAAGCGCTGCGCGCCCTGCGCCAGCGGCTTGCCACCCAGCACCAGCGTCTTGAAGGTATCGTAAGTTCCGGATTTGTCGTCACGGGCGTAGACATGGACCTGGCCTCCCTGAGGCCATTTGGGGGTCTCGCCTGTGAAGAGCCGCATAATCTCGTCCTTGGTGAGGTGGCTAATGGGATTGGATGGATTCACGATCACCGCAATGCCATCCAGCCCCACAATGTGCTCACTGGCAGGGGCCGTCATGTCGCCGAGCGAAGAGAGTTTGGCCGCTTCTTCGGGTTTGATGCGCCGTGAAGCCATGCCGATCTCGCAGGTGCTTTCCTCGAGCGAAGTGAAGGCCGTCGCTGAGCCGTGCGCTGCTATCGAGATCTCAGAGGGATTCCGGTCACCGGGAAGCGTGCCAACCACGATCTTCTCCTGCGGCTTGTTCCCGGCCATCGTGTGCACGTCGGTTGCGCCTCGGCTGCGGAGGTACGCCTCGGCGATCGCCGGCATCAGCGTTTCTCCGATGGTATTGGATCCCGAGAGACGCAGAATGACGTTTCCCGCTCCCCCTGCATTGGCCTGAGGGGCGGGGATCCATTTGTCCAGGAGGGCCAAAGCAACCACTAACAGGATGGCCGCCGCAATCCCGGCAAAGATTCCGAAGGCGTGTCTGCGCCGTGCGGGAGGACGCGCAGCAATCTTCGCGGGCGGAGGTGCAGCGGCCTCCGCAGGCGGATGTGCAATGGCCTCCGCGGGCAGAGGTGCAACGGTCTCCTGGGAAGGACGTATAACGTTCTCCGCGAGAGGACTTGTAACGCTCTCCGTGAGTGGATTTCCGCAAAGCGGACACCGGAACTCCGAGCCCTCCGGAATGGTAAGTACCTCACCGGCGCGGGAGATTGGACAATTTGCAGAATTAGCGCATTTACCCTGTCGTGCGATCACCATGACGTACACAGCCTTTCAATATGTCCTGGGTTGTTGTTCACGGGTCTGGACGGCCGCAGAAATCCATCTCACTGTAGGTTGCGGTCTGAAAACGCGCCGCACTGCTACAGCTCTTGGAGATAACTCAAGCGTTCGATCTGGGTGTGGCCAGAATAGACCGCATCGGCTGCCCGATGTGTGAAAGGAACTTGAAAATCCCGTCTAGGCTGTGAAAGATCGGCAGCAAAAAGCTGGCTGCAGGTCCTGGGAAGTACGTCGTGAGCCGCCGCGCGCGAGCTTACTGATGAAGCAGTTTGAAGGCGTGGGTCCACTCGTTCTTTGTGAATCCCGGGATGCACCACAACATGCACAGAGGCTCAATGGCGCGAGCCGCTTCCACGCTGCCCATGTCCGCGGTTTCCCAGCCAAACTGATCCAGAATTCCTGCCGCCGTTGCCTTCGCGTCCTCGTCGTTGCCGCAGATAAACATCGTAGGCTTGCCGCTCTTGTATTGCGGATTCACAAATTGCGCCTGTCCAACCGAGTTGAACGCCTTGACGAAGTGCACAGCCGGGAACTCTTTTTGCAACTGCTCCATCAGCGACTGATCGAGCGTGGTGAAGAATTTGAGAACGCCATTGACTGGCGGCACATCGGCAATGGGATTGCACGCGTCCATCACCAGTTTTCCGGCCAGATTTGCGCTTCCCGCGGCGCGAAGAACATCGGCCGCAGCCGAGCCTTTCACCGCCAGGACCACGACTTCGCCAAAAGCCGCTGTATCGCTAAAGCTGCCAGCCTTCGCATCGGGATTCTGTTTGAGCCAGTCGGACAGCTTTGCCTTGTCGCGCGTGCCGATCATGGCCTGATGGCCATGCTTGACGAAACCGGCGGCCAGGGTTTGGGCTACGCCGCCAGAACCAAGAACTCCTACCTTCATCTTCGTTTCTCCTCTCTATCGAGTTTGTTCGTTACGGAGCCCGGTGTGCAGATAGGCAACTACGGCATCCATTTGCTGCTGCGTCATCTGATAGGCAAACGACGGCATCATTCCCTTGCCCGCCAACAAGACCCGCTCGACCTCTGCGTCGGTTGCCGGGGCTCCATCCGGCAGTGTTTTGTGGTTAAAGATGCCGTGCAGGTCCGGTGGAACTTTCTTTAGATGCAAATCGTTCTCTTCGTGGCAGTGCGCGCAACCCACCTGGTACAAGTGTTTGCCCTCGACTTGCCGGGATGTTAGCGGCGGCGCCGCATGGCAGCCCGCCAGGAGGACCACAACTGCAACAGAACCCATCGCTGGCCGGCTAACTCTCAGGAACACTGCCGGTTACGCTTTCCTGGTCCATGGACTGCTCTGGAATCGGCGCGATACCGCTTCGCTACGGGTATTGCGCCTGCCAACGCGCCGATTGGTACGGGCGCGGTTCTGCAATGGACGTCAGACATGGGGATTGCCTCCGGGGATTTTTCGGGAAATTCTACAACGACCCGCACACGTTCAGTTTGAGCGGCTACCTGCGGACCGGTCAAGTTGTAGTGAGTCGGATCGCAACGTGACTTGCCGTGACCGGACCGCATGCCCACTGGGCAAGTATGCTGGTCTCATGATGCTTCCCTCTCTCGACCAGATTCACGAGGCGCAAAACATCGTCTATCGCTACATGCAGCCCACGCCTCAGTACAGTTGGCCGCTCATCAACCGGCGGCTGGGCACTGAGGCTTGGATCAAGCATGAGAACCACACTCCAGTTGGAGCTTTCAAACTGCGTGGCGCCCTGGTGTATGCAACCTGGCTGAAACAAACCCAGCCCGCGCTCGGCGGCGTGGTAGCAGCCACCCGCGGCAACTTCGGTCAGGGTGTTGGCATGGCGGCGCGCCTTCTGGGCATGAAATCGGTCATCGTCGTTCCTTACGGCAACAGCGTAGGGAAGAATACTGCCATGATGGCACAGGGCGTGGAGTTGATCGAGCACGGCCACGATTTTCAGGAGTCGCTCGAATTTGCTCGAATCCTGGCGTCCGAGCGCGGCTTTGCTATGTTTGAGTCCTTCCACGAGCGCTTGGTTTGGGGCACCGCGACCTATGCCTTGGAGTTCCTCCAGTTCGTCTCCAACCTTGACGTTGTGTACGTCCCCATCGGACTGGGCTCGTCCATCTGCGGCATGGTGGCTGCGCGCAATGCCCTCAAGCTTCCGGTTGAAATCGTCGGCGTCACCGCTTCGGCATGTCCCGCCACCGCGCTCAGCTTCAAGAAACGACAAATTGTCGAGGCTCCGGCGCGCACGCAGATTGCCGATGGTGTGGCTTGCCGAAGACCAAACCTCGAGGCCATGGAAATCATCTGGAACCATGTCGCCCGCATCGTCGAGATTCCGGATGCGGAGATTGTCGAAGCCATGGACATCTACTTTGAGGACACCCGCAACCTGGCCGAGGGCGCTGGGGCAATCGCCCTCGCAGCCGCGCTCAAGGAGAAGGCTGAGATTCCAAGCAAACGCGCCGGCATCGTACTCTCTGGTGGCAACGTGGACCGCGAAATATTCCTGGCCGTGCTCAACGGCGCAACCCATGCAGCGGGGCCGGCATGATCGAACGTCACGAAAACCTCAAACCCTTTTCCCACTCGACCCACAACCGTTGTTTCGGTTGCGGCCAAGCCAATACAACCGGATTGCGTCTGGAGTTCCTGCTTGCGGAGGACGGCTCCGTGGTGAGCCTGCCGGTTGTGCCGGAAGCCTTTGCAGGCCATCCTGGCTACCTGCACGGCGGAGTGATCGCCACGCTTCTCGATGAGGCGATGAGCAAAGCGGTGCGCGCCCTGGGCCAGACGTCGGTGACAGCGAAGATAGAGGTCGAATACCGCCGTCCAGTGCCGAGCGGTGTGCCGCTTCGGCTTGAGGGGCGCGTCACGCACAATGAGGGGCGAAAGCACTGGACCGAAGCCGTGATTGCCGATGCGGATGAGAATGTGCTGGCGCACAGCAAGGGCTTGTTCATCGAGTTCCAGCCAAAGGCGAAAAAATAGGGCGGCCTGATTTGGCCGCCCTTAGGAAACTGCATATCGGAGGGAGAAACTCAATGAACCATGTTGATGGTGTCCTGAGTGACGGTGTCGAAGGTAGTGACTGACTTGGCGTTGGCCTCGAAGGCCCGCTGCGCGACGATCAAGTCGGAGAATTCGGTGGAAATGTTGACATTGGAAGCCTCGAGAGAACTGCCCTCGAGCGTGCCGCGCCCGCCCGTTCCTGCGACTCCCACAGTGGCCGTGCCTGAGGCGCTGGTGGTCTGATATTCGGTAGAGCCCAAGGCGACTAATCCCTGCTCGTTGCTGACGGTTGCAATGGCAATCTGTCCCACGTTCTGGGTCTGACCATTGGAGTAGGACACCGCGATTGTGCCGTCAGCGCCGATGCCGAAGCTCTGGTAGGTTCCTGTTGTGTACCCGTTCTGATGGGTTGAGGAGGTCGAAGAGGCGGACGCGGTCTGGCTTATGTTGCCTGTGCCGCTCGCGCCATAGAGATCCCAGGTCAAGTTCAAAGCCGCGGCGCCATCGGAGAGCCCGGAAAAACTGATCCCGCTGACGTCCGTGGCCGGGCTGCTTAGATTGCCGTCCGCATCGAAGGTGAGAGTTCCCGTAGCGCTTGCCGTAGGCACGGGATCCTGGATCACGTTGCCACTGGTGGTGAAGTTGGTTCCGGTGATCGTCAACTGGCCACCGGCAGTTGCCGAAACCGTGACGCCAGCGATGCCCGCCGTGTTAATCGCCTGCTGAAGCGCGGCTACATAGCCGGTGGCCGGAGGCCCGGCGCTTCCAATGGCTTCGCCAGCGGTAACGATCGGCGCAGAAATGGTCGCCGTGCCACCGCCGGCGGTCTGTCCCGTAATCGTCAGGTTCGTACCGGGGTCGACCGTGGCCAGGGTGCCGCCGCTCGCACCAAAGTTATACGTGGTCGTTGTCACGCCCGCAGCCGTGGCCGTAGCCCCCTCGAGAGTATCCGGCAGCGAGATACTGTAGGACCACTGATTCGTTCCCGTCTTCGTGTAGGTCACTGTAGCCTCATAGCTCTTGCCCAGCGAGTCGTACACTTGCAGCGACCCGGTGGTGGTAGCGCCCACGGCATCGGACGAGTCCAGATTCTGGATCATGTTGAAGGTCGTCGTGGCTGAAGGGTTCATCGTCTGGCCGGTGGGAATCACGATATCGGTCAACGGCCCACCCGTATTCACTACGCCGTTCGCAGCCGGGTATCCCATCACTGCCAGGCCGTTGCTCGTCTCCAGCGTCCCATCGGAACTGAGTTGAAAAGCTCCATTGCGCGTCAGCAACTGGCTTCCGTTGTTGTCAAGGACAAAGAACCCCGAACCGTCGATGGCAACATCCGACGAAACGTCCGTCGAGGAGATCGATCCTGTGGTGAAGTCCGTGGTGTTCGCAGCCACCTTTACGCCGGAACCCACTTGAATCTCGTCTCCCGAGCCGGAGGTTCCGATCTGCTGGTAAAGAAGGTCGCTGAACGAGGTGTTCTGCGCTTTGAAGCCAGTGGTGTTCATGTTCGAAAGATCGTTCGCGATGGTGTTCAAAGCCGTGGAGTCGGCCTCTAGCCCGGTCAGTGGAATCGAAAAACTTGCCATGGTTCATCTCCTCATTGAATGCGATGCGGTTGCGCCAGGCCGTGCGCCGGGCAGTTGAGCAAATTCATTGGTTGGCAAGGGGAATTCCCCCGCCCGCGGCGTGCGTGCGGCCGGCGAGCGCATGCCCCACGCGTTCGGCCGCGAGATTGGTTCGGGGAGCGCTCAGGTTGCCCGATACGGGTGACGTGGAGCCGGTTTGCGATGTGGAGGCGCTGGAAACTGCTGCGCGTGGCGACGCGGCGGCAGATGGCGTTGCGCCCGAACCCGCCGCGCTCGAAGTCGCCTGGGTTGCCTGCTTCGAGGTCCCGTCGCCGGAAGTGCTCGACGTGCTTCCGACGTCCGTACTCAGCGTCTGGTTGATATCGATCAGCTGCTCCAGGCTGTTCACCTGCACAAGCTGGTTGATGTACTCATTCGGATCGGTATCTGCGGTCGGATCCTGGTTCTGCATCTCCGTTACGAGCAGCGTAAGAAAGTCGTTGGCGGAGATGGTGGCCGAACTGTCGCTTGAGTCGCTCGAACTGCCCGTGCCGCTAGCGCCGGATGTGGGGCTTGCCATGGGCGACGCCGTGGTACGCGTCAGCGTCTGCCCTGCCGTCACCTGGTGATTCAAGAGTCCCGCTAAGGTTGACATTTCCTTTCCCTCTTTCCGTACTGCGAACGCGCCTCGCTCATGCCATCACGGAGATGTGCGTGCCGCGCAGCTCTCCTGGGTATGCCTGTGTCTCCGGAACGCCGCTCTCTGTGGTTGCCGCCAGAGTTGAAGTGCTCGAGGCGAGCGGCCCATTGCTTTGCGGTATTGCCTGCGATTCTTGCGATGGATTGCCCTGAGCATTGCCTTCTGCTCCCTGCTGCGTGCCCTGGCCCATGCCGCTCTCGATCCCCCTCCCGCCCGGTGGCGCCATCGACAGCGAAGCTAAGGGCGCTTGCTGCTCGGCCAGGTGCGAACTGAGTCCGGCGAGGTGGCTGCTGAGAGTCTGAGCCGCATCCGCGGAGCTGGGCACAAGGGTGGCATGAATGCCGCTGGTGTTGAGATCGGCGCGTACGCCCACCCATCCAAGATCGGGATCGCGAAAACCGGCTTCGGCGTGCTGGCCGCCTGCGTGGGTCCATGCAGGAGTTCCCACCAAGGATTCTCGATCGAGCGCGGAGAAGGTATCTTGCGCAGACGTAGCCGAAGACGCAGCCGCGACGACCTGCGCGTGGCCTGATGCCGGCGACGAAGGCACCGAAGCCGCAGCCGAACTCCGCAGCGCGGCGGCTGTAGCGTCGACGGAGGCGGGTTGCGCGGTGGCAACGTGTGCTGCGATGGAGACGATTCCTCGCGCTGCGTCGTGCGATGACCATCGAGACGCGGTAGCTTCCAGCGTTTGCTGCGAAAGACCCTGCGCCGCATCGATGCTGGTTTGCGCTGCGCTGGATGCGGCTGCATGGGACACTGCGGATGGTTTCGCGCTCCCGCCGAGTTCGGAATGCGCGAGGTTCTCTGCTCTGTTGCCCACCGCTGATTCCGGAGGAAAA
>Ga0187852_1002528_pt1 | contig 14781 bp, 15 predicted proteins | sample June2016WEW_6_40_FD_134511 | JGI IMG/M metagenome (GOLD analysis project Ga0187852, IMG submission 134511) | Peatland microbial communities from SPRUCE experiment site at the Marcell Experimental Forest, Minnesota, USA - June2016WEW_6_40 | ecosystem: Environmental > Terrestrial > Soil > Wetlands...
ATACGGGCTGCCGGCTGCGGTGCGTTCGCCATGGCAGGCCGCCGGATCGACGTTTTCGGCCTTTCTTCTTTGCGGTCTGGTGCCACTGGTTCCATTCGTGGCGGGCCTAAAGAGCGCTTTCTGGGTGGCTTCGACGGCAACCAGCGTAATGTTCGTCTTGATCGGCGCACTCAAGAGTCGATGGTCGATACGGCCATGGTGGCAGTCGGGCCTCGAGACTCTTGTGATTGGTGGCGGTGCGGCCGCCGTGGCCTATGCAATCGGCGCTTGGCTTCGCGATCTCACCGGTTGATCCGTGGCGGAATAACCCGGGATTGCGAACCGGAGTTCGTGCAGTTGATTGACGCAGCCGGGACCATGAAATGGGGGTGATTGCTGTGGGCGCCGGTTCAACAGAGCTGTGGAACAGTAAGTCGTAGGATTCTAGGGCGGGCGCCTAAAACAGGCTAACCGGCATTTGAGCGAGGTCCATTTCCACCCATCCCGTCCGGGCGGACGTCAGCTTCACCTCAGCCCACCACGACTTCTTGCCCAGGTCCATGTACGTGGCCGCGCAATGCGCGCCGCCGCAGCCTGTACCATCCGGCCATTTCGCGAACGAAATGTCAAAGCTGGAATGGTATCGGCCCTTGAACCAAACTGCGGAAAAACCCTCGCCGCGGTAGGCAAAGGTGAGAATAGTATCTCCGCGCCGCAGATCCGGCTCCGGCAAGTCACGATCCATGCGGATCAGGCCCGGCCTAAAGGTAACGACCACACCGGTGATACCGGTCACGTGGTCTCCCTCTGCGAGTTGAGCGATAGGACGGCGCTCCGGCTTCCACGTGTCGTAGACCGTGACCGATCGATGCGCAGTCCATTGACGGTACGCGCAAGTCTCATACGGGCAGGCTCCCCAATCATAGAACGGCAGCACGGGAGTCGGCATCGCCTTGGATGCTCCGCCATCCTGGCAGAAGGCCGAATGCAGAATCCCCGCGCAAATCATCAGAGCAATGAGGCGCACCGCTACCGGCTTAGCCCAAAGGCACCTGCCGCCACGCGGCGTCCGGTCGTGTCCCAACGCAGGTTTACGACACTACCCGGCGTCCGGGGGGTCTCTGGTGGTGTAAGCTCCATCAAGCGTAAGGAGCGCGAATCGAACGGCCCTCGTCCCCGTGAATGCAAACGCAACTGGAATAGCCTCCGATATTAACTGTTAATGCTCGCCTGGAACATTCCTGGTGTCTGTCGCCACAATGGAAAACCGCGATCACCAGCCGCGTCAGTAGCGAACCGCCACCGTCAGGGGCCTGACCTGCGCCAAGCCGTAAAGGTCCGCTCGCTCACGCGCGCGGTTCGACTCTGGCAGTGCGTCCCATGCCGAGAGCGCGCCCACCAGACGCTCCAGAATCCCGCGGTTGCGCGTGAAACGGCGGCGCCGGCTCCGCAGAAACTCGAACGTGAACGGCGAGCGGCGTTCCAGTTCCTGGACGTAAGCGGCCGAGTAGAACTGCCACGCTTCGCCCACGGCCCCCGTGAGGAGCATGAAGAAGCTCGTGCGGATGAGCTCTTTGATGGCCGGGGGCGCGGCCGCACCGATTCCGTTGAGATCCGCCAGCACACGGGCGCCGAAATGGAAGGCACGGCTGGTCGCGGCGTCGAGCGGTTCGCGTCCCGCCGCCTCGGAGAACGCCGTGCGGATGCCGTCCTGGGCGTCGGCGGCGACGTCCTGCAAATCGTCGCCGAGCTGCAGCGCGACGCCCCAGGCGAAAGCAAACTCGGCCGCGATTGGCGCGAGCGTGCCCGCGGCGAGCCAGGCGTCCGCAAGCACCGATGCCCCGCCCTTCTCGAAGGTGATTTCGAGGACGTCGCCCGCGCCGGCCCCAGCCGCGCGATGCAGCTCAAGGCTCCTCTCCTGCGCGCGATGGATGTCGCACAGGCTGGCGAATACCTCGGGGTGTTCGGCCCGGCGGTACTGGCTTTCGATCAGGCTAACCAACGCCCAAGCCTGCTCCTCATGCTGCCCGGCGGGCGCAAGCCGCCCTCCCCCCAGGCGAGCCCCGAAACGCCGGTTGAATGCGTGCTTATCGGCGTTCGAAACGCCTGGGTGGTCGAGGTAGTTGTCGGTACAGGGGTAGAGCATGCTGTACCCGAAGATCGCGGGAGTCAGCCGCGCCGGCAGGCCCAACATAATCTGGAGACCGTTCGTCGTCCACGCGTTGCGGCTGGCCTGGAAGATGTCGTCAGCGCTCATAGACGGATCGAAGAGCCGGGCGGCGCGGGCGAATTCCCTGCCCGTTTCGGTGAAGCCGCCGGCGAGCAACAGATCGAGATGGCGGTCCTCGAAATCGAGCGCCTCGCGAGCAAAGAGGCGGAACGCGGCGGCGAGGCGCTCTTCCGCCGCGGCCTGCTCCGGCCGGCTCCTCGGCGCGGCGCGCAGTTCGGCTTCGACGGCTTCGAGGTAGCGGTCGAGGTGCGCTTCGCGGCGGGCCTGCTCGCGCACCGGATAGGAGGGCAGAAAGGCGGGCGGCGCGGGATCGGCCTGGCGCCACCACTCGAGAAGGCGGGCCATGACGGCGTGCCGTTCGCGTGGCATGTCTCAGACTATGCTACGCGGATGTCGCGCGCGATGTTCCGTGACATCGGGGCGCCCCGATTATCCCTTGCGCTGTGGAGTGGGCGAGCGTAGAGTCGCCAACGCGCAGGCGCTGTCATATAGGCCGGCGAAACGGAAGGAGCGAGATGGGAAAAATCAACCTGGGCCGGATGATTTTTGGTGGACTCGTCGCGGGGAGTGATCATCAACGTGGTCGAGGGTGGCGTAAGGGAACTCCGGACTGCGTTTCCACCCACGAGGCTACCAAGGAGGCAAGGCACTTGAGCAGTTGGGATCTTCCTGGCAAGACAGCTACCGATATCACCACTTAACGTTCCATCTTCGACTCCCCCTTACGAAGTCGCTGTTGGGAGGGCAGGTGCTGATCGTTGGTGACAAGGGCTATCGCCAGCTATCGATAAACTCGCCACCACACGCGAGCGATGTTCGATGGGGGCTAACTGTCATTCACGGCATGCGCTGGGGCCAAATGGTAGGTACAATCATTCCCTTTCTTGATGCTTACGGTAATTGTCACTACGCCGGACGTTTGGCTGATTGCCAAGGCTCGATCAGGATGAATCGTGTCATGGAACCTCCTGCGCTCTCAGGGCACGCAGGAGTTGTTGCAGCTGTTCCACGCACCCACGGCAGCGTTAATGCAACTTAACTGCTCGAGCAGAGTCGGCTCAGCAGAACAGATCCCAGACTGGTAGTTGTATATGTCAAGGCACACGGCGTTCCACTGCATGTCCTGCGTGAGCGTGCAACTTGTCGGCTGCTGAATAATGATGTTGTTTACGGGACTCACTTGCTGGGAAGCCGGAGCAGCCAGCGCCGTGACCGTGGTCTGGCCGTTCGAGGTCTGGAAAGCCAGAATGCCGCTGGAACCGTTAGGAGAGCCCGTCTGTGAGCCGGTCAGGATCAGCCCCCCTTGCGGAACTGAAGAAGGGGAGGAGGGGACGATTTTCGATGCTATTGGAACGACAAAGGAAAATATGTCGACCGAGACCGATAGGATGCCTTTGCCCCCTAATGCAATCTTGTCGAGGGCTGTGGTCGATGCCTCCTTCAGCGCGTCGTAAAGCGAAGGCTTCTCGGTGCCCGTGAGCGTCGCCGTGCCTTGACCAATGTTGAAATCCGAAAGCAACTCGAAAGCAAAGGCTTCAGCCTCAGTCATACGAGATGCCGCGGCGGCCCAGCCGCCCACGAGCGACATTCCCAAGCCAATTAAAGCGTTCTGGACCTTTTGACCCTGTGTCCCAATCCAATCAAATGCGGTCAACTGGTTCTGCAGGTCCTGCTGCCCTTGACAAGCGGCCTGGGCTGTTACAGGATCAATGCCTGAATAACCAGCACAGGTCGTGGCATTATCAGCCGGCGCCAGGATCATTCCTCCGGCAGCAGCACTGCGCCCAGCGGCGGGTGATGGTTGCAGCAGGTCGCCCATTTCAGCCACGAACTCAGAGAGGTAGGCCCACATCAACTGGTCGGAAAGCGCCAGCGTGTTCGCGTCTAGAGTAATCTGCACTCCGTTCGCGCCAGTCAGTGTGATCGTTTGTCTCGGATCGTTCATAATGGTCTGGATTGCCGGCACCAGGGTGTCGAGGTCGGCGTTAAACCCGACAAGCGCCGCCGCCAGATCCGTCAGATCTGAGTTTGTCTGGGCCGCTCCAATGGTGGTGGCGTCGACGTTCAAGGTCTCGTTCAGAACCGCTAAGGTGACTTCTCCTGGGACCACGCCCGCCGGCACTGCCGGCAGCGAGGTGATCTGTAGTCCGGTCACCACGTTCGAGGTCGAGAGCGTCGTTCCTTCGAGTTGTATTACCTGGACGCTGGCGGCTCCGGTCGCAATTCCCTGAGTCGCGCCGAGTAACGGGGGAACAGAGATCTGGATGCTATTCGCAGTCGCCGCTGCGGCCGGGACCGAAATTGGCGGACCACCAGCCGTGGGGATCAGCAGGACCGAGATGGCGGCATTGGCAGGATCGAATCCACTGCCGTTGATGACGAGTGTTCCGAAAGGTGGTACCGAATTGCCGCTGAGCGAGGAAATCGCGATTCCGCCCTGAGCGGCAGGGTTGAAGCTTGCAGTGACCACCCCGGCGGCGTTGATCGTGACGGCGCAAGTTCCCGTACCCGAGCACGCCCCCGACCAGCCAACGAAGGCGGAGCCTGGGCCAAAGGTCCGAAGCGCCGTTAGGACGTTGAATAAGTGTACGAATTTCTCTATGTTTGACACGTATGGGAACCCTTTTCTACTCCACGGGCCAAGTGGCGCGACCGGGTGCTAATACTGCTCGGGTTCGCGGGAGCGTTCCGGCGGTCAGAACTGGTGGGACTCGACGCAGAGGATTGCGCGTTCGGCAAGGTCGGGCTGACGGTGACGCTGCGACGGTCCAAAACCGATCACGACGGGCGCCGGTCGCAAAATCGGCATACCCTACGGAGCGAATCCCGAAACCCGCCCGGTCCGCACAATGCAATCGTGTAGGTAACTGGCGGGCATCGGCGCCGGGCCGGTGTCCCGCACATGGCTGTACACTCCCTCCACGTGGGCTTCGTTTGCAAAGTATGCCTAAAATATTAGGCAAGTTGCTTGCAAATAGCGATTATGCCTAATATACTAGGCATAATGCTTGACCTGGTCTACATAGGCAACCAGATCGCCAAGCGCCGGAAAACGCTCAAACTCAGCCAAGCCATGCTCTCGCGCAAGGCGGGCATCAGTCGCGCTACGCTCGACGCGCTTGAAAACGGACGCACCGGCGAAGTGGGCTTTTCAAAGGTCACCAAACTGCTTACCGCGCTTGGGCTTGAGCTCAAGCTCCAGGCTGCGGGCTCGCACCGCCCCACCCTCGACGAACTGCTGCAAGAGGATAGCGATGATAAAAGTCTGGACCGACGCCGCTGAGGCCGGGCTGCTCGACCGTCACGGAGAGCGTGGCAGCACGTTCGCCTACCTGCCCGATACGCCCGCCGCGCGCGCGGTATCCATCACTATGCCCGTTCAACTCCCCTCCTGGAGTCTGACCTTTGGCCTGCCTCCCATCTTCGAGATGAATCTGCCGGAGGGATTTCTGCGCGAGCGCCTGCGCCTTGCTTTCGCGAAAGCCACCGGCACCTTTGACGAATTCGACCTACTGTCAATCGTGGGCCGCTCGCAGGTCGGCCGCATCCGGTACACCGGCGACAAGGAGCAACTGCACGAGGATGTGCCGTTTCAGTCGGTTGATGAGATTCTCGAAAGCAGGCGCGGCGGCGACCTGTTCCGCTACCTGTTTGAGAGGTTCGCGTCCTTCTCCGGTATCAGCGGGGTCCAGCCCAAGATCCTCGTGCGCGACGAGAAAGCCTTCGCCGAGATGGAGCATGCAGGCCACCGCCTCTCGCATAGCTACCGAGGCGCGACGCACATCGTCAAGCTGTGGGAGCCGAATGAATATCCGCAGCTTGCCGCCAACGAGTATTTTTGCCTCACGGCGGCGCGCAAGTGCGGACTCGAAGTGCCCCCCTATCGCCTGGCTGAAGACGGCATGGCGCTGGTCATCGACCGCTTCGATCTCCGCATGGACGGGACCTACCGAGGATTCGAGGATTTCTGCGCACTCAACGCCCGCAGGACCGACGAGAAATATCGAGGCAGCTACGAGACCCAGGTGATGAAGCGATTCGCTCAGTTCGCGAACTCCACCCATGTCAGCGAGGACATGGAGAAGCTCTTCATGCTGATTGCGCTTAACTGCGCGCTTCGCAATGGCGACGCGCATCTGAAGAATTTTGCGATCGTCTATGACGATGTGCAGGGCGAAGCACGACTCGCGCCTGTCTACGATCTCGTGACAACGTCCGTGTACCTCCCCAAAGACAGCCTAGCCCTGACCCTCAGCGGCTCGACAAGATGGCCAACGGCAAAGGAACTGAGGAAGCTCGGTGAAACACGGGCGGGCGGTGCGCCCGCGAAGATCAGGCAGATTCTGGAGCACATCGCAGAAGCGATTCAGGAGACCATAAGAGAAGTCCACTCCTATAAGAAGGAGCATCCGCACTTTGCCGAGATTGGGCAACGGATGTTGCAGGAGTGGGAGAGCGGAGTGAACACCTCGCTGCGCGGCTGACGCCCCTGCCCTTCCTGCCCCAAGGTTCCGGCGTCCCCTCTGCTCCCTTCGGGAGCTGCTGTCGGACGGTTCTCGCTTACATCCTGGCTAAGCCATCTCATGATTTGGACAAGCAGCGCTTCTACCGCGGGGACGTCGCTATGTCGAAGACGACCAACCCCAGCCGTACTGTTGCCATTCCGCCCAAGGCGGTAACGCGACTGCCATCTCTTCGCGTTAGAGTTTCTTTGACCGCTGCCTTCGCTTCCGTGCTCGCCAAGCGCATTGTCTTGAGCAGTACACCCGCCGATACGCGGAGCTGGCTGCGAGTGCTCCGCAGACGGGACAAGTGACGAGGCGCTTCTCGTGATCCACCATGTCCTGCGCTAACATAGCGGCGAAGGCGGCAAGCAGCGACGGATAAAACAGTTCTCGACACACTCCGTCCGAACGTATTTGGAGATGGTGCCCCGTGGAGGCAAGAAGCTGGTTCAGACGTGGTGCATTCATGAAGTCCTGTGTAAAGTCCTGCAAACCACATGAACTCGTTATCGTGATGATCGAAGAAAGGTCCTCCGCTTCGACGAACCACTCCGCAAGACGTTCACAATAGCGTTCCCAGAATGCGGGCGAAACCGTGGGGTCAGACCACCAGTGCTCCTGGGAATCGGGATCCAAGTCAAAATTGGCGAGAACTCGCGCCGATGGCACAATGACCGGGAGAGGCGCCGTCGCTTTCGGAAACAGCACGCAAGAGTCTTCCGCTTCTGATGGCCGTTCAAACGCCGCCAGCTTATGGTCTCCTCCCATCCGAATGAAGCTCGCTCGGATATCGGACCCGGTTGGCTGGTACGTGCGCGATTGCAGCAGCAAGCTCCGGTGTGGAAGGACACCGAGCAGACCGTATTGGGCGGTCCACTCAAGAACACGCCTAAGAGCACGTTCTGAGATAGCGTGAATTACGGGCGCTGACAACGCTGCGGTGCTGTCATACCTCGGAGGGTGTATTTGCCAGGCGCCCTTCGGACCCGTGGGACGAAGTGTCCCAGTGAAATTCTCGAAGCTCACCTCGGAACTAATGTCGTTGAGCAAGTTTACGAGTGAAAGGTATCCCGCCGGAGCGTTTTCGATACAGCACTAAGACTTCGGGCCAGCTTCGCGAGACCGGGTCAGTGGGTGCTGGCAATGCCAACTTCCGAATAGCGCGTCATCCATTCCTAATCCATACCCCTCACACCCTCCACGGTACAATTGTTTGAAACGTTATGCCCTTGGCTCGGGGAATCCGCTTGGGTCCGTATGAGATCGTCGAGCCTATCGGCGAAGGCGGCATGGGCGAAGTGTACAAGGCGCGAGACACGCGCCTGGACCGCATGGTCGCGATCAAGGTTTCGCACGCCAAATTCTCCGAGCGCTTCGAGCGCGAAGCGCGAGCCGTCGCAGCCCTTAACCACCCGAACATCTGTCAGCTTTATGATGTCGGCGAAAACTACCTTGTGATGGAGTTCATCGACGGTGCTCCCATCGCGCCGCCTGACACGCCCCGCAAGCTCCTCGATCAAGCCGTGCAGATCGCCGACGGCCTGTCCACCGCCCACGCAGCCGGCATCATCCATCGCGACCTCAAGCCCGCCAACATCCTGATAACCAGCCCGCAGTCCCCCGATCCTGGACGCGTAAAGATCCTGGACTTCGGCCTGGCCAAGTCCGCCGCGGACGATTCGGCCCCTGACAATGCCACCCGCACCATCGCCATCACCGATCCCGGCACCACCGTCGGCACTGTCGCCTACATGAGCCCGGAGCAGGCCCGCGGCATGGTCAAGCTCACACCGCAGTCGGACCAATTCTCCTTCGGTCTCGTCCTCTACGAGCTGTGCATCGGGAAGCGCGCCTTCGTCCGCAATAGCTCCGCCGAGACCATGGCCGCCATCATCCGCGAGGACGCCGAGCCGCTCCCCGCAACAGTCCCTGCGCCCTTGCGGTGGGTGATCGACCGTCTGCTAGCCAAAGAACCCGCCGACCGCTACGACACCACCCGCGACTTGTACCGCGAACTGCACCACCTCCGTGCCAACTACACCGGCACCGCCAGCGCCCAGCAAGTCCCGGCCGTCGAAGCCGCTCCCTTCAGGCCCGGCCGCGCCTGGCCGATCATCTCCCTAGTCGCCGCCGTGAGCGTGGCGGCAGGCATCGCGCTCGCAGCATGGCTGTCCCCGTCCCGGCGAGCCGATCTATCTAAATACAAGTTCACCCCCATCGCCCGCGATGAAACCACCGAAAGCTACCCGGCATGGTCCAAGGACGGCAAAAGCATCGCTTACATAGCCAACGTCCACGGCATCGATCAGGTCTTCACGAAAGTTGTCGGGTCGACGGAGACCGCGCAGCTTACGCACTCCCTCAAAAGCTGTAGCCTGCCGTTCTGGGCGCCGGACGGAGCAACCATCTATTTCACGTCCGACTACGATCTTTGGGCAGTGGCGGCCTCAGGCGGTATGCCGGAGCGGGTACTCGACAAGGTCATCCGGGCGACTCTGCATCCAGACGGCAATACCCTCTTGTTCCAGCGCGATGGCAAACTGTGGATCGCTTCGCTGAAAGGAGGGCCGCCACGGGAGCTCGCTTGGCAGCCCCCGCGCAAGTCCGCGTCCTGGGCAAGGTTCTCACCCGATGGATCCAAGCTGTTCGTGTTTGACGGCCCGGACGTCTGGATCGTGCCCTACCCCGTGGGCACGGCGCGTAAGATCCTCAGCTCTGCCGCCGACGTGATTTTTGGCGCGGACTGGCTCCCCGACAGCCGTCACCTGATCATGGCCGAATCAACCAACGATCTTTCTTCCAGGATGGTCCTAATTGATGTCGCGGATGGCGCACGGCAAGTGATCTATTCGAGCCCGGAGGCTTTCCTCTATCCGTCCGTATCTCCCGACGGCAAGCGCATCGCCTATACCGCCGCCGCAACGGAGTGGGACGTTTTGGAGGTAACGCTGCGCTCGGGTAGCGTACACACGATTCTGGGCGGAGGCGGAATATCCTGGTGGCCGGACTGGGCTCCCTCCGGCACGCACTACCTGGTTTCCACCGACCGGTCCGGCGGCTTCGACATACTGGACATCTCTCCGAATGGATTCTCGCGCCCGATGACCGAGGAGTCACGGGGGCCGGGCTTTGCCTTTGTTTCGGCGCCGCGCTGGGCGCCGGACGGCACCCGCTTCATTTTCAATTCGTCCGACTCCACCGAAGACCTGACGCTCATGCTGTCCAACGCATCCGGCGGCCCCGCTATTGCCATCGCGAAGCTTGGACAGACCGCCGCGCTGTCACACTCCTGGTCTCCGGATAGCCAGTGGATCGCGGCCATAACCGGGCCACCGGGGAAGGAACAAGTGGTAAAGATCAAGCCGATGGCCGGCGCAATCCCGGTGCCGGTGCCCAACGCCGTGCCGATGGCCGAAGACTACAGCGGAACGGAGTGGTCCCCGGCCGGAGATTGGATTCTGTATCCTTCGGCTGGCGGCATGTCGCTGGTCTCTCCGGACGGCGCCACCGTCCGCAAGCTCACTTCACACAAGTTTTCGGCATATGGCTTTTCGAAGGACGGCCGCCAGGTGTATGGCGTCTTCCGTAACACCACCAGCGATGGCGTGCAGTGGCAGCTCTACTCTGTAGATGTGGTGACCGGCGTGGAGAAGATGCTCCCGCCATTGGACTTGCCCGCCACCACCGACCGTATCGTGGGCTTCAGTATGCACCCCGACGGCCAGCGCTTCCTCACGTCCATCGCCAAGTGGCCCTACGATATCTGGATGCTGGAGGGTTTCGATCAGCCGCGCTCGAAAACCTGGTTCGAACGTCTGCTGCGGCGTTGACCTACGGCTCCGCGAGCGGGACGCAGTCTGTTGCTAACCGTGGAGTGGCGCGCCGCAGAGCGGAAATGTGATCGACCGGGAACGACCAAGTAATTTCGCCCGGAATTCCACCAATTGGTTTCATCGAACTGATTTGACGCGGGCTTTGAATTACTCCCGAGTGGCGTTGGGGGAAGTTGCGCGGCCCCTTGGCTGAATAACGCGCTACCTGTGGATGTGGACGGGAGCCGGATCGGCCGGACTCTCGGCTCCCTCGTCTCGCCTGTGGGCCCTCGGTCGAGAGCTTCCCTGGCGGAAAACAGTGTCCGATATCACCGGACATCGCTGTCTCGTGTAGCCGGCGTAGCTCATGGCTACGTTGGGAGCCGGAGCTTACTGAGCAACTTAACACGAATCTCAGCTGCCAGCGCCCCATGATGGGCCTCACGGTGATGATTTGCGCACAGCGCGACCAGGTTATCCTCAGTGTCGGTACCGTGTTCACTCAAGGGAACTACGTGGTGGGTTTCCAGATAGACTCTTCCGTCTGCCATCGCGAATCCCGGGTTCGCGCAGTACTCGCACGCGCCTTTAGCTCGTTCAAGAGTTCGAGAACGAAGCGCGGGATCGCGAACGAACGCCATTCCAGAAACCATGCGACGTTCCAGCGTAGCCTCCGGCTCCGGCTGAACCGAGAACTGGTCAACAAATCGCTCAGGTAACGCACCGCGGGTCAGAGTGGCATCTCCGGTCTTCTCGTCATACGATGTCACCGCCCACGGCATGGGATCCAATAGACGGTGCTTCACCCGAGAAGGTTTCGCCTTTGGGTCGTCGGCATCGCCCATCTTACCGTCGGCGATCACCACGCGGACCGGCTGATAATGCTTCCACGCTTCCTCAATGGCGCGATCAAACTTTTCTGCTCGCGCCCGCCAAACCTCCTTTCCGCGTCCGCTGCTGCGAAGATTAAGGTCCATGAAGACAACGCCTTTTCGTTCGCGCATCGCGGCGTACCAGAGGTTAAGGACGATAGTACGGCCTGGTTCCACGAACGACCATTCGTAGCAGTACTTCGGATTCGAGGCCGCTCGCTTTTCACCGCCCTCGAAATGGGCCCAGTCGCTGACGTCGACTCCCGCAGCGCTGACAAGGTCGATGACGCGCTGCTGCTTTGTGGGCTTTAGTCCGTCCAACACTGACACCTGACTTGTCCTCCACCCGCCTGACTAATCATTTTCGCACGTACGGCTCCGATATAGCGGAGCTCGAACGAACCGGGTATTGTTTGCTGAACGAGCTACCGATAACGAACCATATCGTTCGACTATGCGGCCAAGCGGGCTACCTGTTCGCTCCCCAGACCTAAGCCACGGCTGTCGTCTGGTGCTTTGTTCACGAGCCAGGTACAGCTCCACTGCGTCTGTAATGCCGTGTGATAATTGAAGGCCGTACGACGGCAGAAGGAGCGGGTACCGTGAGAAGGATAGACGTTCGATCTCTCAGAGCGATTGAAAAGCCCCGAGAAGCAGAGTATCCAGCCTATGCCTACATTTACAGCGACCTCTTGCCTGACGACGGCCTGATATTGGCGCATCTCGAAAACAATCTGAGGTCCACCAAGAAATTCGTTGCTTCTATCCCCAAAGCCCGGTTGCTGCATCGATATGCCGAAGGAAAATGGACGATCAAAGAGATCCTCGGCCACATTGTGGATGATGAACGTATCTACGTTTACCGAGCACTCCGGTTCGCGCGGAACGATTCCACGGAACTTCCGGGATTCGAGCAAGATCACTATGCCCAATACTCCGAAGCGAATAAACGCGAAATCACAGATCTTCTCGATGAATTTGCTCTGGTGCGTCGTTCAACGATCGCCTTCTTCAAGAGCTTAGACAACACAGCGCTGATGAGGACCGGCGTCGCGAATGGGAACAGGGTGAGCGTGCGCGCCCTGGCTTACCACATCGCTGGTCATGAGCTGCATCATATGAACATCATTAGGGAGCGCTACCTAAGGCGAGCTCCTGCTAACTGCAAGCGCAAGCGTTCAAGGAAGACGCTGGCCGGATAGTTGCCGATATTGGTAGTTATGAGGGTCTTTGGGTCGAACGGTTTGGGCAGGAACGGTAAATCTACGTGGGCGCCTCGCTCGGCGCACTGCGCGGCCCGGCGTTCGATGTCGACCTTCACCTGTACGAGGCATCTGCACACATGTAACGGGAAGGCAACGAGGGACATGCAAGGAAATACTCCTCCTGATTTCACGCTGAAGACGGACAGGAACCGCGACCTTTCTGCCGAGCAAGTCGTGGCTGCCTACCACGAGAGAACGAAGCACCACTACCATCGCTACGCAGCATCGCTTGGCTACATGGATTGGGCTAAGCAGCCGGATCCGTTCCGCCGTTACGACGGAGCGCCGTTGGTTCGCCTTCCTTTCCCCAAAGCGGGGCGAGCGCTTCCGTACTGGCAACTCTGCGTCGCGGACAACACGGTGCCGGTTCCGCTTTCGGTCGACTCTATTTCGCTCTTTTTCCGCTACGCACTCTCGCTGACTGCATGGAAACGGTTTCAGGAAAACACATGGTCTTTGCGTGCCAATCCGTCGAGCGGGAACCTCCACCCGACGGAGGGATACGCGCTCTTGCCGTCGTTGGACGGCATCCACAACCGTCCTGGCGTCTACCACTATGCATCGAAGGTGCACGGTCTCGAGCTTCGAGCGGATCTCGATCCCTCGGTCTGGGCAGCCCTGACGGCAGTGTTTCCGGAGGGCTCATTCCTCGTGGGGCTCTCGTCCATTCTTTGGCGGGAGGCCTGGAAGTATGGCGAGCGTGCGTTCCGGTACTGCCAACACGATGTCGGGCATGCGCTGGGGACGATGCGGTTCGCGGCGGCTGCCCTCGGGTGGAAACTCCGTCTCCTCGATCATGTGGGCGCCGCCGCTGCGTCACAACTTCTCGGACTCGACCGCGAGGCCGACTATGCTGGCGCGGAGCGAGAGCATCCCGAACTCATAGCGCTTGTGGTCCGGGAGAAATGGGCCAGCGACCGGGGCCTCTGCCTGTGCAAAGAATTGGTAACCCAGGTGGCCACTTCTCGGTGGTACGGCACGGCTAACGTGCTGAGTCCCGAGCACGGCGTCGATTGGCCAGTGATCGACCAGGTGGCTACTGCCACCACGAATCCGAGGGTTACGGCCGACGAAGAGTTCTCCAGGTTCCCTTCGGAGGAAGAGCTCTTCGGGGCTCCAGTTCGGTCCGGAGCGTTCACTGCGGAGAAAGTCATCCTGGGGCGCAGAAGCGCGGTGAGCATGGACGGGTCCACAACGATACCTGCGGCGACCTTCTTCCGGATGTTGGCTCGTCTCGTACCCACCCGAGACGGCCGATCTATGCCGTGGGACGCCCTACCATGGCGCCCACGCATCCACCTGGGCCTTTTCGTGCACCGCGTGAACGACCTGCCTCCTGGTCTCTACGTGCTCGCTCGGGACCCGGAGAAGGTCGAGACAATCCGGCAAGCCTTCCGGTCTGAGTTCCTGTGGCTACGCCCTCCGTCGTGTCCGCATGGCCTTCCGCTATACCTGCTCAAGGAAGGGGACTATCGTACTCTGGCCGCGAGCGTCTCCTGCGGTCAAGACATCGCGGGGGACGGGGCCTTCAGCCTTGGGATGATCGCCGAATACATGAACAGCTTGGTTACCTATGGCGCCAGCTTTTACAGAAATCTCTTCTGGGAGGCCGGCCTTGTGGGCCAGGTGCTGTACCTCGAGGCGGAAGAGGCGGGCATTCGTTCGACTGGGATCGGCTGCTACTTCGATGATCCGGTTCACGAGGTGTTTGGCATCTCTTCGCGCGATTGGCAGAGCTTCTACCATTTTACTGTGGGTGGCCCCGTCGAGGACAGACGCCTTGCCACGTTGCCGCCGTACAATTTGGAGGAAGCACGATGAGCACCCCGACATTCGCATTCGCAGCTCGAACCGATCCGCGAGTCACGGTCGAGCGACGACCGACTGTGGGAAAACCCGCCCGACCGGCTCACACGGGGCTACCAATATTAATACGAGCCAACCAATGTGTTAATGGTGTCGACGTGTGCCATGCTGGATGTTCTATGCGAGACCCGGAGATCATCGAAACTGAGCTGATGGAAATCAGCGCCATCGCTGAGGACACCGTCAAGTTCGAGCGCATCGTTGCCTGGTGCGCAACGCACCCCGACGAAGTCCCCTTTGCCCTGCATCAGC
>Ga0187852_1002535_pt1 | contig 14715 bp, 17 predicted proteins | sample June2016WEW_6_40_FD_134511 | JGI IMG/M metagenome (GOLD analysis project Ga0187852, IMG submission 134511) | Peatland microbial communities from SPRUCE experiment site at the Marcell Experimental Forest, Minnesota, USA - June2016WEW_6_40 | ecosystem: Environmental > Terrestrial > Soil > Wetlands...
AACTGGGCGTCGGAAAGGCCGTCAAAAGCGCTGTTGACGGATCGGGCAGACCGGTTGACACACCGACCGCGGGTCAGCTGCCCAGCCTGGTTTCTTACTGTCTGAATCGCAGTTTATCCTTTTACATCAACCACGCCAATGCCTTCAAACCTTCTTTGTCCGCTTATGCCCTACCGAGACACCAACGGCTGACCAAGCGAAAGACTCCGCATCGTGTTGCTCGGCCCTGCAGCGGTCAGGCCGAATGGCTGGGAGGGGCAGAAACAAAAGGCACGAGCATCGAGCCTGTAGCGTCGCCGGCACCCGCGGTCGGTGGGGGCACTTCCAGACTTCGGTCCCCATCATTTGTATTCAGCCTTCTCCTCCTAAGGTTGAATCTTACTACTTTGTTGCCAAGCCTGGTAAATATAGATCCCCGCTAGGATGATGCCGTAGAGCACAAGGACGATCGTGAGGACTTGACCCCACCGGTCGATCTTCGCGATCTTCTTCGTCATCTCTATCTGCTGTCCGGCCTCGCTCTCGCTTTCCAATATATCCAGAGTTTTGTCTTCCCGCTTGGCAAGCCTCATTCGGGAAATCGCCAGCACGATCACAACGATCCCCAGAACGACCCAAACCACGATGTAAGGAATATAGTTCATGACGGTCCTCCAGGAACGTCCAGTTAATCCATTAGACCTCCGCTGAATGTCTGAGTCAAGCAATCAACGCGGGCTGGCGCAGAGCGAAGCTCTGCGTTCTTCATGTGTCAAAGCCGGGCAACACGCGCCGCCTCGCTGTGCGCCAGCCAAACCCGTGTCAACAGCCGTCTCCCCAAGGGAGAGGGCTGTCTCATCCCGTCGCTGGCTAGCGTATCATTCTGGGCTTGACAACCTAGCCCTGGTTCTGCTAACCTGTAAGGGCTGTGGATGTCTGTCTCACCTTTTGTGGGGACGGTTTGCCTGCCGCCCCTGCCCCCGAGCTTTCCTGATGATGGAGAATACTATGTCTTTACGCAAAGCTACTTGTCTTACTCCCCGGCGTGTCGACGCCGCCCGGCACAATTCCGAGCGCTCGACCGGACCTCGCAGCGAGGCCGGAAAGCAGCGCACGAGAATGAATGCTGTGAAGCACGGCTGTGATGCGGCGCCCGAGAACGAGGCTGCCGTTATGCGGGCGCTGGGCGAAGATCCCGAGCGGTTCGCCGCCCTGAAGGCGGAACTCTCGACCGCTTACGGCCCGGGTGATGCGCTGTGGGATCGGCAGATCGATGACTTGTCGAGGCTCTACTGGCGGCGCCAGCGGATCGAGCGCATGGAGACGGGCCTGATGCGGGAGGCTCTCGAGGCGGTCGAGGAGCGGCGGCGCGGGCTCGCCCGGGCCCTCGCTGAGGTGACGTTCGAAGCCTCGCAGTGCGAGGCGGTGGCGCTCGACCTGCCCAAGCCCAACCACCCCTTGGTGCGGCTGCGCATGCTGATTTCGCTTTGGGGGGTGATTCGCGAGCAGGTCGGGCGGCAGGTCTTTACGCTCGCCCAGCAGAACCAGATCGACCGTTATTACCAGGGAGAGTTGGGGTGGCGGCCCCGGCAGATCGGCCACCTGCTTGGGCTCTTCACGAACTGGGCGCACCTGCGCGAGAAGCAGGACCAGGCAGAGCTAGACAAGTATGTGAAGGAGAGCTTCGGAGGCGAGGCGGGTGTGGAGGCCCGCTACCAGGAACTGCTGCGCCTGCTGGAGGAACAGATGGCGGCGGTCGAGGCGGCGTTTGCGGACGAGATGCAGGCGCAGGAGGAGAAAGACGCAATTGCGCGGGACTCGTGCCTCGCTCCGGAGGACGAGACGGCGAACATGGTGCTGCGCCTGGAAATGGCGCTCGACCGGGCGATCGACCGCAAGGTGAGGATTCTGCTGACCATGCGGAAAGAACACGCCCGCGAGTGTAGGGGCGGTTCGCGAACCGCCCCTACGGAACCGTCAGCAATCCCACCCGAGGATCAGCCGAACGACCGGGAGGCGCAGGAACTCAGTAAGCTCGTAGGTCTCGAGGCCAGCGCAGACACGCCGTCCAGTGTCTGCGATTCAGGGCAGGGTATTGAAGCGCCACCTTCCCTTCGGGAAACGCAGACCCCAAACGGCGGGGGTCTGCGCCAGCCAGTCAGCGCTACGAATCATGGGACAGAAAGTCCGGCAGAGGAGAACGGCGAAGAAACACCAAAATCGCCGGAACAAAGCCAGAATGTTATAGAAAACAAAGGACCGGCGGCGGAGGCGGTCAAGGCATGAGACGAGGCGCGGGCGATCCAACGGCAACTTCACTACGGGGGTTGGTCAGATGCAGCACGTAACGATGGTCCTGCACTGCTCCCTCAGGTTTTCCCGTGGAGCCGGAGGTGTAAACCACATACGCCAGCGCGTCGCTGGCGATGGGCAAACCGGGGTTCTCTTCGGAGAGTCCGGCCTCGAGCGTGTCCAGATTGAGCAACGGTATGACCGGAGGATCAAGGCCGTCGCACATCCTCTCGGCTTGCTCCAGGCGTTCGTTATCTACAATAAGCAGGGCCGGCCGGCAATCCGCGAGAATCGTTGCCGTCCTCGCCTGGGGTTGCGACACATCCAAAGAGACGTAAAACTTCCCCGCTTTCAGCACGCCCAGCATCGCTGCAGCAACCTGGACGCCATTACCCACCATGAGCGCCACTGGCTCCGGCCCGGCTCCCCTCCTGGCCAGCACGGCGTGGGCGATGCGATTAGCCACGGCGTTCAGGTTGCGGTAGGTGAGTGCGGATTCGGCGTCCGCAACGCCAACCCTCTCCGCATACAGGCGCACCTGACGTTCGAACTCGGAAGCGATCGATGGCAGTGAATCCTCTGGCGAGAAGCGGGCGGCGTCACTCGTGTCTGCGGCCGGCGTCGCGGAGATGATTGTCACACCAGATTGCAGCACGTCAGGCATGGCTAAGGGCTTCCTCCAGGGGGTCGACGATCTTCACACGGGAAAGGAAGGCGGCCACCGCCGGACTGCCGCGGCGCTTGAGGAGGTCGATCGTGAGGGGGAGTTCCGTGCAGCCTGCCAGAAGGCAATCGTAGTCTTGCCCGATTTTTTTTATGCGTTCAAAAAACTCGTCGCCGAGTTCTACCGCACGGCGCTCGTCGAGCGACTTGATGCCTTCAAATATGGCCCTCATCAGGAGGCAGCTCAGATTGGGCGGCGGCTCGTCAAAAACGATGCCGGCGTCGCGGCAAGGCCTGGAAAACACCCTTCCGGCGCGGGCACCCTCAGTGGCCAACAGCAGCGCTCGCCGGGAGGAGCGGCGTAGAAGCGCCACAACAGATGACGTCACTAACGAGATCATACGTACTTTGCACGGAGCCTCGCCGGCGAGGCGAAGGTCATCCGTCAGCAGGCGCCAGAAGTAGTGGGCGGAATTGCAGGCAATGATGCAAGCAGCCGGCCGACCGGACGGGGAGGCAAAATCCACCGCCCGGCGCACGGCGTCGGCCAGCGTCCTGGCCACTTCGCGGCACAGGGGAGTGTCCGGCCGACCCTCACCCAAAATAACCGTGGAGCGGTCCGGCACCGAGCAGGCCTGATAGAGCACCACGGCACGGGAATCCTGGAAGCGTGTGCAAGCCTGGCGGAAAGCCAAAGCTCCGGCCAGGGGGCCCATGCCGCCGATGATCGCGAGCGGCGGGTCGTGCGCATGAGGCGGGAAGAGGCAGAACACCTCTTCCCGGTGATCCTGGTCGGTGACGGTCAAGCCGTGGTTGGGCCTCCGCGAGGCGCTTTCGCACATTTCCGCCTGGTAGTCCGCTATGGCCTCGAGAGCGGCTTCATAATGCTGGAATCGCCGGGCAGGGGCCGCATCCACCGAGGGAACGAGGGCGGATAGAGACGTGGCCATCACGCGCCTCCAGTCGCGGCCTTAGCCTTGGATCTTGCCGGCCGGCCGGCCAGTTCGGTCCGCATCATCCCCGTCAGCTTTTGCATGACCGCCCCGAGGCTCCGCAAATACGTGCGGAAAACGCAACTCGCGCGTTGTGAATCGAACTGCGTTTTGCTGGCCGCCAGGTAGCGATCGAGAGCCTCCACTACCACCAGAAAGTGCGCGGCTTCGACCTCGTCTTCCACATGGGCGGCGATGTAGGTGATGGCCTTGCGGCGGTCATATTCCTTGAGGGGAGTTTGTTGCTGGAAATAGGCAGTCGCCTCCGGCAGAGCAATGGTGTATTCGCCGTGGTTGTAGATCTCCGAGAACATATTGGTCAGCAGGCCATCAGCGATGGGTTCTACAACCATGTTGCGGTAAATCCACTTGCTGAACTGCTGGGCTTCCGGGAGACGGTATTCTCGCAACTGCCACAAGTCGCCGCCCGTCAGCGCCTCGGCAAAATCTTCATAGAGTTCCGCGTGGGTGTGGCCATCGAAATCCAGGCCGAGATCCTCGTAGCTGGTTGAGGCGTTCCTTGCCGCAGCAAGATACAGGTCGGCGCGCTCGCGATCTCCCGCCCCGTCAGCAGCTCTTTGCAGGCGGCAGGAAAGCCCATAAATCGCCAGCATCTTCAGGTGAGTGGCCTTCCAGGAACAAGCAAATGTACTCAGCAGTTCCTTTGACCATGCCGCAGCGGGGAGAGTGCGGAAGAACTCCTCGATGCTTTTCACCGCGGCTTGCTCCTCGGCGAATGACTGGCGCAAGGTGTCGCGGAGCTCCGGGGTAGGGACCAATGAGATTACAGGGTCAACGACGGTGGTTAGAGACTTAGTACTATCCATATTCAGACTCCTTTTCTTTTGAATTACAAGACTTACAAGCCCTTTGGGTTACTGCGTAGACCGCCTTCTTTTTCAGAGCGTCTTTCAATATGAGGACGCACAGGCAGCGGTCGATTTCAATCCTGTCGTTTGGGAGAAAAGCTCCGCCGCCTGGTGCAGCATTTCCATCTGGCCCGCCGCCGCAATTGGCGGCCAAACCAGCCCCAGCCGGGCCAGCAGCATTTGGGTTCGTCCGGAAACGATCTCCTGCCGGCGCGCGATCGCCTCGGGATCGAACCTACTTGGGTCAGTCGCGAGCCCTCCGTTTCTCAAACCTGTAACCCCCAAAATCTCTTGCCTTATAGCCGCCCTTGTGGTAATTGTCATCGCCTAATGCAAGCTGGTTTGATACGGCGCGCGGTCCTGAAGGGCGAGCTTCCAATCCGGCAGCTCCAGCGATAGACCTCACCGCCGCGTCCAAACAGCCATTCAGTTGCGGGTCTGCCGCGGGTTCCGGCATGGACGTGACTCAAGCCTCCGCAAACCTTCCGCTCTTGGTATTGCGCCTACGGATTACACCGAAACAGGTCCTGAAGCTTCCGGCAGCAAACAAAGGGAACACTCTTCGCGGCGCATTCGGCGGCGCGCTGCGGAGGTTAGTTTGCATTCCACAGTGGCGTGACGCGCGCCAGTGCCCCCTTGACGGCGTCTGTCCTTACCGGCTCATTTTCGAGCCCTCTCCGCCCCCTGGTGCGGATCGTCTCTCGAAAAACCAGGACACGCCGCGGCCCTTTGTTTTTCAACCTCCCCTGGGCTCCCAGGCGACCTACAACGCCGGCGAGGCCTTTGACTTTTCTCTCACCCTGCTGGGGAAGGCGGTGCATTATCTGCCCTATTTCGTACTGGCTTTCCGCGAAGTCGCCCGCGAAGGCATCGGCCTCAATCGCGCCCCCTGCGAGCTCGAACAGGTCGAGTCCCTCGCACCCGAAAGCACCGCCCTTGAGCCCGCAAACGAAGAAGTTTGCCCTCTCCCTCTTGGGGGAGAGGGTGACCCGCAGCCGGCGTTGTCATCGGCCGGGGCGGGCCGGGTGAGGGGGTTGCTACCGCTTGACCCGCAGGTCATTTACAACCGTCAAGAGGACCTCTTCCGGCAGCCCGCCTCCCTGACCCTGGCAGACTGGGTTCGGCCACGCTTGCTCGAGTGGACAAACGCTAATCGCCGCTTTCGAGTCTCCTTCCTCACGCCCACCTACCTCAAGTTCAATGAGCAGGCCGTGCTCAAGCCGGACTTCCACCACCTCTTCAAGCGCGTGCGCGACCGCCTCAACGCGGTCTGCACCTTCTTTGGCCCCGGCCCCATCGACGCCGACTTCAAGGCTCTTGGCGAGCGCGCCGAACAGGTTCGAACTGTCAACTCCGACGTGCACTGGCTCGAACGCTCCCGCCGCTCCTCCAAAACCGGCCAGCGCCACGAACTCTCCGGCTTCATCGGCGAGTGTACTTACGAGCTTCCACCCACCGAAAGTGAATCTTGTAATTTGGAATTATTAAGGTGGATAATCTGCGGCGAACTCCTCCACGCCGGCCGCCACACCGCTTGGGGGAATGGGTGGTACGTGGCAAATAGCGGAGGCGTGACTTGAGGACCTCGTTGCAAGTCTACCGAGAATTCTGGGAAAAGGGGGAGGACGCCAGCCCACAGCTTCCGTCCGATTATCCCGGGTGGCCAGAATCTGGTGTTGCGCTATTGGGGGACTTTGCGGGGATTCAGTCATTTGTGCTGCGCCCTGTCCCCGGTGCGGGTGGCGCGGCGAAGCGTCTTCGCAGCCGGTCTTTCAGAGTGAGCGCGTACACGGAGTTGATATGGCGTTGGTGCGTGGAGCGGCTGTCCTCGGCACGAGCGCGCCTTCTCTACTCGGCAGGTGGACGCTTTCTCATCGGAGCGGAGCGATTAGCGGACTGGCAAAACGTCGTAAGGCAAATGCAAAAGGAGATCGACCTATGGGCGTGGAGCAGGTTCCAGGGTGAGCTCGCGTTCCATCTCGTTGGAGCCGAATTCAACTCGGGGAAGATTCCGGTGTCGGCGCTCATGTCGGCGTTGGAGGAGCGGCGGTCCCAACCGCGGGCCGAGGTTCTGGCCGGCGATCGGGCCTGGGACTCGACGGCCTTCTTCCGCGCGGCAGGCCCAGGGGAACGCAAATGCCAAGCCTGTGGTGTGACGGATAAAGTCATCACAACCTCGGACGGAGAGGAAATTTGCAAATCCTGCGACGACGATGAGCGGCGCGGCCTGCGGTTGGCTCATGCAAACTTCGCACACATCTCTGAGGGCGGCGAGGGTGACTTAAGGGCACCGGGGCTGTCGATGTCCGTCCACGAGGGGTGGACCGGCGAGGCCAGTGGAACGTGGTTATCCTTAGGGGACCATCGAAAGGGAGCGGAGCCTTGGCACCTTCTTCGCCATCTGCCAGTCGACAACACGGGGCGGCCTTTGGACTTCGAAGAGATCGCCAACTTTTGTCCCGGCTCGCGCAAATGGCTTGGATATCTGCGTATTGATGTTGACGGCGCGGGGCGGCATTTCCGGAACTTGAATGGCGACCCCGTGCGCACCTGGGCTCTCAGCCGACTTCTACACCTGTTCTTCGCAAAGAACGCGAATGACAAGCTCAGCGACCCACGATACAAGAACATCTACGCAGTCTACGGCGGCGGGGACGACCTGTTCGTAATCGGCCCCTGGCCCGATACTCTGGATTTCGCGGCCGATTTGCGAAAATCGTTGGTCGAAGTGGCCGGGACGTCGCTCGCGTTCTCTGCTGGCATGGCCCTGGCAAAACCGCGCGACCACATTTTGACCCAGGCGGAATTCGCTCACGCGCTTCTTGATGAAGCAAAGAACAAGTTATCGTACGGGCGCGGGTGCGGGCGTAACCAGATCAACGCGCTTGGCAACATTGCCGATTGGGAAACTTTCCAAGGGCTATTGGAGACTGGGAAAAAGCTCACGAAATGGATCCAGGAGCGAGAAATTCCTTCCAGCATTCTCCATCGGATTCTTGAACTGCATCATGGATGGAAAGGTACAATGGCGTTGCCGCCGGAGAAGAGGCGGCGTAATGCCGACCGTTATCGCCCGCTGTTGTACTACCAAATCCAGAGGAACATTAAACGAGGAGACGCCAGAGACTGGGCGCAAACCCTGTTGTCGGCAAGCTCGCAATGGCCGTGGGCTGATTTCATCGCACGTTACGCCATGCTCGCGAGAGAAGCCGAGAAGGGCGAGGGAGGATAGCTATGCCCGACATGAATGATGCCGTCAAGAAAGCCGGATTTGGTGGCTCAAACCAGGCAAAGTGCAAAAACTGCGGAAAGGCCTTTACGCCCAAAGAGCCATGGCACCGGCTTTGCCCCGAGTGTTCCTCGAAAGGGCGCCCGCAGGGAGCGTCACCCGGTCGGCGTGCCTCCGGCGACCTATTTCCGCCGGGTTACCCCGACTACTTCGACAGCTATGGCGTACTTCGGACGGAGTACCTCACTTCGCTGGCGCAAAAGATCGCGGAGGAGTTAGGCGACGAACGACCCAAGATGACGATGCACCAAGTGCGTGCGTTCTACGGTCACGTCAAGCGCCAGGAGAAAGCGATCACCAATGGTCGGCCATACCGGGAAGTCTTGCCCGAAATCAGCAAGCTGAAACCCATCGCGCACGAAAGAGCAAGCAAAGATAAGATTCCGACCGCCTTCAAGGACTTCATTGAGCGCAATGTTGACAAGTGCAAGGACGAGAAGGCGTTCGTAAGAGGCTTCGTCGAGCATTTCCAGGCCGTCGTGGCCTATTGTGCCGGAACTATTCGAGAGAGGTGAGGATATGAATAAGTGGCATCAGGTAATTCGGCTGACCTTTCAGATCAGGTTGGCTGAGGGAACCCGCATCGGTGGCAGCGGCGGCGGATTGGACATCGGAGAGATTGTCGAGCCCAATCTCATGGCCATCCGAAACCCCGCCAACGGGGAATTCTACATTCCCGGTTCTTCCTTAAAAGGGAAACTTCGCTGCGTTTTGGAGCGCGAACTCGGTAAGTACGAAGGCGGCAGCCCCTGCACCTGTGGTAGCAAGGATTGCATGGTGTGCACGGTCTTCGGAGCGCATCTCAAGCCCAAGCCTGAGTGTGCACCCACGAGAATTGTCGTCCGCGATTCCCCGATGACGGAGGAGTCAAGGAAGCGGTTTCTTGAAGACCAGAAGACAGGCAAGCCGACGGTCGAGGAGAAGACTGAGAACATCATCAACCGCACCTTCGGCGCGGCAGAACACCCCCGAACGGGAGAGCGGGTGCTCCCCGAGACGACCTTTAATGGAGAAATACTTCTGCACGTCTACGAAGGTGACAATGCACGGAATTTCGCCGATTTCGTGCGCCATGGTTTGGGCATCGTTCAGGACGCAAGCTCCATCGGCGCCAGCGGAAGCCGAGGCTATGGAAAGGTGCGGTTCGAGAACGTCAGTGAAAAAACGCTCGAGGTGAGCACCCTCACAGTATGAAGACCTATCGCTTCACACTCAAACCGCTTGGACCGTGGAGTACGCCTTGGGATGCGGACACGGTCTTTGCCGCCCTGTGCTGGCAGGTGTTGCGTTTGGCGGGTGCCGCGGAGCTCACGAAGTTTCTGCACGCTTACCGAGAGGGCTCCCCTCCTTTCGTTCTGTCTAGCGCCTTTCCTGAGGGGTGGCTCCCCTGCCCGCTCTCCGCCCGCGTAAAAGAACTCAACGATTCCAACGTCAAGCGGAAGCGCCCAGCGTTGGTTCCCGAGGAGCAATTTCGCGCGCTGATCACAGGGCAAGGGGAGATCATCCCTTCCAGCACGCCGCCTCCTGACCCGATACGCTCGCATGCGCGCCTGCATGCCGCCATCGATCGCGTGTCCGGGACCACCGGGGGAGCCGGCAACCTCTTCGAGGTTGAGGAGTGGTGCCTGAACGAATCGGTTTGCAAGAATCTCGCGCTGTTCATCAAGACTGAAAACGGACCGTTCCAGGTGATGGGGCTTCTTGACTCGCTCTCCAAAGAGGGCCTCGGCAAGAAGCGCTCAACCGGCAGAGGGGCTTTTGAGCTCACTGGAGAGCCCACGCCCTGTGAATGGATGGACACGTTGGAGGGCGCCAATGGTTTTGTGTCGCTTAGCCCATTCATTCCCGCCTCCGACGATCCAAAGAGTGGTCGCTATAGTCTGATTGCGAAATACCCCAAGTTCTCGCCGGAGGCCCGCGTGCCACATGTTTTTAAGGGGCGCATGATCATGATAAGGCCAGGCTCGACTTTCCAAAGCGCTGCCGCCATCAAGCCGTTTTATGGACGCATTATTGAGGGAATCAGCGCGGAATTCACCGAGGCAATCCACTACGCTCTAGCCTTTGCCGTGCCGATGCGTTGGCCCCTGACGCAGGAGCAGGCCTAACGTTCGCGTCGAGGTATTCATCATGATCGACTGGCAGCGGTGGGAAGACAGAGCTGGTGGATTACTTGTTGGCGGCTTGCTCCCCAATCTGGTCATCGGGGTAGCCCTGTCGGACTTGTCGGAGAACGCCGCACGCTTGCGTGCCATCATCGCCCTGGGTCTCCTGCTCATATTCACGATCGTGTGGGTGGTATTCCGCTGGCTCAAAATCAGGACCATTCGGGCCATGCGCTCGCAGATTCGCGTGGAGCAACTTCCTGAGGAGGCCCCGCGCAAGGGCCTCATCGTTTTGAGCAGTCCCGGCTCGCGAGTCACACCGGCCGAAAACGCTATTAAGGCGCACTTGCAGAAGCTGGAGAAGTGCTGGATCATTACGGGGCCGGGGTCCGGACCGGCAACGCCCACTTCGCTTGAAAATGCTGAAAGAATCAAGAAGCTATACGAAGGAATTAAGCCCGGCGCCAAATTCTTTATCGAGTCCGTCGATGACGAGCATAATCCAGAGATGGTGTTTCTCACAGTACAATCGATCTACTACAAGGCGCGTTCTCTTGGTTTGACCGAAAGTAATGTGATAGCTGACTACACCGGCGGTACGAAATCCATGACCGCGGGCATGGCGTTGGCGTGTAGCGCCGTTCCCGGTCGCGATGCAGAATACATGAGGGCTGCCGACCTCTCGGCGATCGGCACCGCGAAGGCCACTAGCGACGCACAAGCGATCCCCATTAAGCTCCAATTCCCGGGATGAAATGCCGATGGACGTGACAAACAATGTCGCGAGCCCCAGTTCTCCCAGCAGCGCCGGTGAGGTGGTGCTCGACATTCGAACCTTGTATGCCGACAATGCGAAGCTACAGGAACTCCTAACCTACGTTCGCGCCGCGGAGAGAATTGCGGGCGAAGGGAAGGTGGTGGTGCTGACCGGCCAGGGGCCGATTTGGCTCTATTTGAAGATTGCTCATGCATTGCATGGGAAGGCTCGCAAGCTCATTTATCGCTCGCCCGTAACCGGCGACGTGGCGATCTTCGATCATGACCCGTTTTGACCCGAGGAAGTTCCCCGATGAAGAGGGGACCAAAGTTACATGATCTTTGGAACCGCGTGGAGGTCGAAGGTGCTGTCAGAGGAATTTCCCCGATGAAGAGGGGACTGAAACTGGGCCAGCAGGTACTGCAGGATCGCTTGCTTCATGGTTGAAGATACCGCCCCGACAAAGAGGGGACTGAAACAACTCTGCCGTCCAGCTTGAAACCACCGGTGCCGTGGTTGAAGAGGCCGCCCCGACCAAGAGGGGACCGAAGGGAAGTTCAGCTTAACGGCAGATTGGCGTACAGACAAAGTACAAAGCGCTTCCCCGATGAAGAGGGGACCAAGTTTTGGTTGGTTTCACGGCGATCAGCGCCCTGCCGTAGTGCTGGGTCAGAGGAAGTTTCCCGACGAAGAGGGGACTGAGGCTTCCACGTGTTAAACTCCCCGTGGACGAAGAAGTATGGTTGAACGGACCGCCCCGACAAAGAGGGGACTGAAACTCTTTCAGACTTGCCATGTGATCGCAGACGGCGTAGTTGAAGCGGATTCCCCGACCAAGAGGGGACTGAAACGGGAGGATGCACTGTTGGATGTTGCCGTTCGCATCGCGTTGAAGAGACGGCCCCGACAAAGAGGGGACCGAAACTCCGGATGCCGCGCCACGATGTGGACCCACTTAGGGTTGAAGAGACCGCCCCGACCAAGAGGGGACTGAGACTCGCTGACCAGAGCAGTTACACCGTTGTTGTAATCGTGTCGGAAAGACCTCCCCGATGAAGAGGGGACCAAAGGTCCGGCGCGAATGAGGCGACGAAGGCCACAAAAGAAACGTGAGAGGAAGTTCCTCGATGAAGAGGGGACCTCACGCGCATTGGCCCATTGAGTCATTGAGGGATTGCGTGATCTGGAATCTCGCAAACCGGCCGGGATTTCTCGCAGACTGGGGGTTTGCGAAACTCTTCACGATGGTTGGCTTGTATCCCACAGAAAACAGGCGTAGAGTTGAGCTGTTGAAGCGTATTCCCCGACCAAGAGGGGACTGAAACTCGTGATCGTCCCCGCAGATAAAGCGCGTAGTGACGTTGAAGCGTATTCCCCGACCAAGAGGGGACTGAAACGCGTGCACCCGGTCGTGGTGCAGAAGGTGTAATAGAGTTGAAGCGTATTCCCCGACCAAGAGGGGACTGAAACCCAGTAAAAGAAACCGTGGCGCAGACGTTCCTGCAGGTTGAAGCGTATTCCCCGACCAAGAGGGGACTGAAACATCCACGACAGAGGTAATAACATCTTGGAAACTTAGTTGAAGCGTATTCCCCGACCAAGAGGGGACTGAAACAGTTACTACTAGCTTGCCATTGGTTTCATGGGCACGGTTGAAGCGGATTCCCCGACCAAGAGGGGACTGAAACATAACGTTACGGGCAAGCCACACCACGCCCTGGCCGAGTTGAAGCGGATTCCCCGACCAAGAGGGGACTGAAACTCACGGCCAGGCCACTGGACTGAAGCCGGCCAGCCGTTGAAGCGGATTCCCCGACCAAGAGGGGACTGAAACTAGATCCCTCCAAGGTTGGATTGTCGTCACTTGCTGGTTGAAGCGGATTCCCCGACCAAGAGGGGACTGAAACGTATTCCCCGCGCCAGGATAGATAGGGCCGGTGATGTTGAAGCGGATTCCCCGACCAAGAGGGGACTGAAACCTCATTCAGTTCAACTGGCCTACACCGGACTACATGTTGAAGCGGATTCCCCGACCAAGAGGGGACTGAAACGCGGCGAACGAACTGACAAACAACAGACCGATTGCAGGTTGAAGCGGATTCCCCGACCAAGAGGGGACTGAAACTGCATCTGAAAGACACGCTCCTGCACGTCGGCGGGCGTTGAAGCGTATTCCCCGACCAAGAGGGGACTGAAATGACCACGCGCTCGATCGGCATGATGATGGCAAGTGGTAGAAGCTTATTCCCCGACCAATAGGGGACTGAAATGTGGCCGTGGCTGCGTTGCCGGTGGTGCTGCCCGAGGTTGAAGCGGATTCCCCGACCAAGAGGGGACTGAAACGCTTGGGTCCAATTAGAGGGTGTTTTTAGGGTATTGTTGAAGCCCGTTCCCCGACCAAGAGGGGCCTGAAGCGCCACCGGGACTGGATTTGAGATCGGAGATTTCAGAGTTGAAGCGGATCCCCCGACCAAGAGGGGACTGATGCTTGGTGGCGAGCAACTGGACGCTCGGCATTGCCGAGCAGGCAGCAAGTTGCGCAGACCGTCGCATTCCAGAGACCCTACGGCTTTCCCCCAGGTTCACTTCCCGCGGCGTGCAGACGCCTGCCACATGGCGGACGAAGGGGACTTTGTGTCTCTGCGCACTTTTCTCTTGACAAATTGGAAAGCATAGGCTAGAATTGTGAGGTGGGGTTAGGCAGGGTGTCAGGCCCTGCAAGTTAGGTTATGCCAGGAAGTCCTCTTTTGTACTCGTCCGTAGTTCCTGCCTGTGGTTTCTGCCTCCAAGTACAGTCGAGAAGTCGAGGTGTCGAAAAGTCGAGGAGCGGGAGACCCAGAGCCGACCGCCACCGTCGCGCGCGGGCCAGAGGCCGGAAGTTGGCGGAGGGCCCACCAACGTCTCGACTCCTCGACTTCTCGACTGCAAAATCAAGGGAACAAAGCGAGAATGTCTATGAAAACAAAGGATGAGTACAAAAAGCCTGGTAGCGCAGACCGCCGGTTCTGCGGTCTGCGGCTCTTCCATGGTCCGCTGGGGCAGGCCGCGGACCGCAAATTCGGCGGTCCGCGCTACACCAGAATCGGGGGAACAAAGCGAGAATGTCTATCAAAACAAAGGATGAGGCCTGCTCTACTTGAAAAGGCTTGGTCAGGACCGAGCGATGCTAACCAATCGAGCTCACGGCGTGTACAGATCGTTTCATATAGGTCTGGTCCGACAGCGCCAACCCACTCTGCATCAATCCCAATGCCAAGAATGTGATATTTCAATGCCGCGGCCGCAGCGGTGTAGCCCGAAGTATGAGTGATACTCCCTACCACCAATGGAGGCCAGGCAGGGGTTCGGTCGCTCCGTGACGGCAATGGGGAATGCTTGACTTCCAACTGCCTTAGCGCGGCATGCGCGCAGCAACGGCCTGCGGCGAACTCCCGCCGGCGTTTGGGGACGGCGCGCAGGACTGAAACTTCTTCTTCCTGCAATAGCCACGCTTCTGACCCAGTGCCGTGAAGCTCAGCCCTCGCCACTTCGGGAGGGAAGAGTCGACGCAGTACGCCGCCAGGTGTTACATGATGCGTTGGGTTTCCAACCATTGGAAGATGCTTTTCCTTCTGACCGTTTTGCTCGTCGTGGCCTTTCATCTAACCCGAAGTTCCCCTGACAATTAGGCCGAACCTCCGGGTCAACCCTTGATTACGCACGGCTTGGCAGGATCGTGATTTTTATTATGTTCCCATGTAATTGCAAATATTATGCTTGACAGTGGCTA
>Ga0187852_1002536_pt1 | contig 14708 bp, 6 predicted proteins | sample June2016WEW_6_40_FD_134511 | JGI IMG/M metagenome (GOLD analysis project Ga0187852, IMG submission 134511) | Peatland microbial communities from SPRUCE experiment site at the Marcell Experimental Forest, Minnesota, USA - June2016WEW_6_40 | ecosystem: Environmental > Terrestrial > Soil > Wetlands...
CCACGGAAGGACTGGCCAACACCATCGGCCATTGGCAGGAGATCGCCCGGCAACTGGCAGATTCAAAGAGAAAACGAAAAAGGCACGTTCTTAAGTAAACGCTTATGGGGCTTGCCCTACCCCTACGCCACGCAGGTGCTGCGGTTAGGGGAACTACCAGCTTATTTGCACGAGCGAAACGGCGTGGCGTGGAAGCGCGAAGGCAATCCGCAGCTCCCCCTGATTCGCGCTTTTCTTTTCCGCAGGCGCGAGTTCCTGCAGGCGTCCTTGCGATAGCAGGCGTCGGTATTGCTCAGGCGTCGGCTGCTGCGGGGAGCCCATTTCCTTCCACATTGTGTAGGCATTGCTGTGTGTCTGGTCGATCCGGTAATGGCGGACGACAGGCCGGCTGGCGGCCGGCGGCAAGCCCGTAACAATCATCTCCACGTTGGCAGCGGGGACAGCGATCTCCTGATCGTGATAGTTCCAGACGATCACGGAGAGCCTTTGCTTCTCGAGAGTGGCGATGCCGCTGATATCCGCCTGGCCCGACACGCCGGATCGCAGGACGGTATCGGTCTCGAGTGACGAGTTGCTCTCGAGGACGATGCGCTCGCTGCCCAACATTCCAAACATCCGGAAAACGTTCAAGACCGGTTTGTCGACGCCGTTGGTGGCCAGGGTTCGAAAGCCCTCAAAGTAGGGTTGGTTCTCGAACTCGAAAGCCCAGGTGACCACGCCAGCCAGGGAGACCTGGTTCTTTGCCGCAAGGTCCAGTGTCCTGGCCAGCATCTCCGCGGTGTAGCAGGCGTAAAGCGGACCGTTGCGGTAGGCATTCTGAGGAAACCGCCGCGCGGAGCACGCCGCACAGCCTTCCGGGTCGGACTCGCCGAGGATCACCGGCAGATTCCGGAACTCGGGGAAAGAGCGGATGATCCGAAACCCTTCGTCACTTGACTGAAGCTGCCGGCTGATTCCCATGACCACGTGGCCCTCCACGAGCTTAGGGTCGCCCTTAGCGTGGAAGCTGACGAAATCAAGGGGAGCGCCTTTTCCGCCCGTAGCGTAATTGTTCCCCGTAGCGCAGTGGGTCAGGAATTGGCGGAGGAATTCAGCCGCGTGGGGGTCCGCTGGGCCGGTCGAATCCGGTCCGCCCACGCGTGCCACGGGGAGTGCGTGTTTCACGGCTTCGGCGGCGTAGTCATAGAGCTTGTAATACTCATCGGGTGTACCTTGCCAATAGCCGATGTCGGGCTCATTCCAGACTTCCCAGCTCCAGGATTGGACTTGCTCCTTCCCGTAGCGCTCGACGGCGTGCTGCACCCAGCGGTAGACCAGATCTGACCACTGGTGATAATCGCTCGGTGGGTATGCCCAGCCCGTCCAGAGCGTGCCCTCCGGCCAGTCGTGCCTATAAGGCTCAGGCCGGACCGACATCGCTTGAGGCATGAAGCCGATCTCCACCAAGGGCTTCGCCTTCACTCGCATCAATGTGTCGAAGATCCTGTCGAGAATCGTCCAGTCGTAAACAGGGTGGCCCACTGCGTCTTTACTGTAAACGTTGGTCGATCCCCATTTGAGGGCCGCAGTGCCATCGCCTGAAGTCAGCAGGTTGTGCATCCGGACGTGCACTGCTGTGGCGCTCAATTCGGAAAGCTCTGCCAGGAGTTTTTCCCCGTTGGGCGCGTACGTGTAGTTGGGCTCGTCATACCCGAAGTAAGCCCACACCGGCGACCAGCGCTCACGCGGTCCTGACGCGTCGACTCGTATTACAGCTTTTTGCTGCGCCAGGCTCGGTGCGGCAATCAAGACGAGCGCCAAGCCGCAGACCCATGCGCCGCGCAAAGACTTGTTCACGAAACTCGCTCCTTCCTTGAAAACGTGTAGGGGTAGGGCTTGCCCTACTCCGTTCATTAGGGGACGGCAAGCCGTCCCCCTACTAGCCGGTAAAAGAGGGGAACCGTATTCATGGTTTCCAAGTGCCCGTTGGCCGACGAGCATGAGCGACTGCTTTCAAACCAACTCGATCTCCAGCTTGGTTAGCGATGCGGGCTTGAATGTCCAGGCAAAGCTGGAACCCGTGACGCTGGCCGGCTTGCTTTCAGGTACCACTGCGTGCGGGTTTTCAAAGTCATTGTGGGCGTGAATGTCCGGCGAGGCGAGGACAGTCACGTTCGAGGAGCGGGCCGAAGCGCCGCGCAGGCTAACCTCCGCGGTTCGGGGTTCGCTCACATGCGGATTCACCACCGTGATCACGAGCGTCTTCCCATGCAGCGAGGCCGATCCTGCCAGGCCCCAAAACGACTTGTTGGCTCCAAAAGTAATCGCAGGCGCATCGCCTACGAAGCGGAGCGATTGGCCGCCCTTGTGCGATTTGTACATGTCGAAGGCGTGAAAGATGGTGGTTGCTGCGAAATGGTCCTCGAGTGCGAGAAACGAGGTATGAATATTATTCACGAGTTGGGCGACATTGCACATCGCGAGTTGGTCTGCGTGGCGGTTGAAGGTATCTAGAGTGATGCCGGTGACCAGCGCATCGCGCATGCTGGGTACATAGCTGAAGAGGTAGCGGGGGTCGATGGCCTTGCCGCGATGCCAGGCGCCCCACTCGTCCACGACCATCTTGACCTTGTGTGCAGCGTCGAATTCGGCCATCGCGAGCCACTGCTTGGTGAGCAGCGAGTCCATCAAATCAGATTGCCACAGAAGCTGATACCAATCGTCGACGGTGAAGTCGAGGGATTGGCCCTTGCCGGCCGTCCAGCAATAGTAATGCAAAGAGAGGCCGAAGATCCGGTTCAGCAGGTTCTTGTCCTTCGCCACCAACTCCTGAAAGAGGCCGCGCGTCCAAGCCACTTGCGCGTCATCGATCGCCATGCCCGGCCCGGAGGCCACGAAGCGCAGCTTCAAACCGTAGTCGGGAACCCAGGAAATGAATCGGCGGAACTCCACGGCGTATTGCTCCGGCCGGAAATCGCCGCCACAACCCCACGATTCGTTACCGATGCCCCAGTAGGTCACATTGTAGGGCTCCTTGCTCCCGTCGGCAGCTCGAAGCTCAGCGAGGGTGGTGGAACCGGCAGGCGAGTTGCAATATTCCACCCACTGGTCGTAATCCGTTGGTGTCAGGCTACGCAGGTTAGCCGCAAAGTACGGCTCCGAACCGCACAGCCGGCAGAAACGCATGAACTCTGCCGTGCCGAAGGTGTTGGGTTCGTATTTTTGGGGGCCGCTTGGTGCATTCCAAAGTGTCGGCACGTTGCACCAGAAGTTGGTGCGGGCGGGGCGCTTGTCGCGCGGCCCGACGCCGTCGCGCCAGTTATAGCTGTCTGCAAAGCAACCGCCGGGCCAACGAATCACCGGAGCCTTAAGCTGCTGCATATGGTCGATGAGGTCCTTGCGGATTCCGCCCACATTCGGGATCTTTGAGTTCTCTCCTACCCAGATGCCATCGTAGATCACCCCGCCGATGTGCTCAGTGAAATGGCCGTGAATCTCGGGCGCGATTTCGCCGATGGGCTCGTCAATGAGCACTTCCACCAGCCCGTCCGTCGCGCGCGAACTCCTGGGCGCCACGCTGGCTGCTGATGCCGCCAAGGTCATCGCAAGAAAAGCTCGTCTGTTCATGCGTTCGCCACCTCACGGGAAACCGAACTGGCTGCTTCCGGGACAAGGCTCAGCGGAACCCGCCCGCTCGGGCTAGGGTCTATGCAATTTACCAAAGCTGATGAAAGAGCTTACACCTTCACCGGGAGCCGCGGCAACCCGCAATTGCAGGATTGGCTCTGATGGCTTCGGGCGCCGACATTTGTAGCCCCGCTCTGGGCCAAGCGGAGAATCTGTTGATGCCGGCCAGAATAGGCCGCGGAAAGACTTCGGGTGGCTGTCGGGGTGAGCCAGGCGAAAGACCTCGACAGCTGTAATTTCAGCGAATTATGGAGATCCTGCCTCCGTTCAACCAGAGCCACCCTCTGCCCCTCTCGGCGGAGGTCAGAGGCGTTTCTCCTGAGGTCATAAAGGTCAGGCGGGCGACCGAAATTAGGAGGTCGGCGAAAAGAGGTAATGTCTTCATACTAAAAGGCCCAAAAATAAACTCGAAAATCCCTCTTGACAGACACTAAGAAAGATGGTGTTATAGGCGGCATTGGCATGAAAGCGCTTACACCGACGAAGGGTGGTGAGCGTAGCCGGACGCTACGGGCTGAGGGAACGTCGATTCTAGTTCAAATGTAGCACGTGATCTTCGCGTGGAGGTCTGGCCTCGGCTATCGACGCCTTGCGATTCGCGTTAGGGAGTGGGTCTAGCTTGCTTATTGTTCGGTACACTCAAAGGAGGTGAGCAGTGAAGAAGCAATTCCGCTTTGTGACTATACTGCTGATGCTGTCACTTCTACCACTCATCACCGGAAGGGCTGTTTTTGCGCAGGTAGGAGCTGACCGGGTGGCTGTGACGGGTTTCGTGACCGATCCGACCGGGGCCGCGATTCCCATTGCGACCATCACGGCACTTAACCAGGACACCGGCACCAAGACCGTTGTGGCCACCGACGGCGCCGGTAATTTCACCACCCCGCCGATGATTCTGGGCAAGTACACTTTGGAGGTAACAAAGGAAGGCTTCAGGACCTACAGCCAGCCTGACATGGACCTGACGATCGGCGGAAGGACTTACACCCAAAACGTCACACTCCAGCTGGGCGCGGTGAATCAGACCGTTGAGGTGAACGCCGGGGCCCAAGTCATCAACACACAGAGTACTGAGGTCTCGTATCAGGTTGGCAAGCAGTATTACCAGGACCTTCCGGACGTGATGGGCGCGGACGTGCGCTTGGCTGAGACAAAGCTCGTCTTGTCGCCTGGCTACGTCCCGGCGGCGCCCAACGGCGATGCGATCTTTCGCGGCGACGCGTTTGAATCGCGAATCAATGGCGGCCAAACCGTTTCCTGGGAGAGTTGGTTTGACGGGGCCGAATACGGTTACGCCGAAGGTCACCAACAAACCCATGAGAGCTCGATTCCCTATGCCGCAGTGCAGGAAATGACCACCACGGTGAACAATTTCTCTGCGCAGTACGGCCACACCAGCGGCGGCATCGTGCTCTACACCACCAAGTCCGGCACCAACCAGTTCCACGGCAGCGTGTACGATATTCTGACGAGCAACAAGCTGGACGCCAACAACTTCTTCCTGAATGAGTCGGGCGTCAATACCCTTCCCCTGACTCAGAACAACGCGGGCTTTACCTTTGGCGGCCCTGTCCCAAAGGTCCATCTCTGGGGCAAGACCTTTTTCTTCACCAACTATGACCGGTTCGATTACCACAGCACAGTCAACACGGGATACCAGAACACTCTACCCACTCCGGCAGAGAGAAACGGCAACTTCAGCCAGTTGCTGCAAGCCCCGACCGCCGGTTGTGCCACCCCGCCTTGTCAGATCGGCACCGATGCCTTAGGCCGCCCGATCTACTTCGGGGAAATCTTTAACCCCAGTACCCAGCGAACAGCGGCGAATGGATCTCTCGTCCGCGACGGCTACGGATTCGACCCAACAACCGGATTGCCCACGGCGACAGCGAACATAATCCCCGGGACCGATCCGCTGCTGGCGGGCAATGCGGGCGCGCAGTATGTCGCCTCCATCGTCCCTAACCTTGATCGCAATACCCTGTTTACTCCCAACGAATTCGGGGGCACCTCCGACGACAACGATAAGATCAATGTCTGGACGTGGTTGTTCAGAATCGACCACACGTTTAACGATAAGTGGTCGGCCTCCTTCACCTACTTCCAGAATCACCGGCCTCGCACCGCCCATTGCGGCGGGCCGGAAGGCTGCAATACCGTGAACAACGGGGAAACAGACCCTGAGGCCAACGACACCTATCTCGGGCAAGGCTTCTACCAATTGATCACCAACCATTTTGCGCACCTGCAGATCAGCACGGTGATCAAACCCAACCTGTTTAACCACGCCACTATAGCCTATGACCGTTGGGTGATGGACGGCCACCAGTTGTCTTCCGGGGTGGGCTGGAACCAGAAGCTGGGGCTGGGTCTGCCGGACGAGCCCGCCTTCAACAAGGCCGGCTTCCCCTCGATCAATTTCGCGGACGCTTTGGTGCCTTACACCTCCTATGGGACGCCGTGGTATGCGGACGGGGGCGACATCAACAATCGTTACCAGTTCTACGACGACCTCACCTGGATAGTCGGCAAGCATACGGTGAAGTTCGGAGTCCAGTACGAGTACCACACCTACCCGCAGACCGGCTGGGCCGTGGGCACCGGCGGCACGTTTAATTTCAACTCCAACGAAACGGCCGCCTTGTCCAGCACAGGAACCCCCTTGGGCACAACCACCGGGGATGCCTTTGCTTCCTTCCTCCTCGGTCAAGTCGACAATGCGGGTTTCACGATTCCCATCTTCTACATGCCGAAATTTACCTATGCCTCTCCCTGGGTGAACGACTCCTATAAAGTCACGCCCCACCTGACACTCGAGCTGGGCCTGCGTCTCGATTGGAATTCAGGCCTCTCCGAGCAACACGGGCGCTTCTCCACGTTCTCACCCACCGCGACCCAGACCATCGGCGGCGCCTCAGTTCCGGGCGCGATGGTGTTTGGCAGCCAAGCCTACGGGAATGGTTCCACAGGCCTGGCTCCCCGCTTTGGGTTCGCCTACCAAGTGGGGAATAACAGTGTAATCCGCGGCGGATTTGCCGAATATTACGGAGCCACCATCTCCGGCTCCTGGGCTGGGAATCCTTATCCAACCAATGGCTATGCGACCAACCCAACGGTGAGCAACGTCACCGGCGGAGTCACCCCAGCTTACGACTTCGCAAACGGGTTCCCCAGTTCTGCCATCGCCTTCCCGCCGGATACCAGTCCAGCGGTTGAGAACGGAGCCTCGCCGGTGGGAGTGCTTTCCGACTCCTACGCGATGCCGAGGTATCTGAACTACACCGTCTCCTTCCAACACCAGTGGCACAGCAACATGGACCTCTCCGTGGCTTACGTAGGAAACCACGCAACGCGTTTGCCCATCAACGCGTTGAACCTTGGGCCTGAATCCAACGAAAACGCCGGCAGCGTGCTTCAGTATGGCTCTCTGCTGACCTCAGGTGCGTTCAACAATGGCGTTCCCAACTCCCAGTTAACGGCCGCCGGGATCACAACTCCTCCTTACCCGGGCTTCTCTGGCGACCTCGCCCAGGCGCTGCGTCCGTACCCGCAATACCAGGAGATCCAATGGCGCGAGGGGCACACCGGCGCCAGCCACTACAACGCCGTGCAGGCGCAGTTCAATAAGCGTTGGAAGAGCAATTTGACCACCGTGTCCTATACCTATTCCCGGCTCATGAACAACAGCGCGGAGTCGGGCGAGGCGCAGTGCTGCGGCGGGTCAGGCAGCGGCGTCTCTCCCCAGAACCCCAGCGACATGCATGACCTGTGGGGACTCAGTGCCGATGACGTCCCGAATACCGTTGCCATCAGTGAGGTCTACACCCTGCCCTTCGGCAACGGCCAGCATTTTGGTGGAGGTGTTTCATCTGCGGTGAACAAATTCATCGGCAATTGGAACATTTCCGGTATTCTCTCTTACGAATCGGGGCGCCCGCAGACAATGTACGAAAACAGCGAACTCGGCAGCTACCTGTTTGCCAACGGCAACCAGTTCCCCAACGTTGTTGCCGGTCAAAACCCACTGACGGGGGGAAGCTTCACCAACCCCTTCGGCCAGGCGTATTACAATGCGAATGCCTTCTCGGATCCCGGCCCGTTCGCGTTCGGCGACTCACCACGGACGACCTCCGGTATCCGAGGGTTCCACTTTTACAACGAGGACATCTCGATCTATAAGGATACGTACTTTGGCGAGAGCAGATATGTAAGATTCCAAGCCACGGCGGGCAACCTGCTCAATCGGGTTGATTTCTGCCCGCCGAATTCCACCGTCAATAGCGGCGGATTCGGGACGACGTTTACCCAGTGCAACGTTCCGAGGCGCATCCAAATGGGTCTGCAAGTCTTCTTCTGAGGCTGTATCTAGCGTCTCTCCTCACGATGGCCGGTCCCCTGCGGGACCGGCCATTATTTTATCTGGAGTGGCCCGAACCCCCTCACCCGACCCGCCCCGGCTGACGACAGCGCCGGCTGCGGTCCACCCTCTCCCCCAAGGGGGCTAGGGGCATTGTCAAGGAAAAGATGGGCTAGTAAACTAGCTTTTCGAGAACCGCTCTCTTCGGACAATTCCCAGGCCTTCCTGAACGTGGACGAGTTGATTGACTTCGACGTTCTCAATCCGCTCTACCAGGCCGGAGGGCCAGCGGATTTCAAGCGCGTCCGCCTGTTTTGCCTTGCCAAGCCCGAAATGGAGGCGAAAGTCGTTCTGGGAGAGGTAGCTCGCGCCGCTCATCACCTCGTCAATCTGAGTGTGATTTCCGGTGACGATTTTGACGCGTGCTCCGATGGCGCTGCGATTCGATTTCACGCCGATGCATTTGACTTTGATCCAACTGTTTCCCGACTTCGAATCATTGCGGAGCAATGACGGCGGCTCGTTCATGTTGATCACGACGACGTCCACGTCGCCGTCGTTATCATAATCGCCAAACGCGCAACCGCGGCTGGTGTGAGGCTGAATGGCGCCAGGCCCTGCCCGCGGCGCTACGTTTTCGAACTTACCGTTCCCAGTGTTCCGATAAACGACGGGCGGTGACGGGTAATCTGCCATCAGGCCGCGCCCCGAGATTTCGGGGTAAACGTGCCCGGTGGAGATGAAGATGTCGCGCCACCCGTCGTTATCAAAGTCCTGAAACCCCGCTCCCCAACCGACGTTGGCAGTTGCTGCTGCAAGGCCGGACTGATAAACCGCATCGTAAAAAGTCCCATCGTGATTATTATGATAAAGGTTAATATTCTCGCCCGCGAAATTAGGCTTCAGGATGTCGAGCCAGCCATCGCAATCGTAGTCTCCTACCGCAACTCCCATCCCGCCTTGGGTCGCGCCGTTCCCGTTGAGCGCGCAGCCTGCGGGCGTGGCGATCTGGGTGAATGTGCCGTCGTGGTTGTTATGGTACAAGAGGCTGGGGGCTTCGTCGCAGGCAACGTAAATGTCGGGCCAGCCGTCGTTATCAAAATCCGCCGCGGCGGCACCCATCCCATAGGAGCCTGCCGGAACCCAGTTACTGCTGACCACATAAGGATCGGGAAGCCCGCGCGGAATGGCCACGCCGGATGCTTCTGAGACATCCTCGAATGTGCCGTCTCCACGGTTGTGGTAGAGGATATTCGTGCCGCCGCCCATACCCTGTGGTCCGCAAGCGACGGGGACTCCGTAATACTTACAGAGCGCAGACGCGCCGGGCGCGGGAGCGATACTCGGGTCGAAGTTCACATAGTTCGCCACAAAGAGATCGAGGCGCCCGTCGAGGTCGTAGTCCAGGAAGCAGCACGCGACATTCCACCGCACGTGCGGGCCGTGCTGGACGAGGCCTGCCTTCCCGGTGACATCGGTGAAAGTCCCGTCGCCGTTGTTGTGATAGAGAACGTTCTGGCCCCAGTAGGTCACGAATAAATCGTCAAAGCCGTCGTTATCGTAATCGCCCACGCAACAACCCTGTCCCCAGCCGGTGCGGACGAGACCCGCCTGCCGCGTGACATCGGTGAAAGTTCCGTCGCGGTTATTGTGGAAGAGGAAGTTCGAGGGTGGCGGGCCGGAGGAAGGCGGGCCAAACGTAGTTCCATTCACCATGAAGATATCCATCCAGCCATCGTGGTCGTAGTCAAAGAACGCTACGCCACACCCCATCTCCTCCAGGAGGTAGCGCTTCGTGGTTTTTCCGCCGGTGATGTTGATCGCTTGGCCGAGCCCGGCGTGCGCAGTAACGTTGGTAAACGAAAAACCGTGCGCCACGGCTGTCCTGGCCGCCCGCGTCCCGCCCGTGCCGCTGCTGCGCGGCTTCGATTCTTGGCCGGCCATCGCGCGCCGGGATTCAAGCGCGAGCATGGATGCCGGCACAAAAGAGCCCAGGCGCCGGAGAGACCGTAGAAATCCGCGCCTTGACTTCAAGCCGCCGCTTTCGAATTCAGTGTTCATCATCGTGCGTGGGTGGGACAGGGGGAAGGTCCGGATCACGTTCATGGTTGGCGTCCCGCCAGAGCTTCGCCATGGCGTTCTCGTCGTTGTGGATCGCTTCGAACTTCTTGAGGGCCGCCTCGCTTTCCGGGGCTTTTCCCAGCTTCCGCAGGGCTTTGCTGAGAAGGTAGAAATACTCGGCCGTATTGGAATTGATGGCGATGGCTTTCTCGACCGAGTCCGCGGCTTTCTGCCACTGGTTCTGGATTTGAAACGCCTTGGCCAGATCGTAGTAGGCTAGATCGCACCGCGAATCGATTTCGAGCGCCTTCTGGGCAAAATCGATCGCAAGATCCGGCTGCCGCATCCGGTTGTAGTGCGCGCTGAGATATTCAAACGGCAAGGGCGAGTCGAGGTGTTGCGCCTCGTTCATTTGGGCCGCAGTGGTGTAGTCCTTGACCGCCTCATCGTTCTTCCCCAGCGTCTCCATAACCAGGCCGAGGTTGTCGTACGCTTTCATGTACCCGGGATCGAGCCGGATGGCGGTCTCGTATTCCTGCCTGGCCATGGCGAAAACCTGCCGCGTGTAATACACCCTGCCGAGAAAGTAGTGAATCTCCGGCGATTTCGGTTCGAGTTGCGCCGCAGCTTGCAACTCCACTTCGGCCAGGTCATAGCGGCCCACGAAGGTGCAGACCAGGCCAAGGATCTTGTGGGCCTGGGCGTCCTTGACGTTAAGCTCGAGCGACTTTGACAGCTCGCGGACCGCCCCTCCGATTTGATGAGTACGGAAACAAACATACCCAAGGTCGTAGTGCGCTTTGGCGGACTCGCCGTGCTCTCTTACGTATTCCTCCAAGCCGGGCCTGGCTTGCTCGAACTTACCCAGCGCGATGAGTTTCTCTAAGGGCTTGAGCGTGTCATCGTCTGGAGCTTGAGCCGGCCGGTCAAGCGCGTGTGTGGCGGCATTGCCCGCGTCCGTGAGTTGGTCAGCAGCTTTCGCCTTTGATCCGAGAGCGAAGGCAGAAAGGGTAAGGGCCAGCACGAGACTCCCCAGCCCGCCCGTCCGTCCGAAGACGAAATCTGAGTAGTCGGTTCGAGCCCTTGACGGGAGAACTGAATCGCCAGCCCTCTCACCTGAGGGGACACTCGAGTAGTAAACCCTCTCCCGTGGGAACAGGGTGTCGCGCTGCGGCGTTTTCATCAGCCGCAGTGTGACGGGTGAGGGGTTCTCTGCCGAATTCAACATCTTCCAAGGCCCATGCGCTGGCATCTCACATCCTTAAGTCAATTGCTCGAGAAATCCGGAACCTGTCTAGCCGACAAATTATCCCATTCCGGACCCCGCCTCGCCGCTCACAAAGTGTCGCCTCCTTCTGTGCAAAATGCACTCGTTCTGGCGCTTTGAGCGTTCAAATTAGTGCAAAACCGTACGCAAAACACGCACAATTTGTACCATTCGAAACAGCGACATCCTTTGTTTTCAAGCACTTCTTAGCTTCGTTCCCATTGTTTTTCATTCTTCTCTGTTTCTGAGCTTCGCCCTCCTGGCCGAAACCGCCCTGCACGCCAGCGTCGTGCGGACCCGCAGCGCTTGCCTACGACAGGATGTCAACAATATGACCACGTTTGTAGGCTATCATGTCCCGCCCGGATCTGTCAAGCGAAAAATGCGCGCTCCACGGCGGCACCTGCCGACCGAGGTGCGTGCTTCTTGCGGCGGGTGCATTAAGCATCTACCCAAGCCGACACTGGCGTGATTTAGTACCGCCGGGTCAATAAGGACAACAACACATAAGAATCAGCCAACAAATCTCCCACCTTTTTTGCGCTTGACGAGCAAGAGGCGAGGGGACATAATGCCCGATAGAGGTATCAACAACAATGGCAACCATGGGAGCTGGTCCCTTTTCGGGACAAGAGCGGATGCTCCGCAAGAAATGGCTGGAAGACCAAGGCAAGCGGATTGGCATGGAATGGGCGAAGTTTCCAAGTCCGGCGAACATTATGTTAAGTACGCCGATAACCGTCACTGGCGTTGTGAGCAAGGGTGTGGACAAAGTCCTACAGGCTAAAGCCGGCACTGCCCCATTTCCCACTGACGTCAAGCATGACACCTTACATCAGCCGCACGTTCCGCCTGATCCAAATCAAACGAGTCCGGTGCCAAATCCATACACCAAAGCGATGACCCGTGCATCCGGGCGGAAGGCCGCGGAGGCGGTGGACACATATCTCATTGGCAATATCCCTCTCGTCTCCTCCATATTCGGAAGCCCGCTGACAACGGGGATCGAGAAAGCGAGAACCGAGAAGGCCAAGAGCAAATTGGGCACGCTCGTAGCTGGGAAAGGCCCGCACGATGCAGAGAAAGAGGCCAAATACCGAACCAAGCTCATGGTGGGATTGGCCGAAGATCTGGAAGCGGCGCTCAAAGAAGTGCGCTACGCCCTGGAGTATTTTGGCAACCACGTGAAAGCCGGCCGGCAGAACCCAACGTGCGATTATGTTGCGCATCTCTACGGGTTTGTAACTTACAGCGAGTCCCGGATCGACGAATTATCGAATTTAGCCGATGACGTAGACGCGTATTTGAAGGCGCTACGAGGTGCGGTAACAGCGGGAAAACAAAAGTTGCAACTGCTTCATCAAGGATGCGACAAGGTTACCGATGCCGTCTTGAACAGCCACGATCCGAAAGTCGAATGCGGCAAAAACTGCTGCGCCGGTCCTGCGCCCGGGGCACTGGGCCTGCCGGCGCCTCCACTCCCGCCCCGGATGGCGCCGGCTCCTCAAGTGCCCCCTGTCCCGCAGGGGCAAGCGCCCAAATTCACGCCCAAGCCGCTCCCCAAACCACCCCAACAATAGGCCTTGGCGGCCACCAACTGTTCAGGGTTTTAGCGCACACGTCCCGATGGAGAACATCGGGACGCCTGTGCCGCCCCTGTTGCTGCCAACCTGGATTTCTCGCGAGCAGCAGGGAAGGGCGCGGCTTCAGCCCCTTCGCTCCGGTTCCGAAGGCGCGAGAGATCCAGGCTAGCGTGGCGTCCCGGCTGATTCTTTACAACACCACCTACCCCTCCTTGCCAGGGAGGGGAGTCACCCGGGCGATTGCCCTGTTCTCTGAGGAGGGGCCCGGGGTGGTGGCCGCGGATCGATTGTAAATATTTAACCGGGACACCACACTGGCTTCAGCGCGCCGTGCCCGGCTTCGAGGCACCCAGCTGCTTGAGAGTGGCGGCCAGGTTCTCCTGCGCTTCGCGGTACTGGGGATTGAGCTTGAGAGCTTGCTGGAAAGTTGTGACGGCCTTCTCGGCCTCGCCCTTGCGTACGAGCGCTACGCCCAGATAGTTGTAGGCCTCGGCCCAGGAGGGACGGAGGCGGATCGCCTCCTCGAACTGCTGGATCGACGCGTCCAGGTCAGCGTTGTCGAGCAAGGTCTTCGCCAAGATGTAGCGGGCCTCAGAATCGCCGGGTTGCAAGCGCACAGCTTCCCGCCATTCCCGGACTGCGCCTTGGGAGTCGCCCTTTTTGAGCAGAGCCTCGCCAAGCTCCTTATGCCCGCTGGCCGAGTCGGGCTCGAGCCGGGTGACCGTCTGGAGATGTTCAATGGCGGCGTCGGTCTTCCCCATGGCCAACTCCTCTTCCGCCTGGCTGAACTGGGAATCGGCAAACTGGGTCCTGGTTTTCGTCGCGTTGTACTTCTGGCCAAGCTTGAACTCCTTGGCGGCTCCCTCGGTTTGCCCCAGGCGCCCGAGGGCGAGGCCCATCTGGTAGTGCGCATCGCCCCTTTCCGGGTCCAGCTTCACCGCTTCACGGAGGTGTACAAGCGCTTCCTCGAGGTTTTTCTGGTCAACCAACATCTTGCCCAGCGTGTACTGCGCATCCACGGACTGGGGGTCCATGGTCGCCACCTTACGCAGCTCCGAGATTTCCTGCTCGACGTTTCCCTGCCGGCCGTAGGCTACTCCCAGATTGTAGTGGGCGCTTACCAAGGTGGGATTGAGTTTCAACGCCGCCCGAAGCTCCTTGACCGCCTCATCCAGATCGCTCTCCGTCAGCACGGCGCCAAGGTCGGCGTGCGCTTCGGCGGAATCGGGCTTCTCTTGAATGGCCTTGCGAAATTCCTCGATGGCTTGCGTGCCCTGGTCGGCCTGTACGTACACTAACCCGAGCGCGAGGTGGGCTTCATAGAAATCGGGCGCTTCCCGGATGGCAGTCTGGAACTCCGCGACCACCGCATCTTTGCTCGCGCCTTCCAGGCCCAGCAGGTGACCGAGCACGTAGTGGACCTCCGGCAGATCGCCCTTTCCCTGGGCCGCCTGCTTGAGCTCGGAGATTGCTTCCGCCAGATCGTTCGCGGGTACCGGAGTCTGCGTATCCAGCCGAAGCGCCGCCTCGAATTGATGCAGCGCCGCACCGAGCGCGCCCTTCTTCAGTAGAATAACGGCTTGATCCATGTAAGCCGAGAAGTCATTGGGGTTGAGGGCCAGTGCACAGGCCAGGTTGTCCAAGGCATGGTCTGCGTCCCCTAGATCCTCGAGGGCCATCCCCAAGAATGCGCAGGCCGGGCCCGAAGCGGGATCCAGTTTGACGGCCTCCCTCAACTGCGTGACGGCTTCGGTTCGCTGGCCGGCATACCACA